>CXWL01024420.1_pt1 | contig 85976 bp, 72 predicted proteins | sample 590931 | NCBI WGS metagenome assembly CXWL01 (sample SAMEA3498368, study PRJEB10139) | groundwater metagenome | biome: water well; material: biofilm material | place: Germany | collected 2015-04-27
CGAGCAGTCGTCTTCGGCCAGTGAGGAAATGGCGGCCCAGGCCCAGCAGTTGCAGGCGATCATTATTGAGCTGAATCAAATCATCAGAGGGTCAAGCGGCGGGGCGCATAATACTTCTTCGATGACTCATACCACGATTTCTAAACCGAGTAAATCAATGCGTTCATCTATGAGCAAACCGCAGAAATCGGGATATAAGAGTTCCNNGCCAGTTCGAGAAGATTCTCCCACTGGACAAAGAAGAGATGTCATCGTTTTAGGTTTGATCTGACGGTCAGTATTCGTAGGTCAAGCCCGTCCGCCGACGGCGGATCGGGCTTGACGTCGCGTTGAACGGAGTCGAAACGCGTTCCGTCCCGTGTACGGAGGGTGCTTCACCTACCGCGTCTAATATTCCTCGTGTACGGTCAGTCTTTGTAGGTTGCCTTTACGCGCGTTTATCACTCGAATTGACTTCCCACTCTGATTCAACTACTTTCCCTCCCACTATGCCTGAATTTAGTAGAACCGATATTCGCAAACCGGCAGTCGCGGGGTCGTTTTACCCTGCCGAAGCTGGTGAGTTGGCCAAAACACTGGCCGAGATGTTTACGGCTGTTGAAAAAGAGCCGGTAATTGGACGGCCGTTTGCCCTGATCGCTCCTCATGCCGGGTACCCGTATTCGGGGAGAACAGCGGCGAAAGCGTACAAGCTTTTGGAAGGGGAATCATACGACACGGTTGTGGTGATCTCACCCTCGCATACGATGTTTTTCAAAGGGTGCGCGGTCTATGGCGGCGGCGGGTATCAGACACCGCTTGGCGTTATCGAAACCGATTACGAACTGGCCAGCCGGATTGCCTCGATACATCCGGCGGTCTTTTTCTCAAATCTTGGGCATGCCTCTGGTTCGACTCGCGGGGAACACGCGCTCGAAGTCCAACTGCCGTTTCTGCAGATAGTGCTCGGCAAATTCAAATTAGTCGCGATTGTCATGGGGGATCAGGAACAAGATTCGATCAATGGTCTGGCCGAGGTATTGGCTTCGACCTTGAAAAATACAAATACGCTGATGATTGCCTCGACCGACCTTTCGCATTTTCATTCGGAACAGTCGGCGCGCAAGCTCGATTCGGCAATTCAACAGGCGATTGAGAAGTTCGATCCGGAACTGTTGAACCGCACGCTTGAATCGGGAAAAGGCGAGGCCTGTGGTGGTGGTGTGGTCACTTCCGTGATGCGGGCGGCCAAACGACTCGGGGCGAGCGAAGCGAAGTTTCTCGAATACACGACTTCCGGCGCCTCGACCGGCGATTTCGAGGAAGTCGTCGGGTATTTGTCAGCGGCCATTGTTGGGGAGAAAAAGTTAAGCTCGAAAAATTTCCTCGGCACGAAAGCGGCCAAGCCGAGTGATCCAATTATTTTGTCGGATGTAGACCGCGCCTTTCTGCTCAAAATCGCGCGCGAGGCAATTGACGCGCATCTTGATGATCGCAGATATTCGCCGGTCGAAACCGAAGAGACAAAACGCAAGTCGGGCGTGTTTGTCACGCTGAAAGTCGATAGTGAGTTGCGTGGATGTATCGGTCAGATACGAAGCCACGCGCCGTTGGCTCAGGCGGTCGCGGAAATGGCAGTAGCGGCGGCCAGCGATGACCCGCGATTTGATCCGTTGACACTTGATGAACTAGCGCGCATCTCAATAGAAATTTCTGTCCTCTCGCCGCTTGAGGTGGTGCATCGGTTTGATTCTATCAAGATCGGCCGCGACGGGCTTATGATCAAAGTCGATATGCACTCTGGTTTGTTACTCCCGCAGGTGGCGGTTGAAAACGGCTGGACGAATATCGAATTTCTTGAACAGACTTGCCTCAAAGCGGGGGTTTCCAAGAACAGCTACAAAGATAAGTCTGCTGAGATTTATAAGTTTACTGCGGAAGTGTTTTAGTCTGGTAGATCGGCGTTCCGAAGTCCCGTCGCGTATGGACTGTTGAAAAACCCTAAATACTGTCATTGCGAGCTCAGCGAAGCAATCTCAACTCATTCTGAAGTCAATGTCAGAAGGAGAGATTGCTTCGGCCACCCCGCCGAGGCGGGAGTGACACTCGCAATGACATGCTGGTTGGCTTTTTCAACAGTCCCCGTAGCGTAGCGTACTGGACGAGAAATCCGATACAACTCCGCCCCAAAGATATCTCCTTGTCGCAATTCGGCCAATACGCTACCTTGACCGATCATGGAAACGCCTGCCAGCGTACTTATTACGGGAGCCAACGGATTTATCGGCTCACGCCTTTGCCGTCGTTTTATTTCCGACGGGTTTCGGATTATTGCCGGAGTGCGAAAATCAGCCGATCTGTCGCTGTTGAAAGATTTGTCGATTGATTATCGGTATGGTGATATCACCACGCCTGAGTCATTACCCTCAATGGTTGCCGATGTCGATTATGTCATTCACAATGCCGGACTGGTGAAAGCCAGGCGCGAGGACCAGTTCTTTGCGGTCAACGAGCAAGGGACACACAATCTTCTTAATGCCATAGCAAAACATAATCCGGAGATCCGAAAAGTTGTCGTCATTTCATCACTGGCGGCGGCAGGCCCCTCGCGCGATGGATTAGCTGTCACTGAGTCCGATCCGCCCAACCCGATTACCGTCTACGGCCGCTCTAAATTGGCGGGGGAGAAAGTCGCGCTCGGATTCGCCGGTCAACTTCCAGTTGTTGTAGTCCGTCCTCCGGGAGTGTATGGTCCGGGAGACAAAGAGATTCTCGCGTTCTTTCAGACGGTGTATCGTCGCCTGAAACCATGCATAGGTAACACGAAACGCAAACTCCAGCTTGTGCATGTTGATGATCTCTGTCGCGGTGTGTCTCTGGCCGCCACCCGGCCGACCCAATCGGGAGCGATATATTTCATAGCTGAAAATAGGTCGTACGCGATGGAAGAACTAGTCGCGATGTTGCAACAGGCCTGCGGTCGGAAGGGAATACCCGTCATTTTGCCTGCACCAGCATTTCGATTTGTTGGAGCAGTTTCGGAATCTTTGTTCCGATTGGTAGGGGCTACTCCGATGCTGACCCGGGAAAAAGCCAACGAGATATTGCAGTCATGGGAAATCACGACCGACAAAGCCAAACGCGAGTTGGGTTTTGAATCGAAGATACCGTTTGCGCTCGGCGCGAAAGAAACCTACGACTGGTATATAAATCAGGGGTGGCTGTAGTGGTATCGGCTGGATTACTACTCGCCTGTGTCGCGGCGGCTGGTGCCTATCTATTGACACTATCAATCATTCTTCAGCAAGTCGAGCGGCGAATGGGATTTGTCCAAGGCATTCCGCCTGAACTTCTTGAAACAACCGGCTGGGTTTGGATTGGCTTCACGTTTATCATGGAGCTGATGTTTTATGTCATAATTCCCGCACTGGCCTACAGCTTTTTCTACATTGTCATTCCCTTCAGTGGAATTCGCGCCGGGGTGGCGGCTGGTCTGTTTGCATTTGTGATGGGAGCCACGCCTGCGTTGATGGGTCTTTCGGTGCGAGTACGCCTGCCTATGCCTTTTCTGCTGTTTCTTCTATTTTCAGTTCTGCTAAAAGTCTGCGGGTGTATGATACTAATTGCCTGCATATACTCGCTCTAGTTGAGGTCGGTCATGTCTGATACAACAAAGATTACTTTCTCTAATGTACGTGAAATATTTCCGCATACTTCGAATGTTACATATTTTAATTCCGCGTCGGTCGGTCCAATTGCGACTCCGGTTCAGGCGGCGATAGAAGAACACCTTCGTATGCGGGTGGCGTCAGAGAACGATGATTCCCATATTGCCTTTCGCACAGCCGATGAACTGCGTGGAATCTACGCCGAATTGATAGGCGCGGAACACCGGCATGTAGGGCTTGGGGCAAACACGACGCTTGGACTAAATTTGGCCGCCTATGGACTCCCCCTGAAAACCGGTGATGAGATTCTCGTTTCTGATGTCGAGTTTCCCGCGGCGGTCTATGTGGCTAAAGCGGCGGCGGTCGCGCGCGGACTCACTGTTACATTTGTTAAATCAGTCGACCGGCGATTCGATATAGATGAGTTCCGAAAGGCAATCTCTCCCAAAACGCGCCTGCTGATGATATCGTATGTGCAGTTTTTCAACGGATACAAGATAGATCTGGCGGCGGTCGGAAAAATTTGTAAAGAGCACGGCATTTTCTTTGTCGTTGACGGCATACAGGGGATGGGAGTGGAGCCAATTGATATCCCCTCGCTTGGAATCGATATTTTTGCGTCAGGGTGTCAGAAGTGGATGCTCTCACCTCAGGGGAGCGCATTTTTTTATGTTTCCGACGCGATACGCGACAAGATTGTGCCGCCGTTTATGTCGTGGGTCGGCGCCGATTGGAAATTGCAGTACACCGAGATGTTTGATTATGACAAGCCGTATTTCGAGTCGGCGCGTCGTTTTGAGATGGGGTATTACGCAGTGCTCAATTATGTCGGCATGCGAGCCGCAGTGCAACCGTTTATCGATCTCGGAATAACTGAGATACAGCGACACAATCACACACTGATAGACAAGCTGGCCGATTACATTCACACTAATCCATACTACCGGATAACCTCGGCCCTTGATGTACAACACCGTTCTTCCTTGTTTACGTTTTCCTGCGCTGACTTGGAAACATTGCACAACGAACTGTTAAATCGGCGAATTATTCTGGTGCGGCGAGAGGGTTCTATACGGGTATCGGTACATCTATACAACAATGAGGCCGATATCGACAAACTGATTGAAATTATGGCCGGCTTTTCGCGCGGTCGATAACAGCGCGACCACCACACTATGAATCTTCGCGACAGCAAACTCTTAATCACCGGCGCCTCCGGTTCACTCGGCAAACAGCTAATCTACGAATGTTTAAAGCGCGGTATTCGGCCGATCGCGATGGTCCGTCGTGAATCCGATACACGATATCTTGATGCCAACAACATCGAAAAACGAGTGGCGAATATCCGCAATCAGCAAGAGTTAGAACAGGCGATGAAGGGGATTGATGCTGTCATTCATTGCATCGCTTGGGTGAATTTTCGTCAGGACAAGCTGACCCAATTCACCGGTGTGAACACAATCGGCGCACTCGATACGTATCGCGCTTGCGCCAAAGCGGGAGTGAAACGGTTTGTCCAGGTGTCGTCTATTGCCGCAGTTGGCGGCAACCCGCGTTCTTCTGAGAGTAGCAATCAGCCGATGAACGAAGATTGGGTCTTCAATTTAGAACATTTGAATATCCCGTATGTCCTGACCAAGCACGCCGCCGAAGTCGAGTTGAGCAAAGCGGCGGCCGACGGTGGCCCTGAATTGGTGATTGTGAATCCGTCGACCATTGCCGCGCCATCGCGCACAGGTGATGATCGCGGCAAAGCGAGTAAAACATTTTCTCGTCTGTTTCTTCCGGCGCTTCCAAATCTGGTGAATCTTGTGGATATCCGCGATGTCGCTCCGGCGATTCTTGCCGCGGTGGAAAAAGGAAGAGCGGGAGAACGGTATTTATTGGTCGGTGACAATATTTCTGCGAGTGAACTTATACTGAAAGTTGCGGGACTTCTCGGATGCAAACCGCATTTGATCAGTTTGCCCTCTTGGTTCTACATGAGCGCGGCGCATGCGGCGGTTGCGTGGAATAAATTGATTGGTAGAGAGAAAACTTCTTTTTATCCCGATCTGGTGCGACTGAAAGATTACAACTGGACCTTCAGCAATGCCAAGGCACGGGTGGAGTTGAATTTTGCTCCCCGCCCGATGCATAACACGCTTGAGGACATTTTGTCCAACAATTTCATCGGCACCTATATGAAGCCGACAGATTAAACCGACAAATCACAACGCGCTTCAAAGTAGTTTAGGCGTAAGCTCCCCTGTCAGGATGAACTCAACTCAATCGGGCCTGTTGAAAAACCTTACCATACGGCATAGGTCCAGCAGATGTCGACCCCGCCCTACTTTCGCTCCTTCACCGTCTCCAGAATCCGCTTGATGATTTCCATCGTATCGACGCCGTCGGCCTCGGCATTGAACGATGTCACTATCCGGTGTCGCAGTACCGGATACGCCGCAAACCGGACATCTTCCGGGCCGGGAGTCGGGCGACCTTCGAGGATCGCTTTTGCCTTAGCCGCCAGAATTAAATACTGTGAGGCGCGAGGGCCAGCTCCCCAGTTCACCCAATTGCGAACAAACTCAAGCGCCCCCGATTCTTTTGGTCGCGTCGCACGAACCAAATCGACAGCATATTCAATCAAATAATCTGAAACCGGAACTCGCCTAACCAATTGTTGAAACTCGACAATCTCAGCCGCCGAAAGCACCCGCGCCAGATCGTGCGTCTGCACCGCGGTGGTGGATTTGACAATCCTCTGTTCCTCACCGCTATCGGGATATTCGACATACACATTAAACATGAACCGATCAAGCTGGGCTTCTGGAAGCGGATATGTCCCTTCTTGCTCAATCGGGTTCTGGGTAGCCAATACAAAAAATGGCTCTTCGAGTTTATGGGTTGTGCCACCGGCAGTAACCTCGTGTTCCTGCATGGCCTGCAACAAGGCCGCCTGCGTTTTCGGGGGAGTACGGTTGATTTCGTCTGCGAGGATGATATTGGCAAAAACCGGTCCTCGCACAAAACGGAATTGCCTCTTGCCGGTGGCGTGGTCTTCTTCAATTATTTCCGTACCGGTAATGTCGGATGGCATCAAATCCGGTGTGAACTGAATCCGGCTAAATTTGAGATTCAACACCCGGGCTAGTGTTGATATCAGCAGAGTCTTCGCCAATCCCGGTACACCCACCAACAAACAATGTCCCGAAGACAGTAGCGAAATGACCAATTGTTCGACAACTCGGTCTTGGCCGATGATAACTTTGCCTATTTCTGCGCGAATTCGGGTGTGGGCTAAGTGAAGTTGTTCGACGGCTTGAAGGTCAGATTTCGAATCGGCAGATGACATTAGGTCCTCCGGACCGGGTTAATCAAGATTTATCTTTCAGGTTGTACACTAAATATCTTGTTACGATGGATTGATTTGGGTGGGCTGTGGTTTATGACACCAGTTTCAAACTGCACTCCAAACTAATAGAACAAAGGCGCAAGTTACGCTACTAAAGTGGTCATCTGCATTTCTGGAGTGTATCCATGATATCGGGAAAGAATAATCCGATACTTGCAATTACCCCATTAACTCTTAGAGACAAAAGCTCTTAACCCTCTCATACTGGTGTGGATAAACAGGGTTGTTGTATCTATTAAATGCACCGCAATCAATTATCAAACAACAACTTAACCGCTTGTCCACATATCCGCTAGCTTGTCCACAGCGGGGTATTATTTCAGAACGGGAGTTTCTTTTTTTCACCCTGTGAAGACATTTCCAACTTTCGCTCTTCGGGAGGCAAGAACCCCAAATTTGAATTGATTGCCTTCATGTTACAAGAGCCAGAGAAGGCCGCTCCCTGTTCTATAACCAACGATTTGGTCTTGATGTCGCCTTCCATTTCGCATTTGGCTTGAAGTTCGATTTTGTCGGCGGAAAGAATATTGCCGATCAAACGTCCGGCGACCACTGCCGTGGCGGCCTCAAGGTCCGCTTCGACTAATCCGGTTACGCCAATTGTCACGCAGTCATTGCAAATCAATTTTCCTTTGACTGTGCCATCGACGCGAATAGCTCCTTTTACATCGATCGTTCCGGTAATGACCGTGTCTTTGCCAATGATTGTGTTCATAGTGCTTCCACCCACTTCAGTGAAACTGTTAATGATTGTTTTCTTGAGCATGCGTCCGCTCCATAGGGTTGACTGATTTTCCGTTCAGCCGCACTTCGTAGTGTAGATGCGGCGCGGTAGATATTCCTGTGTTGCCGGATCGCGCGATTATCGCGCCGGCCAAAACCCGCTGACCACGCTGAACCAACAACGTATCGTTATGTCCATAGACGGTTGAGAGACTGTCATTATGCCGAAGAACCAGCATGTTCCCGAAAGTAGAATCGGGACCGGCAAAAATTACATCGCCCGTCGCAGTGGCGGCCACCGGTGTGCCAGCCGCGCACGCGATATCGATTCCAGGGTGAAATCGCGACGGATCCTCCATATTAAATACTTGGCTGACATACCCCTTGAGCGGCAGACCTGCCGGAATATCTTCGACTCGCCGAGTCCACAGCGCCACCGCGTCGCCGGTTTCCGCCGCGCGCGACACTACTGCGTTGATCTGCGAGTCAGAAGGAACATCAGGAAACTGGTAATCAACACCGGCCAAACTAGTAAGACGAGTCACGACTGTTCTCACTTCCTTTAAGCTCTCTTCTAACAACAACACTTTATAGCGATAGCGCAAGAGCGCTTCATTTTCCGCTTGAACACGCTCGGTTGTTGCCGCTCGCGAAGCCATCGATCCGTAGAAAATAAAAAACAACATAATGCCGGCCAGAATAATGCCAAGAGTAGCCAGCGCCCCCCAGAGTGTCCATTGCGGAACCCGCCATTCCTGTTGGGTTTCGGCGCCATCGGGGATAAACATGATAGTAACATATCGAGTCTTACTCATCGTAACTTATATGCTGATCTTTCGGAATAATTCCCAGATCCGACTCAAATCGTCTTCACCATAATATTCTATCTCGATCCGGCCTTTGTGAAGTCCGGGGGTAATCTTCACAGATGTCCCAAGCGTTTGCTTCAGAAACCCTTCCATATCGGCAAGTTCCGGGTGTTTACGCTTCACAACCAGCCGACGTTTCCGAGTGTGGCGTGTCTTCTGCTCAGCCTCGCGCACCGACAGCGACAGATTCATAATCTGATCGGCCATATCAAGCATCGCGGTTTCGGAATCAAGCCCCATCAAAGCGCGGGCATGCCCTTCGCTTATCTTCCCCCCACGAACCAGCGACTGAATGGACTGAGGTAGACCGAGCAGACGAAGTGTGTTGGTAATCGCGACCCGCGACTTGCCAAGCTTGTTTGCAACCGCGTCTTGAGTAAGCGCGCACGCGCTCATTAATCGTTGCACCGCCTCAGCTAATTCTAACGGATTGAGATCTTCGCGATGAATGTTTTCAACAAGCGCAAGTTCAAGCATCCGAGCATCGTCGATTTGATCTAATACCGTAACCGGTACTTCAACAAACCCAGCCAGTCGAGCCGCGCGGAATCTCCGCTCGCCGGCGATAAGTGTATACCCAGATCCATTCTCACGAACCACCAGCGGTTGCATCATGCCGTCAGCTTTGAGCGAGGAAGCGAGCTCCGCGAGAGCGGATTCTTCGAATGTCCGGCGAGGTTGCATCGGATTGGGCGTGATCTGATCAATCGGAACAATGTGATATCGCTCAGCCACGGGCGTACTGTCGGTCTCATTGGGAATCAGCGCCCCAAGACCTTTGCCTAAAACCAACTTCGTCATCTGGCTAATACCTCTTTGGTGAGCGCCATGTAATTCTCAGCGCCGGTGGACATGATATCATATAAAATAATCGGCTTACCAAATGATGGCGCCTCGGATAATCGCACATTCCGAGTAATCACCGTCGAATAGACTTTTTTATCAAAATGTTTACGGACTTCGTCGGACACTTGTCGCGAAAGATTCAAGCGACTGTCAAACATAGTCAATAACACTCCCTCGATTTCAAGCGCGGGATTAAGATGTTTTTGCACCAGCTTGATAGTATTCATCAGCTGACCCAATCCCTCGAGAGCGTAATACTCACACTGAATCGGAATAATCACTGAGTGCGCCGCGGTGAGCGTATTGACCGTGAGAAGCCCAAGCGATGGTGGGCAATCGATAATCACATAGTCAAACGTATCCATTATCGTCGACACCGCTTGTTTCAAACGGGTCTCGCGCGAAATAACATTGACCAGCTCAACTTCGGCCCCGACCAGTTGAATCGATGACGGCGCTACTTTGAGATACTCAAGCGCGCTCGGCTGAATAATTTCGTCTAACGTGGCGTTGCCAATAAGCGCGTCGTAGATCGATTTTGTGATTGTGTTTTTGTCAAGCCCGACTCCTGATGTTGAGTTGGCCTGAGGATCCATATCTATTAGCAGGGTCTTCTTTTCGGCCGCGGCTAAACATGAACTCAGATTAACCGCTGTGGTAGTCTTACCAACCCCGCCCTTTTGATTTGTTACTGCAATAATCCGTGCCACTTGGACTCCTGTCGCCTAATCAAATTTGACAGAAGCAGTTTACGCCGCCATCCTGCCGAAAACAACCAAAAAATGTTGCGAAATGCTTGATTAGTTTGAGAATATGGAAAAGTGCTTGTGGACAGATTCGGCTTGTTGTGAATAAGTCCATGTCTGAACTCGCAATGATCGCGACTTGAATTCCGGCTTGCTGTAATACACAAACTTTCCACCGGGAGACATACCTCTATCGATCGCTACCAATAGTTCGGGTGTGAGAGCAACCCACGACATCGTTACCAACGAGAACCGTTTATTGAGCGGCCTTTCGCCAAACGATTCGGGGACGACAGTTGTTTTCGAGAGGCCAAGAGACGCCAGAATTCGCTCGAGTGCCAGCGCTTTCTTCTTAGTTCGCTCGTATAGTGTGGCCGTTCCGGCCGACCTACATGAAAGTAGAAGAGGCACCGCCGGAATTCCGCCGCCTGACCCTATATCAAGATACGAATCGAAGCGACCGTCAAGCTGTGTGAACGGAAACAGCGCTTCGGCAACTATCCGCCGAAAATCTTCATGCTTTGTTTCACGTGAAACAAGGTTGACCTTGGCATTCTCAAGAGAGAGTTGACTCCAATATGCTTCTATCCACTCCGAGGCGTTGAACTGTGCGAGAACAGACTCGATATCAAAGGTCAAGCGTGGAGTGGTATTATTCATGCTTTCCCATTATGCCGCTTGAGATACACTGAAACAACAGCGAGATCGCTAGGCGTAACACCTTCCAAACGGCTGGCTTGCCCGATTGATACTGGCCGGTATCTGCTCAGTTTTTCCTTGGCTTCGATCTTAAGCCCTCGAACCTGAGAATAATCAAAATCAGCGGCAATTTGATCATTCTCTTGCCGTTTAAACTTCTCAATCTCGCGAGTCTGCTTATTAATATATCCTTGATACCTAATCTGTATCGCGGCTCGGACAGTGGCTTCGATAGAATCAGAAGCATCGGATGATTTTGCAAGAAGAATCGGCATAAGCTCATGCATTTCAATATCCGGCTGTTTGATCAGTTCAACTAGCGACATCGAGTCTTTCTTTCTTACTCTGGAAGTTAGCCCGCTTAACTCAGAGACTTTGATTCTGATCTTTTCTAGCGATTTGATTTGCCTCTTGGTGTCAGAATCGAGATCAGTAAACTGAGAAAACTCTGATTCGCCGATAAGCCCAAATCTTTTTGCATAGCCGTACAGCCGATCTCGAGCATTGTCCTCACGGAGAGCCAAGCGATATTCAGCCCGCGAAGTAAACATCCTGTATGGTTCTGTAATAGAACGAGTTACAAGGTCATCTANNAAAAAATAGCCCGCTAATTCTTTTGGTCTCAAGTGACGGCCTTATCTGATGTGACGGGCAATAGTCGTATTCAACCGCATAGCCCGGCCGGGTTACTATGACTTTCTCAAGTCCAACAACTGTCCGAATCGCAGCCCGCTGGATTTCCTCTGGCAAAGCGGTTGAGAAGCCGTTCGGGTAGACATCATCTGTGCCGTTTCCTTCCGGCTCAAGAAATATCTGATGATGCGGCTTGTCAGCAAATCTAAAAAATTTGTCCTCAATAGACGGACAATATCTTGGACCACGTGAGGTTATCTGTCCTGAAAAAATAGGAGATTCATTCTGATGGGCAGAAACAATTGCCTTTGTTTCTTGGCTTGTAGTCGTCAAATAGCAGGGGGTCTGCTTAAACTCCCGCTTAATCGAGCGAGGTGAGAAAAACGGGATCGGCTCTTCACCCTGCTGAATTTCACAGCGCGACCAGTCGATAGTTTTGCCGTCGAGACGTGGCGGTGTTCCTGTTTTCAGTCGCCCAAGTTCAAAACCGAACTTGCGAAACGAATCGGATAACTTGTAGGCGGCAGGTTCATCGATACGACCTGCTTGAACCTTCTTTTCACCGATATGAATTAGCCCACCAAGAAAAGTACCGGTAGCGACTATCACCGATTTAGCCGAGACAAACATCCCGTTTTCAGTTCTGATGCCAATTACTTTCCCAGATTCGACTGCGATTTCGCCAGCCAGTGCCTCGATGACCTCAAGATTTTTCTGCTTTGACACAAAAGCGACCACATAATCATTGTACCCGACCCGGTCGGCCTGTGCACGGGTCGACCACACTGCTGGTCCACGAGATAGATTCAACCTACGGAATTGAATTCCGGTAGCGTCAATCGCCATTCCCATTATCCCACCAAGTGCGTCTACTTCTTTGACTAATTGCGACTTGCCTATTCCACCGATCGCCGGATTACAGGACATAAGAGCCAATCGTTTGGTATCCATTGTAACAATAGCGACAGTTCGTCCCATTCGAACTGCCGCAAGAGCCGCCTCAACCCCGGCATGCCCACCACCGATTACTATTATGTCAAAATCTCTATTCATTCTACCAGTCTGTTAAGTCTCTCGATACAAAATGCCAAAGGCCAAGACTTTCCGCTGAAACGGTTCTGAGACGATATTGATCCGCCATATACTTCTCAAATCCTACCACCTCTCTCGATACAAAGCGCCAAAGTCCGAAACCACCATCTGGTGGTTTCACGTGAAACATGAGGTTTATTTGCCTATACAGAACCTTGAGAATATACGCCCCAGTATCTGCTCGGTGTACACTTTTCCTGTTATTTCGCTCATAGCAGAAACCGCCTGACGAAGGTCATAGGCAATAAGTTCTCCCGACACAGCGGCTCTAGTCTTGGTTCGCGCCGCTTTCAATGCCCGTAGACTCTCGGATAATTTTTGTTTGTGGCGCATCGAGGTTACTACCAGACCGGAAGTCAGATCGGGCATTGTGCATTCAATTCGACTCTTGATCTCTCGCCTAAGCTTGGCATTTCCGACACCAGTTTTACAAGAAATATTTATTATCCGATTTTGATTGAACAACGAAGACTTCTGTGTGTTTTTTACAACATCTATCTTGTTGCCCAACAATACTATATCATCTCTATTGAACGGTTCAACATCTCGCTCAATTGCCGATTGCCAGCCACGTTTTGATATATCCACGACCCACAACAGAAGGTCAGCCCGTGATATAATTTCGAGAGCTCGGCGTTGCCCTTCGCGTTCTATCTTTCCGCCTCCCTGACGAAGCCCAGCGGTATCTATCAGGTTGATCATATACCCATCAATATCTATACGCTCGAGCAGATAGTCTCGTGTTGTACCGGCCGTTGGCGTGACCAAGGCGCGCTCGTGTTTTATCAGCATATTAAAGAGCGAGGATTTGCCAGCGTTAGGCCGCCCTCCGATTACAACGGTGAAACCTTCGTTGATTATTCGCCCTCCCCGGTAGGTCTCTATCAGGTTAGAGACTTGACTTATTAACCCATTGAGCAGAAGATCGAGTTTTTTTTGGTCAGCGGAGACTTCCGGAGCATCTTCTGTAAAGTCAATACCGGCCTCAACTTCTGAAAGAATACCAATCGCGCTTTGTCGGAGCATTTCTATATGCTCCGAATACCTACCAATCAAGTGCTCCCGGCTGGCGCGGAAAGAAACTTCGGTCTGGGCGGCAATGATATCGGCGACCGCTTCGGCTTTGGCTAAATCTATTCGACCGGATTCAAACGCCAGCCGGGTAAACTCTCCCGGCTCCGCGGCGCGGATTTTGTTATTCAATAGTTCTTCGAGGATTTTTCTAACAACAACCTGGCCCCCATGACAGAATATCTCCGCCTGATCAAGGCCGGTGTACGAGTGACCGGCCGGCATGAATACCGCCATCACTTCGTCAAAAATTTCTCCACTAACTGATTTGAAATATCCAAGACGCAAAAGAAACGGAGTAGGAGGCGCGCCAATATCCCGCGTCGGCGTGAAATGATCATTTAGAGCTGACAGCGTGCGCGGTCCGGCGATACGAACCGCCGCGATACCGCCTTCGCCGGGTGGCGTAATGATAGCCGCTATAGTATCGTGCGTTTCCCCATCTGTAAATCCTCTGCTCATGCGCCCGGAACTATTACCTCAGAGTTTTTTGTTCGCTTGAACAAGAAATAATCGGCGAGCGACAGAACCGAAAAAGCGGTCCAGTACAGAACAAGTCCAGCGGCGAACTTATAGAAAATGAAACCCATCAACAGGGGCATGAGATAGACGAGCATTTTATTTTGCGCGTTTGTCGCCATAGTGACAAACGACGACAAAAACTGCGCGCCAACCATCAGCACCACCAAAATAATATACGGGTCGGTCAAACTCGAAGCTCCGCGCGAAAGATCGTTGATAAACCAGAAAAACGGCGCGTCGCGCAAAAGAATCGTAGAACGAAAGACCGCGAACAGCGCAAAAAACAACGGCATCTGCGGCAACATCGGCAAACACCCGGAGAACGGATTTACTCCGTGCGCCTTGTACATTTTCATCGTCTCAGTGTTGAGCTGTTGCGGATTGTTCTTGAGCTTCTTTTTTAACTCTTCAATTTTCGGTTGCAACTCTTTCATCGCGTTCATCGATTTGTACGACTTAAGCGATAGCGGCAGAGTGACAATTTTGATAAGAATAGCGAACAGAATGATCACTATCCCGTAGTTGGGGAAAATATCGTGCATCTTCGGCAACAACCAGATGATTGCGAGAGCGAACGGCTTGATAATCCAGCCGATAAACGGCGTGGTACCAATATCGAGAATGGCTTCGAGATTGACATCGTAATCAGACATCAGCATATAATCGAGTGGGCCGGCATAAATCGTGAAACTGTCGACCATAGATGAGCTAAGTGGCATTGGCAGATCAAGGCCGATTGTCAGTTCCTGTTTGTCAAAGCGCGAACCGTTCTGTTCTATTTGTTCGCGTTTTCCAGTGGCAAAGACACCGTCGGCCGTGTCGGACTTGCCCGGAATAATTGCGACCGCGAAGTACTGACTTCTCAGCGCCGCCCATGAGACCTGACCGGAAAGCGTCTGATTGAGCTTTCCGTCATTGAAATCATCCAACTTCTCGCGTGAGTTGGAAGACAGCGTAACCGCCTCGAAAGTCGAATAATCACTTTCCCAAATCGGTTCAGTTACGCCGAGTGGCGTGGCCCAGTACACATTGTACTGACGCTCGAACCCGAGTTGCTCGCGCCCATCGACAGATACAATAAAGTCGAAATCAAATTTGTCAGGATGAAAAACGTAGCTCTGTTTGATCACTCCGCCCTTCGGGCCAGCGTAGGTAAACTCGACGCTCAAATCCTGGGTGGTTGCTTCGTAGCTTCCGGGTGTCAGATTGCAGGTAAATGGGAGCGCACCCGTGGAAACAGTTGAACCGGCGAAACGGGCGACCGGGGTCGCGGTTTGAGCATTCGGAAGAAGTTCAATTTTCTGCTTATCGCGATAGGTGTGATCTTTCAGCTGAATAGATACCGGCCCGCCACCTTTGGTCGACAGAAGAACCGTGTACTTATTCGTCTGAACAGTGATAGTATCAGCAACCACCGGAGTCGTATCTGATACAAGACTGGTCTCGACCGCCTGCGCTTGTGTCGCCGACGAGCTCGACGAGACTGGTGTTACGGTATCAGCTCTAACAACTGCCACCGAATCAACGTCGCTCGTTGGAGGGACCACAGCCGGGGGCTCGACCAAACCGAAGAACTGGAGTATTGGCCAATAAAAAATGATGAGCAGTGAAACAGCCACTATGGCAATGATTGACTTCTTGTCCACAAATCTATCCTTATCTAATGTTCTTAAAAGAACGGTCACTTCGACAGGGTGTCGTCAGGCGTCCTCACCTGACGGCTCGCTATCATAATTTCAAAGGTACTTTATTCACATTATTTTATTCATGGAACCGGATCAAAACCGCCGGGGTGCCAGGGGTGGCACTTGGCTAACCTCTTAATTGACAACATGCTCCCGATCCATGCTCCGTGTTTGCGGAGTGCTTCTTCGGCGTACTGAGAGCAACTTGGATAATGTCGGCACGATCCGGCGAATAGTGGCCCCAAAGTATATCGGTAGGCGTAAATCCCCACAATAAAAGGCCAAGCCAGCACCGAAGTTCGGCTCGTATTATTGTAGCCGTGTTGCAATCCGGAGAACATCAGACTTGATCGTCTCAAAACTAAGTTTCAGACTTCCTGCCTTCGGGAGAATTGCCATGATACCGGTGGCCTTCATTTCCGTTCTTGTCAGACGAATCGCCTCGCGAAATCGCCTCTTGATACGGACTCGTTCGACCGCAGGGCCGAGACGCCCCGAAACCAGTATGCACCAGGCAAACTTGTCACCTGGCTTCCAGACCAGGGTAAAACAATTCCCCGTAAATCGCTGGCCTTCATTGAGTAAGCCGGATATTTCGACCCGACTTTTCAGGCTCATGGACCGGGGAAGTTTATTTTTTCCGGGCAACTTTTGAGGTCAAACGCTTGCGCCCCTTGGCACGGCGGCGGGCCAGCACTTTGCGGCCATTTTTGGTCGCCATCCGGGCACGGAAGCCGTGATCATTGAGCTTCTTCCGGTTCGACGGCTGAAATGTTCTTTTCATTTACTCGTTTCCTTCTTTCGAAAATAGACTTTGGAATATACACACCTGTGGAGGGGAGGTCAAGGGAGAAAGAAGAGCTTGAAACGAGCAAAACTCACCCCCTTTGATTTGGTAAATTCTGTCAAGTATGCCAGAACTGGGACGTAGTACTACGCCAGCCACAATCTTCAGCTTCCTTTCAATGCTGACACAAGAAAGTCAGGGTCGCAAGGACCCTTATCTACAAGTTTTGCGAATTCTGCGCACGACAATTGAAGTTTCCGGGCCGCGAATCAGGGGCACTTTGTAACCTTGCGAGTGTTTCAAATGACATGATTTCCTATACTGCAATAGCGAGTCGATGAAATCGATATCGAGAGTACTTTTGGGGCTGGCCCTGGTGGTTATCTCGATTGTGTCGTCTGAAGAGAAAAATGTGACCGAATCAGCAAAACACACCAACCATCTTATCGGTGAAAATTCGCCTTATTTATTATCTCACGCCCACAATCCGGTTGACTGGTACCCCTGGGGGGATGAGGCGATCGCCAAAGCACGGGTCGAAGCGAAACCTATTTTTCTTTCCATTGGCTACGCCGCCTGTCATTGGTGTCATGTCATGGAGCGGGAGTCGTTTGAAAATGACAGCATTGCCACGTTCTTGAATGAGCATTTCGTCAGCATCAAGGTCGACCGGGAACAGCGCCCTGATCTAGATCATATTTATATGAATTTTACTCAGGCGCTGACCGGTTCAGGTGGGTGGCCGATGTCGGTCTTTCTGACACCCGATCTGAAACCGTTTTTTGCCGGAACCTATTTTCCGCCCGACAACCAGTATGGTCGGCCCGGATTTGCTCAAGTGCTCGGCGAGATTGCCGGCGCCTGGCGCGACAATCGCGAGCAAGTGGTGCAGTCCTCCAAAGATATTGCCGATGAACTCTGGCGGCATCTCCGCGCCGATTCAGGACAAATTGTGATGACACGCGATTTAATTGCAAAAGGAGCGTCGTCGGTGATGAGCCAATTTGACGCGGTGCACGGCGGGATCGGAGGAGCGCCGAAATTTCCCCATTCGCAGGAAATTTCTCTGTTGTTGCGTCGCTACAACGCAACCGGCGATCTGACATTTTTGGGAGCCGCTGAAAAGACGCTTACCAGCATGGCGCGCGGAGGAATCTACGATCAACTGGGTGGCGGTTTCGCGCGCTATGCTACCGACCGGGCCTGGCTTGTCCCTCACTTTGAAAAAATGCTCTATGACAACGCCCTATTGGTTGGGGTGTATGCCGAGACGTGGCAGATTACGAAGAAAGAGCAGTATCGGCAGGTCGCGCGAGAGACACTCGACTACCTTCTTCGCGAAATGCGCGGATCGCACGGGGAGTTTTGGTCGGCGCTCGACGCTGATTCTGAAGGAGAAGAAGGCAAGTTCTATGTCTGGTCTAAAGCGGAAATAGAATCGTTACTCGGTTCTGATGCGCCTGCCATTCTTCGTTACTATAATGCTACCGAAACCGGGAATTGGGAAGGGCGCAATATCCTACATCTGACCGGCGAATCGGATCGGGTGGCCGCTGAGACTGACGGCTTTGCAGAGAAACTCAATTCCTCCCGAGATAAACTCTTGATGGCGCGAGCAAAGAGACCTCGCCCGCTGACTGATGACAAGACGCTGACCTCATGGAATGGGCTGGCTCTTTCGGCGCTGTGCAAAGGATTCCAGATCACGGGTGACATACGGTATCTCAACGCCGCCATTGCAAATGCCCGCTTTGTGCAAACCGAACTGTTTGTGAACGGAAAGCTGACGCATTCATGGCGGGAGGGGAAGCATTCCGCTGGACAGTTCCTTGAAGATTATGCCTATTACCTGCGCGGGCTGTTAGATTTGTACGAGTCTGATCCTTCCGATGCCAACAAGCAATGGCTCCAATTAGCCCGCACCCTGGCCGATCAGGCGATGACACTATTTATGGACGACTTTGGGGTACTCTATCTGCGCGAGCCCAATCAAACCGATTTGATCATCCGACCAAGAGATGAAGAAGATGGCGCGCTACCGTCGCCGGGTTCGTTTCTCATCGGTTCGCTTTTCAAACTCAACAGAATTACCGGTGATGACAAATATCTCCATTCCGCTGAAACTGGTTTGCGGAATCTGTCGGGCAAAATCGGTAAGTATCCGGGCATGATGACCTCGGCACTTTTCGCGCTCGATTACTGGACCAGCGACGCTATCGAAATAGTTGTTGTCGGCGAGGGCTCGGCGCGCGATCAGATGCTAACTGAAATCTGGCAGAGGTATCTGCCGAATAAGATTATTGCCGCGAGTAGTTCCGGCCAATCGGAATTGACCCCGCTCTTCGAGGGCCGCACTGCGGCTGTCGGCGAGGTGAAAGTATTCGTCTGTCGCAACTCGGTCTGCCGCCTTCCGGTAACGACGGCGGAAGAGTTGAAGAAGCAGTTGGATGCGCTTTGAGTGCGTGTACTTATTTAGCGCAGTGTCGGATTGAAGGAAAGATGTCGGGTTTCTCGTCCCGTACGCTACGCGACGGGACTTCGGAACGCCGACCTACGAAGCTGAAGACTACGTTGATGTTTCCCTTGTCACCCCGATCCCATATCTTGTCATCCCGGGCGAAGACCCGGGGCCCAGCCAGTCAATACAATTTGAACTCTTTCTGTTAAAACCCCCCGGTATCGCCGGATACAAATCACCCCACAACGTTTCTTTGCTCCTGCTAGGCCCCGGCTCGGCGCGTTTCGCCGCGTGCGACGCAACGCTTGGCCGGGGTGACAGTTCTGCGATTTGTGCAAAAGTACATGGAGGCAGTGACAAATGATGTCAGATGATATTCACCCGCGGAGCTACGAGTGACCTACGCTTACCAATGTCAATTTCTCAACAGTGAAATCAGCCAAAAAACGAAAACAATCAGACCGGGGCATAAGCAAAGGAAAACTGAGAAAATTACGCCCAACGTGAAAAACTTTGGGCCAAGCGTTCGAGATTCCTCTTTCCAGATTCGTCTTGAGAGTAGTTCCGCCATCCAGCCGAGCGTGTATGCTAAGTTAGCCCCCAAAGCAAAGAGAATTATGCTGATAAAAGGATTGCCAATGTCCTCGTCTGGAGGGAGGGGATTTGTTACGAGAATCAAGGCCAAAACGGCGAGGGGAAAAGTCGCAACAATGAGCATAAGCAGGTTGTAAGGAACTCGCCTGAGTTCCCACCACAGAATGACCGAAAACCAAGTTCGATTTCCATCGGGAACTCGCAAGAGTCGTCCGACGATTTCTCGGATCATATAGTCGCCTCCCCCCTACATCCTCTCCACACACCCGGCGATCAGTTCGCGCAGGACCGGTTCGGATTTCGTAGCGGTGCCAATCACATCAGCCAATGAGCAAGGGTGCATATTGTCGGCGAAACCCATATCAGTGACAATACTGAATCCCAATATCCGATTTTTCTGGTGGTGTGCGGTCAGCACTTCCGGCACAGTCGACATCCCCACCGCATCGGCGCCAAACCCACGGAACATCCGGTATTCAGCCGAGGTCTCCAAACACGGCCCGGTCAGACCGAGATAGACGCCGGTTTGCATCGGGATTTTCAGATCGAGCGCGACTTGTTTGGCCAGTGCCTGATATTTGAAATCGTAGACTTCGTACATATCCGGGAAACGGTCGCCCCATTTTTCGTCGTTCGGCCCGATAAGCGGATTGCCGGGGAAGAAATTGATATGATCTTTGATGAGCATGATATCCCCGGCTTTGAAATTCGGATTCATGCCTCCGGCGGCGTTGGAAACGATCAGGGTGTTGATACCGAGTTTCTTCATGACCCGCACCGGGAAGGCAATTTGCTGAAACGAGTATCCTTCATAGTAGTGAAACCGCCCCTGCATGCAGACCACTGACTTGCCACGAAGATTGCCAAAGAGCAAACGCCCGGCGTGTGACTCGACTGTCGACACCGGGAAATGCGGAATCTTGTCGTAGTCGACTGTGCCGACCATCTGAATGCCATCGACCAATGACCCTAGCCCGGTGCCCAAGATGATGCCGATTTTCGGTTCGAATTTAACTTTGGATTTGATGTGGGCAGTGGCTTCGTCGAGCATGGCGTGGATTTCGGTCCAATTTTTCACGAGCGTGGTCTCCTGTATTTTCAGTTTTTGATATTGCTGGCGGCAATATAGGGATGTACCGCCACAGGTCAACCAGCTTGGCTATTGCTTTTCGACGTCTGGTTGACAGGAACATGCCACCAAGGAAAAGGCAAAAAAAACCAGCGGTCAGGGGAACTGACCGCCGGTCCTGTTAACGATCCAAGATGACTAAGGATCTTTAGCTTTTGGCCGCCTTATCCATTTCCTCGGCAAATTTGGCTACAACTTCATCGAGTTCCCTTGCCAGCATATCCGGAGGGACTGCGGCGCCAGTCACTGTGGCCGGTTTGGTTTGGGGGATTTCATCCTGATTGTTGCCGGTCAAGCCAAGCGGAGTCTCTGTCTGTTGATGCTGATATTTTTCAAGAGCAGAGGCCAGTTCAGGGTCAATCGTCGTGCGCGACGGTTCGTCCCCACGCAATACTTTTTGGAGCGCCGCCGCCACCGGATCGGTGGGAGTCGCTACTGGGATAAAGTGGCTTGGGGCGTTGGCTTCTTCGGTTCTGCTGTGCTCCGGTTTCGAAAGCGACGTAGCGATAGTCTCGCGGCGAGCGCGTTTGACTTCGGTTGAATCGGTAATATCGAGGTTCTCTTGTTCAGGCACTATCTTGGGATTAGGCGACGGAAAGCTTGGGGTAACTTGCGGGGGCCTCTGATGCAACGGCGCAGGTTCGGCAATGGCAATCTCTTCGACAAAATCCGAATACGATTTGACCATCGACCGAATTTTCTGCAGGAATGCCTTGCGAACGAGTTCAATACGCTCCAACTGAGATTCGACCTCTTCGATCCGCTGGCGGCGGGTGGCGATAACGGTCTCCACTTCGCCCTTGGTCTTTTGCAGAATCAGCTCGGCCTCTTTGCGCGCGGTGGCAATGGTAGCGTCGGCATTGCGTCGGGCATCGATTGCCGCGCTTTTGATTGTATCTTCGAATTGTTTGATTCCGGCAAACTGAAGTTTGACGGCCTCAAGCTCCATTGTTACCCGCACATGCTCTTGTTTGCAATGTTCAAGAGTATTGGCTATTTGCTCCTTGAAGGTGTCAACTTCGGTTTTATCGTAGCCGCGCATCTGATTAGCAAATTGGTGATTTCGGATATCTGTCGGTGAAAGTTCCATGATTTACTCTCGCGATTATGGTGACCTCGCCGGGCACTCCGTTATTAGGTTGTTGGCCCTAAGTGAGATATCTCCCTTGAGCCGCTCTTCATGATTTATCGGCAGAGGACAGGGAAAGCTTTACTGGGAAAGTGGGAGGGCTGTACTGGGGCAGTCAAGCCGTCTCAGGGCTACTGCCCTACTGATACTGTCAAGTAAGATGGCGGGAGCGCAGGGCTCCCACCCTACTGATTCTGATCTCTCGTACCAAAAATCGAACTGCCGATTCGGATCATCGTGGAGCCCTCGGCTATTGCCAGTTCAAAATCGTCGGACATCCCCATCGATAAATTGCAAAACTGGTGACCGAGAATCTCCTGTCCCTTTTTGAAAAGGTCATGGCAGAGGATAAACGCTTTGCGGATGTCATCTGTATTATCAGTCAATGGGCCGACCGTCATCAATCCGGAGAGTTTGATATTGCTCAAAGGTAGAATCTCTTTTATCAGATTAACCGCCTCGGTCGGAGCGACGCCGGATTTTTGCGGTTCGCCGGAGCTGTTGACTTCAATATAGCATTCGATGACTCTACCTATCTCACTTGCTCGCTTGTTTATCTCCAGCGCCAATCGGAATGAATCGACCGACTGGATTACGTCGAACAGCTCTACCGCCTTCTTCACTTTGTTTGTTTGTAAATGTCCGATCATATGCCAGCGAGCAATTGCGCCAAGTTCGCGGATTTTCCATTCAGCTTCTTGTATTCGGTTTTCGCCGACATCACTAAACCCGGCTTTGGCGGCTTCCGTAATGACGTTTGCAGGATGTCCCTTGGTGACGGCGATGATTGTGATTTCGTTTGGCTCGCGCCCGCCCTTGGCGCAGGCCAAAGACATTCTGTCGTGAAGTTCTTTGAGATTGTTGGCTATGTCATTTTTCATTGTGGTAGCTTTATTATCTATAGATGTGGCTGTCAAATCAAGCTGGATTCAACTGAGTCAAATATGCAGGGTCTTGACATAGTTTGTGAAAATTGTAACTTATTCTAAAAGTATCCTGATTTTCCAGAAAGGGAAAATATGTCTCCGGCAACTCGACAAACTCTTTCAGCGCTCACAGCAGGAATAAAATCCGAGGTGGCGTCGTATGTTTTTTACACTGAAGCGGCCAAAAAGCAGGCCTCGGCACAGATCAAAGATGTGCTGAATAAATTGGCTCTCGAAGAGAAAGATCATTTTCACATCTTGGAGCGACAGTATGATTCGCTTGTTAGATCAGAACAATGGATAAGCACCGCTGATATTCTCAAGCAACCGGGATTGCCGGAAATTCCGGAAGATATGACGTCACAACATAGCTTGCTTGTGGAAGAGGTGCGAATAGCGGTATCAATTCACGATGTGCTGACAATCGCGTATCGATTGGAAGAAGAAGCATACGAGTTGTTCGCGGGTGAGGCCGAGCGAGCCGATGCCCCTGAAGCCAAGGCGGTTTTTGATAAGCTCTCCCGCTTTGAAGAGACCCACATGATCCTTATAAAGGAACTACTGGGAAAGTATTAGCTGACGGCAAAGACGGCTCTATTGTTGTCCAGTGCGCCGTACTTAGTTCTTTTCCACCCCCTGCGTCCATTCATAGCCGTTGCTCCGCCACGGGTTCGGAGTGGTCGGTTGTCGTCGTAGTTTGATCATATTGAAGAAAAAGAGAATTACACCGCACAACAAAACAGCTCCGCCTGCCGCCGCCAACAAGTGAGCGGTTTGAAATTCAGCCGGATAGATCGCCAGTCGTCGCGGAAGACCGCTCGCCCCGAGAAAGAAATACGGAATAAAAGTAAGCATAATTCCGCATGCAGTGATCGCCAGTGCGACTATGTTCAGCGAATCTTTGATTCGGTATCCGGTAATCAGCGGCCACCAATAGTGCGCGCCGCCAAGTATCGCCAGAAAAACTCCTCCCGCCAGCACAAAGTGAGTGTGGCCGATGACAAAGGCGGTGCTGTGTAGTACTACATTCAGCGAAGCGGTAGCAAGGATCGATCCGGCCAGCCCACCGATCACCCACAGCGCGATAGTTGTCACCGCGAACCATAACGGTGGTTCAATGCTGATACGCCCACTGAAGATCGTGGCCAGCCAAATGATCAGCATAAATCCGGCTAGTATCCCTTGGAGCATTGATAAAAAGGAAAAAGCGATACTCGTAGCCGCGGACTGCTCTCCGACAATCATATGTTCCCCCCAGACCACGAGAGAAAGAGCCGCGAACACCACACCGGCGGTTACCATACTCCGTTTCCCGAATAGCCCGCGTCGTGAAAAGGTAGCAAGCAGTTCACTGATGATTCCTATTACCGGCAGAATGGTAACTGTGACCGCGGGGCTTGACGCGACCCAGAACAGATGCTGAAATAGCTGTGAGTCGGGACTGATCGCGGATTTCATGAATCCGGAGGTGTCAGTTGACCCGACCATCTGCAGAATTAGAAAGAATACTCGCTCAGGTAAAATGACCACGTGTACTAATGCCGCAAGATACAGCGTCCAGACAAATATTGGCATGTTAGACCAGGTGACTTCCGGGGCGCGACGACGGTGCACAGTCAGTAGTACATTTATGCTCAGGAGAATCGCCGAGACTGCGAGCGACAACAGGCCTGTTATTAGCATGAAGAACGGAAATTGCGGCATGGCGGTAAGCGGAATCTGCATGGTCCAGCCGCCGTCGTACATTCCAACCCAAAGTCCAGCCGCCATCAGAATGGCTCCAAGAATATACAACCACCAACTCAGCAGGTTGGTCTTTGGCAGGCCAACACATTTGGCGCCGATCATCCGGGGCAGGATCAGATTTCCAAACACTCCGGCAAAGACAGGAATAACGAACAGGTGAATCATGATGTTGCCGTGGAGCGTAAACAGGCGGGTGTACATTGACGGATTGAAAAATAGCAGGGTCGGCTTTGAGGTGAGAAACACCAAGGTAATTCCGACAAGCATTCCGGCCAGCCCGAAGATGGCTATCGAAATCAAATAATTCCATCCGACTGAAATATGGTCGGCGTTGGTTAGTCGTGAGAGTATATTTTTCAGCATTTGCTCAGTGACCTTCCTTCAGGTTGTAAAGCGAATAGCTCGCCGTGGGCGGCAGACGCCCTCGTCTGCCCCATTCTCGAACGGGCACACGGGGACGAGCGCCGCGCACGAATTCAATTATGTGTGCTTACTTAAGATAAAGGGCTCGGCGCTCGATGGCAATAATGAACAAGGGGCTCTTATCTCGGCTGTAAAGTAACCCACAACTTGGAGTCTTGTGGTTTGAATGCCCAGATATTTTCGAGGGTACTGGCTATAAGCCAATAAGAGAACGAGCTATGATAAAGGATCTACCGCCAGCGGCGCCGCTGGCGCATCCGGTTTCTTCACAAACAGCATATGCAAGAGCAAAAAAACGATCGCACAGGTGATCGCGGAATCAGCAATATTAAAGGTCCAAAACCTATCCAGCTGATAAAACGAAAGATCAATATCGGGAATATCTACATCAATGAAATCCACCACCCGCCCCAGCCGAATCCGGTCGATCAAATTGCCAATCGCTCCCCCCAAAACAAATGCCAGCGGCCAGCTGGTCTCCCGCTCTGATCGATATCGCCAAAGGTAATACCCCAAAAACGGTAATATCAAAAGAGCGACAACCGTGTAATAGGTCGTCGAGCCAAACTGTGTGCCCATCGCCCCACCCTCGTTGTACACGAGTGAAAACATGAGAAAGTCGCCAAGAATGTGCATGGGAGGGCGACCGGTAAGTGTGTCCACCGCCCAGATTTTGGTGAGCTGATCAGCTATTACGATCGTCAGAATGAAGACGACCGGCAGGATAAGATACGAACGCCGGCTATCGTCCAGGCTTCGTTTCCTCTTCAGCCGATTTACAGGCGATACACAACCGCGCATGGGGCACCGCTTCAAGCCGCGCCGCGCCGATTGTCTTGCCGCACGTCTGACAAGCGCCGAAACTGCCGTCTTTTATCCTCATCAATGCCTGATCAAGATGGTAGAGCAGGCGGCCAGACTTGCTGGCCATAGCAAACGCCATCTCGCGTTCCATCGTGTCCGTTCCCTGATCGGCCATATGATACGAATAGGACGACAAGTCACCGCTGGCTTCTTTTGGGCTTGTGCCGAAGGTATCGCCCACGATTCCCATTTCCGTGAGCATCTCCTTTTTTTTCTGTAGAAGGAGCACTTCGTACTTTTTCAGATCGTCATCTTTCAATTCAGACTTGGCCATAGCATTCTCCGATCTAAATTTTTGCGACAGCGATTGTTGCCATCTCACCGTTGATATTCCACTCTGTGCCGCCGTCGACTGATACACTCTCTGTAAACTCCAGTTGCTGGGACAGAGTTTCAGTTTTTATGAAATCCTCATACCGTCCCGCCGCCGATTTCAGCCGGTCCGACGTCGCCACACGCACTGTAATCCGGTCGGTCACATCAAACCCGGAGGTCTTCCGCATATTCTGAATCTTGTTCACCATCTCGCGGGCAAACCCTTCATCTATCAATTCCGGCGTCAACGGGGTAACAATCGCCACCGCCAGCGGGCCATCGATTTCAATCGCAAAACCTTCGCGCTGTTTTGCGATGATCTCCACATCTTCTTTTGTCAATGTCAGCGGCGCACCCGGCGAATCAACCTCAATCTTCCCGACCTTCGCGAATTCGCGAATACGGGACGAATCCAGTCCCTGAACAAACGCCGCCGCCCGCTTAACTTCGCTACCCAACCGGGCGCCGACCAGTTTAAAATTCAACTTGGCCGAGTAACTGACATAATCATCAAGCGACTCAATCACCTCTACCGCCTTGATATTCAGCTCGTCCTCGATGATTTCCAGATAGTCGGCCAGTCGCTCACCGTCGCGCTTACCGGGGGTCGCCACAAGTAATTTCGACAACGGCTGTCGAACCTTGAGGTTTTCTTTGGTGCGAGCCGCCCTCCCAAGCGACACTATCCGCGCCACCAGATCCATTGTTTCTTCCAGCACTTCATCTATCTGGGTGCCATCGCTCTTTGGGTAGGCCATCATATGGACAGAGATGGGAAGTCCGTACTTTTCGGCATTCTCCCCGACAAGCTCTTTCCAGAGTAACTCCGCCGTAAACGGCGCGATTGGCGCGCTCAAACGGCAAACTCCTTCGAGCACTCGCCAGAGCGTCAGATACGCCCGCATCTTTGACCGGTCATCCCCTTTGGCCCAGAACCTGCGACGATTATTGCGGACATACCAATTTGAGAGATCATCTATCACAAAGCTTTGGATTGCCCGCACAGGCCGGGTGATTTCATACTGATCAAGGGCGGCCGTAACATCTTTCACGAGCGAGTTATATCGTGAAATGATCCAATTATCGAACCTATCCGACTCACCGGCATGCTTCTCAAGATATCTCTCGACTGTCAACCCTGCCTTTGCCGCCTCGGCCACAACATCATCGATATTTGCATAGAGCGCAAAGAACGAATAGGTATTGCGAAGGGTATCAAAATATTTCCGGCCTACTTCGGTCAACCCATCGAAATCAAATTTGGTCGGTAACCACGGATTGCTTGTCGACACCAGATACCAACGGAGCGGGTCGGCGCCGTATTTATCTACAACCGTAAACGGATCGACCACATTCCCCTTATGCTTGGACATCTTCTTGCCTTCTTTATCAAGAATGAACTCAAGCACCACAACATTCTTAAACGGTCGTTTGTCGTACAGCATAGTCGAAATAGCCAACAACGAATAAAACCAACCCCGTGTTTGATCAACCGCCTCTGAGATAAAATCGGCGGGGAAGGCCGCCTCAAATTGCTCTTTGTTCTCAAACGGATAATGCCACTGGGCATACGGCATCGCGCCGGAATCGAACCAGACATCAATGAGTTCCGGCACTCGGGTCATCGTTCCGCCACACTCGCACTTCAATTTGACTTCATCGATGAACGGTTTGTGCAGATCAAGCGACTCGGCGACATCAATTCCTTCGGTCCGCAGTTGTTCAACTGAGCCAACCGCCCTCTGCTTGCCGCATTCCGCTTTGTCGCAAATCCAGATCGGAAGCGGCGTCCCCCAGAATCGTTCCCGCGAGAGCGCCCAGTCAACATTGTTCTCAAGCCAGTTGAGCATCCGCCCAGTGCGGATATCATCGGGCACCCAGTTGATCGCGTTGTTATTCTTGATTAACTGATCACGGAACTGGGTCGTGCGGATATACCACGATTGCCGCGCGATATAAATAAGCGGCGAGTCGCACCGCCAGCAAAACGGATAGTTGTGCTCGTAAATTTCTTTCTTAAACAGTTTGCCGGCGATTTTCAAATCTTTAATGATAATTGGATCGGCATCCTTGATGAACTTCCCTTCGTAGGCCCCTGAGTGCTCGCGAAAATGCCCATTGGCCTCGACCGCTTGAAATATCGGAAGCCCATATTCAAGTCCGATTTCATAATCATCGGCGCCGTAACCGGGGGCGATATGCACAATCCCCGTTCCATCGTTGAGTGTCACAAACTCGCCGTTGATTACATAAAACGCATTGTCGGCTTCTTTGGCAAACGTATCAAACAGGGGCAGATATTTTCGTTTGAGAAATTCTGATCCTTTTTTCCGCTCGATAATGGTCACCGGTTTATCAAATACCCGCGACAGGAGCGCCTCGGCCAGCACCAGCTTGTCACCCTCGTGATCAACCAACACATAGTCGGCGTCGGCCTTCATGCAGAGCGCGGCATTTGAGGGCAATGTCCAGGGTGTGGTGGTCCAGACCAGATAGCTGAAATCGCCGTCAGCCGCTTTGACCCGCACATAAATAGAGGGGTCTTTGACCATCTCGTACCCCTGCGCGACTTCGTGGCTGGAAAGCCCGGTGCCACAGCGGGGGCAGAACGGCACAGTCCGGTGTCCTTTATAGATAAGTCCACGGTCGTGAAAATTCTTGAGAATCCACCAGACCGATTCGATATAGTCGTTTTTCAGGGTGACATAGGCATCATCGAGATCGAGCCAGTATCCGGTTCTGCGGGTTATTTCGTTCCACTCGGCCAGATATTTGAAAACCGACTCTTTACACTTCTGGTTGAAATTGGCGACACCGTACTCGACTACTTTTGATTTACTTTCGAGTTTGAGCATTTTCTCGACTTCGATTTCGACCGGAAGCCCATGCGTATCCCAGCCACCTCTGCGGTCTACCCGAAATCCCTGCATGGCCTTGTACCGGCAGACTAAGTCCTTGACTGTGCGGGAAATAACGTGGTGAATCCCCGGCCGCCCGTTGGCTGTGGGTGGCCCCTCGTAGAAGACAAACTGCGGCTTATCCTGCGCCAGCGCAATTGCCTTATGGAACACCTGCTGATCGTCCCAGAATTTAAGGATTCGCGTCTCAGCTTCGGATTGTGACCAGCCGTCTTTTAATGGGTCAAACTTCATGCTTCTTTTCCTTGATAGCAGGGTAAGTTATCGGACGAAGGGGTGTTTGTAAAGTGGGGATTTGCGGGGCTTGGTCTTCTGAACACCTCTCACTCCTGTTCCGTGGGCGGCAGACATTCCGTCTGCCCGTTTTCGCAGACTCCGGCCAAGGGGCACTGCCGCCCACGACGGTGAGGCTTCGACAGGCTCAGCCTGAAGTCATCAGATGCAGTATTCTACTTCTCCCACAAGGACTTTCACCCTGAGCTTGCCTGCCCCCGTGCGAAGCGCGCGGGTCGAAGGGTCTATCCGCGAGCGATGCGAGCTCACCCGCTCGCCCGGCTCTTTATTTGACATCGGGCTGATTCTCGGCCATATTTCCTGCCAACTACCTATGAAAAGAATCCCCCAATGAGCCAAATCATCGATTTTTTCCTGCATCTCGACAAGTACCTCAACAACGTCATCGTCGAATACGGTGTCTGGACCTACGTCATCCTCTTTCTTGTGATTTACGCTGAGACCGGCTTTGTCGTTACGCCGTTTCTGCCGGGGGATTCTCTCTTATTCGCCGCCGGCGCTTTTGCCGCCGCCGGATCGCTTAATATCGTCTGGCTCTGCCTCATCCTGATCGCCGCCGCACTCTTGGGCAACACCACCAACTACTGGATCGGGTACCATGTCGGAGATCGGGTTTTCAAGGAACCACGGCCTAAGTGGGCCAAGAAGGAGTATCTCGATAAGACTCACGCCTTCTACGAAAAATACGGCGGCAAGACGATTATCATCGCCCGTTTCGTGCCTTTTGTTCGGACTTTTGCGCCATTTGTCGCTGGCGTCGGGCGGATGACCTATCTCAAATTTGAGAGCTACGATCTAGTCGGAGGCACTTTCTGGGTGCTGGTCTGTTGTTTGTCGGGATATTATTTCGGCAACCTGCCGTTTGTGAAAAACAATTTCAGTATGGTGATTTTTGCGATCATTGGTATATCTATTCTACCGGCCGCCATAGGAATCGCGCGACACAAGTGGGGAAAGAAGAAGAGCTGACATGCAGGCGTTTTGTAACCTCTTAGCCGAAAATCCACTGTTACTTTTATTCGTTGTCATCGGAGTTGGGTACCTGATAGGCAATATCAAGATTCTTGGTTTCAGTTTCGGTGTAGCAGCAGTACTCTTCGTCGGAATGGCCTTTGCCGCCTTCGATTCACGACTCACCTTACCTGATTACATCTATATCATCGGTCTGGTCTTGTTCGTGTACGCGATCGGCTTGCAGGCAGGCCCCGGATTTTTTTCCTCTTTTCGCAAACGCGGGCTAAAAGTTAATCTCGCCGCGGTGTACATCATCGCTGTCGGCGCCGGTGTAACAGTACTGGTCTGGGCGATAACCGATCTGACTCCTGCCGCCGCCGCCGGACTCTTTTGTGGCTCACTGACAAACACTCCCGCCTTAGCCGCGACGGTTGAAACAGTCAAATCGCTTTCAGCAAATCTAACGCCCGAAGTCGCGCAACTAAATGCCGCCAGCCCAGTAGTTTCATATGGTTTGGCATACCCGTTCGGTGTGCTCGGTTCGATACTTTGGATGTACCTCTTTTCGCGGCACTTCAAAGTTGATTTCGCGAAAGAAGAAGTCGAACGCCTCAAAGAAAGTGGCTCAGATTCAATTCTCACAATTACGTATAAGATCACTAATCCTAATGTGACTGGAAAACATGTTGAGAAAATCCTCGAATCGTTTGGTCACACCGGATTTGTCCTAAGCCGTATCAATAAAGGGGATCAAACCGCTGTTGTCACACCGGCGACCGTGCTTGCGCTTGGTGACCGAATTGTTGCTGTCGGTTCTGTGAAGGGACACGAGATTGCTCGAATCTTGTTTGGCGAACAGGCCGAAGAACAACTGGCGCAACTCCATGAGGAGATGAGCTACCGGCGAGTCTTTATCAGTAACAAAGAAGTGATTGGTAAAACAATCGGGGAGTTACAGTTTCACAAACTGTTTGACGCTACAATTACTCGGGTGCGGCGGGGAGATGTTGAATTTGTGCCTTCTCCCGACACACTGTTAGAGCGCGGCGATCGAATTCTGGTTGTTTCACGACGCTCGCAATCGGATCAGATTGCCAAATATTTCGGTGATTCCGTAAAGTCAATTTCTGAGGCCGACTTTTTATCGCTGTCGCTTGGCATTGTCCTTGGCGTATTCCTCGGAATGGTGCCTATTCCGTTGCCGGGAGGGTTGAAATTCAAATTGGGATTTGCCGGAGGTCCACTGGTGGTTGGCTTGTTAGTCGGACGACTTGAGCGGACCGGTCCGATTATTTGGGGAATGCCATTCGCCGCCAATCTTGCGCTTCGGCAGATAGGATTGGTCTTTTTCTTGGCGGCCATCGGTACACGCGCTGGTGTCAGCTTCGGCGCCACATTTCATCAAGGCGGTTTGACGATGATTGCCGCGGGCGCGCTCATTACAACACTCGTCTCCATCTTGGCAATTTTTATTGGTTACCGCTACTTGAAATTGCCTATGGGCGGCGTGATGGGTGTCGTTTCGGGCATGCAGACCCAACCGGCTTGTCTTGCTTTTGCCAACCAGCAGACACAAAACGAATTGCCCAATGTCTGGTATGCCACAGTCTACCCGGCCTCGATGATCTCCAAAATTATCTTAGCGCAGATAATTGTATCCGTTCTGTTTCTTATTTCTGACTAGAAAGAACTCCACCGGTAAGAACCCACACCAAGGGGCCTGTTGAAAAAGTCCTCCTGCGGAGTAAACCCACTGAAATGTCACCCCGACGAAGGTCGGGGCCCAGTCCTAACTTGTTGAAATACAAGACTGGATTCCGGCCTTCGCCGGAATGACAAACTAAAGAAATTCCTAAACATAGGTTTTTCAACAAACACCAAGGCGAGAGAAGGGTGTCAGGGCAGGATCCCTGACACCACGGAGTCAGAATAATTTGCTGTCGGCCAAATCCCGTGCGACGTTATTTCTTTTCGTTTAACAGCTTTTCAACCTGATCCACCAGTTCACCAAAGATCTTGATCGTCCGGTTAACCGGTTCGGGAGTGTTCATGTCCACTCCGGCGTCCTTGAGGACCTCGACCGCGTATTTGCTTGTGCCGGTGGAAAGAAACTTCTCATAGGTAGGCAGGAACCGCTTGCCGTCTTCCATGATCTTTTGCGACAGCATCTGGGCGGCTGCGTAGCAGGTGGCGTATTGGTAGACATAATACTGACGGTAAAAGTGGCTGATACGCATTCCACCAAGATCGTTAATCGAATCGATCACCAGATCCGGTCCCCAGTATTTCTGATAAATATCACGGTATGTTTTGCGGAAGAAGTCGACTGAGAGGGCCTCGCCTTTTTCCACACGGTCGTGGATCGCCAGCTCAAATTCGGAGAACATCACCTGGGTGTAAAATGTCCCCATAATCTGTTCAATATATTTGATCAACAGATCCAACCGTTCATTCTTGTCCTTCGAATTGGCTATCATGTATTTCATCAGGACTGCTTCGTTGCAGGTTGAAGCAACCTCGGCAGTAAAAAGGGGATGGCCGGAATAGATATACGGTTCTGTCCGATTGGTATAGTGGTTGTGCATGGCATGTCCCATTTCGTGCGCCAGCGTAAACACATGATCAAGCGAGCCGTTGTAGTTCATCAAGAGATACGGATGCGACGACCAAGTCCCCCAGCAATAAGCGCCGGAACCCTTACCCTGTGTTTCATAGACATCTACCCAACCTGAGTTTAAGCCCTTTTCAAAATTAGCCATATACCCTTTACCCATCGGGGCGAGACCCTTAACGATAGCTGTTTTGGCTTCATCGTAGGTATATGTTTTTGACGTTCCCGGAAGCAAATTAGCCCACAAGTCATACGAATAAAGCGTGTCCACACGCAAAATACGTTTGCGGATCGCGGCCCATTTGTGAAGAGGAGCTAAGTTGGCATTGACAGCGTTTATCAAATTATGAAATACACTTGTGGGGATGTTACTGCCGTTGAGCGAATGTTCCAGGCAGGTTTCATACTTGCGGGCCTTGGCCAAGAAATAGTCTTTCTTAACCGAAGATGACAATGAAGCGCCCATCCCGTTGATGTATTTTAGATAGGTGCGGTTGTATTCCTGATTGGCGCCGCGACGAACCTCGCGGTTGGACGACTCCACCAACTGCTGATATCGCCCGCGAGTAAGCGCGACCTCTTCTCCCTTTTCATCTTTCACCGTGCCGAATGAAATATCGGCATCGTCGATCATGTTAAAAATCCTCGAAGGCGCTCCGAGCACCGGCCCCGCCGAGGCCAGCAGATTTTCTTCGGTATCGGACAAAATGTGAGCGCGGGTGCGAACCAGATTGCCGAGGTAATGTCGATACAGCCCAAGCGAAGCATCGGCTGAAAGCATCGATTCAATCTGCTCAGACGATAGGGTCAGAATCTCCGGTTCAATGTAGGCGGCCGCCGCGCCCATTTTGGAGCCCAGCGAACCGATTCTATCGACCATTTCCTGATACTGGCTTTCGCGATTGTCCTCATCGAGCTTGAGTCCCGCATAAACATAGAGATTGTCCGAAATCAAGCCGAGCGAATCGTTGAGTTTCAAACACGCGAGCAATTGGTCGGGCTGATTGAGTTTTCCTTTGAACTGGCCGAGACGTTCGTAATTGGCATTCAAAACGTCGTACGATTTTTGCCAGTCGGCCTCAGTGGAAAACAAATCCTTCAGTTCCCATTTGTCTTTGGTGTCGATCCCCGACCGCTGGGGAATATCGGCCGCGGATCCCTGTGCCGATAGAAAACCAAGCGCACACAATCCGAACGCGGCCGCAAAAAGCAACCTGCGATACTGAAACCTGTTCATGTGTATCCTCTCTCTTGCATGTATGTTCATATATATTAAAATTAGCTTCTCTCTCGTCTTTAGGACAAGTAATATACGGTCAAGAGCCAGTGAATGTTTACTTAAATGAGGCGATTGTATGTACGTTTGGCGCACGACGGTAAAGCTCCATGACACTGATTCGGCGGGACTTTTGTTCTTTGCGCATCAGTTCAAGATCGCGCACGACAGCTATGAGGCCATGCTGGCTTCGGTCGGATTCCCTCTGTCGTGGGTGATTCGCGAGGCCGATTATTGCCTGCCGATAGTCCACGCTGAGTCAGACTACAAACAACCGCTACAAGTGGACGACCCGCTCGAACTGCATCTCCGGGTGGAGAAACTGGGTTTCAGTTCCTACACCCTCAATTACGATATCCGGAACTCCGCTGGGGAGACAGTCGGCACAGTCAGAACAGTGCATGTAGTCATTGAAAAAAAGACTGGCCAAAAAATCGCGATTCCAGAAAAATTCCGCTTGGCGTTGGTTTCACTTTGATTGCGACCGTGTTGAACGATCAATGAAGTCTATTGGGTCATCGCTCAAACAAGTTTCATGAGCACCGGCACAAACCGTACCGAATCAGGGTCGTTGGATAATTTGGTGTTCAGATCGAAATCGCCGTACATATCAACTACAGCGAAACGCTCACTCAGTTGAACGAGGGCCTGGAAAGTCTGGAAGGATAACCGCCGGAGCTTCTCAGGGAATTCGTGCTGGGTGGTTTGCCCGTTTGATTCGACCGTGAATGAGATAACAACATCGTCAATTTCAGTTAGCGGATCAAATTGCTGATTGTTTCCACCCCAGTTGGTGGTGACAGAGATTCCGTCGCGGGAGTTGGTCCAGCTTGATTCGTTTGAGATTGGCTCGATCAATTCGACGCTATCGCGCCAGAAATCGCGTGGATGAACGGTTGAGATAATGTAAATGCCGCCATCGTTCAACAGATCGGCGATGCAGCTTAAGTGATCCAAGATATCGCGACTGGTCAGCAGGTGGGCGAATGATGTTATCAGAATATAGGCGAAATCGTATTTCTCGTCTGATCGATAGGAACGCATATCGCCCGTGTGAATTTCAGCGTCGAGTTTATCCCGGGCGATAAGTTCATTCGTGTACTTTACCATTTCTGGCGAATTGTCTAAACCGTGAGAATACAGGCCTCGTCCAGAGAGTTCACGGGTGTGGTAGCCGGGGCCGCAGGCGAGTTCGAGTGCAGACTTCGCTGGTCGGCCCAAGTATTGTTCGGCGACTTTCAAGAGGAAGTCACACTCGCCTTTCACATCGCGGAAATCAAAGGCGATGTCGTAGATTTGGGGGAGAGAGTAGGGGGAGGGCATAGGTAATTCAGGTAATTACGAGGGTTACAATTCCTTCTTCAAATACTCGCCAGTGTATGAACCCTTCACTTTGGCCACTTCTTCAGGGGGGCCGGTGGCTATGATGCGACCGCCACCGTCGCCGCCCTCGGGGCCGATATCAATTATCCAGTCGGCCGTCTTAATCACATCAAGATTGTGTTCAATCACCACCACTGTGTTGCCGCGCTCGACTAATTCGTTGAGCACACCTAAGAGCATGCGGATATCTTCAAAGTGCAGGCCGGTGGTGGGTTCGTCGAGAATATACAGCGTGCGGCCGGTGGCGAGCTTGGATAATTCCGTTGCCAGTTTGACGCGCTGGGCCTCGCCGCCGGAAAGCGTGGTCGCCTGCTGACCCAAGTGAATGTACCCCAGGCCGACATTGGCAAGCGTCAGGAGTTTCTTTTTTACTCGGGGGACATTTTCGAAAAACGCCAGAGATTCTTCCACGGTCATATCAAGTACATCGGCGATGGATTTTCCCTTGAACGTCACGGCCAGTGTTTCGCGGTTGTACCGTTTCCCTTTGCAGACCTCACACGGAATGTAAACGTCGGGGAGAAAGTGCATTTCGATTTTGATGATGCCGTCTCCCTCGCAGGCCTCGCACCTTCCGCCTTTCACGTTGAAAGAAAATCGTCCCGGCCCGAATGCGCGGGCTTTGGATTCGGGCAGGGAGGCGTATAGATCACGAATGTGCGTGAACAGGCCGGTATACGTCGCCGGATTGGAGCGCGGAGTGCGGCCAATCGGGGATTGATCGATATCAATCACTTTGTCGATATCATCGATTCCTTCAATGGATTTGTGCGGGAGCGGCATTGTGCGCGAGGCGTAGAAATGTCGGGCGAGAATTCGGTAGAGTGTTTCATTTATCAGTGATGATTTTCCCGAGCCGGAAACACCGGTGACCGCTACGAATGTACCAAGCGGAATTTCTATATCGACTTCTTTGAGATTATTTCCGGTAGCGCCGAAAACTTTCAGCGATTTGCCGTTTGATTTGCGACGTTCTTTCGGGACGGCAATAGACCTGGCGCCGGACAGGTATTGACCGGTGAGTGATTTGCGGTTGGCTTTGATCTCAGCGGGCGTGCCGCTAGCGATAATTTGGCCGCCATGAATTCCAGCTCCGGGGCCAAGATCTATAACATAGTCGGCTTGTTCGATGGTGTCGCGGTCGTGCTCTACAACGAGAACGGTGTTACCGATATCACGCAGTTCGACCAGAGTGTTGAGCAGTTTCTGATTGTCGCGCTGATGTAATCCAATCGAGGGTTCATCGAGAATATACAGTACGCCGACAAGTCGCGATCCTATCTGTGTGGCGAGCCGAATCCGCTGGGCCTCGCCGCCGGAGAGTGTGGCCGCGGCTCGACCCAGGGTGAGATAGTCCAACCCAACATCGCAGAGAAAGCCGAGTCGCTCGTTAATTTCTTTTAGTATCTGCTTGGCGATAGTCTGCTGGCGTTTGGTCAGGTTGATGGACTTGAAAAAGTCGCGCGATTTGCGAATAGACATATCGACGACGGAATCTATCGTCTCACGATCGATGATGACTGCCAGCGCTTCGGGGCGCAAACGTGCCCCTTTGCACGATGTGCAGGGGCTGATGGTCATATAATTTTCAATCCAATGACGGATGCCGTCGGATTCGGTTTGTTTGTACCGCCTTTCCAAATGCGGAATCACACCTTCGAAAGTCGATTTATAGACACCGGAACCACGACCTGAACCGGAGGCGTGTTCGTATTCAAACGTGATCTCTTCTTTACCACTGCCGTAGAGGATTGCCGCTTGAACTTTTTCAGACAATTTATTGAATGGGGCGCTGAATTTGAAATTGTAATGGTCGCTCAGACCACGCAGACGATACCGGTACCAGTTGGACATTTCCGCGCCACCCCAGGGATGGATGACACCATCGTTGATCGACAGCGAGGGATTGGGGATCACCAGTTCGGGAGCGATTTCCATTTTCTGCCCGAGGCCGTCGCAATTTTTGCAGGCGCCGAAGGGAGAATTGAAAGAGAAAAGTCGTGGCGAGGGCTCCTCGTAGCTGATAGTGCAATTAAGACAGGCGAATTGCTCAGAAAAAAGCAAATCCTGATTTTTGATATTGATGATGACACTACCGCCAGCCATGCGAAGAGCGGTTTCGACAGAATCGGCTAGGCGCGATTTAGACTTGTCCTGCACGACCAGACGATCCACCACCGCCTCAATGGTGTGCTTGACATTCTTAGCAAGTTTTGGGACCGCATCCGATTCGACAATCTCGCCGTCGATCCTAAGTCGTACATACCCCTCACGGCGGGCCTCGTCGATGATCTCCTGGTGTTCTCCCTTTTTTCCGCGCACCAGCGGAGCCAGAACAATCAGACGTGTGCCTTCTTCGTAAGTGAGCACCGAATCAACAATTTGTTCAGCGGTTTGCTGGGTGATCGGCTGGCCGCACTTAACGCAGTGCGGGACACCGATACGGGCGAAAAGCAGGCGGAGGTAATCGTAAATCTCGGTGATTGTGCCGACGGTCGACCGCGGGTTTTTGACAACGCCTTTTTGTTCGATTGAAATAGCGGGGGACAGTCCCTCGATGAGGTCTACATCGGGCTTTTCCATGAGTCCCAAAAACTGGCGGGCGTAAGCCGACAACGATTCGACATATCGACGCTGGCCCTCGGCGTAGATGGTGTCAAAAGCGAGCGAACTTTTGCCGGAACCGGAAAGACCGGTGATCACGGTCAGTGTGTTGCGCGGGATTTTGACATCAATGTTTTTGAGGTTATGTTCACGAGCGCCTTTGATATACAGAAAGTCGCGGTATTGCTGATATCGGTTTGTGTTGTTGGCCATTGCTTACTCCAAAAACGGGTAACTTGGAATATACGGCAAAAAAGGCGGGGTATCACAGAGAAAACAGAGAGAAATTTCTAAAGTGATTTAGGAAGATGTCGAAACCCACAGTCCCTTCGGGGCAGGGGATTTCGACCTGCCAGATCATAACTGTAGAACTGAAGCCCTGCACTCCCGCCGTCTTCGTGGTTATATGAACAAATTTGCAGGAGCGCCCTTCGAAGCTCAGGACTACGCGGGGCTCCTGCCCTACAGTTCGACAACGCTCCAAAACTACTTGACAGGACAACTAATCTCTGTCAAATTGATCTAATATGAACGACCCGCGTCAGGAATTTTTTGATCGGATGGCCGCCGAATGGGACCTCGACTACACCGCCGAGGATTTGGAAAGGTTGTCACATTTGGTGGATTCGATGGGGGTCAAGTCCGGCGCGCATATTCTCGACATCGGGTGTGGCACCGGAATTCTGTTTGATATGCTCCGTCGCAAAGTCGGGCCGAACGGTTCAGTGACTGGGGTTGATTTTTCCATCCAAATGGTAAAGCAGGCACACCGGAATTTTCCGTTTGATAATATCAATGTGGTCGATGCCGATGTCGCCGCGATGCCTTTTGCCGACAAAACGTTTGACATGAGTGTTGGCTTTCGCGCCTTCCCCCATTTTGGCAACAAAGACAAAGCGCTGGCTGAAATCCACCGAGTGCTAAAACCATTAGCCAAGCTGTTCGTGATACATTTGGTTTCTTCCAAACAACTCGCGATGCATCACCACAGGCAGGGCGGGGTGTTAGCCGAAGATACTCTGCCGAGTGCCGATGAGATGAAGCAGATGTTCGCGCGAGCCGGGTTTGCTCAGTTGACTATCGACGATCACCCGAATCTGTATTTGGCGACCGCAATCAATTCCTGATTTTTCTTAGTATTCCGTAGGTCAGGAGTATTTTCAGCGTCGAAATCGCTACTTGGGGCTATGTATTCGTAATCAGGAAGATATGAACCGACACATTCATATTGATTACATTCATTACCTACAATACACCTAAAGCACCGAGTTTGATCAATAGCTCTTCGTGTTCTCGATCTGCATCAGAATCATACACCACCCCGCTCCCAACACCATAGGTCCAGCCGGTGGGTGATTTCGTTGCGGTTCTGATAAGAAGCGAAAACACTGAACTATTTCCCTGCCACAACCCAAGCGCGCCGCAGTAGGCGCCACGTGGCTGGTGCTCCAGTTTCTGAATATGTTCAAGCGCCGCCTGTTTGGGCGCTCCGGTGACTGAACCGCCCGGATGAAGCGCGGCCAGCACATCGAGCGGTGTGGCATGGTCGAGCAGTTCGCCGGTTACGTCGCTGACTGTTTGAGTCGCGTACGGCAATACTATTAAGCGACGCTCGCAAGGTACTTTCACGGAGCGGGGTTTGCAAACCGGAGTGAGGTCGTTTCGCAACAGGTCGGTGATCATCGCCAATTCGGCTCGGTCTTTTTCGCTTAATTCGAGTTCAAGAGCGCCGTCTTTGCGCGCCGTTCCTTTCATTGGTTCAGCGTGAACTAATCTTCCCTGCGTTTCGAAGAATAATTCAGGTGAGAAAGAAATAAACTCATCGCCGTTTGGCAACTTCACCCAGGCCAGAAACCGGGGAATGCTCTTCATGCAAAAAGTCGAAATGAGTTCTGCCCCTGAGACTTTGGAAATCTCCGCGCTTACCGTGTAGCAAACTTGATACACATCGCCAGCGGCGATTGATTCGCGAATTCGTGCGATGTTTTCTTTGTAGTCTTTGTCTCGAAGCCTGATCGACAGTTGAGGAGGTGATAGTATATCCCAGACAATCTGAACTGTTTCTGATTTCTTTGCGGCAAATGTCGTCGGCGAATTCCCCGGACATTCAAACGGGGCGTAGACCAGAGTCGGTGTATCGGCGGTGGAATGAAGATCGGTCAGCAGGAGGCATTGACCATCGTTGAATCCCGGCCCCAGCAGCGCAAAGTTCGACGCTGATTCGAGCGAAGATAATTTCATCGGATTGCCTTGAAGAAATCAGCGAGCATTTCTCTTCCGTGTTCGGTTGCGTAGGAGTCGGGATGAAATTGAAGCCCGGCGATTGGCAGGGATTCATGCTCTATGGCCATAGGAATGCCGTCGCTTGTTTGCGCGATGATTTTTAGTGGTGATTGGATATCATGTAACGATAACGAGTGGTATCGCATGACGGTGTGTTTCCCCAGTGTATTTGGAAAGAGGCGGCTTTTTGAAAAAGCAATTTCTGACCGTTTGCCGTGAACTGGATGTGTGCGGATCAAACGCGCCCCAAAGGCGAGGCCGATGGCTTGATAACCGAGACAGACGCCTAAGGTCGGGAGTTTGATCGCGGCGGCTTGTTGCACGATGTCGATAAGTCCGGCTCGATGGGGGTCGGTTGGTCCGGGGCCGATGATGAGGCAGTCAATGCCGTCCAGTACGAATGGGTGGCCCACCGCTTGCGGTGGGTTCCCTGATATGACCACGACTTCGTGTCGCTCGACTGGAAGGGCGTCGATGACATTCCAGGAGAAGGAGTCGTGGTTTTCCAAAAAAAGGACGCGCATGACGAAAGAAAAGCACGAGAGAGATCATAAACAAGCAGGCAGTGGCTCAAGTTTCCTGCCGGTCATTTTCTGTCGCCCGGCGCCTTGGCCTGTTGAAAATGCTAATTCCTACTTCATTGCGAGTGTCGCTCCTTCGGTTGCCGAAGCAATCTCTCTCTGATCCTGAACAAGAGGTGAGGAGAGATTGCTTCGCCGCGTCTCGCAATGACGAATCTTGGACGGTTTAGACACTTCCGAAGGCCGGGGTCAAGTTTATTTACACCAAATCTACGGTTTTCGCGCCGACACTTTCACCGAGGCGACACGATGGCCGAATTTGGCGATCAATGACTTGTCGATCTCGCGGTCTTTCGCGCCGCACCCGCAGTAGTCGTTGGCAAGAGTGTCCAGCGATTCAGGTGTGTACACTTGCTTTTCGACAATCTTGACCTCTACAAATCCGGCTTGGCGCATCAGTTCCAAATATTCGTTTTCCTCGACCGCCCCCGCCAGACAACCGACCCAAGCGGCAATATCGTTGCGGTATTCGTCAGGAAGATCATTTGTCACGATGTCCGACACCAGCACCTGTCCGCCAGACTTGAGGACGCGGAACGCCTCGGCGAACACTTTCGGTTTGTCCGGCGAGAGATTGATCACACAGTTGGAAATGATCCAGTCGACACTAGCCGACGGGATAGGCATCTTCTCCATCTCGCCTTGTATCAGTTCGAAATTCGCAATTCCGGCCTGGGTCAGGTTACGCTGGGCGCTTTGGATCATTTCGGGAGTCATATCTAGACCGATCACTTTGCCGGTCGTGCCGACTTTGCGGGCCGCGAGAATCAGATCGAGTCCGGCGCCTGAGCCGAGATCAAGCACGGTCTGCCCCGGTTGTACCCCTGCAAAATTCACTGGATTCCCGCATCCAAATGTGGTTACTCCTTCGGGTAGCCCTTGCATTTCTTTTTCAGAGTAGCCAGCGAGCGCAACATATTTGCCGGCTGATTCTTCGGAAAAGTTCACCGGCTTGGTGCCGCAACAGCCGCTCGAAGTTGTGATCGCCTTGGCGTAATGCTCGCGCACCGCCTGTTTGATTTCGTCATTTGATTTTGGGTTGGTCATATTGGTCTCCTTGATTCAATGTGTTAGTCGTAGGTCACTCGCGTCTTCGCGGGTGACAACTGCCAATAGAATAATTCCGTCAACCCCGGGGACGGGATTGACCTACGAAGATTATTTACAGCAGTCATTGTCATCTTTTGCCCCTTTGATTGAGGCAATGAAATTGTTCATGAGTTCTATCATTCGATCGAACGTCTCGCGGTTGATGCAGTAGCAGGTGCAGGGGCCTTCGATTATGCCTTTGATAAGGCCGACTTCTTTGAGCGCTTTGAGATGTTGCGAGACGGTCGACTGTGCGAGCGGCACAACCTGAACGATATCACCGCAGACACACCGGTTCTCGGTGGCGAGAAGTTTGATGATCTGAAGCCGCGCTGGGTGCGAGAGGGCGTCGGCGAAATCTGCCAACTTGGATAGATCGGTGTCGAATTGTTCGGTCTTTGAATAGGCCATTTTGTTCTCCTATATCGTATATCGTAAACATACGATAAAAGTTGCATTGTTAGCAATAGATTCTTGAAGATTATTTGTAAGATTATGTGGAATAATGTATTACGTGCCTTCCGACAGTATAGTATTTAGGATTAACACGGCTGAGATGTTAGCTTGCACCCTTTCTCCATTTAGTGCATATTCCCCCCGATAAAAAGATCCGTTGGGGGTGGCGTAAAAAGAGCCGCCTGAGATCATACCCCCTCGACCTGATCCGGGTAATGCCGGCGTAGGGAAACGGAGATGGATAACATCCCCTCGGTCCCGCCATAGGCGGGATCACCTATCGATTCAGGACGGAATCTTGCTAAACGTAACTCTATGTTTGCGAGGTTGCTGTCATGAGAGACAAAATTACTGTCACAAGTAGCGTCAAGACGTGTGGTTTGCCGCCCACTGAATGTCACCCCGACGAAGGTCGGGGCCCAGTCTTAACTTCTTGGAAAACAAGACTGGATTCCGGCCTTCGCCGGAATGACAATTTACGAAAAGCCATCGACATTCTTTTTTCACCCCACCATAAATGGTGTGCCACCAAGGCATCGACATACAAGACGAGGAGAGATTGCTTCGCCGCGTCGAAGACGCCGCGTCTCGCAATGACGTTGTTAGTGAGTGCAGTGATGGCACTCACGTGCGCCGCTGTTGCCTACGGTACAATTGCAAAGCGGGTCGTGGTCGATCCCGAGCGAAACCCCATTGCGGGGGCTTCGGTTGTTACCAGCATTCCGGGTGTCGGCGCCAAGACAGATGAAGCCGGAGAGTTCGAGATTGTGCTCAATTCCGAAATCAGATGGGTGACATTTTCGTGTGTCGGGTATGGCTCACGCCAGTTTTCGATTTGGACTATCCCTGATACTATTGTGCTGGAGCCGGTCGCCTATCAAGGCCGGGATGTCATTGTTACTGCCGACCGGGCCAAAACGGGTGAGACGCCGATTGCATTTGAGAATCTCTCCAAAGATGATATCAACCGCGACTACAAGATCGGCGAGTTTCCGCTTCTATTGGAGTCGACACCGAACCTCTACGCATTCTCTGACGGTGGCTCGGCGCTCGGATACAGTTACATCAAAATTCGCGGATTCGATGACAAACGGGTGGCAGTCTATATAAACGGTGTGCCGCTCAACGACCCCGAGGATCAGGCGACCTACTTTGTCGATCTGCCGGATTTTGCGTCAAACATCACTGACATTCAGATCCAACGCGGGGTCGGCAACTCGCTGTATGGCGACGCCTCGTTTGGCGGGTCGGTAAATGTTGTGACTAATGCGCTGTCGCGAGAACGGATCGTTTCACTTTCAACCGGGTATGGACGGTACACGGTAAATAATCGTGCCCAAGGGGATTTGTCGAAACAAACGATTAACTATTCGTCGGGGTTGGTCGAAGGTCGCTGGTTGTATGGCGGACGGTTTTCGCGGCAGTCGACGGGAGGGTATCGCCACGGCAGTTGGTACGAGGGATGGTCCTATTATTTGTCGGCGGCGCGGATCGACGCGAATATGTCCACGGAGCTTCATGTCTACGGCGGGCCGATGCGGATGCACCTTTCGTATTATGGAGCAACCCTCGACGATATCAAAAACGACCGCCGCTCCAATCAGCTTACCTACGGCAACGAAACCGATAATTTCAATCAGCCGCACTATCAACTGCATAATACGTGGAGTGTGAACGCTCATACGACTTTGTCCAATACGCTGTACTACATTCGAGGGAAAGGGCACTACGAACAGCTGATAGACACGGGGCGCTACTCGGACTACAATATCGATTCAATGTACGTGGATGATTCCGCGTACGTGGTTGATTCCGTGCCGGGCGAAAAGTACACGAAAGGCGATCTGGTGCGCCAGCAATGGGTGACGAAAAATCAGGTCGGGTGGAATCCGAGATTGGATATAGATCATGCCAGTGGGACCCATAGTATCGGAGGCTCGTTTTACGGATTTGAGTCGGCTCACTGGGGGCAAGTGGTTTGGGGGGAGCATTTGACCGGATCGCTCGATCCGCGTCAGAAATACTATCAGTATCGTGGCAAAAAGTATGTAGCATCGCTGTATGGTCAGGAGCACTACAACTTCTCAGAAATGTTGTCGACACAGGTTACGGCACAGTTTAGATATCAGAGTTATAAATTCAATCAGGATAAAATCGGCGCGTTCAAAGGATACAGCTACTATCTGGATTGGGTCTTCTTTTCGCCGCGTGTGGGGGCAACGTATAAGTTTTCGGACAAGGCCAGCATCTTCGGCAATATCGCGGTGTCTTCGCGTACGCCAACTGATGCCGATATCTATGATGCAGGAGATCCGTCCGCTTTCCCTTCGCTGAATATAGGCACGAGTGTTTCGACTTCCGGCGACACCAGTTTTGTGTTCGGTGATCCGACCGCAAAATCAGAGCGAGTGGTTGATTTCGAACTGGGCGGAAATTATCACACTACACAATGGAATGCCGGATTGAATCTGTTCTGGATGGAGTTTCGCAATGAGATTATCCAAAACGGCGGATTGAATGAGAATAACGGGCTTCCGATTACAGTCAACGCCGATCGCTCGGTGCACGCGGGGGTTGAATTATCGGCAAGTGTGGTTCCGGCGACGCATTTGACTTTTAGCGGGAATGCGGCGTTCAATTATAATAGGATCAAGAAGTATGACGCCTCACTGGTTTCGTACGATGTGGATTACAATGAGATCGGGAGTGTTGAGGTCGACTTGGCTGATAAGAAAATAAGCGGGTTCCCTGATTACCTTGCCAATCTGCTGGCGGATTACAATGCCGAGCAGTTCCGTGTAACCTATCGGCTTCGCGCGATCGGCAAGCAGTACATGGAACTGCTGAATATCGACTCGCTGGCGATAAAAAGCCACACGGTATCATCAATCAGTGGCGAGTATAGGCTCAAGAAATTCTTAAGTCTCGGCACACTGTCAGTGTCGTTCCGGGTGGAAAATCTGTTTAATCAGAAATTCCTGACTTCCGGTTACGGATGGAACTATGCGTATCAAACTTCACCGACCGGCCCGACACGGCTTGAAGGTGGCGCGGAATATTATGTGAATGCCGAGCGGTCGTTCTTTGCGGAGTTGAAGCTGGAGATGTTTTAAAAGGGCCGTTGCACCGCGTACCTGAAATCCAGTCTTTTTGTGGGCGGCAGACGTTCCGTCTGCCCCTATGGAAGACGGGCACATAGGATATGTGCCGCGCACGGAAATATCTGGATCGCGGCCTGAGCCGAAGTGTTAGCGAGATTGCGACGCCCCGAAGCGGGGCTCGCAATGACAGTTGAGAAGTACAGAAATATGCATCTGATAGATTACATCATTATTCTAGTATATCTGATCGGGCTGTTGTGGCTTGGTTTTCGGCGTAAGCTTTCCGGTGATAGTTCAGCAAGTGAGCTGATTCTGGCCGGGCGACGACTGACCATGCCGGCGTTTGCGCTGAGTATCGTGTCGACCTGGTATGGCGGCATACTGGGTGTCGGCGAGTATTCATATAAATATGGTCTTTCCAACTGGCTGGTGTTTGGTTTGCCGTATTATGTCGCGGCGGCGATCTTTGCGTTGTTTCTCGCAAAGAAAGCGCGCGAGTCGCAGGTGCTGACTATTCCGGAACGACTTGGGCAGGTCTACGACAGCCGTACGGCTGTACTGGGTGGGATTATCATTTATCTCGTGACTGTGCCGGGGGCGTATGTTCTGTCAATCGGTGTGCTGGGTGAGCAGATTTTCGGAATTCCGTTTTGGATAGGTGTGGTAGCTGGGTCGTTATTTTCAATCGTGTATGTTTATCTCGGCGGATTTTCGTCGGTGGTGCGGACGGATATTTTTCAGACTGTCTGTATGTTCGCCGGATTCATCGTATTGTTTTTCTTTTTAGTCACTCGCTACGGTGGGCTTGAGTTTTTGCGGGCAAATCTTCCAGCTGATCATCTCACCTGGCACGGCGGCAAATCGGGGTGGTATATCGCCACTTGGTATGTGATCGCGCTGATGACTCTGGCCGAACCGGCGTTTTTCCAGCGATGTTGCGCGGCCAAATCGCCAGCGGCCGCACGAAACGGGATATTGTTGGCTATCGGGCTTTGGGCCTGCTTTGATTTTCTCACCACCAGTTGCGGGATGTATGCGCGGGCGTTGTTGCCGAATCTGGCCGATCCGGTTTCCTCGTTTCCGGCGCTGGCGATGCAGATTCTACCTGCTGGAATACTCGGCATGTTTGTGCTCGGGATGGTGACCACAGTGCAGTCGACGGTCGATTCATATTTCTTTATCGCCGCCTCGACGTTTGGCAACGATATTGTGAGGCGGATTAAACATATCAATGAATCGGAAGTTACACGCTACACGCGGATCGGATTGATTCTTTCAGCTGTTGTGGCAATTGCGTTTGTGTTTGTATTCCGGAGTGTGGTTGATATCTGGTATGCCTTTGGGAGTATCGCCACGCCGGCGCTGATTGTGCCGGTGTTTTTTTCACTGGTGGGGAAGCGTCGGATGCCAGCCGGTGTTACGTTTTGGACAATGATTATATCGGGGCTGTTGTCGCTGGTCTGGTATTTGTCGCAGTATTTGAACGGCGGGGATTATTGGCTGGGATTGGCGCCGATATTTCCAGGGCTGGTTTTGTCGCTGGGGGTGTATCTGGTGACGGCAAGAAAGTAGGTCAAACGCCCTGGCGCTTGACCTACAAAGAATCGTCACCCGCGAAGACGCGAGTGACCTACGAACCGCTCCCTATAGCCCATTGCTAAAATCGCCCTATATTTGTATATTACTTCCTCAATGAGCGAACCGATATACCTGTCCAAAGAGGGCCGGATCAAGCTCGAAGGCGAGCTGAGACGGCTCAAATTCGAAGAGCGACCCAAATTGCTGGCCGAAATCAAACGGGCCAAGGAGCTTGGCGATCTGTCCGAAAATGCCGAGTACCATGCCGCCAAGGAATCCCAAGGGCATCTGGAGCGGAAAATCAACGAGATCGAGGACAAGCTCTCGCGGGTGCGATCGTTTGATACCGACAAGATTCCTTCCGACAAAGTTTACCTGTTCGCCAAAGTACTTGTGCGTGATGTGCGAGACGGCGAAGAAACCGAATACACCATTGTTCCGGCTGATGAGGCCGATGTTGACCACGACAAGATTTCGGCCAAATCGCCCATCGGGCTTGGATTAATGGGGAAAGCAGTCGGCGAAAAAGCGGAGATCATCGCCCCGGCCGGAAAGATCGTGTACGAGATTTTGAAAATCAGTAGAGAGTAGTGCGGTAGACAGGGACGACCGCCGCACACGGGACAGCACAAACAAAAAAACCCGCCTGATAGGGCGGGGTTTATTAATTTTACAAGTAAGCTAAGACTAGTGTTCGTCTTCGTCGAAAAACTCGTCGACCGACTCTTCATCATAGTGATCTTCGGTGTCACCACCTTCGATTCCTGCTGCTAGGTTGGCGCATTCGAGCGAACAATAGTAGTCGGCTCCCTGTTTTATCGGCTTGCCTTGAATCTTTTCGTTGCACTGGGCACAATACATACCTTCACCTCATTTTACCAAAGTCCGCAACCGCCTGAATCATTATAACTTACACCCTTGCGGGAGTCGTCGTAGGCGAGACCAACTCGGACTGGGCGTCAATCTTATACCGATATTTGCCAGTTGTCAAACTTTTTTTTGAGTCTTTCGGTTCCAAAGGAAGGAGAGAATGTATATTCTGCCGTCTACCGGTATCCGTTCGACCCTTAAAAAGGCAGGATATTGGTCGATCAACCTAATGCAAACCGGGGGATTCCCCCTTTAGCTGGGAGTGTATTTTTTGACGAATCAGAACAAGTTTTGGGTGGACAATATCACCGAAGCGATTGGCAACACACCACTGGTGAAACTCAATCGGATGACCCAAGAGAGAGGGGTGAAAGCTACCGTGCTGGTCAAGCCGGAGTATATGAACCCGACTGGATCGATCAAGGATCGAATGGCGGTTTATATCCTCGATCAGGCGATTTCACGGGGGGAGCTTAAACCGGGAGGGACGATTGTCGAGGCAACCTCTGGCAACACCGGGGCGGCGGTGGCGATGTATGCCTCGGTCAATGGGTATAAAGCAATTTTGACTATCCCCGATAAAATGTCCCGGGAGAAAGTCGACACGCTGAGGGCGTTTGGCGCTGAGGTTCATATCTGTCCAACTGCGGTTCCGGCTGAATCCCCCGACAGCTATTACGAAACCGGGCGGCGAATCGCGCGGGAAACGCCGAATTCGTTTTTCATCGGGCAGTATTTCAATTTGGATAATATCACCGCCCACTACAAACTAACCGGCCCAGAAATATGGGAACAGACGGGCGGAAAGTTCGATGTTTTCGTGGGTGGGATTGGCACCGGCGGAACAGTTTCGGGTGTGGCAAAATATCTCAAAGAAAAGAATCCGAAAATCGAAGTGGTTACGGCTGACCCGATTGGCTCGATCTATTATCAATATCACAAAGACAAAACCATGATCGAGCCGCACACCTATCTGGTCGAGGGAATCGGCGAGGATATGCTTTGCCCCACAATGGATTTTTCCGTAATCGACAAAGTATTTCAGGTAACTGACAAAGAGTGTTTTATTGCTGGTCGCGATCTGGCACGAAAAGAGGGGATTTTGGCAGGCGGGTCATCTGGCGCGGCGGTGCATGTGGCGTTGGAATACGCCAAAACACTTGCCCCCGACAAAATTGTAGTTGTGATACTGCCGGATTCGGGGTCCAAGTATATCAGCAAGATGTTCAACGACGAATGGATGCGAGAGAAAGGGTTTACTACATGAGTGGCGACAAGATGAAATCACGTAAATTTGAAACCCGGGCGATTCATGTTGGCACTGTGCCCGAAGATGGCACACGCAGTGTCACTCCGGCTATCTATCCCAGCTCCACCTATAGAGTACAATATCCCGGCGATGAATCCGGGTATGTCTATTCGCGGTGGTCAAACCCGACTCGAAAGGCGCTCGAAGAGACACTCGCCTCGCTTGAAAATGGCTCGCGTGGTCTTGCGTTTTCGTCGGGGCTGGCGGCCATGCACGCCGTGCTTAATCTGCTCAAGCCGGGGGATCATGTCGTTGCTTGCGCCGATTTGTATGGAGGCACGCGGCGTCAATTTGAGCGGGTATGGAGAAATTATCAGATAGATTTCAGTTATATCGATGGCCGCGATTCGTCGGATTTTGAAAAAGCTATTAAGCTAAACACTAAACTTATCTGGATGGAATCGCCGACAAATCCGCTGTTACATTTAATCGACATAGAGGCGGTCGCGCAGATAGCACACAAAAGCGGGGTTCTGCTGGCGATCGATAATACGTTTGCGACGCCGTATATCCAAAGGCCGCTCGATCTTGGGGCGGATATTGTGCATCACTCTGCCTCTAAATATCTGGCCGGACACTGCGATGTTATCGCAGGTGCGTTAATGGTCAAAGACAAAGAACTTGGCGAAAAACTGTTTTTCAGTCAATATGCCATCGGGGCGCATTTGGGGCCATTTGAAAGCTGGCTGGTATTGCGGGGGATCAAAACCCTGCACTTGAGAATGGAGCGCCACTCGACCAATGCCATGAAGATTGTTGAGTTTCTCGAAACAGTCGACGCGGTTGGAAAGATTTATTTCCCCGGTCAGAATGGTAAAGCAGTGCCGAACAAGATGGCGATGCCGGGTGGGATGCTGTCGTTTGAATTGAAAGCCGATTTTGAGACAGTCAAGAAATTCGCGACCTCGACTGAGATTTTCACGCTGGCCGAATCACTCGGCGGAGTTGAATCGCTTATCAATCATCCGGCGGCAATGACCCATGCCTCAATTCCGAAGGAAGTTCGCGAGCAAAACGGGATTACCGATTCGCTGATACGATTGTCTGTCGGGATTGAGCATATAGATGATTTGCTTATAGATTTGCGGCAGGCGTTTGAAAAGATTCGGGTGGCAGTGAAGGCATAGATTGTGATTTTGTCGAAATCCAATGTAGATTGGCCATCTTGATTCATTCGGGTAGCTCTTGCCGCCGTCGTGTCGAGCGTAGTCGAGACGCGGAACATTTATTGATACCTACGAAAAAAGCCCGGAAGATCACTCTTCCGGGCTTTTTTGAAATTGTGCATGGCTATCTGCCAAAATTGTCAGAATGGAATTTCAGCATCTTGCGCAGGATGTCGTGAAGAGAAGCACCGTAGATACCGGCATAGGACTTTTCGGTAATCTGCGATCCAAGACCCTTGTCTACTTTGAGCGTCTTAATCCATGACTGTGTCATGGGATAGTAATTGTATGGCGACCCAGTCGATGTCGCAAAGAACATATTCACACCAGCCAGTGGCGTTGCGCCGGCCTGATTATACAACGACTCGAGATTGTTTCGGAGCCAGAGCCCCCAGATCGGAGCATAAATGTCACCGGGGAGATTAGGAGGGTAGGCTGAATCGATGAAGAAAGGCATAACGGGATTATACGACTGATACGACTTCATTCCGAGAACGAGATTTTTTACAATAGTTGGGGTGTCGGTGACCTTTATCGTGGAATTCAGGATGATTTTGATCCTGGCAACAGTATCGGTGCCGGGGGGCACGGTCTTGGTGTACTGAAAACTTACAGTAGTATCTTCAGGTGAAAAGGCGAAAGCACCACCTAAGAGGATTCGAGAAATTGGTGAGAGAGACAGACTGTCAAACTTGAGTGTGTCTCTACCTCTGCGAGCAAGCGCGTACTGCTCGCTCATCGCGGTCTTAAATAACGGAATTAGACCTGAGACGCTGTCGGCACCGTCAAAATCCAACGGGCCGTCAGTTACGGACACCGAGCTATAAACACCAGGGTGTTTGAGCAAGGCGCGAAAGACACCATAAGATGCGGTTCCCACACCACCGATACCGCGCTTTGAAGAAGAATTAATTGTCGCAGGGCAGGCGATGTTCTCGATGTAAAACGGCAAGCCACCACTGTCGGGAGCGGAGATGATACCGTCATAATAGCCCGCCGGTGCGCTGTTGCCATACCAGTAGCCGCCAAACACCTGATCGTTTCCTATACAATAGACGAACATTGGCTGAATTTCACCGCTCTTTGTCATTTCCTGAAGCAGGTCTAACAGGCCGTGATTGAAATAATAATATTTATCCTGCTCTTCGGGGGCTAACAGGATCAGCGATGGAATTGGTTTGATGCCGCCCGAAGCAAATGCTTCTTTTGGAATATATGAAGCGCCTAACATCAATTGCGATGTATTGCGGATTTGCAAAGCCAGCAGAGTATCGTACACGTGGTCTGCTCTCGGATTAATGCCCCAACGATCGATAGGTTCACTATCAATAATATTAGTTCCGCGGTCAGTACACCCCCAGCCGGTCAGGAACGCGGCCAGAACAACACCAAATAGATAGTATCTTTTGAACATGGTCGCTTTCTCCTAGAATCGGTAGTCAAATGACATCACGGTTTCGATGGTTTTGGCCTTGTAATCGCCTGGGAAACTGTCGGCGACGCCGTCGCCGTTCAGATCGTAGAATTTGGTCACGCTCAAATCTGGAGAGTGACGATAGCTCAGTATCATTGAACAATTGAATCTGGGGGATGCATGCAACACGCCGCCGATATTTAGTCCGAGTTTATTACCAGCATCTAAGAGCTGGGGCAAATTGGATTGGTTGTCGCCATCGGCCGCTTGGTCTAACGATCCACCGGCGAGTAATGATAATTTGGAAATCACGTCATACTTAAATCCAAGCGCTACTTTGCCGGCTGTTTTCCAATTGACCGGGCGAACAGTCGACGCAGTCAGAAAGGGCGCTACCACCGGCCCGCTTCCACCGATCGGGAAACCGTCGGGGTTGGAGTAATCAAACCTGAGTCCGTCGAAGCTCGACCACATCTGCAGTTCGGCGTCTAGCGCGACAGTCAGTTTTTCGGTTGGGCGAAACGATCCCGCCACCGCAACTGATGCCGGTAGATTGAGCTTGGTCTCGAAGTCGGCCGTCATCTTCACAGAAGCACCCGTGGTAAAAAGATATCCCGGCGTGCCTATTAGCTCTGATTTAGCAAGTGTGAGATCGCGGGGCATCAGGAAATTGAGCCGGGCCTTCCCTTTAATAGTAATATCGAATGGGACAGCGGCGGTCAGCGCCAAAGTTCCTTTGGAGAATTTGTACATCATACCAGCACGGAATCCAATTCCCCAGCCGCTACCTTCGGCCGACATGAACTGCGGAATATGTTCGTATGGACGGACATTTAGCGGAGCCGCCAGCGGATTGTCGCGGAAGATCAGGTCGTTGAAATACAAATCCCCTCGTAACAGTTGAAGTCCGAGTCCCAGCGCGAGCTTATCGTTGCTATATGTCCTGGCGGCAGTCAGCTGAAAAGCGATGACATCGAGATTGTTTTTGTACTGCACTGTGGGATACAGTCCGGCGGACGAATCGTTGTAGGCGTACAACGGCCGAAACAACTGCCAAGTGATGTTGTAATCAAAGGGTTGATACGCTGACAGTCCGAAGACTACTTCACTCGATGACACCGGGATGCGAGTCACTAACCCTGAACCGGGAGTGTAAAAGATCTGGTGGAAGTTGTAGATCGGGCGGTCATTCATGACTCCGGTTTCAAGAAAAGTGGTGTCAGGACCGGCAACGCTGACATACCTGAAGTTCGGATTTATTTCATTCCGAAGTTGCGTAAAAGTGGCATACCCGCCAAACGAGTTGTCCTTCTGAAAGGCCAGACCCGCCGGGTTGTAGTAGGCGGCTGTCCAGTCATCGGCAATAGCACGAAATGCTCCACCCATTCCTTGTGCAGAAGCTCCAACGGCGGTATTTTCAAAGCCGCTGGCAACAGTTCGAGGGGTAACCAGCGCCAGACTTAGTAACGCACCGACCGCGATTTTTACAATCCCCATCACTTACTCCATATCACACGTTAGAAAAATCGTTCTCTACTTCCTTCGGTTCGGTTCGAGCGCCGCTTACGCCATCTGGCAAGCGACACCCGACATCGATCCGAAAGCTCTACTATTTCTAAGACGTATCACGCCTCAGAGTTACTCAAAAAAAACAGACGACAAACTTAGCAAATCGTTCGGGCAGTGTCAATAGCGGAAGGTGTTGTTACACAACGTCCGAGCGACATAAGGGAATAGAGACTTTTGGATACGTCGATGCTCCCATTTGTCAACTTAAGCAAACTCCAATCGACTGTTATTATTGAGGTTATGGAAGGCATGGAGAGAGAGTTATATTAAATTGTCTAAATATCGTAAGTCCGGCAGTTGCCGGGCAGTGCGAAATTTCGTGAGAGGCAGACGTTCCGCGCAAGAACGGGCACACGAAGCACTGGTAGCCCATCGCTACGGGCTTGTTGAAAAAGTCCTAATCTAGTCATTGCGAGCCCTTCGGCTTCGCTCAGGATAAACTACGCGAAGCAATCTCAACTCATTCTTAAGTCAATATCAGAAGGAGAGATTGCTTCGGTCTCGCGAAGCGCGTGACACTCGCAATGACAGACTTCAAGGGTTTTTCAACAGGCCCCTGTGCGATAGGAGTTTGGCTAATTCACTTAAAGCTCACTGAAGAGCGGTGAACAACTATGTGACTTGGATAGTATTCAAAGAGCTTTTCAACCGGCCATACACAGTGTGGCTACTGTAATTTCAAGGAAATCTATTCCAGAAATAGGGGAATCAATTAACCGGGAAAGAGGAAATGTCCGTCACTTCGTAACTGGCACTAACACACCTATGTCGTTGCATTAATGTAAGTTAAGGGATATTCAACAGTGCGGGCATTCTCCTTGCATTTGGTTTTTGCATCGATGACAGGAAGTCGTCGACAGAAGAACCAAGAGGAAGGTGATTATGCGGAAGGTTTTCTTTTTCATCATTTTTGTGATAATTTTGGTTTCGCTGACTTGGTTTCGCCAAGGACACGCACAGACCAATGCGGAATTTTTGCAGGCGTATCGGTCAAAAGGCACAACATCGACTAGTACGCCAGCCAGCCAACTCACGCCACAACAATATACCACGCCCACTTTGTTCGAGCCAAACCCGGTCGCTCCGGTCGTAGCGGTGGTATCGGAACCTACGAATTATCCTCCAAATTCTGTTAGCATTCCGTTTGATGCGCTTAAGCCGTTTGGTCAAGAGTTGTTCAACACTCCGAGGGAAATGTCCCCGCCCGGCGATATCGGCGCGAGTTCGGACTATCTGCTTGGTCCCGGCGACAATTTAATCGTGCATTTATGGGGACGATCTGAAAACGAATACAATCTAACAGTTGATCGAGAAGGGAAAGTGTACATTCCACGCGTCGGCGATATGGTCGTTTGGGGAATTACGGTAGACACATTTAAGAAGCTGGCCGAAAAAAAACTCTCCGAAGTTTACACCGACTTTCAGTTGACCGTATCGCTCGGCAAGATTCGATCCATTCGTATTTATCTTACAGGAGAAATCAAGTTTCCCGGCGCCTACACCGTGTCGTCGCTGACTTCGCTATTCAACGCGCTCTATCTGGCAGGTGGGCCAACACGCAACGGCTCAATGCGAGATATCCGCTTGATGCGATCAGGGAAATCGGTCGCCGGTATTGATTTGTACCGGTTCCTTCTTGAGGGAGACAATACCAGCGATGTCCGACTTGAAACCGGCGACGCAATTTTTGTCCCGATTTGTGGACCGCGAGTGGCAATCCGGGGTGAAATCAGGCGACCCGCTATTTATGAAATTCAAAGCGGACAGAAGATTTCAGACCTCATCACCTTGGCTGGAAACGCTACCGCCGAAGCTCATCTCGATCGCGTGATGCTTGAAAGGATAGCCGGTCGCGATCAATGGCAGGTCCTCGATTTGAAACTCAATCCGGAACACCCCGACTCAATGAGCAAAGATCCATTGACCGACGGTGATAGGGTGACCGTATTTTCAGTTTTTGATGCCCGCAAGAACACTGTCGGAATTTTCGGCAAGGTGAAGCATCCCGGCTACTATCAGCGCCAGGTAACCACGCGAGTATCCGATTTGGTGGCGAGTGGACAGTTGCAGGATTACGACGTTCACCTGGACCGGGCCAATTTATTCCGTCGATACTCCGACTGGCGCACAGAAATCATACCGATAAATCTGCAAGCAATTTTGGCCGGCGATAGCTTGGCCAATCTTACTGTATCCGATCGGGATTCGGTGTATGTCTATTCAATTCAGGATGTGACATGGAGCAAGACTGTTGGCATTTTGGGAGAAGTGCAACATCCCGATATGTATCCTTTATATGATAACATGACCGCCTCGGATTTGATATTTTTAGCCGGTTCTTTTACCCGAGCGGCTACTACCGTGGCGGGTGAGTTGGCACGCCTTGACTCGGCGGGCAATGTGACGGTCACGCAAATAGACTTGGTAAATACCGACGGTAAAAATATCGAACTCAAAGAAAACGACCTGTTGTTTGTGCGTCGGATTCCCGAATGGCAAATTCACCGCACCGTTACTGTTGAGGGCGAAGTTGAGTTTCCCGGAGAATATGTGCTGGCCGCTCGAGAAGAATCACTCTATGAATTTCTTCTGCGGACGGGAGGGTTTACACCTACGGCGTTTCCGAACGGGATCATACTCCAGCGACCGTCTATTTCGAAAACAATCGAGAGGATGCACGTTGGCGCCGTTTTGGACAAATCCAATCCCATAGTTAAAGACACGCTCGGTAATCTTTCGCGAAGCCGGATTTTTGAACTAGACCCTTCTACGGTCACCCGCATTGCCTTGAATGTGGAAGGTATGATGAAGAGCAAAGGCAAAGCTTTCGACGTGACGCTTCAGCCGGGTGACAATATCTATGTTCCCCCGGTTCCTACTGGCATTTCAATCTTAGGAGCTGTAGGCGCGAATGGTACCATCATGTACCAAAGAAACAAGTCGGTGAAATTTTATATCGATAGAGCCGGGAGCTTTGCGACCGAGGCGGACAAAAAAGGCACACGGTTGATAAAAGCAAATGGCATGGTATTCGCGGGCGGCAATATGCTCGGACACAAAGTTGAAATGGGCGATGTAATAGTCGTTCCGACAAGAGTAAAAACCGAGCGCGATTGGACCCGCACCCTAACCGCGATTTCAGGGGCGACAGCTGGGGTGCTCGGAACGATTTTTCTGATAAGCAAACTCTAAGAATTCCCTTTCTCACCTTCCGACACCACCGGTAATCGACCGCATCGATTACCGGTGGATTTTTTTAAGCTGGGAAAGATATGCTCAGAGGGACGGAAAACTCTGGAGTGTGGCTGTTTCACCGTCACTTACACGATCTTGACGTTGGAAGATAACTTGCTGTGTGACAATAGGTTGAATAATTATCGAGGGTGTCTGTTGCTGGGCATCGCGCTTGCAATTATGGGATTAAAGCCGACAAGGAGTCGGTCTTATAACGGAACCAATTGTGAGCTATGCCTGATACGCATGGAAAACGTGAGGATTGAATGTTGAAAGCAATCAAAGATGTGATGCTGTCGCATGACCGCACCGTTGTTCAACTCATCGCGACGAAAACGAATGTGCCTTATTCGATGGTTTGCCTATTTGCTGATTTCGAGAATCTGCTCACCGGCCTGTTCCTCGATTCGGGAGCGCACTCATCGCCTATCATTGCGGCGGGGCATGTTACTCCTGAGATTCAACTTGCGGCTCATAAAGCCGACCGGACGTTGAGCGAAATAGTGGGGGATTCTTCTTTCACTGGCGAAATCGAATCTGTTTTAGCGGCGATTGCCAATCCGACCGATACTGTTTTCATCTCAAATCCAAATCGTGTCACTGGCATTAGCTGGACTCTTAAGGAGCTGGATCGCATTGCTAAAATGGTACCCGAAGGGCTCCTAGTCATTGATGAGCACTATTACGATTATCACGGGATCAGTTCCGATCCGCTGTTTGACCGTCACGCCAATATTGTGATTCTCAGGTCAGCTGCTCCTTCGTTGAGCATCCCCACCGACGCCGGCTACCTATTTGCTCCACCGCATTTGATAGACCGACTGTCCCAGGCGGGGGCGCTTGGCTCGATTTCCAGTGCCGACACGAAGCTTTTGACAGAGTCAATGTACACTGCCGAAAATTTGTTTGGTCGACTTCGTGTCATCCACGATGAATCATTACGAATAGTGGGAGAGTTAACGCAACTGGGCGCACTTTGTCGGATCACACCTTTTGATTGCCTGCTGATTCGAGTAGCTGATCCGACTGCAGTTGGGAATCATCTCGCCCAACACAAGATAGCAGTGGATAACCTCGACGGATATCCCGGATTGAAAAGCTACATTCGAGTGCGTATAGAATCCCCCTTTACAAACAATCGGCTTATTGAGGCGTTTCGGCGCCTGCCTTCAGCGGCTATTGAGACGCGTAACAGTCCATCTAAGATTCTCCGCCTTCGTCGGCCGGCCGAAGATCTGGAAAAGTCTGGTATGGCGGGCTCATCGGTAAATAGGCTTGAGCGAGTTAGGGCGTTTGTTTCTGATAAAGCCAAAGGCGAGAAATCGGCAGTCTAATGGAGACTTCAACAGTTTCGAATATCCAGAGCCATGCTGAAGTAGCAGTTGAAGCGCCAACCGCTAAAACGAATCGCCTTGGGCGAACGGAACTTATTGAATCGAGTCATCCTGTTCCTCCAACCCAACCGAATATTGGACCGGGAAAATCCCAGGTGTGGCGGACATTGGCGTTACTGTCGTGTGGTCATATCGGGGCGGCGGTTATGTCAATCGCCGCAATCGGTCTGACATTTTCGGTATTCGCACAGGGTAGTTATGGGTTGACCACAACTGCTTCGGCACTATTAGTTATCCGATTAGCGTATGTACTAACGCGTGGCTCCGAGCCGGTGCTTACCAGATTCATGATTCGCAAAACAGCCCATCGAGTGCTCACTGACGAAGGAAAGATTTTCATCGGTTTTCTTGCGATCGCGTTTCTCTTTAAGTGGCCAATCACACTTGAGGAAACCGCGGTGTTTGGGATAGCAAATATTGCCTTTCAACTTGCTCTATTAGCATACTCGCGACTGGTTCTCGCCCGGTTCGCGGGATCATCGGGTCAGTCTGCAACAACTATTCTTGGCACGCGCACGGCTTTGATTATTGGATCTGGTCCTCAAGCCATTGCCACGGCCGATATGGTAATCAATTCCCCCGAACTTGACACCCGCGTTATCGGATTTCTTGACTGGCATCGGTCCAATCTCTGGCGCTATCGTGATATTCCGCTGATCGGGCATCCCGACCGTCTTTCTGAAATCATCGCCGGAGGACAGGTCGACGCCATTTTGATTGCCGTTGAAACTTGTGATCTTGTGGCGACCAGGTCAATTTTGGAAACCGCAGAAATAATGGGAGTGAACTGCTATCTCTTAAGTGAAATACATTCTCCCGATGTTGCCGTGTTACGACCTGATTTCCTTGGTGGAAAACCGGCGCTGGTTTGGCGGCATGTCAAAGAAAATCGCACGGCTATCTTTACCAAATTATTTTTGGACCGGCTTGGTGGACTGATTGTCTTAACGCTGACTTCACCAATTATGCTATTGACATCGCTGTTGATCAAGCTTGATTCATGCGGCCCTGTCTTCTTCAAACAAGTGCGATGCGGGTTGAACGGACGGCTGTTCCATCTTTATAAGTTTCGCACGATGGTCGACGACGCGGAGCTTCGCAAAGATGAACTCCTGCATCAAAACGAAATGTCCGGCCCGGTGTTCAAACTGAAACACGATCCCCGGATGACAAAAGTCGGCCGCATTCTCCGCAAATATTCCATCGACGAACTCCCGCAGTTGTTCAATATTATTAAAGGGGACATGTCGCTGGTAGGACCACGACCGCCGTTACCCCGTGAAGTGGTCAAATACGAACCCTGGCAACGTCGTAAACTGTCAATTAAACCCGGTCTGACTTGTATTTGGCAGGTGTCGGGTCGCAATGCTATTGGGTTTGAGGATTGGATGCGAATGGATTTGGACTATATCGATAACTGGTCGCTTTGGCTGGATGCAAAGATCCTCGCTCGGACCATCCCAACGGTGCTCAAAGGCACCGGCATGTAAGCCCCAAGTGGTTGGGAGTGTTGAGTAACGCTGATATTCTGTCGTTGCGGAGAGCGACTTCGCCCTGAGCTTGCGCCGTCCTGAGAGTAGCCGAAGGATCGAAGGGTTCAGCGAAGCGAAGCAATCTCCTCTTCAGTCAGTATGATGGATACCGAAACATGCAACAATTCGTTTTCTTTTTGTTCATTACGTCAACGCTTGTTTCACTGACAAGTCTCAATGGGACCGCCGCCCCACTTCCTATCGGCCAGCGGGAATATGACTTCGTCTATGACCGCATCGAACACGAAGAGGTATTTGAGAGTAACTATTTCAATTATCAACTCGGACCATATTGTAACCGAGATTCTGCTTTTGCCTCCTCGCCATTTGACTCTCACTCACGATTGACTGATCGGCAGATTGCCGTTTTTGGGTTTGCCGCTGAAAGTTTCCGAGTTTCGCCAGACCGACGTGGACGGATGTATGCTCTGTTTCGCGGTGGTGTGGCCGCTCAACCATTTAAGCGTGTGGCAGTACACGGACGATTTTTCTTAGACGAGCAAAAAGCCCGCGACCACGAATATTCTGGCAAAAAATGGCGAGGGTTTGCTGGCGATATTGATCTGGCATACGCGCAATATTCTTCCGATCGCTTTAGTTTGACCGCCGGGCGGTTCAGTTCGTTCTGGGGACCGCGACGCTCACTTGTTTTGGGGAGCAAAACGCATCTTGATGGTTTTGGGTACTCACTCCGATTAGGTCGGGTTACTGTTTCGTATCGGCTAGGACAACTGGATCAGGGGTCTATCGGCTCTGACACTACCACGCACTGGCCGAATAGGTATTTCGCCGCTCATCGGGTTGATGTTCATATGAGCGGGGGGCTATGGGTTGGATTATTCGAATCGGTTGTATTTGGAGGCCCGGGAAGATCTATTGATTTTGCGTATCTAAATCCGATCATATTTTTTCACGCGTCGCAACTCAATGACAACAAAAACGACAACACGCTGGCGGGATTTGATTTCACCTGGAAGTCGTTAATCGGCGTAAAATGCTATGGCCAGCTTCTTATTGATGATATCCAGCTTGACCACAAAACACAGGGAGATCAGGAACCAAGTCAATACGCGATGCGTGTCGGTCTCTATACTGCTTCGAAAGCCCGAAAATTCGATACTCGATTTGAATATACGCGCGTGACCAACTGGACATTCAATCAGATTTTGCCACGCAACCGGTATCTTAATGGGAGTTATCCAATTGGCGATGTTGACGGCAACGACTATGATGTTACCACGGCCGAAATCATTCGCTGGCTTGGACCAAACCTGTCGGCACAACTGGAGCTGTCATATAAGCAGAAGGGTGAGGGGCAAATAGGCGCCGATTGGACAGAACCCTGGCTTGATATCGTCGGTGATTACAGTGAGCAATTTCCCACCGGAACTGTTGAGAGAGCCACGTCCGCATCGCTGGCTCTGCGTGGGTTTATGAACTCGTTTCTTTTCGTCGACCTCAAGGCCGGCTTGTCTCGCATTGTTAATTATGACAACCATGCCGGCGACCGGCGAACACTTCCTTTTCTTGATTGCTATCTTTCGCTGTATTTCTCGCGAATACTATCTACCGATTGATTGTTGGGTCGTTGGCGCCAACCAACCGTTGATCAATTAGTCCGGTTGCAAATATTCCCTATCAATCTCTTGCTAATTCTCTCCTAAGTAGTATAATATTACTATGTTAACTAAAAAGACTGAGTATGCCATCAGAGCCATGTGGGAAATTTCTCAGCACTACGGCGATTCCCTCACCACGGCCAGCGTCATAGCAGAACGGCAACAAATGCCACCCAAGTATCTTCCTCAAATCGTCTCGGAATTGAGTCGGGCCACACTGCTGGTCACAGCACGCGGGTTTGGCGGCGGTCTGCGCTTGAACCGTCCCGCCAATCAGATTTCTCTTCTTGACATTATTGAGGCTACTCAGGGCAAAATGCACATATACGAATGCCAGGCCTGTGTCTACGAGTGCAAGCAACTTCCCAACTGTCAACTCAAGAAAGCTTACGATCAAGCACAGAAAGCGATTGAAGATACGTTTCGTGCTGTCTCGCTGGCCGATGTCAAGTTCGAGAATAAAGCCGAAAAGAGATAAGATGCCGACCAAAGAACAAGTATTACATATCTTAAGCGGGATCAATGATCCTGAGCTAAAAAAGCCGCTCACCGAACTCGATATGGTTCGGTTTGTGGATGTAATCGGTGGGGATGTCAAGGTCGGCATCACACTCACAGTGCCGGGGTGTCCCCTCAAAGAGAAAATTACTTCTGATGTCTCCAATGGAATCAGATTGATACCCGGAGTGGAGTCGGTCAAAGTCGAATTCGACGTCATGAACGATGAGCAGAGAGCGCGGCTTAGGCAAAAACTTGGGCACGCGACTGTCGAAGGTCGCCAGCCGGTCAGTATTGTCAATTTCGCGAAGCGGTTTATCGCGGTGTCATCGGGTAAGGGTGGAGTCGGGAAATCGACTGTTACCACAAATTTGGCGGCGGCTCTGGCTGAAATGGGAAAAAGTGTCGGACTGTTGGATGCTGATGTCTATGGATTTTCGGTGCCTCGCATGCTCGGTGTTAGTGGCCAGCCGACGATCATCGACGAAAAAATTGTGCCGCTTCGCAAGGGGGACAATCTGCAGGTTGTCTCGATGGGATTTTTTGTCAACGAGGATGATCCGGTGATCTGGCGCGGTCCGCTTTTGCACAAAGCGATCAACCAATTTCTGACCGATGTCATGTGGGATGACCTTGATTATCTCATTTTAGACCTGCCACCGGGAACGGGAGATGTCACATTGACAATCGCGCAGGCGATTCCATCTGCGGAGCTTTTAGTGGTAACAACCCCTCAGGCAACTGCTACTCATGTAGCTGGTCGTGTAGCTAAGTTGGCTGAGCGGACCAATTTGCAGGTTATCGGCGTGATCGAAAATATGTCGTACTATGAAACCAACGGCAAACGCGAATATATTTTCGGCCGAGATGGCGGCAAACGGCTCGCGGAAAAATTGGGTGTCCCGTTTCTGGGTGAGATTCCACTGGAAAGCTCCATTCGCGAAGGAGCAGATACAGGTCGGCCGGTTTCGGTCAATGGCACAAAAGAACAAATAGAAATGTTTGCGACGATCGCGCGAGCTTTGGAGAAGATGGAACAGGGATAACCTTTTGTCAGTTAGTCGTATATTTGGGGGCTGTTGATAAAATGTGATGTGGACAAATCAGAGCGTCTCCCGCGTCGATTTTTCTTTTCCCTCTAATGCGCCGTCGCACAAGCGGTTTGGAAATCACACGGTAATTTACATATCGCCACTTGACGACTTCTCTCCGTTTTAATAACAATACACATGTTCGCGATTATAAAGTGCCTTGTGGATAGAATGTGGGTATCTGTTCGGGGCAAATCGCTATCCCACTCCATTTCAATTGGTTATGGAACCCCTCAATTCAAAGGTATTGTGGAAATGTCTGTGGGTAGAGTGTTTGTGAGATGTGCCACTAATTGCCAACAACAGAACAACAAACAGATTAGAATGTGTGGACACTGTGGATAAAATTTCGGTGGGGGAAACACCAATGATGAATGTAATGACCAATTCGCAACAATGGATCGACTGCAAAGAGTACATCAAGAAGCGACTAAAGAAGCAGTCGTATGACACCTGGCTTGGGCCAACTCGCGGCGAGCCGACGGACAATGGAAGTTTCAAGGTGCAGGTGGCAAATCAATTTGTCGCCGACTGGATCGATGGGCATTTCAAAGAATACATCGAAGAAGCTTTCAGCGAGGTGCTCGGCTCGCGATTTGACATTCTGTATGTCATTTCAGGTAATGGAGCAAGTGAGGACCAGACCCGGCTTGAACTTGACGCTGTTAACGGATCTTCTGGGGCTGGGACTCAATTTTCTGTTTTATCGTCACCGATTCCAGTTCTACCGAAGAACCATAATCTTAACAGCCGATACACATTTGAGTCGCTGGTTGTCGGCGATTTCAATGAGTTTGCCTGTGCCGCATCGACCGCGGTGGCCGAGGGGCCGGGGATGACCAAGTACAACCCGCTGTATATCTATGGCGGTACCGGACTTGGTAAAACCCATATAGTACAGGCGGTCGGACACAAGATTCTGGAAGATTTTCCTGATAAACGAGTGATGTACGCAACCTCAGAAAAATTTACCTCTGATTTCATCGAAGCGATTGCCGATCGGTCAATTTCGAATTTTACTAAGATGTATAGAGATGTTGACGTGCTTATTATCGAGGATATTCAGTTTTTCACCGGCAAGGAATCAACACAGGAGCAATTTTTTCATACCTTTAATTCCCTCTATCACTCAGGTAAGCAGATTATTCTTACGTCTGATCGGCCACCTAAGGAGATCAAGGGACTTGAAGAACGATTATTATCGCGGTTTTCATGGGGGTTGGTGACTGACCTTCAAGCTCCTGACCTCGAAAACCGCACGGCAATCTTACTAAAAAAACTTAGCGCTGAAGGAATCACACTCCCGGAAGCGGTGGTTACATATATTGCTGACCGGGTGACCTCAAATGTTCGAGAGCTTGAGGGGGCGCTTATTCGCCTGTTGGCTTATGCCTCATTAAAGAAGGTTATAATTGACGTCGAAATGGCCCAAAAAGTGCTCTCAGATACATTCTCGTCGCAGAAACGGCATATCACTATTGAAATGATTCAGAAACAGACCAGCGACCAGTTTAGAATCGAACTTGATATGATGCGGGCAAAGAAAAAGACCGCCAAGATCGCACTCGCGAGGCAGGTCGCCATGTATTTATCGCGCTCACTAACGGACAATTCACTGAAAGCGATCGGCTCTGCTTTTGGTGGCCGAGATCATTCTACTGTTATCCATGCCTGTGATTTGGTGTCACGCAGGATTGCTAATGATATCACATTACGGGATAGAATTGACAAAATATCAGCCGCTCTCTTATATTGATAACTTGTTGGTAACACCGTAGATTATTGTTTAGAAGTACTTAGAGTGCTAACTTGTGTGGATAAGAACTGTTTATTTGTGGAAAGAAAGAATATAAATGTGGGTTTGTCTTTGTACGACACTAACTATTTACAATCTATTCACACAATAAGTTGTCACGACAAAACCACCAAAACGAGACTTATTACCCACAAATCCACACCCCTTACTAATACTATTATATATATATAACATAATGAATAATAATAATGACCTGTTGATACCGAATGTGGAGAGTAACCCAAGATGAAGTTCTCGCTTCCGAAATCACGTTTATCCGCCTGTTTGCAGTCAATTTTGCAAGTGGTGCCGACAAAATCAACTCTTCCGATTTTGACCAATATTCTTATTGAGGCGCTTGAGAATAAACTCAAAGTGTCAGCAACCGACCTTGATATCTCGATCACGGTTACAGTAGAATGTGTGGTTTCAAAAAAGGGATCGGCGGTTTTACCGGCGAGAATACTCTTTGAAATCATCAAGGAGCTTCCAGAATCTGAAATCACGATTGAAGCGGTTAATTCGCGTGTTGAAATTAAGATCCCAAATGGATCATACAAGATTTCCTCAATATCAGCAGACGATTTTCCGAAATTGCCAACTGTAAATATCAAAAAAGAAATACCCGTTCCCGCTAAGGAACTGGTGCAGATGATACGCAAGACTACCTTTGCCTGCTCCACCGATGATACTCGCCCAGCGCTTAATGGTGTGCTTTGGCAGACTAAGGGAGAGCGGATGCAGATGGTTGCCACTGATGGTCACCGCCTTGCTCGTATGTCGTCTGATAACACCAAACTCAAAGGAATGAGCACAGATGTCATTATTCCACCTAAAGTGCTTAATTTGATTCCGCGGTTTGCCGAGAGTGGCACCGGTGAGGTTGGTATTATTTTTGGTGAGAGTAATATTATTTTCACTATCGGCGAGACCGTGCTGACTTCGCGTCTAATTGAAGGACCGTATCCGAATTTTGAACAAGTGATTCCGGCGCACAATGATAAAAAGGTTGTGGTGAATAAAGAAGAACTTGCCGGCGCGGTGCGCCGAGTATCGATACTTTCTAATGCCCTAACACATCAGGTTAAATTCTCGCTTAAGAAAAACTCTCTCTCTTTATCCACCAGTAATGCCGATGTCGGCGGTGAAGGCCGTGAGACACTTGAGTGTGATTATTCCGGAGAGGCAATAGAGATTGGGTATAACGCCACATACATTGTGGAAATTCTCGGCAAGATTGAAAGTAGTGAAGCAGTCTTTGAATTATCAAGCGCTGTCGCGGCTGGAATTATTTACAGTCCTGCAGTGCCAAAGGAAGATTATCTTTGCCTGGTGATGCCGCTCAGGTTGGCGGAGTAACCAACTGTCATACCCGCCTTGAGCGGGCATCTATAGTGGGCCCACAAGTCAGAAGAATCCTCGCAACGATAGAAGGGTGAATTCCCCGCTGATTTTGCCGCCTTTTTTTCGTACGTTGTGGTATGCAGGTACGATCTATACGCATCACCGAGTTTCGTAATTTCTCGTCCCTTACAGCGCAATTTGCCCCGGGCGTGAATGTTTTTTTCGGCGCGAACGGTTCCGGCAAAACCAATTTACTTGAAGCAATTTATTGTCTCAGTCTGGGAAGGTCCCAGCGGGGTGTGGCCGACTCCGTTCTTTTAAGAGAAGGGGCAGAGGTCTATCGGGTATCTGGCGAGGTGTCTGCGGATAATCGGAACAGCGCGGTGGCGGTTGCGTACCAACAAGGCGGTAAGCGAAAAACTACCATCGACGAAGTTTCGGTGCGACCAGTTGAATTATTCGAAAGGTTTTGCGCTGTGGCCGCCGGACCGGAAGACAGCGCCATACTATCGGGGGCGCCATCACAACGTCGCCTTTTTATAGACCTACACCTATCGCAACATTCGAAAACATATTTGCGGGAACTGGTTGCCTATCAACGGGCACTGGCTCAGAAAAATGCCGCGCTCAAGAGCCGAATGGACAATACACTATTTGACGACCAGCTAATAGAATTCGGCTCGGCGATTACTATCAGGCGGGCGGCCTTTGTCCGCCAACTCAAGATAAGTTCAGCGCCATTTTACAGTGATATTTCCGATGGTGAAGCGTTCGACCTGCGGTATGCCCCAGAAATAGAAGTTGACGCCGAATGTGATGATCTTGCGACCGCTCGTGCCGCGTTTGTCGAACAACTAGACCGTAATCGCGACCGGGAGCTTGCGCAAAAAACCAGCGTGGTCGGGCCACATCGCGATGATCTGACAATATTAATAAACGGTCTCCCGGCTCGCACCCATGGATCGCAGGGACAGTGGCGGACCGCGGCGGTGTCGCTCAAGCTGGCGATATATCAGATGCTCAAAGAAAAGCGGCGGATGGCTCCCCTGCTGTTACTAGACGAGATATTCGCGGAGTTAGACGAGCGTCGAACAGCCGCACTTATTAGCGGATTCGGTGGCGTTGAACAGTTATTTTTGACCACCGCCTTGGAGCCGCCCGAACCGCTTCGGACCAACGCGGCACGGTACCGCATTGAAAGCGGCAAGATTATATCAGTGGAGTAGCAGAAAAAATGGCCGGACTGACTGTTAATCAAATCAGTAAGAATTTCAAAGGAATCAAAGTGCTGGACAAAGTTTCCTTTGAACTTGCCGAAGGTGAATTATTGGTTTTACTGGGGCCGTCGGGGTGCGGCAAATCGACCCTTCTTCGAATAATAGCCGGACTTGAAGAGGCTGATACAGGAGAAATCCATCTGGGGGGAAAACGGGTAGACCACTTGCGTCCCAAGGATCGGAATGTAGCGCTGGTCTTTCAAAATTATTCACTGTATCCACATATGAGTGTGGAAAAGAATCTGGGCTTCCCGCTCAAAGTTGCGGGCACACCGAAGGCCGAAATTGCGACGCGTGTAAAAGAGATTGCGAGCATGATCGGACTTGGTGACCGACTTAACGACCGCCCCGCGCAACTCTCCGGCGGTCAGCGGCAGAGGGTCGCGCTAGGGAGAGCTATCATTCGCAAACCGTCGATTTTTCTGCTAGATGAGCCGCTTTCCAATTTAGATGCCGATCTTCGGGTCAGAATGCGGCAAGAGATCGTGAAACTTCAACGTGAGGTTGGGGTGGCTATGATCCATGTCACGCACGATCAGACCGAGGCGCTGACAATGGCCGATAGAGTGGCGTTGTTACACAAGGGAAAGATTGAGCAGATAGGGAAACCGGAAGAACTTTATCGCGCGCCGGCAACGCTAAATGTAGCGCGGTTTGTGGGTCAGCCGAAGATAAACAGTATTGAATCGCAGATTGAGAACGAGCGGCTATTGCCGCTCGGGATTGCACTTGGTGAACTTGAACCCGGTATAGTCGAGCAAATACGAAAACTCGGAAAGGTCTTAGTCGGCATTCGGCCGGAGGCAATTGAGATTTCTCCGCTTGGGATATTAACAGGAGAGGTTACCGCCTGCGAGTACATGGGGGATCACTATGTGCTGGAGTTGAAATACCGGGGAATATCACTAACCTCAACGACCGTCGCCTCTCCCGAAACAGCGGTGGGTAAGAGTGTGCGGTTTGGAGTGAGCGCGAAGAGATTATTGTTTTTTGATTCTTCCAATGGGCAGGCAATTTCAAATTAATAAGTAGAATGTCAAAGATTCAAAATCTGCTCGATCTCCTACGGGGACAGGGGATTTCGACCTACCAGACCCCAAACCTTTAACTTGTCCACACTTTCAATTTCAACTATACAACCCCCATGCTTTCACCCTCTCTTTTGAACTGGATAGAGCTTTCGCACCCGGCGCTTAATCAAAACGTGAAGGCGCTCGCCAAGCTGGCGCAAGGTCGAACACTGGGGCCGTCGGTTAAGGCCAACGCCTACGGTCACGGCCTGCCGCAAATCGTGAGCATGTTGATCCCACTTAAACAAGTCGAGTACTTGTCAGTTCATTCGATAGAAGAAGCTCTCACCTGCCGCGAACATGGGTGGCGACGCAAAATCATGATGCTGGGACCGGTGGCTCCAGCGGCGCTCGGACTAATTGTTGAGTGCGACCTTGAACCGGTAGTGTTCGACCGAGAGTGTCTGCTTGATCTTGGCAAGCTGTCAAAGAGGACTGGTAAACAGATTCGCACTCATGTCAAACTCGAGACAGGAACAAATCGGCAGGGTATTACAGATAAAGAACTGCCCGCTTTCGCGGCAATCTACAAACGATACCCATTACTCAAACCACACGGGGCATCGACTCATTTTGCCAATATAGAAGACACCACAAGTCACGAGTATGCGCTATATCAACTCGACCAATTTCAGAAATTAGTTGCTTGTATGCGCAAACTCGACATTGCGCCAAAGGTCAGACATACCGCCTCCTCAGCGGCGATGATTCTATTTGTAAAAACTCACTTCGATCTGGTGCGGCCGGGAATTTCGCTCTATGGTCACTGGCCCTCGAAAGAGACATATGTCAGTTTTCGAATGTCTGGTGGCCAAAAAGAATTGTTCACCCCAATTCTGTCTTGGAAGACACGGGTGACCCAGATTAAGAATGTGAAAGCTGACGCCTTTGTCGGGTATGGTTGTACGTATCGCACAACAGCGCCAACCAAACTGGCGGTACTCCCGATCGGCTACTACGACGGATACGCCCGGTCCCTTTCAAATCAGGCGTATGTTCTTATCCGCGGGAAACGCGCTCCGGTTCGGGGAAGAATCTGTATGAACCTGATGATGGTAGATATCACGCATATCCCCGGAGTAAAACTGCATGAGCCAGTGACACTCATCGGAAAAGACCGGGATGAAACAATTTCAGTCGAGCAACTCAGTGCCTGGGCAGGGTCTATCAATTATGAAATGCTGGCCCGACTCTCCGCCGCCATCCCCCGCCTGATAACGCCATAAAAATTGGATGCTCATAGCGCCAGCCTGGCAGATAACTTATAGATGACATCTTGGATTGTATTTGTTACAAATTTCACTTGACACCTCTAGGTAATATTGTATTCTATAATACTTGTGAAGCTTTTCACATAACTAATATACTATATATTCAAAAGGCAGATTTGAGCTTGAAAAGCACGTTTCCTACAATCGGCCGCAAGCGGATTTCGGAATCAACGATACATCGGTTATCGTTGTATTTCAGAGCATTATCGCTTCTTGAGAAGGATGGATATGAGACGGTTTCTTCAAAGGAACTGGCACGCCGCGAGAAGCTGACACCGGCCCAAGTACGCAAGGATCTTTCATTTTTCGGCTCATTCGGAACGCGTGGGCTTGGGTACCCAGTCAAAGAACTCAAAACTCAGATTGCCACAATCCTTGGGATTGATCGAACCTGGCGAGTGGCTTTGGTCGGTATCGGTAATATCGGATCGGCCTTGGTCAGCTACAAAGAGTTCAGCCGACAGGGATTCCAGATTGTTAAATTGTTTGACAATGATCAGCGCAAGATTGGCTCAAATCACAAGGGAATAGTAGTTTCCGATGTTCGCAATCTGGAACAGGAACTTCGGGATTCACAGATCGAGGTCGTGATTCTCGCGGTACCGGCGACCGTGGCGCAGTACATCGTTGACGATATAGTGAAAGGCGGAATCAAGGCGATTCTCAACTTTGCTCCGGTAAATCTGAAAGTCCCCGACGATGTGTATATCCGCCACGAGAACATGTCGATGGAGCTTGAATATTTATCGTTCGCGATGATGAACAACCATACTCAAAAGCGAACTCGGTCGTAGATTCTCATGCGCGCCCCGGCATCTGCCGCCCACGAAATTTCTACAACCCCGACTCTCCGCCTTCATACATCTATTTGCTACACGGTAAACGAGTCTGTATCTTCCTCCCCAACAAAAGAAAACTGTCAAAACCCGTGGAGCCGGACCGGCTTTTGTGAGTACAACTAATATGCGCCGATTTACTGTAGACCTTGTTGTTGCCATCGTATTTTGTGCCTCTTTATCCACTGATGCCCAGCCGCTCGCGACCACCAAACCGAGTGATTCGATTGAGGTATACCTGTCCAAGGGCGGGATGGCGATTAAAGCGCATGAATTTGACAGGGCAATTGAGAATTTGACAGCGGCGTTTCGAATAGATTCACTGAATATTATGGTCCTGCGAAATCTCGGAGCGGCGTTTGCCGCTAAGGGGAACAATACCCAAGCGCGAATCTATCTGGAAAAAGCCAATCAACTAAAACCAAATGATCCTGAGATATGCAATAACCTTGGCGTGATTTTCAGCAACTCAAACAATCCAACCGAGGCAATCAAATATTTTGAGGTCGCGGTCGCGGAGGATACTTCTTCGCCGCTCTATTTGACAAGTCTCGGCATTGAGAATCTCAAGATCGGGCGAATACAAAAAGCTCTGCCGTTTCTACGGAAAGCAAACGCGTTGGCGCCGAAAACGCCACTTCCGCTATTTTCGATCGGTAACTGTTTCGCGGCTGACCGCAAATTTGACAGCGCGGCGGCGTATTACGAACGAAGTATCGCGGAGGGCGGAAACACGGCAGAGTTGTTTTATTTTTTGGGAGTGGCAAAACGCCAACTCGGCGATAACGAGGCGGCCGAGAAACATTACAAACTGGCGATTGAGCGGAACCCAAACTATAAAGAGTGTCTACAGGCGCTGGGGTTATTTAATGCCCAGAGACAGAAATTTGTTGTCGCGCAATCCTACTTTGAAAAAGTAATCGCTCTTGATTCATTGTTCTACCAGGCGTGGGTATCGCTTGGAGCGACCGCCGCGTTGACCGAACAATTGGAACGTGCGGACACTATTCTGTATATGCTTTACAAAAAAGATTCAACCCTCGGTTTCCAGATGCTTAACTTAATCAATCTTGAGATGAGCAGGCGACAAGGTAAATCTCCAGCGGATTCAACGGCTCTGCCGCCGAAGAAATAGTTTACACGACTTTCCTAGATGCGGCTTTAGCATTTTATACATATACCGCCGCCCAAGTCCAATTTGTATGGATCAATTCCCATATTCCGGGGAGTATTTCATCATAAGATACAGTTCTCTTCTTGCCTAATCTCAATCAATGACAGTCGGTTACGCTCTGAGGCACGTGAGTTGAATATCCTCCCTATAGCACAGAGGAATGGAACATAAGGGAGAAAAGGATGCGAAAACGGTTTTGGCTAGCGGGAGTTGTGGTTGCGATCGGTTTGTCGTTGACTGCTGTCGCGGATTCTGATATTCCCGCCGTGAAGGAAGCGGCATCACCTTGCACTGTTGATTCACTGGTTTTGGCCATTGATCTTTGGTATCAGGCGACCCTCTCAGGAGACGAGAGCCAAACGAACGAATGTGAACAAAAGATATTTCGCCTGCTGAGTATTGATATGGAGCGCACTCAGGGACGGCTGTACAAACTTATCGGTCAGACCAAACCGGAGCAGAATGATACGCACATGAATTCCGCGAATGTAGATTCGATCCCCGACCCGCTTCAGGATTCTATCGCGTTCCTTCGCTCGACTTTGAATGTGAAGCGGATATTATCGAATTCAATTTCAAAAAACGAAGCGTTCAGTAATAAGTATCGCCTTCTGGGGGACTATGTTGAACTGATTCGTCGTGATGTAGGATTGCCGAAATTGAAACTTGCTGAGAATAAGAAAATCGAAACTCAGAAAAATTAGAACGACCGGAATCGCTCCTGGACGGGACTGCTGTCCACGCGGTACACCGGGTCATCTACGCCGTTATCCGACAATTGTCGGGTAGCGGCGGTTTTACAAATTCAGTCCCTGCTATTCTTATTCCGTGAGGCGACGATCAACTCAACAGTTGGCGATTGCGAACAGGCCGGGAACTCACAACAGGTATGGCAGACCCGCCGGAACGCGCTAAGTTCTACAAGCTCTGTCGAAGGCGACAGGTAGCCATCGCCCACCGGTTCTTCCCTCAGCAAATCGGTGCTCAAGTATTTCTTGTTGTCGTCGGGGAATACGGTCACCACTACGGCGTCGGCGCCAATTTTGTTCTGCACCATCAGGGCGGCGATGAAATTGGCGCCCGAAGATATACCAACCGGCAGGCCAAGCTCGGAGGCCAGTTTTTGCGCCATGAGAATGGCGTCGCCGTCTTCAACATCGATCACAGCGTCAAGCTCATTCAACTTCAAGATCTGAGGGATAAACTCATCTGAGATCCCCTGTATTCGGTGTCGGCCGATTTTGGTCCCCAATCGCAAAGTCGGCGAACTGGCCGGCTCCATTGGATAGACACGTACGTCAGGTTTCCGCTCGCGCAGATATTTTCCTGTGCCCATGACAGTTCCACCTGTTCCGACACCCGCGACAAAAGCGTCGGGCGCAAGTCCGTTGGCCTGCAACTGCCACCAGATTTCCGGTCCGGTGGTTTGATAGTGCGCCGCGACATTTGCTTCGTTGGAAAACTGGCATGGCAGAAAACTGCGTGGGTTTTGGGCGGCAAGTTCTTCAGACATGCGAATGCTTCCGATGAATCCCCCCTGCTCGCGCGAGACTGGTCGAATTTCCGCGCCCATACTCTTGATCAGCTCAACCCGTTCGCGACTCATCCAGTCGGGCATGAAAATTGTCACCGGATGACCCAGCGCGCGCCCGATCGCGGAAAACGCAATGCCGGTGTTGCCGCTGGTGGCCTCGATAATCAGGTCGCCCGGTTTGAGCGTCCCGCTGACATAGGCCTCTTTTAGAATATGAAGCGCCATGCGATCTTTAATACTACCAGTCAGATTAAGATGCTCGGCCTTTGCGTACACATGGCGGTGTTGTCCTTGATATTTGAAACTGATATCGAGTAACGGAGTATTTCCCACGAGGTACGAAAGAGACTTGATTCGCCGTTGAAGTGTGATGTCCATAGATACTCTCTGTTTGTGGCTTGTTGGGGAAGTTACTTCAATGATTTTATTGGTTTGTCATTCCCACTCCCCATGTCATTCTCGCGCAGGCGGGAATCCAGTCTTGTCTTTCAAGAAGGTCAGGACTGGACCCCGACCTTCGTCGGGGAGACATTTCATTGGGTACACTTATAAAAGTTTCTTTTCAACACTCCCTTTAGGGATGCACCCCCAGCTCCTTCAGTAAATTTGTGTGCCCATACACCTTGTCGATCAAGTAGACGATATATCTCATGTCGACTGAAATCGTGCGGGTTACGGGTGGATTAAAGAGATAATCCGACGCGACTCCCTCCCAGTTGCCGTCGAACGCGATTCCGATCATTTCACCTTTTCCGTTAATAACCGGACTTCCGGAGTTGCCGCCGGTGATGTCGTTAGTCGTTAGGAAATCAACCGGAATATCGTTGATGGCCGGGTCCGAGTACTTGCCGAAATCACCCGAACGGTACGACTGAGAAAGAGCTGTTGGAACTCTAAACGGATCGGCGCCTGTTTCTTTCTGCATGATACCCGCAAGTCCTGTTTCATAGAAATAACTGATCGCGTCGCCGGGTGAATATCCCTTCACCTGACCGTAGCTGAGCCGCATGGTTCCGTTGGCGTCGGGATACATGTCATCCTTGTGCCAGTCAGCATAGGCCATTATTAACAGAGGGGCAAGACGCGACTGGGCGCCGTCAAATGTTTTGCTCCGTTTCATCTGATCGTCAATATCCGGCTTGATTGCTTTGGCTAAATTGATGAAAGGGTCGTTGAGCGCGGAAAGCTCTGATTCACTCATCGCAAACATCGCCAGTCGGACAGTCGAATCGCCGACCTTGGTGGTGGCAAACAGTTGTTCGACAATAGCGTCAAGTGAAACGTCGGCCTTTGTTTTTCCACCTGTCAAATTTTCTATAGCCGCGATACGTTGCTCGGTCGGTAGCTCCAGCACACGTTTGACAAAGTACGTGAATACCAGTCGATCGACTTCGGGCATGAGATTGATCTGGGCGTTTTTCAAACGCTCTTTTGCGGCGAGCGTGTCACGATCCTGATACCCTCGTTCACGCTCCAAATCCGGTTTTTGTCGTTCACACGCCCATCGATATAGGGAAGATGCCAATCGCAGGTAATCACTGCCATACGCCATCCGGCCAAGATACAAGTCGCGCAACTGATATTTCTCACGGGTTTTGAATAGACTGTCGATCTCCGGAAGAACCCTGCCGTATTGTTTCGCCAACTTCTTGTCGGAATTCAGGTACGCAATAAGTTGCCGTTCCTGGTCCTGCTTGTACGCAAGCACATCGCGTTTCTGGAAACCCTCCAGAATGCCGTATGATTTCTTGAGTGAATTATTCAAACCCTGCATCCGTGACGACATCCGCAGTTCTATCGCCGAATCGGCCTTTCCGGCCTCGTCGATGATTTTGATTTGATCTTCCGACGTGCGGATTGAGTTCGGATAATAGAACTTGATCAGATTCGCCAGTTCATACGAGCTGATATACCGCGAGGTATTTCCGGGAAAACCAAGCGTCATGGCATAGTCCCCTTCGCGAATACCTTCGGTCGTAATTTTCAAATACGACATGGGATGATAGGGGACATTTTCCGTGGCATAATCGGCCGGGCGGCCGTTCGGCGCAACATAGGCGCGCAAAAACGAAAAGTCGCCGGTATGCCGGGGCCACATCCAGTTGTCGATATCTCCTCCATAATTGCCGATGGCATCCGGCGGGACATAGACAATGCGGATATCGCGAAGTTCCAGCATAGTGTACAGCATGTACTGTTTGCCACCGTACATTTTCGCCACTCGCGCTTTGATATCGCCATTGGACTCAGTATCACGGATTAGTGTTTTGGTGGCCAGATCGATCGCTTGATACCGTTCGAAATCAGTCATCTTAGGTTTTGTTTTCCCGAGAATGATCTTGGTAACATCTTCTATGGACACCGTCATAGACGCTTTATATCCCAGTGCCCGAGGTTCTTCCTGAGTGGTCGCCGCATAGAAACCGTCGCGAACATAGTTATGTTCGAGTGTGCTTTGTTCCTGAATCGCCCCAAAGGCCACATGATGGTTGGTCAAGAGCAGACCGTTGGGTGAAACAAATGAACCTGTCGCACCTACCTGCACTACGGCGTTGGCCACACCAGTACCTTCGGCATTGTAGATATCGCTTGGTTTGAGTCGCAGTCCCATAGCGGACAGCGAATCCCAGTGGAGCTTGTCCAGCATGTAGAGCGGCCACATCCCTTCCTCGGCAACTACCGAAGTTGTGCTAAGAATGAGAGACGCAAGTACAGATAGAACGCGAAGAGTAGACTTCATTGGCTTCCTCCAGAAAGGTTTCAAAAATTTACTTTTATTGAGGTAATCCAGCAAGCGGTTTCTCTCTTTAAAAGAGTGAAGAGGTATGATTATGCGGTCAGGGCAAAAAAAGCCCCCGGCGTAAGCGCCGGGGGCTTTATGAATATTCGCGGACTACGAGAATTACTTCACTAATAGCATCTTCTTGGTAGAAACAAAACCGTCAGCGACGAGCTTGTAGAAATACATGCCCGACGAAACTTTCACACCGGTTTGGCTTGTGCCATCCCAGTCAGCTTCGTACTTACCGGCCGTTTTTTCTCCGTCGAACAGAGTTGAGACCTTTTGTCCAAGGACATTATATACGGTCAAGGTGACATCGGTCTTCTTCGGAAGATCGAACTTGATCGTCGTGCTCGGGTTGAACGGGTTGGGGTAGTTCTGCGCCAGCTCAAATTTGTCAGGGAGAGAACCGTCGCCGGACTCGCGCACATCCATTACCGCAGGGTCAACGACCATAAAGCACTTCGCGCCACTCCAAGTCGGGAAGGTGTTGAATGGCGGCAGGGAGTTGAACGCGGGCCATTTCCATGTATTGCTCGGAGGAAAGCCGCTCGTCGAATCGATACAGATGAACTTGCCGTGATCAGCGAGTTTGGTCAATATTTTCATGGTGAGTATCACGCCGGAGTCTCTCGGATGAAGGGCGAGCGTCACGTTGCCGTCAGGGTCGAGTCCACCAGCTCCACTCAACGCTAAGGTGTCGCCACCAGCGCCGTCGCATCCGAAGCAAGATATTTTATATAACCCGGAAAACGCCGCCCTCGGAAAGATGCTGGCGGTATCAAGCCAGACGCCGAACACGTCGGGGTTAAACCCTTTAAAGTTTCCACCATCGCCTGTAGCGTGCGCCCACGTGGCTGTCCCCGTACCCCGTGGAATGCTGGGAATGCCATCCGCATCGCTGTAAATAACAAACGAGTTTGAGACGTTATAAGAGTTGGTGTCCCGGTTTCCGTAAATGATCGGAAACGAGACCATAACGCCAGCTTGAATGCTGTCTACTCCAACCAGTGGGCCTACTGAACCCAGTCTAGTAAATGTGTTTCCCGGTGATTGCGCATTGGCAAGCCCACAAGAGAGCACCAAGATAATAGCGAAGAAAAACGAAAGTCGCTTCATTCCAATCTCCTGTATCTTATACATATTTGATTCCTTCCAATTTTCAGTAACCACCGAGTTGTACTCCTCGTGTCTGGCTATTTATTGCCACTTTACTTATAAACGTCGCCGTGGACCGTACGTTTAATCCAACAACACCTGCCGCTTTATACTACAAGTCAGCGATGTTAAGTTAACACATTAGCAGTCTTTAACTTCTTACTCCACCTCCAAACCAGTCTTAGGGACACCGCTTTACTAGCGACTTCACCCTATTCCAGTAGCAAAGCATACTCCAACTTTGAGGTAGAGTCAAGAAAAAACTAATTACTTGAGAGTTTTTAGATATGCGTAATTCTTTTTTAGACAACAAGTTACAGTCCCGTAATAGCGTGCGTCTACATTTTTGGATTGTTGAAAATATAACCAAAGACGGCGTCGCAATGGCCAATATCTTCGGCGTAACGAAGTAGTTCAATTCATAATATTCACTCAATGAGAGGTTAAAATTGCTTCACAGAACTCGTTGACTATACAAGTCATTGGTATAAATTGAGTCGCCGACAGAGAGCGAGACGATAATCGCGTATGACTGTATTACCGCTGATTTTCATACTTGTTGCCATTACGCTCTTGGCACTCTTGGTACTCTTGGCACTCCTGTGCGGCTGGTGGTATACCCGACGGTTTGTGAAGCAGGTTGAACTCTCTCACCCGCCTAACGGGCAATTCATCACCGTTGCTGGTACGAATATTCATTTCATAGAAAAAGGATCTGGACAAGCGGTCGTGATGATTCACGGCTCCGACGGTACCCTGTTCAATTTCAAACGATCAGTCTTTGACTTGATAGCCCGTGAATACCGCGCGATCGCGTTTGACCGTCCCGGTCATGGGTATAGTTCAGCGCCGGTTGGTGAAGCACTGACCATACCGCTCAACGCCCGGATCATTCGCGAGGCGACACACAACCTGGGAATCAGCAAACCGATAGTGGTTGGGTATTCCTACGGCGGCGCGGTGGCGTTGCGCTGGGCGATTGATCATCCCGATGAGATCGGCGGGTTGGTGCTTATCTCGCCAGCCGCTTTCCCGCAACGACATCTTTTGTCGGTGTTTGCCTATATTGTTGGAATACCAATTCTGGGGCCGCTCTTGGTGAACACTCTGTTTCTGCCTATTGCCCGGCCGCAGGTTCGGCTGTGGGCAAGGCGCGCTTTCCGGCCTGATCCATTGCCGCCGGATATTCTGGAATCGGTGAAAGCGTTTTCGCTTAGGCCCAGGCAGTTTGCCGCATTCGCTGAAGAAATGCGCCATTTCAACCGGGATCTCGCCGAAATCGGCTGTCAATCCAACAAAATCAAACTGCCTATGGCAATCTTGGCCGGCGACGGCGATATTTTGCTGAATGTCACGAAGCAGTCCGAGTGGCTTGCCAGCGTAGTGCCACAGGCGACGATCAAAGTATTTCCGCACACCGGTCATGAAGTACATTATAAGTATCGTGAGGAAACCCTGGCGGCGGTTCGTGAAGTGGCCGCACGGATTGAGAGTCAATTGCAAAGCAAAAGTCAGGAGGACAAACCGTGAAGCGCATAATCGAGGGACCTATGTACGAGCACCGAAAACAGCCGCTTGTAACGAGGGGTGAGTATCTTCGCCGCCTGAGAAACAGCGGTCTGATCGGCTTAACCGTGCTTGCGGCCGCATGGTTAGTTGGGATTATAGGATACCGGCTATTTGAAGGAATGCCCTGGATCGATGCCACGTTGAATGCCGCGATGATTCTGGGCGGAATGGGGCCGGTCGACCCGCTCCACTCGAACGGAGCAAAACTTTTTGCCTCGTTTTATGCCATTTTCAGCGGGGTAGTGTTTCTGGCAGTCATCGGTATCCTGGCCGCGCCGACATTTCACCGGTTTCTGCATCGATTTCACCTGGAATCCGGCGACATTAACTGAAAATTAGTTGCAGATTTCGCTTGACTTAGGCGCTTCTGTCTTGTATAGATGTAACATCAAACTACTGCTATCGAACTAAAACATAACCTTCTTTCACGCGAGCGATCTTTTATTGTAGCATAGCTATCTACTTCGTTGTCTGCGGTTTTGTCTTTCGAAGGAGGTAGCTTGCTGAGTTCACATCTCTCGTCCTTTCTTTCGGCACTTATAATTGGGGTAGTTGGTTGGGCGCCGTCCCAACAAGTGAGCGCCAATCCATCCCCCCTGACTGTCGGTGTGGTTCCCACGGCTGCGCATCCTTCTTTGCGAGTGTCATCGCCTAGCTCCACCGATACCGCCTATTTTACCAACGATACCGTCAATCATGTCATCGGGTTAAATTACACTAAGGTACTTGCGGCGGTTTTTTTCATCGTCGATGGAAATATCACGCCAAGCTCACTGTTCCCTCCTGCTATCATTTTGGGATGGGAATTTGACGGACCATATACAAACATCCTCGCCTCCCCCCTAGGTCCGGGGCCGAATGGATTCCCCTCTTTCGGCTCCGGGCCACTCTTTACCTACACGGGTAATGGGAAAATTGTCTGGGCTGAGGCCTCGGATACACTCGGTTCACTTGTGCCGGTTGAGTTCCCTGGTGGCGCCTATCATGGGTGCGGGTGGCAATGGTCGGGGAATGTCGACTGCGACATTCAGCAGCATGTAGATATCGCGGACATAACCGCATTGATCGATTATCTCTTTATCTCGCGGACATCGCTTTGCTGTGAGGGCGAAGCGAACTGCGACGGGTTACCGGGCATTGATATCGGCGACGTGACTCGGCTGATAGACTTTTTGTTTATCAGTCGCACGCCACCGTCTCCTTGCCGGTAATCCCCCTCCCTGGCGCCGGTTCTGTCCCGGAGCCATTTATAAACCAGCGGCGTCGGCACTGTCACCGGCGCCGCTGGATTTGTTTTTGGCCAAGAGCCGTACCTAGAAGAACCGATAGTCGGGATGTCGACAGCGTGTTGACCATGCCTTGAGACAGCGGTATCTTAGAACATGCCCCTGTCGACCGTGTTGTCATCTTCAGCAAATTCACATGCGCCCCTCCGCAAATATCTGATCACATTGGGGATAATCTATCTAGGAGTTGTACTCTATCTGGTGCTCGATAAAGGGCCGCGCCTTTGGGGTCCGGCGATTGGTTTGCCAATTGTTTTTGCCGTTGTCACCAATCCAAAATTGGCGGTGTATCAGTTCTTGTTCAGTTTGTTTATTGATCTTCGGCTGGTCGAATCACCGAGTATGTATCTAATAGATATTAGCGCCGGATTGCTGGTTTTGGCGGGGCTGTTTGATTGGCTCCTCAATACGCAATCGCGGCCTTCGCGTCCGGCGATGGTATATAATTATCTTGCGATACTCGTAGCTCTTGGAATTGCGGCGGTGTTCAGTGTTCAGCCGGGGGCGGCGGTTTTTCCGATTGCGCGTGTCGTGCTATTGCTGGCGGTTTTTTTGTCGCTGACGCGGTTGTCAGCACAAGTTTCGTTCGCGGATTCATTTCGAGCATTCTTTATGCTGATGTCATTGCATGCGATTATCGCTCTGGTCCCCTCGGTGGCTAGCGGCGGGCTTATCCGGTCATTCGGTTTTGCGGAGACGGCGTTTGATGATCTGGCCATGCTGTTAGCCCCCTGTGGGCTGGCAGTGTATCTTTGGTCAACTTCAATATCTCGCCGATGGTATTTGTTGGGGACTCTTTTAACTTTTGCCGCTCTTATCGGAACACAAAGCCGTTTTGGAATTTTGGTCTGTCTTATTTTATGCCTGTTGGTTTCGATTGTGTCGGGGATACGAGCACGGCGAATGAGTAGTTTAGGGGATGTGATTCTTCCTGTCGGTCGACGAGCGAGAGTACTTTTTCTGATGGTCGGTCTGCTGTTCTTGCTGTTTTTGGTTTTCGTACCTTCGATTCTGGAACGGGCGCTGGCGCGCTTTGATGCCGCCGCGACCACGACTCCCGGCGGTACAATGCTCCTGCGGATGACGCTTTGGAAAACCGCTTTGACTGTTTTTTTCGACAACCCGCTTACTGGAATCGGACCGGGAGTTTTTCGCACGGTCGATCAATATTATGGAGCGCTCGTGTTCGGGCCGACGTATGTCTTTGTCCGGGGGCTATCGGCGCACAATCTATTTCTCCATTATCTGGCCGAAACCGGAATCATCGGAGTGAGCGCGATGCTTGCTCTTTTTTTCACACAGTTCAGAATAGCCCGACGCATTTGGCGTCGATCTATGGAGCCGGAAAAACTTTCTTATCACACCGGACTGGTTGTGGTGTCATTCGGCCTACTTTTGACGGCTTTCTTTGAGGGCTCTTGGATGTGGGGAGCGACCGGTTTTGCCGCCACTTATTTCATTGCCGTGATCGCGACGACCGACCGAAATCAGACAGAATAGTCTTTGGTCGCGGCACAACTGAAGAAAACGCTTGACGTAAGCGCAATTGTGAGTATTTTGTTAGTGGCAGGATGCTAATGTGTTCAAATCCCCGCCTCCTCACACTGAAATCGTTAATTGCATAGAGACATATAATTGTGTTTGTCATTAACACTTATTTCAAAGGAGAGTGTCATGAAGCGTTTGTTGTTAGTGTCCGTGATGGCTTTGATTTTGTTCGGCACACTGGGCGAATCTGTTATCTGTCGCAATCGTCTAACGGTCGGGGATTTGGAGGTCCCCGATACCAACGGTGATCATCCCTGGGGCGGCGATAATGTTGTTCCCATTACAAGATCAATAACTTCGATTCCGGGAACAAAGATATTGCCGATGACCGGAATAGGATCGTTGGACCTGGTTCTTCGCGTGTACTTCTTCAAGCATACGTCGCGTTTTGCGTCTGGAAGAGCCGTGCGAGCCGCTGAAAAAAATCAGCCGTCGGTGATTATCGATGTTATCAGTTCTAATTCAAACAGTTCAGGAACAACCCTAACCGCCAACCAGTAAGGACTGAGCTATGCAGAACAACAAACAAGTTCTGGATGGACTTTCGTCGTCACTGGTTGCAGTTCTGACGTCCAAGCTCAACTGTAAGGATTTTGGAGGCGCGATCAGCTGTTACGAACAGCGCGCTGAAAGTGAATCCGACGGTTCCGGCATGGCAGAAACTCACCATTTGGCGTCCAAAGCTTATCTGGGAACGCAAGATTTGTCGAGCGCGCTAAAGTGCGCTCGACTGGCGCAGGCCGCCGCCTCAAAAGAAGGCGACAGTCTGGCGCTGGCAGAAGTGTTTATGACCCTCGGCGCGATTCTTAGAGATTCGGGCCAAGTCAGAGAGGCGCTTCGCGCCTACACCGATGCCGAATCGATATTCCGCCGTAACGACAATCTCGACGGCCGTTGTCGTGCCCTCAATCTGATGGCCGGTGTGTATTTCAAGCAAACCGATTACCGCCCCGCGCTCTCGACTCTGCTCGAAGCGCTCGAAATGGCGCAGTCGTTGAGTGATCGCACAAAAATCGCTTACATGATGGGAAATATCGGCCGTATCCATACTTTTTTAGGCGATCTGGCTGAGGCCGAACGGCATTTGAAAATCAATATCGACCTATCAAACGATATTGGAGATCAGGTAGAAACCGCCCGCGCGTATTTGTCGCTGGGATATGCCCAAATGCAACGCGGAGATTTTGTACAGGCCGAGAAGTCGTTCGAAACGGCTTACCCGATGATTGTCGCCTCAGGCAATCGTCGTGATGAGGCGATCTACCTTTCATATCGCGGAGAGCTCCAATACCGAAAGGGATGTCCCTCCGAAGCTCTTATCACTCTTGAAAAGGCACAGGCAGTAGCCGAGAAAACGGCTCCCGAAACAACTCTTGTTGGTCGAATTCTTCGTCAGCAAGCCGAGGCGGCAGTGCGATTGGAGAATTACCGTCTTGCCCAGCGGTTGGTGGCTCGTGCCCTTCCGATTATGGGTGGTAACGGCGACCGCGTAACCTGTGGCGCTCTTTGGAAACTCAAAGCGATGATTGCTGATTCGTGCGGACAAACCGAGGTGATGAAAACAGCCATAAACAAGTCACTTGATTTGCTGACTGAGTCGGGTGTGCGCTACGAACTTGCCGAGGCCCTTCTGGCCGCCGGACAGCTCAATGGATTCAGCTCGCGACAGCGGTTGACCTATTTGTTTCGGGCCGAAGAATACTATGCCTCAGCGGGATTGCTACATCGACACAATGAGGTTCAGTTGGCGATTTCCGCAACTGAAGCCAATGTAGCCCAACCGTCACACATGAAAAAGCCTTCGGTCAGTGATACTGGCACTGCTGACTACATCACCTGCTGTCCGCAAATCGAGAAATTCAAATCCGAATTGACGGCCTTTGGGCGCTCTGATCTACCGGTGCTTCTGACCGGAGAGACCGGCGTCGGCAAGGATCAAATGGCGAAGTATTTTCATTCGCTGGTAAGACCAACTGGCCCTTTTGTGGCGATCAACTGTGCCTCGGTCCCCGAGACTTTGCTTGAGTCCGAATTATTCGGATATGTACGCGGCGCTTTTACCGGCGCCGAAGCGCGCAAGAAAGGTCTCTTTGAGTCTGCTAATGGTGGCGTGCTCTTTTTGGATGAAATTGGAGATATGCCGCTGTCTCTTCAAGCCAAACTGCTTGGGGTTATTGAGCGACGTCGGATGATTCCGCTCGGATCGATTACAGAAGTCGAGCTGGATGTCAAACTTGTGGCGGCTACCAACCAGAATCTGGAATTGCTGGTTGAGCAGGGTAATTTCCGCAAGGATCTGTATTACCGTCTTTCGGGAATCAGCTTCCACATTCCGGCTCTCCGGGATCGTCGGGAAGACATACCGCTGTTGGCCACGCACTTTCTGAGAAAGCGAGGTCTTCTCTCTGATCGTGTTGAGTTACCGTGCGAGCTGGTACGCAGTTTCATGGCCTACGACTGGCCTGGCAATATCCGTGAACTTGACAACCGGATTCGAAGGGTTGAAGTGATGGCGCTTTTGGTGAACACCGGAGATCTCTTAGGTGCGTTCACCGCTGTCTTTTCCGAACAGAAATCACCGATTGTGACCAACCTTTTCGAGCAGGTCGAAGAGTTCGAGAGGAAACTCTTGGTCGAAGCACTCCGTGCGGCGGGCGGGAACAAAAGCGCCGCGGCACGGATCCTTGGTGTTCACGAAGCAACTGTGCGGACCAAACTAAGAAGGTATGGTCTGGAACAGGCAGGAGGTGCTCCCACACCCGGTATTTGTTGACGGCTAATTGCACCGGAGCAGTAGATTTCCCTGTGTCTGACGTGGCATAGTCGTTGGTTGATACGATTCTGACTAATCTCCTTTGTTTGCGGTAAGCGTGTGATATTCATACGCTTACCGTTTTTCTTAGTATTTCGTTCGTATGGATATACGAAGTAATAATGACTTTGTGGACCAATTAACATCAATGTGATTCGTATAGTGTGGTGTGATTCATTGTGTTACGTTTCGTGCTGTGCGCCTTATCTCGGTTTTGGCACACAACTTGCAATACTTTACAGTGTCATATTTCTCCATGCGCTATAGGCGGCGCTTGGTATGTCCTCTTTTCTTTGGTACGAGGCCGCTCCGCTCGAGAGGGGAGTGCGGGCGGCCTTTGTAATTCTAAGGTTCACCACCACTTGATTTTATGCTTTTTAATTTGGCGGGCGATTACGTATGTTTATGCCCGATGCCAGTGCTTTCATTAGGTCTTATCGAAACGCGCGGATTGGTAGCCGCAATTGAAGCCGCCGACGCGGCCGCTAAAGCGGCGAATGTCTCATTGCTCTCTGCTGAGCTTTTGGGTGGTGGCATTGTCACACTACGTATTCAAGGCGATTTGGGAGCAGTACAAGCCGCGGTTGAGGCAGGAGCACAAGCGGCGAAAAGAATCGGCGAGGTTGTCGCGGTGCGTGTGATTCCCCGTCCTGTAGCCGAGCTTGCGCAACTTTCCCCTCTGAAATCACGGATGCGTGTGACGGAAAATCCCGACGTGGCGCGAGTGACGAAAATCCTGCATGAGCAAAAATTAAGTGCTCCTACTGGAGCACAAGCAAACCGTACCGAAAAAACAAAAACTACTATTTCTCCATATATTAATCGCAAGAAAACGATCCCCGCTCAAGTCGCACCCTTGCCGTCTCGTGTTCCCGACCAACCTGCTCCTTTGGAACATTTACCCGATATCAAGGCCGACTCATCAATCTCGCAACATCCTGCTCCAGCTGTTCACACGCCTCTTCGCCCGAACTTCGTTGAACTTGAGGCGATGCCTGTCTCGCGCCTTCGCCAGTACGCCCGCAATGTCAAAAATCTGAGTATCCAAGGGAGGCAGATTTCGATGGCGAATAAGACGCAGTTGCTGGATGCGATCCGGCAGGCGGCGTCGCTGGGTTGAAATAATTGCTATTTCGCAATCTAAGTCCCGGTACCCCACCCAACGGGGCTTGTTGAAATTGGACAGATTCGTCATTGCGAGGAGTCCCGGCCTTTGCGGGACGACGTCGCAATCTCGTTTATCGCATGGAGATTCAAAGCGAGATCGCGACGCCCTTCGGGCTCGCGATGACTGTATCCGATACTTTTCAACCCACCCGTTGGGGAGTGTTGAAAAAGCCGTCTTTCGGAGTAAAGCCACTGAAATGTCACCCCGACGAAGGTCGGGGTCTAGTC
>CXWL01006785.1_pt1 | contig 85854 bp, 66 predicted proteins | sample 590931 | NCBI WGS metagenome assembly CXWL01 (sample SAMEA3498368, study PRJEB10139) | groundwater metagenome | biome: water well; material: biofilm material | place: Germany | collected 2015-04-27
TCGCCATCGACGGCTCCGAGCCTCGGCTCTACCAGGCCCTGGCCCAGGCCCTGCGCCGCGCCGGGGAGCCCGAGGAAGCCGAACGCGTGCTGGCGGACGGACGAGTCCTGGCGTTCGAGGCGTTCGACGAGGGCAATCCGCCCTAGCCGCAGCGCGGCAAGAACGCGCGGCTTCCTGCTAGACTGCCGGCCGTTCACCAAGGAGCGCTCGCCATGGCCGACACCGCCCTCGTTTCCTCCGGCTCGCCCTTTCCGCCGCCCAATCGGGCCAGTGTCCGCGAAGAGATCCACGAGCGCGCCGACACGGTGCGCACCGGGCTTTCGCCGTCGATCGTCAAAGCCGAGCGGCAGCATCTGGCCGGGCCGAAGGGCCGGGTGGCGATCCTCGACGGCTGCCGCACGCCCTTCGTCAAGAGCGGCACGGTGTTTCGGGATTTGGACGTGATCGACCTCGCGGGCGCGGCGGCGGCGGAGCTGGTGGCGCGCACGGGCCTCGATCCGGCGGAGATCGGCTCCTCCATCTTCGGTTGCGTGCTCGCCTCGCCCCATGCCCCCAATCTGGGGCGCGAGGTGGTGTTCCGCACGGGCCTGCCGATGCACATTCCGGGCACCACGGTGAACCTGGCCTGCGCCTCCTCCAATCAGGCGATCTGCTTCGGCGCGGCCTCGATCCTCGCGGGCCAGTTCGACACCGTCCTCGCGGGCGGGGCCGAATCGCTGTCGAACCCGCCGATCCTGTTCGGCAAGAACGCCTCGCGCCGCTTCCAGGAGGCCGCCAAGGCCAAGAGCCTGGGTCAGCGGCTCGGCACCCTGGCCAAGATCAAGTTCAAGGACCTGGCCCCGGTCGCCCCGGCCATCGCCGAGTACACCACCGGCCAGTCCATGGGCGAGTCGGCGGAGAAGATGGCGAAGGAGAACGACGTCTCGCGCCGCGCCCAGGACGAGATCGCCCTGATGTCCCACCACCGCGCCGCCGCGGCCGCGGCGGACGGCCGGCTCGGCGCCATGATCGCGCCCACCTTCCCGCCGCCGAAGTATGCGGAAGCGGTGACGACGGACAACGGCGTCCGCGCCGACACCTCGATGGAAGCCCTCGAGAAGCTCCGCCCGGTGTTCGACCGGCGCTACGGCACGATCACCGCGGGCAACGCCAGCCCGCTCACGGACGGCGGCTCGGCGATCCTGCTGATGGCCGAGGACAAGGCCAAGGCCCTCGGCTACGAGCCCCTCGGGTACATCCGCTCCTACGCCTTCGCCGCCATGGACCCGGCCGGCCAGCTGCTCCAGGGCCCGGCCTACGCCGCGCCCCAGGCCCTCGACCGCGCCGGCCTGACTCTCGCGGACATGGACCTGGTCGAGATGCACGAGGCCTTCGCGGCGCAGATCGTGTCGAACCTGAAGGCCCTGGCCTCGAAGAAGTTCGGCCAGGACGAGCTGGGTCGCCCAGACGCCGTGGGCGAGGTCGACCTCGAGAAGCTCAACGTCACCGGCGGGTCGCTCTCGATCGGCCATCCCTTCGGTGCGACGGGAGCGCGGGTCGTCACCCAGCTGCTTTATGAGCTGCGCCGTCGTGGCGGTCGCTTCGGCCTCGCCACGGTGTGCGCCGCGGGCGGCGTGGGCCACGCCATGGTGGTCGAACGGGACTGATGTCCGCCAGCCCTCTCGCCGGCCTGCGGGTCGTCGACCTGTCCCGTCACTTGCCCGGTCCGCTGTGCGCCCGCCTGCTGGCGGACCTCGGGGCGCGGGTGACCAAGATCGAGGAGCCGCGCCTGGGGGACCCCGTGCGCTTGACGCCCCCGATCGAGAGCGGCACCAGCGCCCTCGCGGCGCTGCTGCTCGCGGGGCTCGAAAGCGTCGCCCTCGATCTCAAGAAATCCGAGGCGCGGGAGGTGCTGCTGGGCCTGCTAGCCGAGGCGGACGTGCTCCTCGAGAGCTTCCGCCCGGGCACTTTGGCCCGCCTGGGTCTGCCGCCGAACGATCTGCGCGCACGGTTCCCGAGGCTGGTGATCGCCTCGATCTCCGGCTGGGGCCAGGACGGGCCCTACGCGCCGCGGGCCGGTCACGACCTCACCTACCAGGCCCTCGCCGGCACCCTGTCGGCCACCGGGCGGATGCCGGCGGTGCCCGCGGCGGACCTGGTGGGCGCCTGGAGCACGCTGTCGGCCGTGCTGGCGGCCCTGGTGGAGCGGGAGCGCACGGGCCAGGGGACGTGGATCGACGCCGCGCTCTACGACGCCGGCGTCCACGCGAACCTGGTCACCTGGGCGCTCGAAGCCGGCGGTCGGCGGCCGGCCGCGGTGGGCGAGGCGCGGATGCTCTCGGGCTCGCTGCCCTGCTACCAGCTCTACCGCACGAAGGACGGCGGGCTACTCGCCTTCGCGCCGCTCGAGGAGCACTTCTTCCGTCGTTTCCTGGACGCCGCCGGGGCGCCCGAGCTGGCCCCCCTCCAGTATCGCCAGGACGACGAGGCGCGGAGCGCCATCGGCCGATTGATCGCCGGTCGCACCCTGGAGGATTGGCGCGAACGGCTCGCCGGCCTCGACCTGCCCATCGAACCGGTGCTCGCTCCCGCCGCCGCCGCCGATCACCCCCAGGCCCGCGCCCGCGGCGTCCTGCAGACGGCCCGCGACGGCCTCTACCGCCTCGCCTTCCCGGCGCGCTTCGATGGCCTGCGACCGGCCGCGGCCGAGCGGATGCCGGAGATCGGCGCCGACACCGCCCGCACCCTCGTCGCCCTCGGCGGCCGGTTCGTCTCCTTGGGTCCCTTCGCTCGACGAAAGGCCGGCATCGGCCGGCGCGCGAGCCTCGAGCGGTGGCTGAAGAAGGTGCTGCTGCGCCGGCGGTGACCCCCGTTCCGCTACCATGGACCCGTGAGCTCCGAACTCCGACCCAGTGTCATCGCCCTCGCCGGCCCCAACGGCGCCGGCAAGTCGACCCTGGGCCCGGTGCTCCTCCGCGACACCCTTGCGGTCAGCCATTTCGTCAACGCCGACGTGATCGCCGCGGGGCTTTCCGCCTTCGCCCCCGAGAAAGAGGCCATCGCCGCCGGCCGGATCATGCTTCGGCGCCTCCACGATCTGGCCGCCGAGCGCGAGACCTTCGCCTTCGAAACCACCCTCGCCGGCCGGACCTATGCCCCCTGGATCCGCGGGCTGCTTCGCACCGGCTACGACTTCCACCTAGTGTTCCTGTGGCTGCCGAGCGCGGAGCTGGCCATCGCCCGGGTGGCCAGCCGGGTCGCCCGCGGCGGCCATTCGGTGCCCCCGCAAACGGTCCGGCGGAGGTATGATTCGGGGCTCGTGAACTTCTTCCAGCTCTACCGGCACCTGGCGACCAGTTGGCGCGTCTTCGACGCGTCGGACTCGGTCCGACCGATCGCCGCGCAGGACTCCGGGCAGCCGGTCCGCATCTTCGACGCCTGTCGATGGCGCGAGGTCCAGGCCTCCAACCCGGGGAGGAGCCATGCATAGAACCCCACCTTCGGACATCTCCGCCTTGTTTCGGCAACCCCAACTAATCGAAGCCGCCGCGGCCCGGGCGTCACGGCTCGCCTTAATCGCCCACAAGCGCGAAGGCGTGCCCATCGCGGTGTGGCGGGAGAACCGGGTGGTGTGGGTTCCTCCCGAAGAGATCGAGATCCCCGCCGAAGAGGCGACCTTCCCGACCGAGTCCTGAGAGCCGAGCAGCTCGCCGTCAGCTTTCGTCCCTTCGTCTACAATCCCGCCCCGGGCGCGTGCCGCGCCTCGCCCGACACTCCACCGACTTTTCGAGGGAAGCCATGCCCTTCAATCTTCGCCATCGCTCGTTCCTGAAGCTGCTCGACTTCACGCCCCAGGAGATTCGCTTCCTGCTGGACCTCTCCGCGGACCTGAAGAAGGCCAAGTACACGGGGACGGAGCGGCCGCGGATGCGCGGCAAGAACGTGGTGCTGCTGTTCGAGAAGGATTCGACGCGGACCCGTTGCGCGTTCGAGGTCGCCGCCTATGACCAGGGCGCCCATGTGACCTACCTCGGCCCGTCGGGCTCCCACATGGGGAAGAAGGAATCGATCGCGGACACCGCGCGGGTGCTCGGCCGGATGTACGACGGCATTCAGTACCGCGGCTTCGGTCAGCACATCGTCGAGGAGCTGGCCCGCTTCGCCGGAGTGCCGGTGTGGAACGGGCTCACCGACGATTTCCACCCGACCCAGATCCTGGCCGACTTCCTGACCATGGAAGAGCACTCGGACAAGCCCCTTCGGCGTCAGGCCTTCTGTTATCTCGGCGACGGGCGCAACAACGTGGCCAATTCGCTCATGGTGGGCGCCGCCAAGATGGGCATGGACTACCGCCTCGCGGCCCCGGCGTCGCTCTCCCCCGCCCCGGGCCTCCTGGCCGACTGCCGGGCGATCGCGGCGCAGACCGGCGGCACGATCACGATCTCCGACGACGTGGCCACCGCCGTCCGCGGCGCCGATTTTCTCTACACCGACGTCTGGGTCTCCATGGGCGAGCCCGACTCCGCCTGGGCCGAGCGCATCGCGCTGCTTTCGCCCTACCAGGTCAACGCCCGCGCCCTGGAGCTGACCGGCAACCCCGACGTCAAGTTCCTCCACTGCCTGCCCGCCTTCCACAACCGCCAGACCCAGAAGGGCGAAGAGACCTTCCAGAAGTACGGCCTCGACGGCATGGAGGTCACCGAGGAAGTCTTCGAGTCCGGCGCCTCGATCGTGTGGGACGAAGCCGAGAACCGCGTCCACACGATCAAGGCGGTAATGGTGGCAACGATCGGAGAGTGAGAAGAGTCGTCCGCTCCGGCAGGGTTTCAATCCGGCCTGTTCATCCGTCCGCCCCCACGAGCTTCAGCACCGTCGCCCAGTTGCGGGTGGTTACCGCGTCGCCGGCCACCTTGGTGAAGGCGGGCAGCATGCGGCTTTCGAGGATGCCGCCGGCACACCACAGGTAGGCGGCGCGGGGTCCGACTACGAATTGGTCCGGCGCCCAGACTTGGCGGGTCAGAGGCTCGAGCTTGCCGAGATCCTCGGGCGTTGCCACGAAGGCGACCAGGAACCGGGAGGGGTCGTCGAATCCCGGGATGGGATTGTCGCGAACGATCTCCGCGACTTCCTCCGCGGCAAGCACCAGCACGCGGGCGGAAACGCCCAATTGCTCAGCGATCGCGGCCTGAATGCGAGGTGCCAGCCGATTCGGGGAAGCCCCCTGCTCGCCGTCGAAAAGCACGTTGCCGCTGTTCAGGATCGTCCGGACATCGCCGTACCCGAGCCCCGCCACCACAGCGCGCAAGTCGGCCATGGCGATCCGTTTGGCACGGCCGACGTTGATGCCTCGGAGGAGTGCAATGTACCGAGCCACCGCGAGAGCCTATTCCGGATCGCGGCGCCTGGGTCACAATGCCGGCCGTGAAGCCGGCCGCGCCCATCGCCCTCCCTGCTCCCCCGCTCCGGCAGCGGCCCTGGGCGGCGCTCGAGGTGGAGGACCTGTTCCTCGGCCTCTGGCTCCTCGTGCTGGGAGCCGCCGTGGCACCGTGGCTCACGGCGGATCGGGCGGTCGACGGGGACGGGCGATTCACCTTCTGGACCTGGCTGGCTCTCGTAGGGCTGGTCGTCGTGTTCCTCAGCCGCGGGCCGGACGATGGCGACCTCGATCGAGCCGTCTTACGGCGCCTGACGCTCGTCGGGCCGATGGTGTTCGTGCTCGGTCCCATGATTCTCATGGTCAATGCCGTCCGCGGCCTCCGGGCCCGTCGACGCGGCGCGCCGGAACCCACCGGCTGGCCCGGTCCCGAGATCCCGCTGCCCGTGCGGCGGACCTTGGTCCTACCCATGGAGATTCTCGGCGAGGGCCTCTTTCGTGCCTTCATCCCCCAGGAAGTTCGACGTTGGAGCCGCGGCGACGACGCCGGCTTCGACTTCGCTTTCGCCGGTTTCACCCTGGCTTGCCTGATCGTGGGCTACGCGGTCCTCGTGGCCGGGCCGCGGATCGTCGCCGGGGCCACTCTCGACTGGCGACCGTGGACGATCCGCTTCCTGTTCTACCTCGCCGCCGCCGCGGCCGCCGGGGAGCTGCCGCTTCCGTGGTGAGAGCCCGACGGGTCCAATAACTTGACCATGGACTCGCGACCATGAGAAGGTCAGTGCACCATGAGTACCGTCACCAAATCCATCGCCGCGGGTGATTTCAAGGCTCGTTGCCTCAGCCTTCTCGACGAAGTGGCTCGAACCCGCTTGCCCCTCGTCGTGACCAAGCGCGGCAAGCCGGTAGCCCGCCTGGTTCCCGTCACCGACGAACCCGCGGTCAGCCTGCTCGGCAGTGCGAAGTACCGGTCCGAAAGCGACCTGCTGGCCCCGATCGACGAGAGCTGGGACGCCGATCGGTGATCGTCCTCGACACCCACGTTTGGCTCTGGTGGGTCAGCGATCCCGACCGACTTTCCTCGGCAGCCCGCTCTGCCCTCGACTACTCGAGGCGCATCGGCCTCTGTCCCATCAGTTGTTGGGAGATCGCCACCAAAGTCGCCAACGGGCGCCTGGAGCTCGATCGGGACGTCGGCGTCTGGGTCAGCCAGGCCCTCGCCAAGCCTGCCCTGGAGGTCCTGCCCCTGACCGCGGAGATCGCCGTCGCCGCCGGTCGTCTCGGGCTCGAGGGCTTCCACGGTGATCCCGCCGACCGTCTCATTGTCGCCACCGCCCGCGAGCACGGCGTTCCACTGGTCACGAAAGACGCCGCCATTCGCGGCTTTCCGGGTGTGCAGACGATCTGGTGAGGGGAAGGCCCGGCGTCAGCGCACGAGGAGTCGCTCGACAGGCTCAGCGGCGTACTCGACTCCCGAGATCTCTTCGAGCCGACGAGAAATCGCCGCTGCATCCGAGTCGTCCGCCAACCTGAGTACCGCCATTCGGCGAATCGCATCGTCCGGCGAATCAGAATCGAACGGCCCGGCCGCTTCGACGCCCGACCAACGGGCAACTTGTCGGTAGATGTCCTCTCTGACCGCGCTAGAAAGATGGGGCCGAAAACCGAAGTAGACGAGTCTCACGGCCCCAGAGTACTCCTAGGCCAACAGGCGCCGCAAGTTCAGGCGACCGGCACCGTAGTCGACATGGAACGGCGCTCCGGCCATCAGAGGAACCGAATCTGCGGAGGCCATCAGTGCCTGCCGGACATCCGAAGGCGCCTTCGGCCCCTTGTTCGCGAGCAAGAGAGCCGCCGCCGCACTCACGTGGGGAGATGCCATCGAGGTCCCCTGGAGACTCGCGTAGTCGGTCTCTCGTGGGACAGCAGCGCCGGGGTGGAGACGACCGAGGCTGTCCCTCAAGGCGAAGTGCCCGCCATTGCCCGGATAGGTCGGGTGCGTCGACCAGATTCCGACACCTGGAGCGGAAAGACTGATGTGTTGACCACTATTCGAGAACGAGGCAACGCGGTCATTGGGCTCCGTGGCCCCGACCGCGATGACCCCAGGGATTCGGTTGAATCCCATCGGAAGTATGGGAGCGTCAACCCTGCCAAACGAGATCACCCGCCTTACCTGGCCGGTGCGAACCAAATGGTCGATCGCGCTCAGTCCGGGTCCTACGGGAATGGCGGCTTCAGCAACACCGAACGCCATGGCTGCGAACCGGGTTGCGGCTGGGCGCAGACCCACGATCAAGAGGTCTCGGTGGTAGCCCCCTGCCTGATCTGTTGCAGTTCTCGTCGCATCGGCGGCCAGTACGAGGTCGGGAAGCATCGCGTCTCCTTTCTCGCGAAGCGGAGTTGCTCGCGACGCTTCTTATTGACGGACCTCGTGGCCTGAATCTGTCAGGTTGTTCCTCGCCGAAGCCAAAGAGTGACCTTTCGGCCCCCCCTCACACCGTCCGCATCCCCTCCGCCGTGGTGTCTCCCGCCGCGGCGAGGGCCGCGTGGGCTGCGGCGAGGCGCGCGATCGGTACGCGGAAGGGTGAGCAGGAAACGTAGTCGAGCCCGAGCCGGTAGCACAGGCCCACCGAGCGGGGCTCGCCGCCGTGCTCGCCGCAGACTCCGATCTCGAGGTCCGGGCGTGCCTGGCGTCCCCGCCGGATGGCCTCTTCGAGCAGGCGTCCCACACCTTCCGGGTCGAGCACGGCGAAGGGATCGTCCTTGAAGATACCCAACTCGCGGTAACGCGGGGCGAACTTGCCGTAGTCGTCGCGCGACATGCCGTAGGTGGTCTGGGTGAGGTCGTTGGTGCCGAAGCTGAAGAACTCGGCCTCGAGGGCGATCGAGTCGGCGGTCAAAGCGGCGCGGGGAATCTCGATCATGGTGCCGATCTTGATCGGGATGGCGAGGCCGGCCGCGCCGGCGATTTCGTCGATCACCCGCCGCACGATGGCCTTCTGGTGCCGCAACTCGGCGACATCTCCCACCAGCGGAATCATGATCTCGGGCAGCACCGTCCCCCCGCGGCGGGAAACCTCGAGGGCGGCCTCGACGATCGCCCGCACCTGCATCTCGGTGATCTCCGGGTAGCTGATGCCGAGGCGGCAGCCGCGGTGGCCGAGCATCGGGTTGGCCTCGTGGAGCTCCGAAACGCGAGCGAGGAGCGCCGCGAGGGCCGCCTCGAGATCCTCCGGCGGCAGGTCGTAGCGCTCCGCGAGCGCCGTACGGTCTTCGTCGCTCGCCCGCGGAAGGCCGGCGAGGGCCAGCTGCAGATCCTCCCGCGGAGGCAGGAACTCGTGGAGGGGCGGATCGAGGGTGCGGATGACCACCGGGAGGCCGTCCATAGCCTCGAACAGGCCGATGAAGTCGGCCCGCTGGAGCGGCAGCAGCTCGGCCAGGGCCGCACGGCGGGCGCCCTCGTCCCGCGCGAGGATCATGGCCCGCATGTGGGGCACCCGCTCTTCGGCGAAGAACATGTGTTCGGTGCGGCACAGGCCGATGCCCTCGGCGCCGAGCTCGCGAGCGCGGCGCGCGTCCGCCGGCGTGTCGGCGTTGGCGCGCACCCCGAAGTGGCCTCGGCAGCGGTCCGCCATGGCCATCAGGCGGGTGAAGGCGGGTGAGCGCGGATCCGGCGCGATCGTTTCGGCGCGCCCGCGGTAGACCTCGCCGGTGGTGCCATCGAGAGACAGCCACTCCCGCGCCGCGATGCCCTCGAGCGAGCCCGCCCCCGCCACGCAGGGCCGCCCCATGCCCCGCGCCACCACGGCGGCATGGCTCGAGGCCCCGCCCACGGCGGTCAGAATGCCCACCGCGGCGTCCATGCCGTGAATGTCGTCGGCCGTCGTCTCGGGCCGCACGAGGAGGACCGGGCCGTCCTTCGCAGCGGCCACGGCGTCGTCTGCGGTCAACGCCGCGCGCCCCACCGCCGCGCCGGGAGAAGCCGCGATGCCGCGGGCGATGCGCGGCAGCGTCTCCAAGGATGCCGGGGCGAACACCGGGTGAAGCAGCTGCTCGAGTTGAGCCGGGGCCACACGCAACACGGCCGTGGTTTCGTCGATCACGCCCTCGGCGACCAGGTCGGCGGCGATCCGCACCGCCGCGGTGCCGGTTCGTTTGCCGTTTCGGGTCTGGAGCAGATAGAGCTTGCCGCGCTCGATCGTGAACTCGAAGTCCTGGAGATCCCCGAGCAGCACCTCGAGCCGCCGCACCGTCTCGGCCAGCTCGGCGTGGGCCGCGGGCATCACCTCTGCGAGCCGCGCCAGGGGCTCCGGCGTGCGCGCACCGGAAACGACGTCCTCCCCCTGGGCATCGATCAAGAACTCGCCGAAGAGCACGGGCTCGCCGGTGGCGGGATCGCGTGTGAACCCGACGCCCGTGGCCGAGTCCGCCCCGAGGTTGCCGAAGACCATGGTCTGGACGTTGGCGGCGGTGCCGAGGTCGTCCGGAATCTTCTCCATCTGCCGGTAATAGGACGCCCGCGGCGCCCACCAGGAGTCGAAGACGGCGTCGCGGGAGAGTCGCAGCTGCTCGCGTGGGTCCCGCGGCAGGCGCCGGCCGGTGACTTCCTCGACCAGGGCCAGAGCGGAACGGGTGACCGCCTCGAGATCCTCGGCCGAGAGCTCGTGGTCGAGGCTCACGCCGGCCTGCCGCTTGCGCTCCGCGAGTAGCGCCTCGAAGCGCGCACCCTCGATGCCCAGGGCCACCTCGCCGAACATGTGGACGAAGCGGCGGTAGCAGTCCCAGGCGAACCGCGGCCGGCCGGAGCGCCGGATGAGGCCTTGGACGGTGTCGTCGTTCAAGCCGAGGTTCAGGACGGTGTTCATCATGCCCGGCATCGAGAAGCGGGCGCCCGAGCGGACCGAGAGCAGCAGCGGATCTTCCGGGTCGCCCAGCCGGCGACCGGTTTCCGCCTCGACCTTCGCCAGGGCGGCCTCGATCTCGGCATCGACCTCGGGCGGCACCGCGCCGTGCTGGTGGAAGAGGTTGCAGACGGCGGTCGAGATCGTGAACCCCGGTGGCACCGGAATGCCCGCCCGCGCCATCGCGGCCAGGCCGGCCCCCTTGCCGCCCAGCACGTCCTTCATCGTGCCGTCCCCATCCGCCCAGCCCCGTCCGAATCCGAACACCTGCCGACTCGCCATGGAGGACCTCCCCCCGGCCGCGACGGGCCGAGTCGGCGGCAGTATGGCGAAGGCGTGTGGCAGGTGCCTCACCCGGAGGGGCGGGGGCCCGTCAGAGAGTTGCCTTCGCCCTCGCCACCAGCTCCACCTTCTCCGCCTCGGTCAGGAACGCGCTCTCGATTCCCGCCCGCACCAGGTCCACGATCTCCTCTTCACCGTAGCCGTAGGCCGCGGCCACGCGGAGGTATTCGTCATTGACGGTGGTGTCGAAGAACGGCGGGTCGTCGCTGTTGACGGTGATGATGACACCCGCTCGACGGAGGCGGTCGAAGGGGTGGTCGGCGAGGGTCGGGGCGACGCCGAGGCAGAGGTTCGAGCTGGGGCAGACCTCGAGAGGAATGCGCTCGTCGGTCAGGTGCTGAACGAGAACCGGGTCCTCGATCGAGCGCACGCCGTGGCCGATGCGCTCGGCGCGGGCGTACTCGAGCGCGGACCACACGGCGTCCGGGCCGCCGTGTTCGCCGGCGTGGGCCACCCGGCGCAGGCCGGCGCGCTCGGCCTCGGCGAAGTGGTCGGCGAAGGGCCGCGAGTCGTGGGTGGCCTCGGTGCCCGAAAGACCGAGCGCCACGACTCCCCTGCCCATGCCCGCGAGGGCCCACTCGAGGGTCACGTCGGCCTGCTCGGGCACGTTCCGCACGATGTCCGGAATGAGCCCCAGGCGCACGCCGTGCTCCCGGTGGGCGTCGTCCGCGGCGCGACCCAGGGCCTCGCGGATGGCTTCGCCGTCGCAGCCATTGGCGAGGTGGGTGCCGATCGTGAAGTGAGCCTCGGTGTACACCACGTTCTGGCGGGCCTGCTCGGCGAGGAAGGCGAAGGCCAGATCGTAGAAGTCCTGGGGGTCCACCAGACACGCCGAGCAGGCCAGGTAGATCTCGACGAAGTGGTCGAAATTCCGAAACCGAAACCACTCGCGAACGCCTTCCTCGGTCGTCGCGGGCAGTGCCACACCGCGGCGGCGGGCCAGCTCGAGCAGGGTGCGCGGCGGCATGGAGCCCTCGAGATGAACGTGCAGCTCCACCTTGGGCAGGCGGGCCACGAGCGCCGCCAGCCGATCATTCACACCCATGCCCGTTTACCCCTCTTTCTCGGCACGCAAAGCCGCGTAGCGCTCGGTCAGACGCTCGAGCACCCGCGGCGGAACCAGCCCCTCGAGATTGCCGCCCAGCGAAAAGGCCTCTTTGACCAGCTTGCTCGAAAGAAAGCTGAAGTCCTCCCGCGGGGCCATGAAGACCGTCTCGACCCGAGGGTCGAGGCGCCGGTTCATCATCGCCATCTGGAACTCGTACTCGAAGTCCGAAACGGCGCGCAGCCCGCGCACCACCACCCGGGCGCCCATGCGGTCGGCGAAGTGCACGAGCAGGCCCGAGAAGCTCTCGACCCGCACCCCCGGACCGACCAGCTCGCGGATCGTCTCCACCCGCTCCTCGACCGAGAACAGCGGGCTCTTGGCCTCGTTGTAGAGCACCGCCACGATCAGCTCGTCGAACAGCGGACGGCACCGCTCGACGATGTCGAGGTGGCCGTTGTGGATCGGGTCGAAGCTGCCGGGGTAGAGGGCGATCCTAGGCGTCATCGAGTGGTCACGCGCGCGAGAAGGTCCAGGGTGACGACATTGTATGCCGCGTCGGTGAGGCGCAGAAGGAGCAGCTTGGCGTCGGCCGGAATCGTTGCCGTGATCGTCTCCCGCCGGCCGTCGACGAGCCCGTCCGCAGCATTGAGCCGGACCCAGCCGCGGGTGTCCGTGGACAGCTCCACGGCCACGAGGGGGCTCCAGGAGTCCTCGACCATCAAGGTCACGGTTTCGCCCTTGCGGTCGGCCGCGACGAGGGCCGGCGCGGTGTGATCGATGACCACCGGCTCGCTGATCCGCTCGGCCGTGAGCTCCTGCCCCGGCGCGTTGGCGGCGGCGTCGGAGACCCGCAGGCGGAAGCGGTAGACGCCGTCCGGCAGCACCGTGGCGTCGAAGCCGTAATAGTCGTCAGCGAGCCGTTCCGCGACCGGGAACCACTCGCCCACGCCATCGCTACCCCGCCGCACGGCGAGCGCACCGATCAGGTCGTCGGAGTTGGGGTCGCTGGTGACCCAGCGCAGGGTCCGGAAGCCCTTCTTCCACAGCGTCTTGGTTCGTTCCGTGCCGGTGTCGGCGCTCTCGAGGGTGGTGAAGATGCCGTCGCGGTTGGGGTGGGCCGGCTCGTAGGCCTGGTTGCCCGGATTGAAGCCCGAGGGCACCAGGATTTGTCCCGGCTCGAGCACCGAAAGGGCGGAGATCGCCGGCTTGCCGTTCTCCTGGCGAAAGGAAAGCTCGATCGCGTCGATCCGTGGACCGCGACCGGCGGCGCCCCGCTCGAGCTCGGCCCGGAGCTGGACGAAGCGGCCCGGGGGCAGGCCCTCGAGGGCGATCTCGCCGGTGGGCGAGGGCCTCTGTGCCGGGCCCCAGTCGGACCAGGTGGCGTCGGGTTCCCCCGCCTGGCCGCTGCGGAAGGCCACTTTCAAAGCCCCACCACCTAGGTCCCCACGGAACCGGAAGACGCCGAACCGGGCCGCCTGGCCGGCGTCCAAGGCCGCGCTGGTGTAGCTCCCGGAGAGCTCGCGCTCCGCGGTGGTGAAGCGGTAGAGGGCGGCGCCGTTGGTGGTACCGACTAGAAGGTCGCCTTCGGCGGTCGATCCGATGTCGCCTTCGGCTCCGGGCGCTCGCGCGCCACGCGCTCCGCCCAGGGCTGCCGGGGTCAACGCCACGATCTGCCGTTCGTCGAGCTTCTTCTCGAGCACCATCCGGTCGCCGTCCCAAGAGTAGAGCTTGCCTTCGAGGCCAGTACCCACCCACAAGCGATCCCCGGCGGCGGCGAGGGCGAAGACGGTCTCGTCGTCGAAGCCCCACAGGCTTTCGAGCCGGCCACCCGCGCGGATTTCATAGAGCTGGGACCGCTTGCCGGTGAAGCCCGCGGGCCGGCTGCCGACCGATGCCGGTCCCGTCGCGACGCTGACCTCTCGTTCGGAGTCCTCGCCCGCGGGATCCTCCTTGGCCTTGCCCGCGAGCTCCACCGAGCTCGCCTCGGAGGCGATGGCGGCGGCGTAGATCGAGCCGCCCGGGCCGGGTGCCAGCGCCACGATCTCCGGGGCCTCGGCGTCCAGCCGCGTACGGGCGCCGGTGCCATCGGCGGTGAGCTCCACCACCAGCCCGCGGCCCGCGGTGCCGAGGGCGATGCGGCCATCGGCGAGCACGAGCAGCGAGCGCACGTGGGAATCGTCGGTGTCGAACAGGACCTTGGCATCCTTGCCGCCGGCATCGAAAGCCAGCAGCTTGCCCTCGGTGCCGGTGGCGGCCAGGAGCCGACCGTCTCGGGCCCGCGCCAGAGCCCAGACGTAGGTTTCGCCGGTCGCGGCCCAGGCCGCTCCCGGGCCACCCTTGGGGATGCGATAGATCGTGCCTCCGGGCGAGGCGCCCGCGAAGACAGTGCCGTCCGGATCGACCCACAGGGCGAAGATCTGGCCCTCGGGAGCGGCGAACAAGGTCTCCACCCGACCGTCCCGCCGGACCAGGAGCACCTTGCCCTCACCGCCGGTGCCGAGCACCCAGCCCTCCGGGTGAGCGGCGGCGGCGAACAGGAAGGGCTCGTCGAGCCCCGTCACCTTTTCGGCCCGCGCCGCCAGCTGGAGCCGGCCGAGAGTGTCGATGGCGACGCCCTCGAGGCTGCCGCCCAGGAACGACTTGGCGGTTTCGAGCTTGAACAGCTCGACCTCCGTGGCCCCGGCGCCAAGGCCGGCGAAGACGAGCGCGATCGCGAACAGCACGATTTTCATCGACCTACCTCCCGCGGATCCTGATTCGAACGACGGCTCCGGCCCGCGGCGGGCTCGGCCGGCTGCGGCTCCGGCCGGCGCACCTCGAGGTCGAACTTGGCGGTGCCCGAGAACGGCCCTGTGCCGGCGCTCGCGGCGAGGGGCAGCGCCCGCGCGGCGGACTTCAGGGGCCGCGCCGGCGCGGCGGTGCCGGCGCTCTTCCAGATCGACTGGATCGAGCCCGGCAGCCGGGCCAGGCTCTGGCCACCCGCCTGGAGCCCCGGCGCCGGGAAGGCCCCGAGCGCCGCCAGCTCCCGCGAGGTGCGGAAAGAACCGAGCAGCGCGAGGGCCTCGTCGAGGGAGCGCGGTACGACCGGCTCGAGCCCCAGCCGGATGGCGTCGATCGAGGCGGCGTCCCCCACGTGGACGGTGAGCTTGCCCGCCGGAGCGTCGGCCGGCACGGTCAGCTGCACGGTGCGCCGCTCGAGCTCGCCGCGATAGCCGCGCAGATCGAGCACCACCGGCACCACGTCGCCGGGGCGGACGACGGACCGCGCCGGGCGGGCGGTCTCGAGACCGAGGCCGAAGTGACCGAGCTGCTGGTGCATCGTGAGCTCGATCCCCTCGAAGGCGACCTTCTCGAGCTCGTTGGTCGCCAGGTAGTTGACCAGGCCCACGACCCAGGCCACGGCCGAGCCCGGTGCCCGGTCGCCCGTGAAGACCTGGCGCACCACGAGATCGGGCCGGCCGCGCAGGCGAATGCGCCCTTCGAGATCCACCGCCTGGGGGCCGCCGGAGGTGGCCGCGGCCTCCACGCCACCGGCTGCGACGGTGGCCACGAGGGCCGAGACGTAGAGTTCCAGGTCGGCGATCTCGACATGGAATTCCCGCCTTCGGACGCCGTCGATCACCACGGAAACGGGAATCATGGGCACTTCTTGGCCGATCCGCCCGCGAATGCCCCACTGGTGGTCCTGCTCGAACGCGCCCACCCGTGCACCCACGTTCGAGATCTTGAATGAGCTGTAGGCCGAGGGCATGAAGTTCACCACCTCGGCCGCCGCCATGGGCACCGCCACGGATCCGAGCCCCAGGAACGAGTGACCGAAGGCGAGGACCTCCTCGCCGTGGCGCTCGGTCACCGTGCCGACCGCCGCGAGCTGGTAGTCGCCGGAGATCAGCAAGCCGGCCACGGGTCCGCCATCGACGATCTCGAACGGTCGCGAAGAGGCTTCGTCTCCCGGGCCGGCCGTACCCACGGCACCGAGGGCACCCGCGAGCAGGCTCCGGGTGGTGGGCCCGAAGCCCGCGGCCACCCACTGGACGGCCGCGGCGGCGGCGGAGTCTTCCCGCGGGGGCGGTGCCAGCCGGGCGAGCTCGCGGGCCACCAGGTCTTCCGGCAGATCGTGGCGCAGTAGCTGGCCGAGCTCGACTCGCGGCCCGGGAGGCGGGGTCAGTCCGGAGGGCAGCTCGGCGATGGCGCGCATGTTGGCGATCGGCGTGATGCCCGCGATGGCCTCCTTGGCGTAGGGCCAGGAAAAGGCCACCGCCCCCACCAGCCGATCGTCGATGTAGACCGGGCTGCCGCTCATGCCGGCGGCGACGCCACTTTTCTCGAGGTCGTGTCCGGTCAAGCGGGCGAGGACGTAGTCCGCGCCGGGCTGGCTGTTGCGCATCACGCCCAGCACCTCGACCTCGAAGCGCTCCGGCTCGGTGCCGGCGAAAACGGTGTAGCCGTAGCCGCGCTGGCCGCGCTCGATGTCCTCGATGGGCATCGAAGGCCGGCGGGGCGGCTCCGCGGCAGGGGCCCTGAGCGCCAGGCCGAGGGCCAGGATCGCGCAGCAAAGGGTCGCCGGATGCGTCGTGCTCACAACTTCCAACCTCCTTCGAATCCCGCCAGATCGAACCCTTCGCGAGGTGCCAGCCGACTCGGAGAACACGCTCCCGCTCGCAAGACCCGCACCCGACCGTCCTCGAACGCGACCAGCGTGGAGGGGGGGCCACCCGGAAGCGGGCCACCATCGACCACCATCGCGTCGGCCTCACCCAGCCAAGCGGCTACCTCAGCCGGTTCGAGCAGAGGCGGCTCCCCGCTCCGATTGGCGCTGGTCGCCGTGAGTGGGCGCCCGAGCCCCGCGAGGAGTCCGCGAAGTGTTTCATGGAAGGGGATACGGACGGCAAGAGTCGAAGGTCCGGCGATGGGTGAGGCGGGCAGTCGAACCGCCACCGGCACCACCACCGTCAGCGGCGCCGGCCAGAACGGGGCGGCCCACGCCAAGGCGGGCGCCGCGGGATCGACCCCGAGGGCGGTGACCTGCTCGAGATCCGCCGCCACCACCGGCAGGCCCTTGTCGTCGCGCCGACCCTTGAGCCGGTGGATCGCCGCCACACCGGCCGCGCTGCGCGGGTCGACCGCCAGGCCGTAGCTCGACTCGGTGGGAATGGCCAGCACCCCGCCGCGCTCCAGGCACCGTCGGAGCGAGTCGAGGGGCTCCCCCGGACGCCAGCGCGGGGCGGAAGTCACCCGCCGCGGTCCCCGCCGCGGGCCAACAGCTCCCGGGCGTGGGAGCGCGACAGCTCGGTGATGGTCTCGCCGGCGAGCATGCGGGCGACCTCGGTCACCCGCTGGTCGGCGCTTTCGAGGGGGTCGACGGCGGTGACCGTGCGGCTGCCCACGAGGTCCTTGCGGACGCGGAAGTGGTGATGGCCGTAGGAGGCCACCTGGGGTACGTGGGTCACCGCCAGGATCTGCCCGGACGCCGCAAGGCGCCGGAGCTTCTTGCCGAGGGCCGCCGCCTGGGCGCCGCCGATCCCGCTGTCGACCTCGTCGAAGATCAACGTGGGCGCGGCCTCGTGTTCGCCGCGGGTGGCCAGCTGGAGGCCCAGGGACACCCGCGAGAGCTCGCCGCCAGAGGCGATCTTGGCGAGCGGCTGCGGCTCCTCGCCCGGATTCGGCGCGAACAGAAAGGAAACCTGGTCGATCCCCTCGGAGCCGAGCTCGATGGGCTGCCCCTCGAGCACCAGCGGACTGCCCTCGCGCCGCCGACGCTCGAGGCTCACCGCCAGCCGAGCCTTGGCGAGCCCCAGCTCCGAGATTTCCTCTTCGATCCGGGTGGCCAGCTCCCGGCCCCAGCGGGCGCGCGCCGCGGACAGATCGAGGGCGGCGTCGCGGTAGTCGGCCACGGCCTTGGCGGTGTCCGCCTCGAGGGAGCCGCGGTCGAGCAGACCGCCCTCGAGCTCCTCGAGCTCCTCGGCCACCCGCCGGCGGTGCTCGACGACCGCCGCGGCACTGCCACCGTACTTGCGCGCCAGCCGCTCCAGGGCGGCGAGGCGTTCCTCGACAGCATCCAGGCGGGCCGGGTCGGCCCCGATGTCGTCGAGCCGGTGGCGCAGCCCGCGGGCAACCTCCTCCACCCGCACCCGCACCTCCTCGAGCTCGGCGCGCCAGGCGGCGGCCTCGGCTTGCCACATTTCGATACCGCCGAGGGCCGTGGCCGAGCGGGCGAGACGGACCACCACGGCGGTCTCGTCCTCGGCCAGCAGATCGACCGAGGACCCGAGGGCGCGCACGATCGCCTCGCGGTGACGAAGGCCGTCGCGCTCGCCGCGCAACTCCTCGTCCTCGCCCGCCACGGGCCGCACCGCGTCGATCTCTTCGATCTGGAAGCGAAGGAAATCCAGCCGCTCGAGCCGCGTGCGCTCGCCGCCCGTGATCGCCAGGAGCCGGTCGTTGAGGGCCGTGAAGCGCGCGTGGGCGGCCGCCACCCGGGCGCGCAGGGGCGCGGCTTCGCGCCCACCGCTGCGGTCGAGCCAGGCCCGTTGCAGATCCGGCTGGACCAGCCCGAGCTCTTCGCGCTGGCCGTGAATCCGCAACAGGTGCGGGCCGAGGTCCGCCAGCAGGCGCAGGGTTGCCGGCTCATCGTTCAGGAAGACCCGGTTGCGACCACTGCGGTGAATCTCCCGGCGGACCAACAGCTCGTCCCCGGTCGCCTCGAACCCCGCGTCGGACAGGATCACCCGCCACGAGTCCCCGACCGGTTCGAAGACGCCGGTCACGGCCAGGGCGTCGGCACCGGTGCGGATCAGTTCGGCGGAGGCCCGGGCGCCGGCCAGCAGAGCCAGCGAATCGACCACGATCGACTTGCCGGCCCCGGTCTCGCCCGAAAGCACGTTGAACCCGCTCCCGAAGACCACCGAGGCACTCTCGAGGACCGCGAGGTTCTTGACGTGGAGCTCGCGCAGCACGGCGCTCTCAGCCCTTCTTCAGGGGATGGTCGAAGGGTGCGGTGTCCTTGACCCGGAGCGGCCGGGCCGGCAAGCCGCCTGCCAGAGTGAAGTCCCCCACGTCCCGGTGGGCCACGCCACCCGTGGCGAGCATCGACTGCCTCCCCATGGTCACGCCCGAGAGCACCGTCGAGTGGTAGGTCAGGCGCGTCCCCGTGCGAATCACGGTGCGGTCGACCCGCACGTCGTGGATGTCGTGGATGTCGTGAGAGTGGGAGTAGACGTTGACGTAGTCCGAGATCGACACGCCGTCTTCGATCACGATCTCGCCCCGGTCGTCGAGCAGCACGTTGCGATGGAGGATCACGTCGTCGCCCACGGTCAGGTTGTACCCGAAGGACACCTGCACATCCTGGAAGATCCGCACCCGCTCACCGCAGCGGCCGAAGACGAACTGGGCGAGCAGGGCTCGCAGCTCCGTACCGAAACGCACGTTCTGCCCGAAGGCTCCGCGATCGAAGCACATCCACAACCAGATCAAGGGCTTGCGCGGGTAGTAGCGCTCCGGGTCGAGCTCCAGGTAGTACTCGGGTTCGAGGGTGATGTTGCGCGGATCGCAGCTCGCCACGGCCGCCTTCAGGGCGGGCCTGGCCGTCGGATCGGCCAGCACCTCCTCGCCGTCGAGCCCCGGGTAGGTCCAGGCCAGGAGCGTGTCGCGGGCCAGCTCGTTCCGGTCCACCCGCGGATCCGCGAGGCTTCCGGCGAGGTCCGCCAGAAACTCGTCGTAGGCGCGGCGTCCCGCGGCGGCGATCGGGAATCGGCGGGGAGGCATCGGCGGGGAGGATATCAAAGGGGAAGGAGGTCCTTGCAGTTCTTGCTGTCCTTCCCTCGCCGGGCTGGTACCATTGCCTCGCCCTTCCCAGCCAGGAGCAACGCCATGAGCTCGAAGTTTCTCGCCCTTGCACTCGTCTTCACCGGCAGCCTGGCGGCCGACGAACCGATGGTGCCGGTGCCCGACTCGATGACCACAAAGAACGTGCCCCCGATCGCGGCCTCGACGACGACGGACCTGGTGCCCTACGAGAACATTCGCAACGCGAGCCTCTCGGAGTGGCACCCGAGCGAGCGGCGGATGCTGATCGGCACGCGCTTCGGGGAAACCACCCAGGTGCACGAGGTGGCGGCGCCGCTCGGAGCGCGCACCCAGCTGACCTTCGGCAAGGAACCCGCCAACGGCGGCGCCTATCGTCCCGGCCAGCCGAACCAGATCCTCTACGTCCTCAACGAGGGCGGCGCGGAGAATTTCCAGCTCTACCTGCTAGACCGCTCGAAGGGCAAATCACGCCGGCTGTCCGACGGCAAGCACCGCTACCAGAGCCCGACCTTCTCCCCCGACGGCAAGCTCCTGGCCTATGTCCACAACGGCCGCAACGAACGCGACTTCGACCTGTACGTGATGTCGCCCGACGACCCGGGCAGCGAACGCCGGGTGGCCGAGCTCAGTGGGCTCTGGAGCGTCACCGACTGGAGCGCCGACAGCCTGCGTCTGGCGATCACCCACTTCATCTCGGCGGCCTCGAGCACACCCCATGTGATCGAGCTCGCAAGCGGCAAGCTCGACCGACTGGTGGAGCTGCCGCCCGGCGAGCTGGCCTCCTATTCGGGCGGCCTGTTTGCCGCCGACGGCCGCTCGATCTACTACACCACCGACCGCGGCAGCGAGTTCAACCGACTGGTCCGATTCGATTTCGCCACCCGCGACTGGACCGTCCTTTCGACCGGCATCGAGTGGGACGTGGAAGGCTTCGACCTTTCCGACGACGGTAAGAGGCTGGCGTTTCTGGTCAACGCGGACGGCATCTCGCGCTTGCGTGCCCTGGACCTGTCGACCGGTAAGGAGATTCCCACGCCCGAGCTGCCCGAGGCGGTGATGGGCGGGCCGCTGTTCCGCCCGGGCAGCCATGAGGTGGCGGTCGATGTGTCCTGGGCGCGCTCGCCGTCGGACGTGTACACCGCGGATCTCGGCCGGGCCGGGCCGGCCGTGCGCTGGACCGCCAGCGAAGCCGGCGGGTTGCCTACGGAGAGCTTCTCCATTCCCCAGTTGGTGCGGTTCCCGAGCTTCGATGGCCGCACCATTCCGGCCTTCGTCTACCGCCCGGACAAGGCCCGCCACAAGCCGCCCTTCCCGGTCTACATCAACATTCACGGCGGTCCTGAGGGCCAGGCCCGGCCGTCCTTCCAGGGCAGCTCGAACTACTGGATCGACGAGCTCGGCATCGCGTTGGTCTACCCCAACGTGCGCGGCTCCACGGGCTACGGCAAGACCTACTTGGGCCTCGACAACGCCGACAAGCGCGAGGACTCGGTCAAGGACATCGGCGCGCTGCTCGATTGGATCGCCACCCAGCCGGATCTCGACGCGAGCCGCGTGATGGTCGGAGGCGGCTCCTACGGGGCCTACATGTCCTTGGCTTCGATGGTGTTCTACAGCGACCGCCTGCGCGCCGGCTTCGACTACGTGGGCATCTCGAGCTTCGTGACCTTCCTCGAGAACACCCAGGGCTACCGCCGCGATCTGCGCCGCGTCGAGTACGGCGACGAGCGAGATCCCAAAATGCGGAGCCACCTCGAGAAGATCTCGCCACTCCACCGCATCGACCAGATCCGCGTCCCCGTCCTGGTCGCCCAAGGCGCCAACGACCCGCGCGTGCCCGTCACCGAGGCCGAGCAGGTGGTGGCCGCCATCGCCACCCAGGGGAAACCGGTCTGGTACTTGGTCGCCAAAGACGAGGGCCATGGCTTCCAGAAGAAGACCAACTCGGACTACCTGCGGGTGGTCCTCACCGAGTTCATGCGCCGGCACCTGCTGGCGGCTGCGAGGTAGGGAGCCGATTACCCGGCCGCGCCGGGCTGGTAGACGAACACGCGGTCGCGGCCGCCGTCTTTGGCCTGGTAGAGGGCGCGGTCGGCGGCCTCGAAGAGATCCTCGGGGCGGTCCATAGTCCCATCGAGCTCGGCCACTCCGAACGAGCACGAGACGCTGACGGGCACGCTGGCGTAGTGATAGTCGAGCTCGTCGATCCGCTCGCGGAGCTTTTCGGCCAGGGTGCGGGCGCCGGCGAGCGGAGTCTCGGGAACCACGATCACGAACTCATCGCCGCCCACCCGGGCGAAGATCTGCTCCGGCCGCAGCAGCTCCGCGATCACCGTGGCCACCTTCTTGAGCACGAAGTCCCCGCACAGGTGGCCGTGCTCGTCGTTGACCGACTTGAACTGATCGAGGTCGACCAGCACCAGCGACAGGGACCGCCCGTGGCGCCGTGTGCGGGCGAACTCGCGCTCGATTTCTTCCTCGTACTTGCGGCGGTTGTAGGCGTCGGTCAAGCCGTCGCGGGTGACCAGATCGTAGATCGCCTCGTAGTAGGCGTGCTCCACGTCCCGCTCGCGCAGGAACTTGAAGTGAACGGCTCCGACTTGAAAACGATCGCCGCTGCGCAGAGTCTCGACCCCGGACAAGGTGCGGCCGTTCAAATAGGTACCATTGGTCGAACCGAGGTCCTCGATCGTGATGTTCGGCCCCTCGTAGCGGAGCCGGGCGTGCTGGCGGGAGATCGACAGCACCTCGGGCATGGACACCTCGGCGGTCGGCGACCGGCCGATCTCGAGGGACGAGCTCGGGGTCAACCGGTAGCGCGAGCCGAGGCGCTTGCCATCCGGATGGGCGATCAGGATGACGTTGGCCTCGATCCCTTCCTGAGAGATGAGCTTCTGATTGCGGGCGGTGGAATCGAAATGCTGGGTCAGGCCGCTTGCGCCCAGCGCACCGAGGTCGATGCCATCGGTGTGGGGCTCGCGACTGTCGCCCGAGCTGAAGCGCCCTGAGTTTCTGGCCTGGCTCATCGAGTTCGACGACCGGTACCCCGTCGAGCCCTGATCATCTGGAGACCAACGACGGAAAACGAAGAAGGTCGCGAAACCCTAGCACCGGGCCGGGGCGCAGGTCAATCGGCCCGGCGGAAGAACGCCTTGGCCACGTGACCCGCCACTTCCGGGTTCTCCCGCAACCGGCGCAGAGAGTAGGCGTACCAGTCCCGGCCGTAGGGGGTGTAGATCCGCACCCGGTGGCCCTGGGCGAGGAGCAGGTCGCGCAGGGGCTCGTCGACGCCGAGAAGCATCTGGAACTCGTACTGGTCGCGCCCGAGCCCGAAGCGATCGATGAGTCCGCAGGCAGCCGAGACCAGGTATTCGTCGTGGGTGGCGATAGCGGCGTAGGCGCCCTGGCGCAGCAGCTTCTCGAGGGCGTTGACGTAGGCGTTGCGAACCGTCTCGTAGCCCTTCCAGGCGATGCGCCGCGGTTCGACGTAGATGCCCTTGCAGAGCCGGACGTTTACGGTGCCGCTCGGCAAAGAGGCGATGTCGTCGAGCGTTCGCCGCATGTAGGCCTGGAGCACGCAGCCGACGTTGCCGTAACGTCCGTGGAGCGTCCGGAAGAGCTCGAGGGTGGCCTCCGTGGTGGGCGCGTCCTCCATGTCGATGCGGACGAAGAGGCCCTTGCCGTGGGCCACCTGAACGATCCGCTCGACCTGGGTCGCGCAGAACGCCGGATCGAACTTCAGACCGAACAGCGTGAGCTTGATCGACAGGTTCGAGTCGATCTTCTCGCGCTCGATGGCCTCGAGGATGTGCACGCACTCGGCTGTAGCATCCTCGGCCACCGAGCGTTCCCGAACCTCCTCGCCCAGCAGGTCGAGGGTGGCCATGGCTCCAAGAGCGTTCAGCTCGCGCACCCGGCGAACGGCGTCGTCGAGGCTCGAGCCCGCCACGTAACGGGCCGCGACCCGGCCCACCAAGGGCCGGGGCACGAGCGGCAGGGTCCTGACGATCAGATGATTGAAGAGGCCCATCCGCGGCGACTCGGGTTCAGGTCGCCGTGACGATGACGGTTTCGGCGGGGGCCTCGGTGACCCACCGCACGGACTTCGAGCACGGGCAGCTGCCGGCCACGCGGCGCAGCTCGGGCATCTTCGAGGACGCCGCTTGGGCGGTCAGCTCACCGCGGGCGACTTGCTTCAGGCGTTCCGCGAAGTCCCGGAAGTCGCTCGAAGCGAGGTAGGACTCGGGCAGTACCGTCGCGAGGTGCCGGAGGTAGGCGCCCACTTCCGTGAAGCTCTCGCCGCGCGAACCCACCCACGTGAACGCGGGCACGCCGCGGCGGCGGAAGAACTCTTTGTGGGGCGTATAGAGCAGATCTTCGGGTCGCACGCCCTCGACGACTGCACCCGCATCGAGCCGAGCCATGGCCTCGTTGGCGGCACGCAGTTCGAGGTGCGGCAGGCGCGCGCGGAGATAGCGCATGTTGAGGTCGCGGACGACCTTGGCGCACTCTTGGTAGTACTGCTCCTGAGCCTCGGCGTTCTTGATCGGCTTCAGTCCCCAGCGGACGTTGGTCGCGCCGCCGCGCTCGTCGCCAAACATCTCGAGCCCCCGGGGCAGCCACTTGTTCAAGACTTTCTGGATCATCTCGAGGGTGACGTAGATCTCGCCCTCGGCCGCCTTCTGCGCCCAGCGGCGCAAGGGAACCACCCCCGTCGCGAGATGGAAGGCCTCCTCGCGCAGCATCTGAGGCATGCTCTCGGCCATCGGCTTGTAGGCCGAGACCTTCTGGAGGGTCAGCTGGTACTTGCCGACCCGGTCGATCAGACAACAGAAGGTGACGTTGTCGACGAAGGAGTCGAAGTCGATGTTGAAGGCCCCCAGCAGGTGGGAGCCCGTCGTCATCGACAGGATTTCCTCGATCGAGTCCGCTGGCGCCTGGCTCGAAACCGAAGTCCAGTCGTCCTCGTGGAGCAGGTGCAGCATCTGATAGCCGTGGCGCAGCTCCTCGGCCATCATCCGCAGCACCCAGAACTGCTCCTCTTCCTCCTGGGCGCGGGCGAGAGTCAGGCGGTGCTGCTGGATCGAACCGAACTCGGTCGACGCCTGAGCCTTGATGGCGGCGTAGAGGTGCTGGGCGGATTCCGGGTGCATCTGCGACGCGCGGGTGTACTTGGGCTTGCCCTGGTCGTCGCCGACTTCGATCTCGTCGCACATCCCGTTCTCGCGATAGGCACAGAGCTCCATCCGCGGGTCGTTCGGGAAGTGCTTTTCCCAGTTGTCCATCAGGAAGCCGTAGTCGGGCAGGAACTCGTCCCGCCAGGTCTCGACCGCGGAATGGAAATGGGCGGGAAGCTTGGTGGAGCGGTAATTCATGGTCTTGGTTTCCGACCGAAGTGGAGGGGCATCAGAATTTGAGGACCAGCGGCTTTTGGGCGGCGGGCTCGAAGCCGAGGGAGTGGAAGAAGCTCGCGATGCCTTCCATGCTCTCCTCGACCAGGGTGCGCACCGAAGTCGCCCCTTGGACACGGAAGCGGGCCAGCATGGCCTCGGCCATCTTGCGGCCGACGCCGCCGCCCCGCTCGGCGGGGTCGACCCCGAGCACCTCGACCCAGCCGGTCGAATCGTCGAGGCCGAACTCGCCCCCGCGCACTTCCCCGAGCATGAACCCAACCACGCGACCGCCCGCCTCGGCGACCACCGAGGCTTCCGGATCACGCCGGAGGTAGTAGGTCAGCCGGCCTTCCCAGAAATCGGGCCGGTAGCGGCCGCTGATCTTCTCGTCGATGCCGACGATGTCGGCGAGGTCGAGCTCGTTGGCCGGGCGAATGGTCACTGCCGTTGCGCTCATCGGGGATTGGGCCTTTCGGGGAAGCGGCCGGGCGCTCGTCCGGCCGCGGCGCTCGGATTCTACTCCGGGGACGGGGCAAGGACGAAGGGGGCGGCGGCCACCGGCTCGGGCCTTCGCATGGACTCCGGCACGTGCTCGTGGGCGTGGTAGGAGGAGCGCACGAGCGGCCCGGCTTCGCAGTGGAGGAAACCGAGGGATAGGGCGTATTCGCGGAACACGGCGAATTCCGCCGGGGAGACGAAGCGGTCCACCGGCAGGTGACGAGGGGTCGGTTGGAGGTACTGGCCGATCGTCAGGACTTCCACACCGGCCTCCCGAATCGACCGGAGGGTCTCGCGAACTTCGTCGTCGGTTTCGCCCAGACCGAGCATGATGGCGGTCTTGATCCGCCCCGCGTACTCGCCAGCGTCTCGCCGCCGCGCTGCCTCGGCGAGGAGCCCCAGGGAGCGGGCCACCGAGGACCCCGGCCGCGCGGCGCGGTAGAGCCGCGGCACCGTTTCGATATTGTGGGAAAAGACCTCGGGCTTTGCGGCGAGCACGATGTCGAGCGCGTCCGGAACGCCGCGAAAGTCCGGCGTGAGCACCTCGACGGCACAGCCCGGTACCCGGCGGTGTATGGCCTCGATCACCTGGCGGAAGTGGAGGGCGCCGCCATCCGGCAGGTCGTCGCGGTCGACGGAGGTGATCACCGCGTGGCGCAGCCCCATGACCTCGACCGCCTCGGCCACGTGCTCGGGCTCCTCGCGGTCCACACCCGGTTGCGGCCGCCCCGTGGTCACGGCGCAGAAGCCACAGCGCCGGGTGCAGGTGTCCCCGAGAATCATCAGCGTGGCCGTGCCGTGTTCGCCCCAGCACTCGTAGATGTTGGGGCAACGGGCTTCGGCACAGACGGTATTGAGGTGCAACCGCTCGACCAGCTGGCGAACCTGGTGATAGCGGGCCGGCGTGTGGAGACGGATGCGCAGCCAATCGGGGCGGGGAGAGCGATGGGGAGCGGCCTTTTTGCCGAGTTGGACGAGGGCTTCGGTCATGGTGGCTTCGGCTTCGGAGAGGTGCCCCGCGGGCGCTCGGGGATTCTAGCGCTCCCGGGGAGGGATCAGGCCGCGGCGAATCATGTCGGCCTCGATCATCATCGCGCGATCCATGTCCGCTTCTTCGAGCGAGCGGTACTTGCGGACGCCCTTGGGAAATTGGCGGTCCGCCAGAAGATGGCTTCGGCCCCAGAGATTCCGAATCCGCCGTGCCAGATCTTCGGCTGTCGGAGGAAATTCCATCCAGGGCGGCAACATCTCTTCGACGGAGCGGAACTTGCGGACAGGCATTTCAGTCGTTCGTCTCCGGCAGATCGAACTTCCAGCGAATGGACTCGGCATCGAGGTGATCCTGGGGGCGAATCGTCCCCTTCTTGAGCCAGTGTAGCGTCTCCGGCGTCGCCAAGCGAACTCGGACGCCCTCGAAGGCTCGGAGAACATGAAGCAGATCTTCGAGAAACATTGGGGAATGTCTACTCTACATCCAGCGCCACGTCCAGATTCGGGGCGCTGTGGGTGAGCCAGCCGACGGAGAGGAGGTCAACGCCGGTGGCGGCCACGGCGGGGGCGGTTTCGGGCGTGATGCCGCCGGAGGCTTCGAGGATCACTTGCTTCGCGGTCCGCTCGACGGCCGCGCGCAGGAGCTCGAGGGACATGTTGTCGAGCATCACCACGTCCGCCCCGGCGGCGATGGCCTCGTCGAGCTGCTCGAAGGTCGAGACCTCGACTTCGATCTTGACCAGGTGCCCGGCGTGGCGGCGGGCGCGCTCGATCGCGGGGGTGACGCCGCCCGCGATGGCGCGGTGGTTGTCCTTGATCAGAATGGCGTCGTCCAGACCGAACCGGTGGTTGCCGCCGCCGCCGCAACGCACGGCGTACTTCTCGAGAGCCCGGAAGCCGGGCGTCGTCTTTCGGGTGCAAACGACCCGCGCGCCGGTGCCCGCGATCGCTCGCACGATGCCGCGGGTGGTCGTGGCGACTCCCGAGAGATGGCCCAGGAAGTTGAGCGCCGTCCGCTCCGCGCCGAGCATCGTGCGGGCCGGGCCGTGGACCAGGGCCAGCAGATCACCTTTGACCACGTCTCGGCCATCGGCCGCGCGGGCTTCCACCGCGAGGCGCGAGTCGAGGATCCGGAACGCAGCCAGGGCCACCTCGAGCCCGGCCAGACGGCCATCGGCCCGGGCCACCAGGTGCCCGATGGCGGCCACGCCGTCCGGGATCGTGGCATCCGAGGTGAGATCCCCCGCCCGCCCAAGATCCTCTTGGAGGGTCCGGCGAACGAAGTCCTCATAGAGGATGGGCAAGAGCGGCGAGACTTCCGCTGCCGTCACGCGGGCCTCCTCGTTGCCGCCTGGGGAGCGGCCTCCTCGCCCTCGATCAGAGGTTGGGGCAATTGGCGGATGCTCCCGTCCGCGGCGAGCTCGAGGAACAACCGCCGCCGCCACGCCGGGTCCGGAGCCGGGAAATCCCGCCGGTAGTGCCCGCCGCGGCTCTCCCGCCGGGCCAGGGCGGCGGTGGCGACCAGCCGAGCGACGAGGTGCAGATTGCGAGCTTCACCACCCATCTCGCCGAGGAAGGGCTCGAAGGAGTCGAGCGCCGCCACCAGGGAACCGAGGCCCTCGGCGTCCCGCACCACGCCCACGCCGCGCCCGGCCAGCGCCCGCAGCTCGAGGAGCTTGGCGGCCCCGAAGGGCGACTGCGGCAAGCGCGCGGCGCTCTCCGGTGGCGGCTCGGGCCAGGCGGCCAGGCGGATCGGCGGCGGGGTCTCATGGCGGATGCCGTGCGCCACTCGGGCTCCGAAGACCAGCCCGTCGAGGAGCGAGTTCGACGCCAGGCGGTTGGCTCCGTGAACGCCGTTCGAGGCCGCTTCACCGCAGGCCCAGAGGCCGGGCAAGGTGGTCCGACCGTCGAGATCCGTGGCCACGCCGCCCATGTGGTAGTGCTCCGCCGGGGACACCGGCATCGCCTCGACTCGGGGATCGAGGCCGTGGCGCTGACACAGCTCGAACACCGTCGGGAAACGCTCGGGGAAACGCTCCCCGACCGCCTCCCGGGCGTCGAGGGTGACCCGCTCCCCGGCGGCAATCCGGCGCCAGATCGCCCGCGCCACGATGTCCCGCGGTGCGAGCTCGGCGTCCGGGTGCTCGGCGACCATGAAGCGCTCGCCCTGGCCATCGAGCAGCACGGCCCCCTCACCCCGCAGAGCCTCGGTCAGAAGTGGCATCGGGTCCGCCCCAGGAGCGGCGAGGGCGGTGGGGTGGAACTGGACGAACTCCACATCCGCCAGCCGCGCGCCGGCCCGGGCGGCCATGGCGAGGCCGTCGCCGGTGACCTCCGGCGGGTTGGTGGTAGCTCGGTAGAGCCGGCCGATACCACCGGTGGCGAGCACCACCACGGGGGCGCGGAACAGCACCCGCTCGCCGGTGGCGGTCACCGCCGTGACTCCGACGACCCGCCCGGCCTCGACCATCAAGTCCCACGCGAAGGTGTCGGAGCAGACCTCGATCGACTTCGTCTTTTCGGCCGCCCTGCGAAGGGCCCGCGCCACCTCGGCGCCGGTGGCGTCGCCGTGGGCGTGAAGGATCCGCCGCCGTCCATGGGCCGCCTCGCGACCCAGGGCGAGCCCGCCGTCGGCAGCGTGGTCGAAAGAGGCTCCGAGGCCCATCAGCCGGATCACGCGCTCCGGGCCTTCCCGGGTCAAGATCGCCACGCTTTCGGGATCGTTCAGCCCGGCGCCCGCGGCCAGAGTGTCCTCGGCGTGGAGGCGCGGCGTGTCCCCCGGTCCGACCGCGGCGGCGATACCGCCTTGAGCCCAAGCCGTGGAGCCGCCCGCACCGAGCTTGCCCTTGGTGACGAGCGCGACCCGCAGGGGCGAGAGCTCGATGGCGGCCGTCAAGCCGGCGACGCCGGAGCCGATCACCACGGCATCGAAAACCCGGATCCGGTCGAAACCGTCGGGACTTGTCATCGACCCTTCCCCCGGCCCACGGCGAGCATCCGGTCGACCGCGTTCTTGGCACGGACGGCCACGTCTGCGGGGACCTCGACCTCGTACTGGAGTTTTTCGAGCGACTCGAGAATCCGCGGCAGCGTGATCCTCTTCATATGCGGGCACAGGTTGCAGGGCCGGACGAACTCGACGCCCGGGTGGGCCACCGCCACGTTGTCGCTCATTGAGCATTCGGTCACCAGCAGCACGCGCCGGGCACCGCTGTCGCCCACGAATTTGCTCATGCCCGCGGTCGAGCCCACGTAGTTGGCCTCGGCCAGCACATCGGGCGGGCACTCCGGGTGGGCAAGGATGACGAGGCCCTCGCCCTGGGCCTCGCGATAGGCCCGCAGCTCCGCGCCGGTGAAGCGCTCGTGGACCTCACAGTGACCCTTCCAGAGGATCAGCTCGACCTTCGTCTTGCTTGCCACCCAGTTTCCCAAGTACTCGTCGGGCAGGAAGATGACCCGATCGACGCCGAGGGACTCGACCACCTCCACCGCGTTGCCCGAGGTGCAGCAGATGTCCGACTCGGCCTTGACCTCGGCCGACGTGTTCACGTAGGTGACGACCGGAACTCCCGGGTAGTGCTCGCGCAGCAGGCGGATGTCGGCGCCGGTGATCGACGCGGCCAACGAGCAGCCGGCGCGCAGATCGGGGATCAGGACGGCCTTCTGGGGCGAGACGATCTTGGCCGTCTCGGCCATGAAGTGGACACCCGCGAAGACGATCATCGGCGCGTCGGTCTCAGCCGCCATACGCGACAGGGCCAGGGAATCCCCCTTCAAATCGGCCACGCCGTGGAAGATCTCGGGGGCCTGGTAGTTGTGAGCAAGGATGATCGCGCCCCGCTCCTTCTTGAGGCGATTGATTGCCTCGACGTAAGGCGCGTGGACCGGCCATTCGACCTCCGGCACGACTCCTCGCAGCCGTTCGTACAGCTGCGAAGTCGCGGCGGCCACCCCCGGGGTGTAGGAGAGAGGAGAGCTCGACGAAGTGGAGAGCATCGTGTTGTCCTCGGTGCCTATTATGCTCATATTGAGTATATCTGTCGTCGAAAGAAGGTGACCGGCGAGGGCCGATCACGACCGAAAGACTAGAAGTGAGCATAAGCCCTGTCAAGGGCTCGCCGCCAAATCGTCGTATCGGCGTCACCGGGCCGGCCGAAAGTCCTCTTTTTTCAAGCCGAAGACCCTCATCTTGCCGTACACCGTACGCGGGTCGAGCCCGGCGCGGCGGGCGGTTTCCCCCACGCTGCCGCCGGTGCGACCGAGAAGGCCGACCAGATACTCCCGTTCGAGGGCGGTCAAGAGCTGCTCCTTGGCCTCGGCCAAGGGGCGATCGAGGAGACTCGCCATCAGATTGGGGCTCGACCACCCGGTGCCGGAACCAGCGAGGACTCCCGGCGAACCCGCCGCCACGATTCCGGCGGGCAGATCGTCCCGCGTGACGGATTCGCCGGTGGCGAGCAGCACGGCCCGCTCGACGACGTTGATCAGCTCCCTGACGTTGCCCGGCCAGTCGTAGGCCGTGAGGGCGGCCATGGCCGACGGCTCGAAGTGCGACACCCGGCGGCCGAGCTGGCGCCGGAAACGGGCGAGGTAGCGGGCGCAGAGCTCCGGCACGTCCTCGCGGCGTTCGCGCAGGGGCGGAATCTGGAGCGTGACCACCGCGAGGCGGTAGTAGAGGTCGCGGCGGAACGTCTTCTCCGCCATTGCCTCTTCGAGATCCCGGTTGGTCGCCGCGATGATCCGCACGTCCACTTCGATGGTCGTTTCGCCCCCCACCCGCTGGATGGTGCGATCCTGGAGCGCACGCAGGAGGCGGGTCTGGAGGTGCGCTGGCATTTCGGCGATTTCGTCGAGGAACAACGTGCCCCGGTGGGCGAGCTCGAAATAGCCGCGGCGCGAGCGGATGGCACCGGTGAAGGCCCCCTTCTCGTGACCAAAGAGCTCGCTTTCAAGCAGGGACTCGGTGACTGCGCCGCAGTTGATGGCGATGAATGGCGACGCCGAACGCGAACCCTCGGCGTGCACCGCCCGCGCTAGCCATTCCTTGCCAACTCCGGTCTCCCCCACGATCAGAAGCGAGCTGCCGCTGGCGGCCACGCGACGGGCGAGGTCCACCAGCCGATGCATTGCCGGGCTCGCGGACACGAACTCGGCGAGCCGGAAGGTGGGCTGACGCTCCTCGGCGGCGAGGCGGTCGACCGCCGTCTCGTGGCGTCGCTGGACGAGCTTCGTCAAGGTGTTCTTGAGCGCCCCGTCGGACAACCCGGAATAGACCACCGCGAAAGAGCCGGCGGCCTGGAGCGTCGCCCGGTCCTCCGGGTCCTCTCGGTCGATCAGCACGATCACCTCGGGGCGATCGGCGAGCGCGTGGATCGCCGGCAGCATCCGCCCCGCGGGCTCGGCCACGGCACTGCGCGAGAGCACGACGAGGTCGCAGCTCTCCTTGGCCAAACGCTCGAGCAGGTGATCGCCCGAGGGCACGGAGTCCACCACCACCCCGGTGTGGCTCATGAGGCGCTCGATGCGCTCGCGCAGGGCGGTCGACTCGACCGCGAGAAGGGCTCTGATCAGCATGTCGGGTCGGCGGAGCCGTTCGGGTATCCTATTCCGAAACAATCGGGCATAGAAACCCGACCCATCGCCAGCTTCCCTCCCCTCCGACCACCCTGATTCGCTCCCGAAGACCCTGGAATACGCGATTCGTCCGAAAAGTGGGACATCCCGTGGTCCCTGGCACCTTGCTTGCTCCAAGGGGCACTGGTAACATTCGGGTGCCGGTGTGTCCGGGGCAAGCCCCGGCGGCGGCACCGACCCCCGCCAGGACGACTGAGGCAAAATAGTACGGAACGAGGCTCACTGTGAGCCTCGAGCCTCGAACTCCGCGGCGCCCGACCCATTAACGCCGGGGATCACCCCGGCCCTGTTAGAGAGGACACCGCAGTGCGACTCAAGACTATCGCCACTTCGATCGTGATGTTGGCCCTTGCCTTTTCCATGACGGCTTGTGCCAAGCCGCCCCAGGCCGACATCGACGCCGCCAAGGCCGCCCTCGACAAGGCCGTCGCCGCTGACGCCGCCAAGTGGGCTCCCGAAGCCTGGTCGGCCGCCCAGCAGGCCATGTCTGCCGCCGAGGCCGAGGTCAAGGTCCAGGCCGACAAGTTCGCCCTCTTCCGCTCCTACAAGAAGGCCACCGAGCTCTACAAGGACGCGCTCGCCAAGTCCGACGAGGCTCAGAAGGCCGCCGTCGCTGGTGAAGAGAAGGCCCGCACCGAGGCGGAGGCCGCTCTGACCGCCGCCAACGATGCCGTCACCGCCGCGTCCGCCGCGGTCGCCACCCTCGACGGCTGCAAGAAGCGCCCGAAGGGCTTCGCTGCCGACGTCGAGACGATGAAGGGCAACATGGCCACCATGACCACCCAGCTCGACGCCATCCGCGCCGCGATGGGCACCAAGGACTACATGGGTGCCAAGGCTCAGGCCGAGGCCCTCAAGCAGCAGGCCGACACCCTCGCCACCGACGTGGCGAGCGCCAAGGAAAAGATCGGTTGCAAGTAAGAGTCTTCTTCCCCGTCGGGCCGGTCGCCTTCTGGCGCCGGTCCGCGGGGTTGTTGCTCGCAGGCTCGGCGCTTCTGGCGAATCTGGTCGGTTGCGCCGAGTCCCCTTCCCCTGTTCTTCAGACTTCCAAGATCGAGCACGTCGCCCGCGAAGCGATCCGCCTGCTCGACCAGGGCTCGCCACGCGAGGCTCGAGCCTTGGAACGCGATATCGCCCGCGCCGTCGAGGCCTCGACGCGCGAGCTTCACGCCAATCTCTGGGATCGCCAGGAATCTCCCGCCAGTCACTTCTGGCAGCGCGTTTCCCGCGCCGCCGTCGAAGCGACCCGCCGCCACCGCCAGGCCTCTCTCGCAGCGCAAGAGCGCTGGCGGGACACCTCTGCCGAGCTGGCCGACGAAATCCGTCGCGTCCGCGAGCAGTCCGGCGGCGCCAGCTGGAGCCGCGCACAGGCTTCCGATCTACAATTCGCCGAGACCTACTACAAGACCTCGCTCGAGCTGGCTACCGCCGGCTCCTACGCGCGCGCCACCGAAACCGCCGCCAAGGCCCTCACCTTCACCGCCAAGGTCGAGAAGAGCTGGGACGTCGTCTACGAGCGGTTTCGCAAGCAGGATCTGCTCCGCGTCTGGCGTGGCTGGGTCGCCGAGTCGGTCGACCGTTCGCGGCGAGAAGGCACCGTTCTGGTGGTCGACAAGCTCAAGCGCCGCCTCGAGGTCTACTCCGGCGGCAAGTTGGTCGATTCCTTCCGGGCCGAGCTCGGCGCCCACGGCCTCAAGCCCAAGCTCTACGCAGGGGATATGGCGACCCCCGAGGGCCGCTACCGGGTCACCGAAGTGCGCACCGGCGGCTCCACCAAGTACTACAAGGCCCTGATGCTCAACTACCCGAACGAGGAAGACCGCGCGCGCTATGCCGCGGCTCGCCGCGATGGGCGGGTTCCGCGCGGCCGCGGTATCGGCAGCTTGATCGAGATCCACGGCTACGGGGGTCGCGGCGAGGACTGGACCGAAGGTTGCATCGCGCTCACCAACAAAGACATGGACCGGCTCTTCCGGCACGTTCGCAAGGGGATGCCGGTGACGATCGTGGGTACCCGATGATCCAAGACACCCCCCAGATCCTGATCGCTCCTCCGAGCGTAGCGGCACCGGCGGTTCCCGTCGTCGAGCCCCGCCGCCGCGCCCTGTGGCCAGCGTTGCTCTTGACCTTCGCCCTGCTCGCCGCCGTGTCGGGGGGATTTCTCGTCTACCTGGCGCGACTCGGGGGCGGCTACTCCGCCGTCGCGCTCGCCGACCTCACCGCGGAAGAGACGGGGAACGGGAAAGAGCTCGAGCGTCGCGCCCAGAAGGCACGAGCCAAGCTCGCCGCGGTGGCACCGCGAGGTCCCTACGCCGTCGTCGACACTTACTCCAACCGGCTGAAGATCTGGAAAGGCAGCGAGTTGCTGCGCGAGGCGGTGGTCTCGACCGGCAGCCAGACCGTCCTGCGCGATCCCCGGAACGGCTATCTGTGGGTCTTCGAGACTCCCCAGGGTGAGCGGGTGATCGAGCGGAAGGTGAAGAACCCGATCTGGAACAAGCCAGACTGGGCGTTCATCGAGGAGAGCCAGCTACCTCCGAAAAGCGCACGGGACCGGGTCGACGACTTCTCCCTGGGCGACTATGCTCTCTACATCGGAGACGGGTATCTGCTGCACGGAACGGTGTTCCAGTCCCTACTCGGCAACCCAGTGACGCACGGCTGCGTCCGAATCGGCGATAAAGACCTCGAATATGCCTACAACACGCTGCCGGTGGGCGGTCGCGTTTTTCTCTTCTAGCCTGTTCGTCGGGGGTGCCCTCGGCGTTTGGGCAGCGGCGTCGAGTAAGACACCCGCAACGCCCGCCGAGGTGCTGGCCCTCGAGCTGGAAGCCAAACTCGCCTCCAAGCCTGATCTCTATGTCCTCGTCGACTTGACGGACAAGACCTTCAAGGTCAAGTCCCGCGGAGTCGAGCTAGCGTCGATCGAGCTGGCTGCGGCGGACTTCCTGAGCCCCAGGCACGGCAGCGCCAGGGTGGTGGAATCCGTCGACGTCCCTGCGATCTGGCTGATCGCTGGGCGCGCCCCCTCGGGCGAGCGGCGAGTGATCCTGCCTCGAGAGCTGCGCCCGTACAGCGAAGAGGACGAAGGCGGCTCGGCCCTGCCCGCACCCAAGCCCGGCGAGCGACTCCACAAGACTCCCACCGAGTACCGGGTCCGGCTCGAGAACGGCTGGTGGCTCGAAGTCGCCCAGATCTCGCCCATCCCGCCGCCCGGCTTCGAGAGCTTCAAGCAGCGGGTCCGTCAGGGCTGGGACAACCTGCTCGGCGGTCGCGCCGAGGAGGCCAACCTGTTCTCCCTGCTGCTCCCCGCAGACCAGGCCCAACGCATCCATCACCTTTTCCGGCCGGGTCGGGCAATCCTCGTCACTGAGTGAGCTCGCCCCGAGGAACTAGCTCAGACGCAAGCCCGGAAGCCCCACGCCGGGAGCCGGCCTCTCGCGAAGTACCTCTCGGCGGAAGCGGAAGATCTCGGCAGGACGACCGCCGGTCTGGGTCTCGAGGGCGCCAGTGCCTTCCACCAAGCCGCCGTTCTCGACCAACCGCCGAAAGTTCCCCTTGTGGAGCGGCACTCCCGCCAGGGCCTCGACCGTCTTTTGAAGTTGCAGCAAGGTAAACGTCGGCGGCACCAACTCGAAAACCACCGGCCGATAACGCAGCTTGCCCCGCAGGCGACCGAGGGCGGTGGCGAGGATCCGCCGGTGATCGATGACCAGAGCCCGGCCGAGTTGCGGCAGCCCAGACGGTCGAAGGGAGGGCTTGCCCGCCGCCCCCCGGTCGCGCCACGCCTCTTCGACGAGGCCCATTTCGTAGAGCAATTCGTACCGCTCGAGCACTCGCTCCCCGTCCCAACCCACGCCGCCGAGCCCGAAAACGATCTCCGCTCGCTCTCTACGTTCCACCCGAGCGCCCGTTCCCTCTGCTTGAGCCACCCACCGCTCCACCGCCGGGGCGAGGTCCCGATCCAACACCGCCGGCCGACCATCGCGCCAATCCTCCCAGGGGAGAAACTCGTAGCCATCCCGCCAGCGCGCCGCGGCGACGCCCGCAAGCAGGCCCTCGCGCACCAGGGCCAGGTACCCGACGGAAATCTCGCGCCGCCCGCCGCGCAGCCTGCCGCGGTCCCGCAACAGATCTCCGAAGGTGTAGAGCTGCTCGACGTAGCCGAGCTCGAGGCCGCTCTGCTCCGCCACCGAGCGGCGCAGGCCGAGCTCCAGAGTGCGATCGCAGGCCGAGTCCAGCCGGCCGAAGGGCAGACCCTCGATCACCGGGTCGAGATCGGTGTCGGCCAGGTCCCGCGCCGTCACGGTGAGGATGCGCGGCACCTCCGCCGTCACCGCCACGACGACGGCGTTGAACCCGACCGTCGCAACGAGCGGGCTGCTCACTCCGGGAGCTCCACGGCGAGATCCAACGGTGCCGGCTGCCGCTCGAAGACGTCGAAGAAGTGCACGACGACTCGATCGGCCACCTCAGCGAGGGTCGGCACGCGGCCGATCAGCTCCGCCAGCGTAACCATCCGCACGCCATGCAGTCCGCAGGGCACGATGCCGCCGAAGAGCTCGAGGTCCGTCGAGACGTTCAGGGCGAAGCCGTGAGTGGTGATCCAGCGCGAAAGATGAACGCCGATCGAGGCGATCTTGCCCCGCTCGACCCAGACGCCGATGTGGCCCGGCGCGTCGTTCCGGCCGGCCGTGATCCCGAAATCGCCGAGGGTGCGGATCAAGACCTCCTGGAGATCCCGCACGTAACGCCGGATGTCGCGCCGGTCGGGATTGAGGTTGAGCACCGGGTAGCCCACCAGCTGGCCGGGGCCGTGGTAGGTGACCTCGCCACCGCGATTCGTCTGGTGAATCTCGACGCCGCGCGACTGTAACCACTCTGCCGGAGCGAGGATGTCCGCGGGGCTCGCGTTGCGACCGAGCGTGAAGACCGGCGGGTGCTCGAGGAGCAGGAACCGTTCCGGCCCGTCGCCCCGCTTCAACCCCGCCTCGGTGGCGCGCTGCCAGACGAGCGCTTCCCCGTAGTGCACACGGCCTAGAAACGCCGCTTGGGTGACGCGGGAAGCCATGGACGGATTGTAAGCGGGCCGCCCCATTCCCGGCGCGTCACTCCACACCGGCGCGCGCCTCGTGGGAGCGGTGGTGGACGCCGGCCACCGACCGGCCCGAGGGGTCCGCGCTGGCCGCGAAGGCCGGGTCCCAGGCCAGGGCAGCGGGGCTCGAGCAGGCGATGCTCGGCCCGCCGGGCACGGTCGCGGCGGCGGCCTCGCCGGGGAACGCCGCCTCGAACAGCCGCCGGTAGAAGTAGGCCTCCTTGGTCGCAGGCGGGTTCAGGGGGAAGCGCCAGGCGGCGCGGGCGAAGTCGGAATCCGTCACCTCGCGCTCGGCGTGGGCCTTCAGCGAGTCGATCCACTCGTAGCCCACGCCGTCCGAGAACTGCTCCTTCTGGCGCCACAAGATCTCCTTCGGCAGCACGCCGGCGAAGGCCTCGCGCAGCGGCTGCTTCTCCATCCGCCCCGGCAGGACGCGTTTCTCCTCCGGGTCGAAACCCATCGCCACGTCGAGGAACTCGAGGTCGAGAAACGGCACGCGGGCCTCGACGCCCCAGGCCGCCATCGATTTGTTGGCCCGTAGGCAGTCGTAGAGGTGGAGATGATCGAGCTTCCTCACCGTCTCCTCGTGGAAGGCTCGCGCCGAGGGCGCCTTGTGGAAGTAGAGGTAGCCGCCGAAGATCTCGTCGGCACCCTCGCCGGAGAGCACCATCTTGACGCCCATCGAGCGGATTCGACGCGCCAGCAGGTACATGGGCGTCGAGGCCCGCACCGTCGTGACGTCGTAGCTCTCGACGTGGCGGATCACGTCGGCGAGGGCGTCGAGGCCCTCCTGCACGGTGTAGCGGAACTCGTGGTGCACCGTGCCCAGGGCCGTCGCCACCGTCCGGGCCGCCACCAGGTCGGGCGAGCTCGCGAGGCCGATGGCGAACGAGTGGAGCCGCGGCCACCAGGCTTCCGAAGCGCCGCCGTCCTCGACCCGCCGGGCCGCGAAGCGGGCTGCCGTGGCCGCCACGAGGGAGGAATCGAGCCCGCCCGACAACAACACGCCGTAGGGCACGTCGGTCATGAGCTGGCGTCTGACGGCGGCTTCGAAACTCTCCCGCAGGACTTGGCGATCGAGAGGAACGCCCGCCACGGCGTCGTAGTCCCGCCACGCCGGCTGGCGGTAGGACACCGGGCGGCCGCCGGCGCTGTCCAGGTAGTGGCCCGGCGGAAAAGCCTCAATCGTCCGGCAGACGCCGACGAGAGCCTTCATTTCCGACGCCACGAAGAGTTGGCCTCCCTCGTCGCGGCCCAGATAGAGCGGGCAGACGCCAAGCGGGTCCCGCGCGATCAAGTAGCGGCCCTGGGCCCTGTCCCAAAGGGCGAAGGCGAAGATGCCGTTGAGCCGGCCCAAGAAAGCCGGGCCCTCCTGCCGCCACAGGGCGTTGATCACCTCGCAGTCGCTCTCGGTCTGAAACCCGTAGGGCACCGCAAGCTCGGCACGCAGTTCGCGGTGGTTGTAGATCTCGCCGTTGACCGCCAGGACCAGGTCGCCATCGCACGACCGAAGCGGCTGGCTTCCGCCCGCGACGTCGACGATCGACAGCCGCTCGTGAGCGAGCACGGCGCGGTCGTCGGCGTGGATGCCGCTCCAATCGGGGCCCCGGTGACGCTGGCGGGCGGACAGCTCGAGGGCGAGGCGGCGAGCGGCGGCGGGCTCCATCGCGAGATCGAAGAGACCGAGAATCGAACACATGGCGGGGGCTCCTCAAAAAAAGAAAACGGCCCGCACCGGGGAAGCGGTGCGGGCCGTCGGGTTGCGCTCGATCTGGACTCGGCGTCTACCCGGGGGATCGCACCCTGAACCGCGCGTTGTTCGCGCCGTTCAGGCAACCGGTCAGCGCGCCGCCGAAGGGCGCGAAAACGGAGGTGCGACGGGTCGAGGCCGGAGACATGGTCGGGAAGTATGGGCCGCCGGGGCCGCCCGGTCAATCGCCCCTCTGCTAGCATTCGCCCATCCCGCACGGGCGAATGCGCCCGAACTCGTTCGAACCCTGGGAGATGCGACCGATGAGCCAGCCGGAGCGCGAAACGCTCGAGATGGATGTGGTCTTCGTGGGAGCCGGTCCGGCCAGTCTCGCCGGGGCCATCCACCTGGCCAACCTGATCGAACGCCACAACGCCCAAGCCAAGGACTCGATCTCAATCGAGATCGCGGTGCTCGAGAAGGGCGCCGAGATCGGCAGCCACGCGTTTTCGGGCGCCGTGGTCGATCCCCTGGCGCTTCGCGAGCTCTTCCCGGACACCTGGCGAGACGCCCCCTTCGAGGCGCCCGTCGGTCGCGATCGGGTCTGGTGGCTGTCCGAGAAAGGCGGCTTCGACTTGCCGGCGCCACCCCCGCTTTCGAACCAGGGCTACTTCGTCGCATCCCTGGGCAAGCTGCTCAAGTGGATGGCGCCCCAGGCCGAGGCCAAGGGCATCAACATCTTGCCCGAGTTCCCCGCAAGCGAGCTCCTCTATGAAGGTGACGCCGTTGTGGGTGTGCGGACGGGCGACAAGGGTGTCGACAAGGAGGGCCGTCCCAAGGCCAACTTCGAGCCCGGCATGGACGTGCGGACCCGCTGCGTCGTGCTCGGCGAGGGCGTGCGCGGCACCCTGACCAAGCAGCTCGACCGCAAGCTCGACCTGTGGCACGGCAAGAACCCCCAGGTCTACGCCATCGGCATGAAGGAGCTGTGGGAGCTGCCCCCGGGGCGCATCGCAGCCGGCGACGTCATCCACACCATGAACTGGCCCAACGGTAAGGACCTCTTCGGCGGCGGCTTCCTCTACGGGATGCAGAACGACACGCTGATCGTGGGCTTGGTCGTCGGGCTCGACTACGCCGATCCTTGGACCGACCCCCACGACCTCTTCCAGCGCTACAAGACCAACCCGAAGCTGACCCAGCTCCTGGCCGGCGGCAAGATGGTCAACTACGGCGCCAAGGCCATCCCCGAGGGCGGCTGGTTCTCGATGCCGCGACTCTCCGGCCCCGGCTTCCTTTTGATCGGCGACTCCGGCGGCTTCGTCAACGCCCAGAAACTGAAGGGGATCTCGGTCGGCATGAAGTCCGGCATGCTGGCGGCGGAGACGATCTTCGAGAGCCTCGTCGCGGGCGATTTTTCCGGCCCGGCTCTCGCGAGCTTCGAGCGCAAGGTCGAGGGTAGCTGGATCAAGAACCAGATGTGGAAGAGCCGCAACTTCCACCAGGCGTTCGAGAAGGGGCTCTTCGGCGGCATCGCCCAGGGCGCCCTCGGCACCCTGACGGGGGGCCGTGGCTGGGGACTCAAGAACCGCCTCGGCGGCCACGCGGGCCACGAGAACCTAGAGCGGCTCGATCGCCCCGCGGGCGCGCGCTTCCGGCGCCGCGAGAAGCTCGCCTACGACAACGTGACGACCTTCGACCGCCTGGCCGACGTGTACAACTCCGGCACCGCCCACGAGGAGGACCAGCCGGTCCACCTGCTGGTGCACGACCCGGAGATCTGCGTCACCCGCTGCACCACCGAGTACGGCAACCCCTGCGAGCGGTTCTGCCCGGCCGCGGTCTACGAAATCGTCGACGATGCCTCCGCCGCCCACGGCCGGCGGCTCCAGATCAACGCCGCCAACTGCGTCCACTGCAAGACCTGCGACATCATGGACCCGTACCAGGTGATCGATTGGGTGCCACCCGAGGGCGGCGGCGGCCCCAACTACGGCAAGATGTGACCACACCCGACACTCCTCCCCGGCCCGAGAAGTCGCACCTGATCCGAACGCCCCTCCTGCCGGCGATCGTGGCCGGCGGCTTCGGCATCGCCATCGCGATGATCCAGCTCTACTGCCCGAGTCGCGCGGAAGGCCCCTGCGCGCGAGTGGCGCGGATCGCCGTGTACTCGCCCCAGGGCGACGACGACCCGCGCCTCGCCGCGATCGAGGACGCCCTCGACGCCGAGGACTGCCCGGTGGATGCCGTGCGCCGGGAGTCGAACCGGCGGCGCAACGAGATCCGCTACTTCCACCCCCGCGACCGCGCCGCCGCCGAGGCGGTCAGCGCGCTCCTCCTGCGCAGCCACGCCGCCGACGCGGTGCCCCGGTTCCTGCCCGGCGAGGCTGACGAAAGGCCGGCCGGGTTGCTCGAGTTGTGGCTCGACCGCGGGCGTTGAAGGTAGGCGGATCGGGTGATCGGCCGGGACAAGCCCGGCCGCTGCTTCAGGAGAAGCAGTAATTTAGGGGCAGCGGCCGGGCTTGTCCCGGCCGGGGTGGGAGGGGAACGAAGTTTCTTCCACGGACTCCTAGGGCCGGCCGCCCCGGACCGCCCGGACGTGCAGGGCGGTGGTTTTGTCGAAGGGAAAGACTTCGCCGTGGAGAAAGCCCACACCCCAGGCCATCCCGGTGCTCCGAGCCCAGGTGGTCGAGGTCCAGGTCTGGCCCGCGAAGGTACAGCTGCCCGTCGTCACCGTGGCCCCCGGAGCGCACGGTCCGGAGAATGGTGCCGAGCTCACCGGCGAAGGGCTCCCGTAGGCAACGAGGCTGGCGAGCTCCTTGACGTTCGGCAGGCGCCAGTCGTCGTGACCGGCGAAGCCGGAGCCACCCTCGGCGTTGACGTCGTCGAGCCAATCCCAGACCGTCTCCTGGAAGACGCTGCCGTTGCCGGACCACCGATAGGCGTTGTCCTTGTCGTGGAGCGGATGGCCCTCGTCGCTCTTCTTCTCCCACATGAGCCCGGTCCGAAGGTCGGTGATCGTGCCGTCGCCGTTGTCGGTGAAAGCGAGATCCGCGCCCCTCTCGAGGGCGCCGTCGTCGGGCACGGCGACTGGTCCCGGAAGGCCGTCGTTGCGGTCCGCCGGGTACGCCGTGGTCTGGCCGGTGGCCAGGAACGCCGCGGGATCGGCTTCGCACAAGGTGAGCTCGTTCGTGCACACGGCCAGCTCCGCCAGCACCGGACCGAGGTCGGCATTGCAGGCGGCCAGCTCGCCGTTCAGATCCTCGATCTCGAGCTGGCAGGCGCCGAGGTCGCCCTCGGCCGCGGTGAGTTGGGTGGCGCACAGGCCGAGCTGAATCCGGCAGGACTTGAGCTCCGAGACGCAGGTGGCCGCGTCCGCCTCGCCGGTCCCGATCACGACGGAGAAAGCCAGAAGAACGATGGCAAGAAAGGGACGTCGAAGGCGAATCACGATCGGACTCCTTGAGGTTCTCGCGAGGTCGGAGGGGGTCGAGCGGCGGATCACGGAGTGCCTCCCCGCACCGCGCGAACGCGGAAATTCGTGGCCTTCGGGCTCGGCGTCACGTCCCCGAGCTCGAAGCTGACGCCCCACGCGCTGGTGGAGCTCTCGGCGTAGGTGGAGGACGACCAGTAGAGGTGGAGGAAGGTGCAGCTGCCGGAGAGCACAGTGGTGCCCGCCGCACAGTCGTGGTGGAAGGCCGGCGAGATCGCCACGCCACTCACCTCGTAGTTCACCAGGCTGTGCAGCTCGCGAACGTTCGGAATGCGCCAGTCGCTGTGGCCCGCGAACCCCGCGGGACCTTCCGCGTTGACGTCCGCCAGCCAGTCCCACACGGTTTCCTGGTCGCCGTTGCCGGACCACCAGTAGCCGTTGTCCTTGTCGTGGAGCCCGCCATCGTCGCTCTTCTTCTCCCACATGAGCCCGGTGCGCAGATCGGTGATCGTGCCGTCGCCGTTGTCGGTGTACGTGAGCTCCGCTCCCGCCTCGAGGGCGCCGTCATCGGCCACCGGCACCGGGCCCGGCACGCCGTCGCTGCGATCGGCCGAGTACGCCGTGACCTGGCCGGTGGCCGGAAAGCCCAGGGCCTGGCAGGCGGTGAGGGCCGCGGAGCACGCGGCCAGATCGGACTGAGACGAGGTGAGGAGGGTCTGGCAATCCGCCAGGGCCGCCGCCGTCCCGGTCGCCTCGGTGTGGCAATCGCCACCTGCGCGACCGGTCAGCCAGAGCTGGTTTTCACACTGTTGTCGGTCGTCCGTGCAGGCGGCGAGGTCTTCGAGGCAGGAAGCGGGACTGGGGGAACCGGCCGCCCCGGCCGAGCCGGCCCAGCCCGCGGTAAAGACCGCGGTAAAGACCCAGGCTCGCCGGTGCAGCGGCCGTAGAAATTCCATCGAATTCACTTCATTCTCCTTCGGGGGTGGTGGCGCAGAAGGGCGCCACCGAGACCGGCCACCGAGGGGGTGGCCTGGAGACTGGGGTGAAATCGCGGCCCGATGTATTTCGCGAGGGGTGAAGAAAGAGGCGAGGTGCCGAGCTGTCAAGCCCTTGATTCCAAAGGCTCCCGAATCGGCTGGCACCTCGCGGCGAGATCAGTACACCACGACCAGCTGCGGGTTGCTGTTCGGCAGCGTCACCCACTCGGCGTAGAAGCCGGCCATGTCCCGGGCTTGATCGTCATCGTCGTCGGTCGTGAAGCGGAGCCGGAGCTGGGTGCGCCCGGTCTTGTCGATCGCCGCCAGACCGGCGGCGTTGAGAGTGCAGTAGGTGTAGCCGGTGAGCATCGGAGGCTGGGAGATCTGGCACACCGCGGAAGCCTGGGCCGCGGCCTGGAAATCGTTGTAGACCAGGGCCGAATTCGGTCCAAACACGGGTCCGATGTCGGCCACCAGGCTGCCGTGGGTGCCGAAGGGGCTGTTGCCCAGAATCTTGCCCAGCCGGAGCCGCAGGATCGCCTGTTGGAGCGTCGCACCGTCGGGAATCGAGGAGGTGTCGAAGGAGACGAAGCCGCGCAGCTGGTTGTCCGTGTCCGTGTCCCCCACCTGAATGGCGTCGGCCGCCTCGAGATCGGCCACCGCCTGGACTCCGAAGCCGCTGTTCATGAACTCGACGATGTAGCCGTCTTCCGTCGCCTGGGACGGGAACGCGTGGCCGAGACAACCCGAGAAATCGAACTGCCGGCAGCTCGGCGAGCAGCCGAGGGTGCCGCCGGCGTACCCCAGGCTGGCGCAAGTCTGGCCCAGCAGGTCGGTGCCGTCGCAGACTTCGACGCGCTCCTGGAAGCCGTTGCCGCAGTGGGAGAAGTCGACCCGCGAGAAGGCCGCATTCTCCTTCTGGGGCTCGTTCTGATTGCCGGGGAAGAAGTGCCGGCTGTCCGTCCAGGCGACGAACGCCCGGCCGTCGTGGGCCTCGAGACCCAGGTACTCGCCGTACTGGTTGACGTTGCGCTTCGGGTTGTCCGTGAGGTTCTCGTTCGAGTAGGACGCCACCGACTCATTGAATTCCCCCGACGGCTGAGAGATTCGCTGATTGGCCTCGAAGCTCACGCCGCAGTCGATGGACTGAGCGCCGTAAACCCCCACCCGCTTGGCTCCCGAGTGTTCTCGGGTGTCGTACCAGGTGACGAACACGCGACCCCGCTTCTGGTCGACCGCCAGGGACGGGTTGAACTGGGCGCGATTCGCGAGCCCGTCGTCGTTGACCTTCACCGGCCAATTCCAGGTGGCACCGTGGTCGACCGAGCGGCTGACCCAGATGTCGGTGTCCGCCGCCGTCTGGTTCTGTCCGTGTTCGGGATAGGCAACGTACAACGTGCCGGCGCAGGGGCCGCCCGAGTTGTCGACGCCGATCGAGGCGAAGGGATAGATGCCGCGATGTTCCTGGGCGGGAATCCCCGCTTCCGTCGCGAGAAAGAGGCCGTCGATCAAGACCGGCGGCGAAAACGTCCCGTTCTGGCCCGAAGGAGAGCTCGTGTGCCAGACGTGGCGGTAGTTGAACTCGGACACCATCGCCACGTGCACCCGGCCGTTCATCTCGATCGCGATGTCACAGCCGTAGAAACCCTCGTCCGGCGGGGCGGGGAGCTGGAACCTGGCCCACGTCACGCCGTTGTCGTTCGAGAAGCCGAAGAACTGCTGCGTGTCGAGTTGATCCCAGCAGGCATAGTGGCGCTTGTAGTTGGGGCTCCAGTAGTTCGTGTCGACGGCGTATTCGTTCTTGTCCTCGAGGTTCTTGGCGGCTCCCCAGCTACTGCTCACGACGGCCTGCTTCGTCCACGTGGCGCCGCCGTCGACCGACCGGGCCACCACGAGTGCCCGCTTCGAGGTGTCGTTGCCGATCCGGCAGACCAGGAGATAGTTCAGGAACACCTCGTTCTTCTCGTTCCAGGCGAGGGCCGGATCGGCGCCGAGCACCGTGCCCGAGCACGTGCCGAGGCTGAAGTCCGCGATCGACGGCGCGCAGGTGTAGCCCCAGGTGACACCGCCGTCCGTCGAGTAGTGGATGGCCTGGGTGCGGCGGTTGTCGCAGGCCGCATCGGGCGACTCGTCCCAGGTGTTGGCGGCGACGACGATCTGATTGAGGTTCTTGGGGTTGACCGCGAGGGCCGTCTCCCCTTGGTACTCGTCCGGCGGGTCCGCCTCGTCGGCCGAGAGGTTGCGGTTCGTCCCCACGGAGACGGCCAGGGCGCCCGACTCGAGCCCGATTCCGAGCGAGGTCCGCGTGCCGCCGAGGATGCGGTCCACCTCGGCGTCGCCGAAATGGTCCCGCGCGAGCTCCGGGTGGAGGCGCACCCACTGCTCGTGCTCCGCGTTCACCTCGAAGGGCACCGGAATGGTCGTGCCCTCAGCACGGGCGCGGATCTCCCACAGATCGAGGGGCGAAAGGGGCGAGAACTCCAGGAAGGTCGCGAGCAGCTGGGGATCGCTCCCCCGCTCGTGGAGCGCCTGGTCGTAGGCGAGGTAGGTGGGATCCGTCACCAGCCGGCGATAGATCTCCTCACGGGCGGCGCGGTCGACGGTCTGGGCGGAAAGCGACAGAGTCGAGAGAAGCAGGGGGAACAGGAACAGGGCTCGACGAGGGCGGAGAGCCATGGCTTTTCACCTTTCCGAGCACGCCTCCCGATTGGAGGGTCGCTCGCAAAGAGAAACGGCCGAAGCGGCCAACGGGGACCAGGGATCGGCCCGGACTCGCCTCGGCTGCGACCTCACGCCACCGTGATGCCGCGGTTCAGATAGACGTCCTGAATCGCATGGAGGAGGGCGACGCCTTCCTTCTTCGGTCGCTGGAAGGCCTTGCGGCCGGAGATCAACCCCGCGCCCGCGCCCCGCTTGTTGATGACGGCCGTCCGCACCGCCTCGGCGAGGTCACTCGCCCCGGTGGAGGCGCCGCCGGAGTTGATCAGCCCGATCCGGCCCATGTAGCAGTTCGCCACCTGCCAGCGCACGAGGTCGATGGGGTGGTCGGTGACCAGCTCGCCGTAGACCCGTTTCGAGGTCTTGCCGAAGTCGAGGGCCTTGTAGCCGCCGTTGTTGACCGGCAGCTTCTGCTTGATGATGTCGGCCTGGATCGTTACGCCCAGGTGGTTGGCCTGGCCCGTCAAATCCGCCGACTCGTGGTAGTCGACGCCGTTCTTTTTGAACCCTGAATTCCGCAGGTAACACCACAGCACCGTCGCCATCCCCAGGTCGTGGGCCTGGGAAAAGGCGTCCGAGACCTCCACGATCTCGCGCCGGCAATCCTCCGAGCCGAAGTAAATGGTGGCGCCCACCGCGGCGGCGCCCATGTCCCACGCCTGCTGGACCTGCGCGAAGAGGGTCTGCTCATGACGGTTCGGGTAGGAGAGCAGCTCGTTGTGATTCAACTTCACCATGAACGGAATCTTGTGGGCGTACTTGCGCGCCACGGCACCCAACACCCCCAGCGTCGACGCCACGGCGTTGCAGCCGCCGTCGATCGCCAGCTCGACGATCGCCGCCGGGTCGAAATAGTCGATGTTCGGCCCGAAAGCCGAGGCTCCCGAATGCTCGATCCCCTGGTCGACGGGCAGGATCGAGAGGTAACCCGTGCCGCCGAGCCGGCCGTGATCGAACATCCGCTGGAGATTGACCAAAACGCCGGGCTTGCGGTCCGAAGGCCCGAAGGCGCGATCCACGGAATCCGGCCCCGGCAGCTGCAGCCGCTCCTTCGGAACCCCTTCACAAACGTGGTCGAGCAGGCTCTCGGCGTCCGAGCCGAGGTGATCGCGAATGTCGTCGAGACTCATCATGGCGGGAGTGTCGCTCCTCGTGGCGCGGTGGATTTCGGCCGGAGAGTATCCCACAGCCTTGCCAAGCCCACGAATCCGTGTCCTCGCTCGACGGATTGTCCGTCCGCGGCATTCAGCGCGAATCCGCTATCGCCAAGATCCTGTCGAGCTCCCGGCGAGCGTCCATAAGGGCAGGCAAGCGCAATTGTTCGGCCCTTCGACGGTCAGGCGAAACCGCGAACCAAGCATCGGCTGCCCGGCGTGGCAATCCGTCGTAGTCCGGGCGATTCTGAACATCCCTCTTGAAGTCTTGCTCTTCGTCGACTTCGTCTTCGCCCGTGAGCCAGAGGAGCCAGGTTTCGACGTTGCGAGTCGGTATGCAGACGGCTACTCGTTCCGTCCAACCATTTCCCACGCCCAGAAATCCGGCGAGCTGGCGAACTTCGGTTCGCCGAGCCTGGGCCTTGGTATCGCCGTCGAACACCACGAGGAGACCGACGGCTTCTCGACGTCGGAGGCTCGGCGTCGCGGCGAGTTTCGCCACGTTGTTCTTGACGAACTCCCAGCCGCCCGCCGGTCTCCGGGGCTCGACACGGACCCGTCCCCTGCCGAACTTCCTCTCGAGAAGGGGCCGAAACAGCCTCTCCTGGGCCTTGTCCTCGCAGATCAGCATGCACCGAGCCACGACTCAGAGGCCCCGCGCGACCAGCTCAGAGAGCTTCAACCCTTCCTCGCCCGGCTTCGCCCCTTCTTGGGCACGGCGGCTAACCACGGGGCCGCCGCCGGGTCTTTCGAACCACCAGACGTCGCCGACACCCAGGTAGTCGATGACCTCCGGATGATGGGAGATGACGAGGGCCTGGCCGCCCCGTTCATCCACAGTGTCGGACAACACCTGGAGCCAGGGCTGAATCTCGGCGAGCGATACGAAGTTGTCGGGCTCGTCGAAGCAAAGGGGGGCGCCGCCGACGGGAAGGCCCAGCACAGCGGAGTACAGAACGGCCAACACTCGCTGGCCTTCCGACAGCTCGAAGGGACCAAAGGGCAAGGACTCTGCTGTGTCCCCTAAGAATAGTGCCACCAGCTGCTTCTGGTCGCCGGTCCTATGCAAAGCGAAGCTCTTGAAGCCCGGAATCGCTTGGCGGAGGTGCTCCTCGAGCTGGTTTCGCACCGCCGGGCGCTCGAGGCTCAAGTACTCGAAAAACGAAGGGAAGTTGCTGCCGTCCGGCACGAGATAGGCCTGCTCGACTCGGGAGAAAACCTGGAACGCGAACGGATTGGGCTGCAGCACCCAGAGATGAGCCAGGTAGGTGCGAAAAGCGCCCAAGCGGCGCATCCGGCGGGCTCCTTGAAAGTCGATGTTCTGCAGAAACGAGTGACTCGGCCGATAGGGAAACGTCGGCGAGGGGCCGTCGTCGTCGTCCGCCAACTGCACTTCACCATTGGCAAATCGGTAGAGGACCACCCCATCCAAGGTCACGACCTCGGACCGAATGAAAGGAGCTTCGGCCTGCGGATGCTCGATTTCGAGGCGGTAGCGATAGGCACCTTCCTCGTGCTCGACATCGAGTTCGAAGTACTGAGTGGTTCTCTTGTCCCATCGTGTCCGCGATCCACCGAAGAGGTCGGCGGCGGGATAACCGAGCGCTACCAAGTCGCGGATTTTGTGGAGAACCAGGAAGACGCTCGTCTTGCCGCTGCCGTTTTCGCCGAGAAGGAGGCACAACTTTCCCGGCCGAAACTCGAAGGTTCCCAGAGCTCGGAAGTTATCCGCGAAGATCCGCCTCAACATGGGCCGAAATCGTAGCACGCAGATGGTTTAGCCTCGGAGCACGGCGGCCGAGGGGTTCGTATCCCCTGGCGAACCCCTCTCGATGCCACGTTCAGTGCGCCGGACGAAGGTCGCCGCGATTCCTCGGCAGCACCTCGTTTTGGGCCAGGAACTGGCCCGACAGGCCCACGGCGCGAATGCGGCGGCCCGGGCGGATGAACGGAATGGCGAGGGGATTGATGCCGGTCGAGGCGGCGATGAAGACCTGGGTCTCGCCTGAACCGTCGTCGATGAATACCTGGTAGCCGAAGGGCAGGTCCACCACCACGGGACGCGTGATGGTCCCCTCGACCTCGACCAGACTGCCTTCCGTGGCTTCCCCGACCTCGCCGGTATCGACCGCGTCGGGGTGAACCCGGAAGGCGCCATGGCGACGCACGACATCCCCGGGCGCAGCCGGCCGCAGAACCAGCTGGCCGAAGCCATCGTCCCCCACGATCCCGGTCACTCGCACCCGCCGGTGGAGGCCCAGACCCGAGTTGAACGCGCTGCTGACGTAGATGCCCGCGGTCCGATCCTCAAGCGCGAAGCCTTCGTCGAAGGTGGACGAGGTGTAGGTTCCCGAGGCCACGGTGACCGCGCCCTCCACCGTGACCAGGGTTCCCGCCGGCTGTTCGCGGGCGTCGGCGATCGAGAGCACCTGGGCGGACAGGGCCGGCACGAGGGCCAGAAAGCCCATGGCCAAGCCGGCGACGACGAGACGAATCGACCGCCGTTTCACAGGATTCTTGACAGGCATATTCCCCAGCATTTTGACACTCCCTTGGCGGTTTGTGAGTGAGGAAGGCGCTCCGGTGCGGCGTCGAGCGTGCCGGAGCGCCTGTCGAGCTCAGATGCAGCTGGTCGGCGGCCAGCACTCGAGGCAACAGGACCTCGTGCATTGCCAGTTCGTGCCACCGCCGGCCTTGCACTCGCACCAGCAGCACGGATCCAGGCAGCCCGACGGAGGTGTGGGGCAGCTCGGACAGTTGGTGGTCGCCCCGTCGCAGGTCACCGACGTGGCGCCGACGGTACACGACGAGACCCCGGCACAGCTGATGAAGCAGCCCGAGCCTGGGCAGTTCTGCTGGGCCGTGCAGGAGCTGAGCTCGAGCATCTCAGGGGTCAGCTCGGGAAGCTCGGTCGCATCCGCCGCGAGGGCCACGGTCGGCGCGGCGCAGGCCGGCGCCAGGAACAACGGAACTTCGGGAGTTTTCGCAGCGGGCGCGGCGAGCCCTTCGGCCGCCACGACGGGCAGGGCGACGAGGATTGCAGCGCAGAAGCACCAAAGGACGACACGTTTCGATTCGAACATGGCCCAAAACCTCCATGGGCGCCAATTTGCCGATCCCAGCCGAGAGGGCGCCCAGCCCCTCGCCCGGGAATCGAGCCGACGACGGCCCGGAACTGGTGGGTCACGGCACCTCGGATCGCCGCGATTGTCGAATCGACTCTTTGCTAAGTGTAGCACCTCGGATCGCGTTCTCGCCTCTTGCACGGCGAGCTCGCCTTGCCTATGCTTCATGAACATATGTACTCCGCGAGACTCGATCCATGGTTCCACGCCGCCTTCCTCGGCATCCTGATCTCCTTCGCGCCCGCCGTCGCCCCTGCGGCGGAGGTGCGCCTGCTGTCTCTCGCCGCGGAGCGAAGCTCCGTCACCACGACCGGCGGGACCTCCTTGGGACCGATGACGCCCGACGGCCGGTACTTGGTGCTCAACAGCTGGGCCTCGAACTTGATCCCGGGCCAGGACGACACCAACGGTACCTTCGATGTCTTCCTGCTCGACCGCCTCCTCGGTACCACGACCCTCGTCTCTCATCGTCCCGGCGAGCCGCTCCGAACCACTGCGATCGGCAGCAGCGGCCAAGGCGTTTCGCCCGACGGCCGCTACGTCCTGCTCGCGGAAGGAGGTGCCTTCGGCCGGCTCGGGCTCTACGACACGGTGACCGCCACCACGACGGCCCTACCGCCGGACCTCGAAGCGGGCCGGGGCTCGCTGTGGTCGGCCGACGGTCGCCTGGTGGCCCTCCAGCAGCGCCGGCGAACCGCTCAAGGCCTCGTGCTCTACGACCTCGAGACCGGAACCACCCAGCTCGTCACCCACGTCGCAGGGGACCCCGGGGGTCTGGCAGCCGGTCTCCATTTCGCCGCGGCCCTCACTCCCGATGGTCGCTACCTCCTTTACACCAGCTCGGCGGACGACCTGGTGCCTGGGCAGGTGGACGGCGCCGCGTCGTGGGACGTTTTCCTCTTCGACCGCTCGACCGGCCACACGGAGCTCGTCTCGGCCGCTCGTTCCCAGCCCACCGTGGCCCTCGGCGGCAACGCCTCGGGACTGTCGAGCAACGGCCGCTGGATCGCCTGGGTCGGTTCCCCGAGCGCGGCGGGATTCTCCTCCGAGCTCCCCGCCCAGGTCTTCCTGTACGACCGCGTCCTCGGCCAACAGCACCTCGTCTCCCGCGCCGCCGAGGGTCCAGCGCGACCGAGCGATGGCGCAGCGACCGGAGCGCTGGTCAGCCCGAACGGGCAGTTCGTTCTGTTCGCTTCGCGGGCCACCGACCTCGTCCCCGGTCAGCTCGACTCCGCGGCGACCGTGGACGTCTTCCTGCACGATCGAAGAGCGGGGACGATTCGCCTGGTCTCGAGCGCCGCGGGGAGCTCCTCGCGGACCGCCGCCGGAGACTCGGAGCCCCTTGCGATCTCCCCCGACGGGCGCTTCGCGACGTTCCGCTCGACCGGCACCGACCTCGTCACGGGCGTGACCGACGCCGGCACCAGCTGGGACGTGTTCCGCTTCGACCGCGGTCTGGCGCGGAACGAGCTCGTCTCCCACTCCGTGGAAGATCCGTGGCGCACTGGGGCTGCGGGGATCGGCGACGTGCGGGTCGCCGCTCAGGGTCGACGGGTGGTCTTCACTTCGGCGTCGAGCGACCTCGTCCCAGGTCCGGACCTCAACCGCGCCGACGACGCCTTCGCCTGGTCCGAGGGGCCGGTGGCGCTCCTTTCCGGCGCCGCTTTCGCGGTCCGAACGACGCCGGAGGACGGCGCCGGCTCCCCTCGGATGACGCCCAGCGGAAGCCACGTGGCGTTCAATGCCGCCGGTTCCAACCTCCTGCCGGGCGGCGCCCCCGAAACCGGCACCTACCTCCACCACCGAGACACCGGCCAGCTCGAGACCCTGCCCACGGGCGGAGTCGTAGCCATCGAGCCGGATGCCGAACGGGTGCTGCTCACGAGCACTTTGACGCTGCCCGGCACGCCGCCGGGCTTCTTCCTGAACGCCGTGGTCCACGACCGCACCCATGGCCAAACGACGATCGTGTCCCACGCCGCCGGCTCCCCCTCCACCGCGGCCAACGATCGCTCCTTCGCCCTGGCCCTTTCCGAAGACGGCCGCTTCGTCTTGTTCTCGAGCGCGGCCACGAACCTCGTGGCCGGCCAGGCGGACACCCCGGGAACCGAGAACCTCTTCCTCTACGACCGCCAAACCGGCACGCCGACCCTCGTCGACCACGCGGCGGCCAGCTCTGGCCAAACTGGCAACGGCTGGACGTCGGTCGATCGGGTCGCCATGACGCCCGACGGCCGGTTCGTTCTGTTCTCGAGCGTCGCCGCCGACCTCGTCGCCGGGTCCGATCTGCCGGGCTCCGTCGACGTGTTCCTCTTCGATCGCACCACCGGGGCGGTGGAGCTGGTGTCCCACGCCCCCGGAGAGCCCACGACCGCGGCCGGCGGCAGCGAGGCGGGCGAGCTTTCGGCCGACGCCCGGTGGATCGCGTTTCACCACTACGAAACGGAGCTCGGCTACCAGATCAACATGCTCGATCGGACCACCGGCCAGATTCGCCGCATCACCCGCGATTTCGACGGAGGAGATCGCCCTGCCAGCAAGTCCTCGTACCTCGTCGCCATGACCCCCGACGGGCGGTTCCTGCTTCTCGAGTCCGAGGCGCCCTTGACCGACGCCGATCTACCGTGGCGGGGACAGACCTACCTCTACGACCGCCTCCTCGACACCTTCGAGCTGATCAGCCATCGCGCGGGCGCACCCAAGAAAGGCAGCGCCAGCCTGTCCTTGCCCATCGACCTCACCCCCGACGGCCGGTTCGTGCTGTTCGAGGCTTACTCCGACGACGTGGTCGGACTCGAGGGAACACCGTGGGGACTCGACTACTTCCGCTACGACCGCACCACCCGGCAGGCCCGATTGATCTCCCACCGCCCCGGTGAACCCGACGGCGGCTCGAACGCCACGGAGCCCCTTTTCGCCTCCGGGGGCGCCAGCCTGAGCAACGACGGCCGCACCATCACCTTCGTCAGCCAGGCCAACAACCTCTACCCCCACGATTTCAACCACCGGGTGACCTTCCCCGGCGAGGACGGGCGACTGCCGGACGTGTTCCTCTTCGTGGAAACGGTGGAGCGGGCGAAGTCGCGGCAGTGAGATTCGCGCTGGTGAGCAAACGGGTAGGATTGCGTCCGTGGAACTGTCGATAACTCCGCGAATCAGGCCACGAAAGCCCGCTCTCGCTGCGCTTCTCACCTTTCTGCACCTTGGGCTCGGACAGCTCTACGCTGGAAGCTGGCGTCGAGCACTTGGAGTCTGGCTCGGAGGCTTGGCACTGACCTTTGCCCTTGGCTACTCAGCTCTGCCAAAGTCTTTCGGCGGATTCATCCTTAGCCTCATAATCGTCCTGCTCTACCTGGGCTGGTCTATTTGGGACGCGGCCAAGCTCGCTCGAGGTCAAGAGGCCTACCTCCTGAAGCCCTTCAATCGCTGGTACGGGTACGCCGTGCTAGGTCTAGGTGCGGTGTTTCTCAGTTACCACGTGGGCAAGTGCCTCCCGATCAAGACCTATCGGGCGCCCTCGGTCGCAATGGAGCCGTCGCTTCGTGCCGGCGACTACTTCGTCGCCGCGAGGGATAGAGGCAGCCGCATTCCGGCTCGTGGATCCATCGTCATTGTCGAATGGCCCCGCTTTTCTCTGGTCGCATTCCGGGTCATCGGCCTGCCGGGAGAGACGCTCGAGATCCGCAATAAGGTCGTCTTCATCGAGGGACGCCCGCTTTCCAGCGATTGGGGTACTGCGCGAGACCCCGCGAACTACCAAGGCCGCAACTTCTTTCAACCCATCACGATCCCCAGGGACGCCGTCTTCGTTCTCGGTGACAACCGGGACAATAGTTCGGACAGCCGGTTCTTCGGTCCTGTGCCGATCCGTTCGATCCGTGGTCGAGCCCTGTTCGTCTATTGGGCAAAGGACAAGTCGCGGATTGGAACCAGGCTGATGTAGAGCGACAGCGATCTCCAGCTTGAGGCTGTGCTCGTGTCGGTGAAATTGCCCCTTCCAACGGCATGCTCGCCCCGGGCAGCCCTCACCCCTTCAACCACTCGAACAGGTCGTAATGCTCCTTGGTCATCCCGAGCCGTTCGTAGACGGCCTGGGCGCTGGCGTTCTTGCGCTCGACGTAGAGGCGGACGCCCTTGCCGTCGGGCCGCCCTTCGACCTCGGCGCGGACGCGGTCGTAGAGGCGGCGATAGATGCCCCGGCCGCGGGCCTCGGGGAGGACGTAGACGGATTGGATCCAAGTCACCGTGCCGTTGCGCCAGTCGCTCCACTCGGAGGTGGTGAGCAGGCAGCCGACCACGCGGCCGGCTTCTTCGGCCACGAAATAGCGGCCCTTCCCGGGGTCGTCGAAGACCGCCTGGACGCCGGCCGTGAGGGTGGGTGGATCGAGGGCGAGCTCTTCGCTCTCCCAGGCCATGGCGAGCTGGAAGGCCACGATCGTGGCGGCGTCGGCGGTGCGGGCGGGGCGGATCTCGAGGGTCGCGGTGGACATGACGGGGCATTCTAGTCGTCCCGGTTTTCCCACTGACCGCACCTGTGAAGTTACGGCCGGGATGCCATCGATGCGCGGCTCGCCAATGGCGGCGAGCCGTACCTCGTCAGGAGTCCGGCATGTTTCCTCGACGTCGTTTCCTCGTTCTCGCCCTCGCCTTCGGCCTGTGCTTCGGCCTCGTCGCCAACGAGGCGGTGGCCCAGGCGACCACCGTCAAGACCTGTTACTGCGTCACGCCCTGGAAGCGGGGCGGCAAGACGACCGGCAAACAGCCCGGCGGCCGCCGGCCCAGCACGATCATGATCAAGTGGGGCACCAAGATGGCCAATCACACCGCGGTGGCCGGGGAGACCCCTACCCAGGTGGCCCAGGATCTCGCCAATCAGCTCGCGGCCGCGGGCGCGCCGGTGGGCCCGGTCGCGACCGACCCGGTGACCGGCCGCGCGGTGTTCTGCATCGATGGCAAGCCCCCCAAGGGCGGCACCACGACCAAAGAGAACGACACCGGCATCAAGGAGGTCACCCACCGCACGATCAACAGCGCGAGTGCCTGGTTCCTGCGCAACGTGGCCGGAGCCTTCACCGCCGCGGCTCTGCCCGCCGCCGGCGGCAGCTTCACGGTGGAGGTGATCGCCACCACGGCCGACGGCGCCGAGGCGGTCGTCGACGCCACGGTGACCACCTTCCCTGGACAGACCGGCGACTCGGTGACGGCGAACCTGATCGCCCAGCTGAATGAGCTCGGGTTCGACGCGACCCTCATCGAGCACGACTTCGGCGAGGGCCCGGGACCGGCCATCGACATCGCCCCCGGTGTCTACGCGGGGATTCTCGGCCTCGCCGAGATCACCCAAGACGTCAACCTGAACAACCTGCGGATCGCCAGCTGGGACGAGCTCGCGGCCGACGCCATCGACCTCGACGGCGACGGCGTGGCCACCGTCGACGACGCGGTGATCTTCCTCGACCGGCTGCGCGCCGAAGATTCCCGGTGCGACCTGAACGCCGATGGTCGCATGGACGTGCGCGACCTCCGGATCTACGTCGAGAACCTCTCCGACTGGCGACCCCGGCCCCGCGTGGCCCGCCCACGGCAGTAGGCGCTCGCAGGGGACGCGGAGAGACTCGCCTCTCCGCGTCCTGCTTTCGGCTTCCCCGACGAGCGGTCCACTGCCTTCGATTGCACGGCAAGGGCGAACTGCTTAAGCTCAGCAGCACGGCTCGCACGCAAACGACTCATCCGGTATCGACTCGGCGTCGTACTCGATGGGACATGGACTTCCGAAGGGGACCACGCACGTGAAGCATCCAATGGGTCGCATTGCTCCGCCTTGCCTCCTCCTGCTCCTGCTGGCGTTCCTTCCGGGAGCCGCCCAAGGGGCCGCGACGACGCGCCACCTGCCGAGCGATGCGGCCGCGGACGCCGCGGTCGCCGCGGGTGGTGGCTCCTACCGTTTCGCCACCGAGGCCAAGGCCGGGCAGCCGGGCTCGAGCGACTGGGAGCTCGCCATGAGGCGGCGTCCCACACCCGTCGATGGCAGCCAGGTGACCGCCCAGTTCGACCGCTGGGCCAAGGACGCCCCGGTCCTCTTCACCCTGACTTACGCGCCGCCCCTGCGCCGAGTGATCATGACCCTGACTCGCGGCGCGACTACCGCCGTCGTCTTCAACCGCTCCTCTCACGATGTGGTGGGCGATTTCACCGATCTGTTCGTGCGCGCTGTTTCGACCCGCGGCAATTCCTGCGTTTCGGTCGCGAACCTCTTCCTAGACGGCCTGCCGGTCGGCGATCGGGCCGAGGCCTGGCATGGCGGCGGTCAGGGCTGCCGGCCGCCGGGCGGAGACGACGAGGACGATCCGGGCGACCACGATCTGCTGCAGATCTCCGGCGCCAACCTCGCCGACGGCTTCCTGCTGGCCGGCACCATCACCTTTCGCTGGCAAGGTGGCCGAGCGCCGCGCGGCGACGAGATGGACGTCCAGATCTGGGGCGCCGCGATCGGCGGCGCGCCGCCACCCGACACCACCCCGCCGTCGGTCGCGTTCTCGAGCCCTGCAGACGGCGCGCTTCTGGCGACGGCGACCCCGGCGATCGCCGCTGACTACTCGGACGGGGGCTCGGGCATCGACCCGGCCAGCGTGAGCCTGCTGGTCGATGGCACCGACCGCACCGCCGAGGCCACGATCACGGCCTCCGGCCTCACCTTGACCCCAGGTGAGCCGCTCGCCGAGGGTGCCCACACGGCCACCCTTTCGGTCGCGGACCTGGCCGGGAATGCGGCCACAGCGAACGTCTTCTTCACGACCGACTCGATCGCCCCGACGATCGTCGCCGTCGCGAGCCCCGAACCCAACACGGCCGACTGGAACAACTCCGACGTCACGGTGAGCTTCGACTGCGCGGATGTGGGTAGCGGGGTGGCGAGCTGCTCGGGGCCGGTTACCGTGACCAGCGAGGGGGCCGGGCAGGAGGTGACCGGCACGGCGGTCGATCTGGCGGGCAACTCGACCACGGCGAGCGTGGTGGTGAACCTCGACAAGACGGCACCGAGCCTCGCCGTGAGCTCACCCCTCGACGGCTCGACTCTGGGGGTCACCGAGGCCGTGCTCGCCGGCACGGCGGACAGCGGGGTGGCACCCCTAGGCAGCCTGCTCTGTGCGGGTACCCTGGCGAACCTCGAAGCGACGGCCTGGACCTGCACGGTGAGTCTCGAGCTCGGCCTTCAGAGCCTGTTGATCGAGGCCATCGACCTCGCGGGCAATGCCGCGAGTGCGACGCTCACCTTGACCGTGGCCGACCCGATCGCCTTCTCAGCAACCATCGCCTCTCCCGGTCCGAACCTGGTCACCGCCGCTGCCAGCGTGGTCGTGATGGGCACGGCCAACGGCCCCATCGCCGCGGTGGCGATCAACGGCGCGCCGGCGGACTTCGCCCTCGCCACTTTCGAGGCCGAGGTACCGCTGGTCGAGGGCACAAACCGATTGGTGGCCACGGTGGAAGGCGCGGGCGGCGCCACCGCCACGGCGGCCGTGACCGTCCGCCGGGATACCCAGCCTCCATTCCTGGTCATCGAGTCGCCACCCGATGGCGCACGGCTGATCGAAGATCGGGTCACCCTCTCGGGCACCGTCAACGACGTGATCCCGGGCGTGACCGTCAACGCCGACGATGTTTCCGTAACGGTCAACGGCCAACCGGCGGCCGTGTTGAACCGCTCCTTCACGTTCCCCGACCTGCCCCTCGCCCTCGGCACCAACACGGTCGAGGTCACGGCCGTGGACCGGGCCGGCAACTCCCGCTCGAGCACCATCGAGGTAGAGCGCGAGCCGGATCTCGCGGGCATCCGGCTCGTGGTGGTCTCCGGCAACAACCAGGACGCCCCCGTGGGTGGCCAGCTGCCCCTCCCGCTGGTGGTGCGGATCGAGACCCTGGACGGCCAGATTCTCCCGGGCCGGCCGGTCGAGTTCGCCGTCTCGAACGGCGACGGGCGGCTCGGCGATCCAGCGGACGACCTGCGCCAGATTGCGGTGCTGGCCGACGAGGCCGGCGAGGCGACGGTGAACTTCCGAGTGGGGAGCCGCACCGGTGAGGGCCTGCACCGAGTTCGGGTGACGACTCCCGGTTCGCTCACCGCGGTCGAGTTCTGTGCCACCGGGAACTTCGGAGTGGCGCAGAAGATCGCCATCGCGCGGATGACTCCCCGGCGGGCTCTCGCCGGGGAGAAGGCGAACGATCCGCTGGCGGTGATCGTCACCGACGGTTTCGGCAATCCGGTGCCGGGCGCCGCCGTCACCTTCCAGGTCGAGTTCGGCGGGGGCAAAGTGAACGGCCTCGGCGCCACGATGGTGCCGACCAACGCCGATGGCATCGCCGAGGTGGACTTCACGCTCGGTCCCGCCGCGGGTCGCGCGAACAACCGTGTTTCCGCCACGTTCGCCGGCTACGGCGGTTTGCCCGCGGTCTTCGTGCTCTCCGGCGTGGCGCCCGGCGCTCCCGAGAACACCGCCATCTCCGGCATCGTCCAGAACAGCGTGGGCGAGCCGATCGTGGGCGCTCGCGCGGTGCTCGAAGCCACCGGCCAGGAGACCACGACCGCTACCGATGGACGGTTCCTCCTCTCCGGCGTGCCGCCCGGCGGTCATCTGGTGGCGGTCCACGCCGGTACGGCCGACGATCCGGGCGCCGGCGTCTTCTATCCCTCGATCGAGCTCGCGATCGACGCCTTCCCGGGGATCGAGAATCCGCTCGACCAGGTTCTCGTCCTCCCCTTCTTGGACCCGACGAGCGCCCGGCTGGTCGGCGGGGAAGAGGACGTGGAACTCGGCATGCAAGGCGTGCCGGGCTTCAAGATCAAGATTCGAGCCCACTCGACGATCCGCCGCGACGGCACCCGCGGCCCGGTCATGATGTCGTCGTCCCAGGTCAAGCTCGACAAGATGCCGATGCCGGCTCCCCAAGGCTCGACGCCGCTGGTGGTGGGCACGCTACAGCCCGGTGGCATCCACTTCGACCCGCCGGCCGAAGTCACCTACCCGAACCCCAGCGGCCTCGCCCCCGGCGACGTGGCGGACCTGTTCGCGTTCCACCACGACATCGGCCAGTTCGTGAACATCGGCCCGGGAACGGTCTCCGACGACGGCCGCGTGATCGCCAGCAATCCCGGCTTCGGCATCGTCCAATCCGGCTGGCACGGCGTCTTCCGCGATCCGGGCGATGACGGCGAAGGGGCGAACGACTGCCATGGCGATGTGGAGTGGCAGGTCGACGGCCAGCTCGAGACCGAGCTGCCCATCTTGCTCTTCGTCGACGAAGAGACCGGCCAGGCCTCGGCCGATGTGCGGGTGAATTTCACCCCCGGCGGCGGCTCGTTCAACAGCTCGACGTGGTCGGGCGGCAATGCCCAGATCCTGCGCTCGAACGATGCCGCGGGGGGCAACGTGGCCACGGTCACGGTGACCGCGATGGATCTCGGGGCCACCGACCTCGTCACGCCCGAATACCTGGTGACGGGCTCGGGAGGCCAACAACGACCGAGCCGAGCCACGGCGCCGGCCGTCGCCGTGAAGGTCGAGGTGGAGATCTTCGACACTCCGGCCCAGAACGACGACGTGGTCCGTGTTCGAAGCACCATCCCTGTGAAACGGCACACGATCGTCTCCCGCATTCGCGTCCTGGGGAACCCCCCGCGAGACGTGACCGCCGTGATCACGAACCCGGACGGGCGCCTGCGCTTCCCGGCCGCCGCCAACACGACCCGCACCGTCACGCTGCCGAAGGCCGGCACCTGGGTCCGCTTCGAGGTCTCGGGGCAAACGGCCAGCGCTGCCAAGGACGACGCCAAGATCGAGGTGCGCTGCAACAGCGCCACGGGTCCCGTCTGCGGCAAGGAAGACATGACGGTGTTCTCCATCGGAGATCTGGGCTTCACCGCCGTCCCCGGTGCGAACTATGCCCTGCTCACCAACGCTACCCAGTTCATCTATCAGCCCTCGGGGGGTCAAGGGATCGATTTCACCTACGAAGGAACTCTGAAGCCAGCGGGATTGGACTGCGGTGTCGTCCAGATCCGGGATCTCCGGATCGGGATGATCCAGAACCTGCTCAGCTCGGTGCGCAAGTTGGTTTACGACTCTCCGACCATCGTCTGGGATGCCGGAGTCGCCTCGGGAACCCAAGTGATCGCCCCAAAGACCATCGCCATCACTCTGCGGCTCGCCGGTCCCTTGGACGATTCGACGACTGCTTCGGCTCCCCTCTACGACCGCAGCGCCGGTGCCTTGACGGTACCCCTCGGATGTACCGGCGGTGCGGCAGGAGCCACTCGGGACTCCCCCCAGACCGGCAATAGCCTGACCATCTCGATGGTGGGCAACACGGCGGCGGGTGTTCGGGCTGGGGTGCTCACGTACACCTTCAAGAAGACGACTTTCGCCGATCCCTTCCGGAGTTGGCCCGTCTGCTTCGACACGGTGACTTCCGAAGTCCTGCCCTTGCGGCAGGTGAGCTGGGCACTGCGCGCCGACAGTTCCGCAACGACCCCTCAGCGCGCGACGGCGGGAACCCCCGCGGCTCCGACCTTGGTGCCCGTCGACGTGCCGCCGTATCCCAATGATGCCGCGATGGATCCCGCGAATCAGGCGATTGGGCCGGAAGGTACCGCCACTCAGACCTTCAGGAAGCCTTGATCCATGACGAGCCTGATCTTGATCGCTGCCGCCTTCGCGGCTTACTCGAGCTCCGAGCTCGCGCCCTTCGGCTCGAGCCGGATGGCCTCGGACCTGTCGGGCTTCGATTGGCTCGAGGTTCGCGACGAGCCGGGCCGGAGTTGGGTCGTCGCCGAGGTCACGCCCGCGCCCTCGAGCGGCCAGCTTCGTGTGCCGGGAGCCTACGTCCAGGACGGCAAGCTCGTGGTTCCCGAGGGTTCGGAATGGGCCGCCTTCATCGAAGGGACGATGGAGGTCCGGGAAGTATTGACCGGCTCGGCCCCTCGCGGTCGCCTCGACTACCGTTGGCGGAGCCCGACCTACGCCCGGCTTCCCGAGGACCGCGCTCTCCACTCCCCGTTCCGGGACGCCCCCGCCCTCGTTCTCTGCCAGATCGTGGAGGGCGCCCAGGACGCCTCGCGATTCCCGCGAGTGGTCATGATTCCCGAGCGCTGGCTGGCGGCGCTTCCCGGGGCGCGGGCGGCCTTGGCGGATCAGCGCTCGGATTTCGAGGGCACTCCGTCCCCGGCCGCTCTGCGGCGACTCGAGGCGCTCGCCAAAGGGGAAAACCCCTGGCTCGTCGTCGCGGCGGCCCGTGCTCTCTGGCGCGCCGGCCAGCCGGTGACCGGCGCGAGCGCCCTCGACGACGAGCTTCGCGGGGCTCTGGCGGTCTTGGAGCTCGAGTACGCCCCGAGCCCGGATCGGCTGGTGGCGGAGATCAGAAACGCGCGCTCGCAGCGAGACATCGTCCCGATCGCCCTGGCGGCTCTCGAAGCGGTCACCGGCCAAGTGCCCGAGGTCTATCGGCGCGGCCAAGTTCTTGTGGCCGAGATCCGCGCCCGCAGGAGCGGACTCGCCGGCGAACCCGCTCCCTTGCTCGACGCGATCCTCAAACATGCACCCGCGGGAGACTCGCCGTCCCCCCAGAACCACGGTCACCGGTGACCGAGAGGCACAGCGATGTTCCATGACGCTCTTCACCTCCGCTGGGAATCGACCCGGGCGCGGATTCGCCGGTCGGCTCTCGCGCTCGCGTTCCTGCTCGGTGCGGGTTCCATCGCCACGCCACTCTCCGCCCAGACTCTCCTCCCCCTCGACGAGTCCTGCACCGTCACGGCGGGAAATCAGACGGCCCTGGTGCGCTCGGACGGCACCTTCCTGATCGACAACCTCGGCATTTTCCGGTTCCGGTTGGGCCTCGTCGACATCGCGGCGCCGGTGCTCTATCGGGTGCGGGCCACCTGCATGCGCGATGGTGTGATGGAGACTGGGCAGTCCGAGCTCTTCGCGCCCGTCGCCGGCAGCACGACCTTCACGGGGCCGATCTTTGCGAGCGATGCGCTCCCGGCGATCCCGACGCGCATCGAGGTCACCACCCCCGAGAGCTTCGTGACCTTGAACGGCATCGTCCAACTGACTGTGACGGCGCACTACGCCGACGGCACCACTCGCGACGTCTCGGCGCGCAGCGAGGGAACCACCTACCTGACGACCAATCCGCGCCTGTTGACGGTGTCGTCGAATGGCCTCGTGACCGGCGAGAATCGATCCCTGACCCTCCAGACCGGTTCGATCACCGTGCTCAACGAGGGCAACCTCGCGACCCTCGACCTGCTCTCGGTGGGCCCGTCGAACGACTTCGACAACGATGGGCTCCCGAACGACTACGAGCTCCTTTTCGGGCTCGATCGCTTCCGCAACGACGCCTTCGAAGACCTCGACAACGACGGCCTCACCAATCTCGAGGAGTTCCAGCGCGGCACCTTGCCCAACGATCCCGACACCGATCTCGACGGCGTGATCGACGGCGAGGACGGCGATCCGCTGCGGCCCGAGTCGGAAGCCCCGACCGTCACGATCGAGGCACCGGCCGACGGGGCGGTGGTGCTCTCGGGCGCCGATCTGCTCCTGCGCGCTCTGCCGCTCGACGATGGCCGAATCACCAGCATCGAGATCTTCGGCAACGGCACCAGCCTGGGATCGCTGACCGCGCCGCCCTGGGAAACGGCCTTCTCCGTACCCTTCGGCACCCCCAGCATGACCCTCGGTGCCCGCGTCACGGATGGCGCCGGCAACGTAGCGGACTCGCCGACGATCTCCGTCGCGGTCGAAACCGACCCGGGCACGACGGTGACCGGCACGGTCGTCGACACGGCGGGCACGCCGATTCCGGACGCCTTCGTCGAGGTCCGGATTCCCGGGCTCTTCGGCGAGCTCTTCGACTTCGAGACTCCGCTCACGACCTTCCCGGACCTCGGCGGTCTGACCCCCGACGCCACCCGGTTCGTGGCCTCCCTCGGCTTCCTCAACCCGGGCCAGTCGCTCTCTCCGGACACCTTCGGCCTGGGCTTCGATCCGGACTTCGCGGGCCGCTTCGAGGGCCGCTTCCGCAGTGATTTGGGCGGCGACTACACGGTGCGGGTGGGTGCCGACGACGGCGCCCGCGTTTCGATCGACGACACGCCGGTGGTCGAAGTGCCGGGAACGGCCGGCGGCTTCGCCTCGGCCGAGGCGCTGGTGACCCTCGAGCCCGGCGATCACACCGTCGCGGTCGAGTACTTCCAAACGACCGCGGCCGCCGAGCTGACTCTCGCGTTGATCGAGAACGGCTTTGGAGGCGCGGGAGACCTGGGAGTCGTGATCGGACCGGGGCCGGGGTTGGTCGAGATCCGGCCGCCGGCGAGCCTCTTCGCCACCACCACCGGACTGGACGGCACTTTCTCGATTCCCGCTGTGCCGACGCTGTCGCCGTTCCTTTCCGTCGACGTCTCGACTCCCGTGGCGGCCGGCTCGTCCGACGCCCTGGTTCCCGTACGCGGAGCCACGACCGACCTCGGCACGATCGTGCTGGTCAACCCGGACCAGATCTGCCTGACGGCGGCCCTGCGGCTGTTCTCGAACGACTGCGGCACGGAGCCAGTCTCGGCCGAGAGCGTGGTCTCGGTGAGCGGCGACATCGGGGACGGTAGCCCCCCGCAGGCCCTGACCACCTTCTCACCCGACGAAAGCGGGCGATTCTGCGTCGATCTGCCGCGTCGGCGCCGCTACTTCTTCGAGCTCGACCGCTTGGATTGCCTCGGTCAGGCGGTGCACTGCACCTCGACCATCGACTTCGGGGGTGAAACCACTCTCGTCGCGGGCGATGCCTTCCCGCCCGCGGGAAGCTGCTCCACGAGCGGCTGCCTCGAGCTCGAAACCGTGACCCTCTTCTGCGACTTCTTTGGCGGCTCCTGATCGGCGGCTCCCGGCCGGGGCGAGCCCCTGCGCTCGCCCCGGCCGTCCGTTATCTTCGTCGCCCATCGAGGTCCCACCCTTCTTGAAGACATCCCACGGCCCAGCTCCCTACGACTCCCGCGATCTCGCGGGCCGCTTGACGCCGGCCTTCGCGCTGCGCCGGACGCTTGCCAGCGGCTATGGCCTCGGCGACTTTCGGCACGACCTCATGGCCGGAGCGGTGGTCGGGGTGGTTGCGCTGCCCTTGGCGATGGCGCTGGCGATCGGGTGCGGAGTGCCCCCCCAGCACGGGTTGTACACGGCGATCGTGGCCGGCCTCGTGATCGCGCTCCTGGGCGGCTCGCGGGTGCAGGTCTCGGGGCCCACCGCCGCCTTCGTGGCGATTTTGGCGCCCATCGCGGCGCACTACGGAATCGCCGGTCTGGCTCTCGCCTCGGCGATGGCGGGCGTGATCCTGATCGGCCTGGCTCTCCTGCGGCTGGGCCGGTTGATCGAATTCGTACCGAACCCGGTGACCGCGGGGTTCACCGCTGGCATCGCGGTGGTGATCGCCACGCTCCAGCTGCCGGACTTTCTCGGTCTGCAGCCCGGACCCCTGCCCGCGGAGTTCAGCGAGAAGGTGGGCGTGATCTTCGGTGCGCTGTCGACGACCTCGCTTTCGAGCTTTGGTCTGGGGCTCGGCACGCTCGCGATCCTGATCTTCTGGCCCAAGGTGCCGGGGATCGGCAAGCGGCTGCCCGGGCCGCTGGTGGCCTTGACGGTGGCCACCGTGGCAGCGCTGCTGTGGACCCGCCTCGCCCCCGGCGTCGCCTTCGATACGATCGCGAGCCGCTTCTCCTACACCGGCCTCGACGGCCTCACCCACCCCGGCATTCCCCAGCTGCCGCCCCTGCCGCTCCTGCCCTGGACGCTGCCCGGACCCGGTGGTCAGCCCCTTCCCTTCTCCTTCGGTCTGGTCCGCGAGCTCCTGCCCTCGGCCTTCGCCATCGCCATGCTCGGGGCCATCGAGTCCCTGCTCTCGGCGGTCGTGGCCGACGGTATGACGCGTCACCGTCACGACCCCAACGCCGAGCTGTTCGGCCAGGGCGTGGGCAACGTGGTGGCACCATTCTTCGGCGGCTTCGCCGCCACCGGCGCCATCGCGCGCACCGCCACCAACGTCCGCGCGGGTGCCCGCTCGCCGATCGCCGCGGTGGTCCACGCCGTCGTGGTGCTGGCCTCGGTGCTGGTGCTGGCCCCGGTGCTCGGCTTGTTGCCCATGGCCGCCCTGGCGGCTCTCCTGTTGCACGTGGCCGGGCGGATGAGCGAGGCCAAGCACGTGCTGCGCACTCTGCGCCGCGCGCCGCGCAGCGACATTCTGGTGCTGTTGGTCTGCCTGTTCTTGACCGTGGTCTTCGACATGGTGGTGGCGGTTTCCGTCGGCATGGTGCTGGCCTCGTTCATGTTCATGCGGCGGATGGCCGAGGTGTCGACCCTGAGTCTGGTCGACCAGCCTGATCGCGCCGTGGGCGGCTCGCTGCCCAAGGGTGTCGTGCTCTACCAGATCGCCGGACCGCTCTTCTTCGGCGCCGCCCAGCGGGCCATGAGCGCGTTGCACCGAATCGCACCCGGGGTGAAGACGGTGATCCTCGATCTCCGCGCCGCCCCCGCCATCGACGAAACGGGCCTCGTGGCCCTCGAGTCCACCACCGACGCCCTGGCCGACAGCGGAATCTTCGTCGTCCTCGCCGGCGTGCCCGACCAGCCCTTCCGCGCCCTGATCAAGGCCGGCTGGCGCCATCGGCGCGATGAGATCACCCTGTTCCGCACCTTCGACGACGGCGTCGAGCGGGCGCGGAAGAGCGTCGGCGAAGCGGTTCGGCCGGTCTGAAGACCGGCCGCTACCAAGAACCTCTTCGTAGCGGCCGAACTTCAGTTCGGCCGTGGAGGCCGAGACAGGTCCGCACCCGAATTCTGAGACAGCCCCTTCAGACCGGCCGCTACGGGCGGAAGTTCTGTGCGTAGGCCGCCGGCGTTCGGCCCACGAGGCGCCGGAAATCGCGAATGAAATGGGCCTGGTCGGCGTAGCCGAGGTCGAGGGCGAGAGCGGCCCAGTCGGCGACCTCGCCACGGGCGATGCGCTCGGAGGCCTCGTGCAGGCGGTAGCGCTGGATCACCCACTTGGGGCTCGCCCCGACGTAGTCGGCGAACAGGCGCTGGAGGCCGCGGGTGCCGAGGCCGAAGATCGCGGCGAGGGGTTCGACGCGGGTGATCTCCCGGTCCGCGGCCGCTCGGTCGGTGATGCGCCGGACGAGCTCGACCTGGGGGTCCGGCGCGGGGCACCGCTCCCGCAGAAAGGCATCGATCTTCGCCAGAGCGGCAGCTGAGTCCGGATCCGCCAGGGCTCTCGCCTCGAGGACCGGGAAGTCGTCGCCGAAGATCTCCCGCGGATCGACCTTGCGGCCCGCGAGGGTCGAGACCGGGGCGCCGAGGAACGGCCGGAAGCCGCCCGGCAGGAACTTGGTGCCCAGCACCCGACCGCGGCCCTCGAGGCGGGTCGTGAACCGCCCGCGCCACACACCTACGACGTGGGAGCCCGTGGCCTCGAGCACGAATTGGACCGAGGGGTGGGGCAATACCTCGTGGGTTTCGGATACGTCGAGATCCCACGACACGGTCCAGAAGTGCTCGACGAAGCCCGCCAGCTCCGGGCTCGGCCAAAACCGTCCGTAACCCGGCGTCGGCAGCCGGGGGCGCCAGTGGAGCACGCCGCGGGGCGGCACCCCCTTCGGCCGTAAGCTGTCGCGTTCGTTCAATCCAGCGTCTCCGCCGGAAGGCTAGCATCCCCTTCGAACCCGGAGGCCCCGATGAAAACCGTCCAAGCGCTCGCCCTCGCTGCCCTCCTCACCCTCACAGCCACCGCCGGCAACGTTCCCGCCCAGGAGAAGACCATGCGCCACGCCACGGGAGAATTCGACGTCCAAGTCACCCCTCGACCCCTCGACGGTCCGGCGGAGGACCCGTCCTTCAGCCGCTACGCCCTCGTCAAGCAGCTGCGCGGCGACCTCGTGGGCACCGGCCACGGCCAGATGCTGGCCTCCGGCGGACCCGAGCGGTCCGCCGGCGCCTATGTCGCCATCGAGCGCATCACCTGCAGGCTCGACGGGAGGGAGGGCAGCTTCGTCCTCCAGCATCGCGGCGTGATGGACGCCGCCGGGTACGAGATGCATGTGATGGTGGTACCCGAATCCGGCACCGGAGGCCTGGCCGGGATCACGGGGACGTTCCAGATCACGATCGAGGGCGGAAAGCACCGCTACGACTTCGAGTACGAGTTGCCAGGCCTCGACAAGAGGGGGCCCTGACATCGTTCCGCCGCTTCCCTTCCGTTCCGGCTCCGCCTTCGATAGAGTCCCCGCCGTCTCCATTTCGATTCAATCCGAGTCCGGGCCGAGTGTGGGCCGAGTGAAGGTGCCACCTCGCCAGCGGACACCGCTCCTCCGCCGCGAAGTGGTTTCGCGGACCCATCTCGAGGAGCCTGGACTCGGAATTACCAAAGGGAATGCGAAAGATGACGAAGTCGTTGTTGCGCCGTACCGCCTGGACCGAACGGCCCGCGGTAGGCACCTGGTTCGTGGCCGCCGCGCTGGCGGCCCTCTCGACCGTGCCCGTCCTCGCCCAGGGCGGCAACCCGGCACCGATGTTCAGCCTCGAGAAGCCCTCGTCCGAGGCCTGTCTGGACTTGGACAAGCCGGAGAAGCGCGGCCTGATGGACGGTCTCCTTCACTACCTGCTGGTCGCTTGCGGCCGCGAGCACGAGCTCGGGCGGGTGCAATCGGTGGGTGGCCCCGTCGGCCTGACCGGAGTGTCCACGGACGCCGCCGTCTCCGACCCCAGCGGCGACACCCCCGCCGCCTCCCACACCCAGAGCGAGTCCTCGATCTCCCACAACCCGACCACCGGCACGATGTGCGCGGCCTACAACGACTCGTTCCACGGCATCTCCCAGAGCACCGGCTTCTCCGGCTTCTCGCGCTCCACCGACGGCGGGGCGACGTGGGTGGATCGGGGGGCCATCGGCGCGCCCAACAGCGGTGACCCCAGCCTGGTCTGGCGCAAGTCGGACGGGAAGTTCTACTACGCGGCCCTCTCGAACGGCGGCCTCGCCGTGTTCCGCTCGGACGACGACTGCATGACCTTCACCTTCGTCGCTTCGGTGGTCTCCGGCAACGACGACAAGGAGATCATGGCGGTCGACAATAACGAGAAGAGCGCGCACTACGGCAACCTCTACATCGTGTGGACCGACTTCGGCAGCGGCAGCCGGATCTTCGCCACCCGCTCGACCAACGCCGGGGCCACCTGGTCCGCCCAGGTCGCCCTGTCCGGCGCCGGGGTCCAGGTCCAGGGTGCCTGGCCGACGGTGGCCCAGAACGGCGATGTGTTCGCGATGTGGCTGCGCTTCAACCCGTTCCCGTCCGGCCCCATCGACATCGAGGGTGCCCGGTCGACGGACGGCGGCGTGACCTGGAGCCCGATCGTCAACGCGCTCACCGGCGGCGTCAGCCCCCAGGACTCGACCGCCGCCGGCAACTGCGGCCGGCCGGCCTTGAAGGGCAACATCCGCCTGCTGCCTTCGCCGCAGATCGCGATCGGGCCGGGGGGCGTGCTGCACGGGGTCTACAGCCGCGACCCCGACACCGCGAATTCGGGGGACGTGATCGACGTCTACTACCGCCGCTCCACCGACAACGGCGCCACCTGGAGCGTCGAGGTCAAGATCAACGACGACAGTACGACCACCGATCAGTACCTGCCGAACCTCTCGGTGAGCGACGCGAACGTGGTCAACATCGGCTATTACTCGAAGCAGAACGACACCGCCAACAATCTGCTTCAGGACACCTACAGCCGCTCGTCCTTCGATGGCGGCCTGACCTGGACCGCTCCGAGCGTCCGCCTCTCGGACGTCTCGACGCCGATCTTCCTCGACCCAAACCTGGCCGACTGCTACCACGGCGACTACGACCAGCAGACGATGGCGGGCGGCTTCGCGAACCTGCAATGGTCCGACGACCGCAACATCCAGGGCGGCCACAACGACCCGGACACCTTCTTCGAAGCGGTCCCGGCCGGCACGGACTTCTTGATCTCGCCCTCGCCGACCCAGCTGAGCGTCTGCCGCCCGGCCGACGCGGTCTACACGATCGAAGTGCTCCAGTTCCAGGCCTTCGCCGAGTCGGTCACCCTGTCGACGACCGGTGAGCCCGGAGGCTCGACGGTGGCCTTTGGGACCAACCCGGTCACCCCCGGCACCTCGACCACCCTGACCCTCGGCACGACCGGTGTGGCCGCGGGCAGCTCGACGATCACCATCACGGGCACGTCGTCGCCGAGCAACATCGTGCACGACGCCGAGGTCAGCCTCGACCTGTTCACCGCCGCCCCGGCCCAGGTGACGCTGACCACTCCGGCGAATGGCGCCACCAACGTGCCGGCGGCGACGGCGTTCACCTGGGCCGCCGCCAGCGAGGCCGCGACCTACACCCTGGAAGTGGCGACCGACGTCGCCTTCACCAACATCGTGGCCACCCAGGCCGGCATCAATGTCACGACCTTCACCCTGGGCACCCCGCTCGCCACCAATACCCAGCACTTCTGGCGGGTGCGGGCCACGAACGCCTGCGGCCCCGGCACCCACTCCGCGGTCTTCAACTTCCGCACGGTGACCGCGCCGGGCGACTGCGCTCTCGACGCGGTGCCGACCTCGGTGTTCAGCGAGGGCTTCGAAAGCGGAGCCGCGGGCTGGACTTCGAGCGGCACCGGCAACACCTGGGGCCAGTCGAACGTCCGCATCCACTCGGGCACGTTCTCCTGGAAAGCCACCAGCCCGGCCGTGGTCAGCGACCAGCTCCTGGTCTCGCCCGCGATCGTGCTGCCGACCGCGCAGAACCCGCTGTCGTTTCAGTTCTGGCACCACCAGACCATCGAAGACAGCAATGTCACCGCCTGCTTCGACGCCGCGGTGATCGACATTTCGACCGACAACGGCACCACCTGGACACGCCTCGAAGCCCAGATCCAGATCGATCCCTACGACGGTCTGGTGAGCAGCGGCAACCCGCTCGCTGGCTCGAACGCCTGGTGTGGTGACCCCCAGGACTGGACCCGAGCTCTCGCGGACGTTTCGGCCTTCGCCGGCCAAACCGTTCGCTTCCGCTTCCGGCACACCACCGACACCAGCGTCGGCCGCGAAGGCTGGTACATCGACGACGTGCTCGTGCAGTCCTGCAGCAGCGACCTGTTCCGGGACGGCTTCAACAGCGGCGACTCGAGCGCCTGGGGCGTGACCGTGCCCTGATCGTCCACCTTCTGGACGCTCCCAAGGCCCGGCGCACGCGCCGGGCCTTTTTCTTTTGGGGTCATCGAAGCACCCGCCTCCCACCCCGGCCGGGACGAGCCCGGCCACTGCCCCAAGAGAATCCGTCGTTCTTGGCAGCATCCGGGCTTGTCCCGGCCGGCGGGAGCTTCGCCCCTCGCCTCAGCGCTCCCCGCCCTCTTCGATCTCCTCGAGCTCCGTGTCCACCTCGCAGGTCTCTTCTTCGGCCGCCGGGTCGAGCACGAGGCGGACGCAGATGCCCTGGTGGCCCTTGAGGCGGAAGCAGGCGCGGGCGATGGGGACGTTCGGGTGCCAGGTCCGGCCGCCGCCGGAGCCGTCCCAGTCGTCGGCGGGGCCGATCGGCGTGCCGTCGATGACCACCACGGCTTCCTCGGGGCTGACGTCGAAGTCCACGTCCCGGCGGCAGCGGAAGGTGGCGGAGACGGGTAGCTCGGGCACCGGCGCCGGGGGCTCGGCGACCAAGGGCTGGGCGAGGGAAGGCTCGGCGGCTTCCGGCGGTCGCTCGGACGGCGCCGGACGGCGCGGCGTGGGGGAGCCCTCGCGCGGGCGGGGGGCCTCGCGCTCGACGTCCGGCGGAACCGGTGGCGCTTCCGCCGCCGGCGCCGTGGCCAAGCGGGTCTCCGGCGGAGGCGCCGGGGCGGCCGCCTCCCCGCCCGGAAGCAGCAGCCACGCCGCCACCCCAGCAGCCGCCACCACCGCCGCCGCGGCCAGCCAGGGCCCGGCCTTGCCGGGCAGACGCAGCGTGGCGTAGGTGCCGCGGGTGACACCAAGAGGGGTGAGCACGGTGGGCGCGGTGGTGGTCGGGGGCGGAGCGGCCAGGCTCGCGGGCAGGGTCTCGGCTCCGCTCGCCGGGGCCTCGGCCAGGTCCCGCTCCATGTCCGCGGCTCTGGCGTAACGCCGCGCCGGGTCCTTCTCGAGGGCGCGGAGGATCACCCGCTCGAGCCACTCGGGGACGGTCGGGTCGAGGGAGCGCGGGCTCGGCACGGGCTCGTGGATGTGCTTGTAGGCGATCTGGAACGGTTGGGTGCCGGTGAACGGCAGGCGGCCCGTGGCCAGCTCGAAGAGCAGAACCCCGAGCGAGTAGAGGTCCGACTGGGCGGTGGCCACGCCGGTCTGGGCCTGCTCGGGAGACATGAACTCGGGCGTGCCGAGCACGTGGCCGGTGGCCGTCTTGACGCCGCCATCGGCCACCCAGGCGATGCCGAAGTCCATCAGCTTGACGGTGCCCTCCGGGGTCACCATGACGTTCTGGCTCTTGACGTCGCGGTGGACGATGCCCTGGCGGTGAGCGCAGCCGAGCGCCCGGGTCAGGGCGATGCCGATGGCGCGGATCTCCCCGGGCGGGAAAGCGCAGCGCTCGCGCAGCTGGCGCAAGGTCTGGCCGGCGACCAGCTCCATGACCAGGAAGTAGGCCCCTTCGGCCTCCTCGATGTCGTAGACGTGGACGATGTTCTCGTGGCTGAGCGCCGCCACCGCGTGGGCCTCGCGCCGGAAGCGCTCGCGGAACTCGTCGTCCGCGGCCATCTGCGGCGGCAGCACTTTGATCGCCACCGGCCGGTTGAGCGACAGCTGGCGTGCCTGGTAGACGACCCCCATGCCCCCACGGCCGATGCGCCGCTCGATCTGGTAGCGCCCCAGCGTCCGGCCGATGCGGGGGTCTTCCGGTTCGGGAGTCGAGCCGTTCGCCATGATGTTCAAGATCCTCTCACAAGCCTGCGGGCGGCCCTCCCCGCGCGAATTGCCTCAACGACTCGCGGCGCGGGCCTGCTCTTCCAGGCACTTCATGGCGGCGAGGAACGGCCCGGGGCCATGGCTGACCCGCGCCACGCCCAGCTTGGCGAGCGTCTCGAGGCTGGGGGGGGTGTCCGCGCCGGCCATGATGTTGACGGGCAGGGGTGAGGCGGCGACCAGCCGCGCAATGAGCCCCGGGTCGACCAGCCCGGGCACGAACAGGCCGTCCGCCCCGGCCGCGGCGTAAGCCCGTCCGCGCTCGAGAGCGGCCTGGACCATCGCCTCGTCGTGCTCCGCCGCGGGCTTTTGGAAGAAGACATCGGTCCGCGCGTTCACGAACAGCGCGACCCTCGCGGCGTCGGCCGCGGCCCGGGCACCCCGGAGCCGGTCGACGGCCTCGTCGACCTCGCGCAAAGCCCCGCTCTCGGGAAAGCTGTCCTCGAGGTTGCAGCCGATGGCGCCAGCCTCGAGCGCCCGGGCGACCGTCTCACCCACCTCTTCGCCGGTCTGGCCGTAGCCGCTCTCGAGGTCGAACGACACCGGCAGCGGCGTCGCGCCGACGATGCGCCGGAGGTTGTCGAGGGCAAGCGCGAGGGGAATCCGCTCCCCATCCGGAAACCCGTGGGCCGCCGCCACCGACCAGCTCCCGGTGGCGAGGGCGCGCGCCCCGCTCGCGGTGACGGCCCGCGCGGAGCCAGCATCCCAAACGTTGAACAGCACGAGGGGCGTCCCAGGAACGTGCAGGGATCGGAAGAGATCGGCCTTGGCGGTTTGCATCGTTGGCGTCCTTTGGTTCGAGCAGTCGATTCTAGACGGAGCGCCCGACCGGCCGGCCCCGTTCGCTACAATCCTCGCGATTCTCGGAAAACCATGAGGGACGCGATGGATGTGCCCCCTGCCCCGGCCCCTGTGCTCGACCTCGGCCGCCTGCCGATCCCCGGAAGAGTGTTCGTGGGCCGGCAGAAGGAGTTGCAGCGGCTGGATGACGCCTGGGCGGACGCCGGCACGCACGTGGTGACGCTGGTCGCCTTCGGCGGCGTGGGCAAGAGCGCGCTGGTGGCGCGGTGGCTGGGGGAGATGTCCGCGGACGGTTGGCGCGGCGCCCGGCGGGTGATGGACTGGAGTTTCTACAGCCAGGGCTCGGAAGAGCGCGTGGCCTCGGCGGACGGGTTCGTGGACTACGCGTTGCGGTTCTTCGGAGACGAAGACCCGACGAAGGGCTCCCCCCACGACCGCGGCCGGCGGCTGGCCGAGCTTGTGAGGAAAGAGAAAACGTTGTTGGTGCTGGACGGCGTGGAGCCGCTGCAATACCCGCCGGGCCGGCCGGAGGTGGAAGGACGACTGAAAGACCCGGGTCTGACGGCGTTGCTGAAGGGCCTGGCGGCCGGGAACAGGGGTTTGTGCGTGGTTACGACCCGGGAACGTGTAGCGGACTTGGCGGGCTGGCAGCAGACGGCGCCGCAGGTGGACCTGGAGAAGCTGGTGCCGGAGGCAGCGGTGGAGCTGCTTAAGGCGCTGGGAGTGGATGGCTCGGAAAAGGAGCTGGGTAGGGCTGTCGAAGAGTTCCAGCGGCATGCCCTCACGCTGACGCTGCTGGGAAACTACCTGCGGCGGGCGCACGGCGGGGATGTTCGGAAGCGGAGAGAGATCGACCTGAAGAAAGTCGACGAGAAAGCTGGCGGCCATGCTGGGCGGGTCATCGCGGCCTATTGCCGGTGGCTGGGCGACGGGCCGGAAGTGGCGATCCTCCGCTTACTTGGTTTCTTCGACCGCCCAGCGGATGCGGCGTCGATTGAGGCGTTGCGGGCGAAGCCGGTGATCAAGGGCCTTACCGAGAACCTAGTCGGCGTGTCGCGAGAAGACTGGCGGATCGCCGTCACCACGTTGCGAGACCACGGCCTGCTCACGGAAGCGGACCCCCGGGAGCCGGACACTTTGGACGCCCACCCGCTCGTCCGCGCCCACTTCGCGGGGGCGCTGGCGGAGGGAGAAGAGAAGAGCTGGGTAGAAGGGAATCTGCGGCTGTACGAGCACCTGTGCCGGGCGGCGCCGGACTTGCCGGAGACGCTGGAAGAAATGCAGCCGCTCTACGCCGCTATCCTCCACGGCTGCCGGGCGGGCCGGCAGCAGGAGGTGATGATTCAACTCTACTGGAGGCGAATCCAGCGTGGAGATGAGGCATTCAACGCCAAGAAGCTTGGGGCTTTCGGCTCGGAGCTGACGGCGCTGGCGGCCTTCTTCGATCTCCCCTGGTCCCAGCCCTCCACCCGCCTCGCCGCAACATGGCAGGTATTCGTTCTGAACGAGGCCGGCTTCGACCTGCGTACTTTGGGACGCTTGGCGGAGGCGGTCGAGCCGATGCAGGCGGCGCTGGAGGCCAGTCGGTGCAGGGAGAACTCGAAGAGCACCGCGATTGTCGCCAGCAACCTTAGCGAGTTGACCCTCACCCTGGGAGAAGTGGAACGCGCCGTGGGGTTCGGAAACCTGAGCGTCGAACTGGCCGACAGCAGCGGCAATTCCTTTGTGCGATTGCTAAGCCTAGCGACATTGGCTGATGCCCTGAATTCGGCGGGCCGTGGGGCGGAGAGCGCGGCGGCATTCCGTAAGGCCGAGGCTGTACAGGTGGAGTCGCAGCCGGAGTTCCCCCGGCTCTACTCGCTCTTTGGTTTTCGGTACTGCGACTTGCTGCTCGGTTGGGCGGAGCCGGAGGCCGGCTCCGGTCTGCACGGGCTCGCTGGATTGGGCTCCCAGGCGGAGGAGGCAGAGCCGTACCGACAGGCCTACAGAGAGGTGCTCGAGCGGGCGAGGCAGACGCTGGATTGGGCTGACACGCAGGGCTTTCTTCTCGACATCGCCCTCAACCATCTCACTATCGGCTGCGCCCACTTTGGCCTAGCCTTGACGACCCTCCAGGAAGCCCGCGCCGCTGGAATCGCCCAAGCCGCCTTTGCGCTGAACCAAGCGATCGAAAGCCTGCGGCGGGCCGGCCAAGAGGACTATCTCCCCCGCGGCCTCCTGGCCCGGGCCGCCCTGCGCCGCTTCCTCCCCGACCACCCGGGCGCCGAGGCGGACTTGGCGGAGGCTTTGGAGATCGCGGAGCGGGGCGGGATGCGGCTTCACGAGTGCGACGCGCACCTCGAGTGGGCGCGGTTGCGGCGCGACCAGGGGTTGATCGCCGAGGCGCGGCGGCATTGGGCTCGGGCTCGGGAGTTGGTGACGGCGACGGGTTATGGGCGGCGGGAGCGGGAGGTGGTCTGGCTCGAGAAGGAATTGGAGAAGGAGGCTCGCGTGAAGGACTTTTTCGTCAGTTTCAACAGCAAGGACCGCGAGTGGGCTGACTGGATCGCCTGGACGCTCGAAGAGGCGGGGTTTTCGGTGGTCTATCAGCCTTGGGACTTCCGGCCCGGGGGGAACTTCGTGCTCGAGATGCAGAAGGCGGCGAGCGAAGCGCGGAAGACGGTGATGGTGCTGAGCGACAACTATCTGCGGGCGGACTACACGCAGCCCGAGTGGGCCGCCGCGTTCGTGGAGGACCCGCGGGGTGAAAAGCGCAAGCTGATCCCGTTGCGCGTGGCGCCTTGCTCGCCGGAGGGAATGCTGAAGCCTCTGATCTGGGCGGATTTGGTGGGTTTAACGCTGGACGCGGCGACGGCGGCGGTGCTGACGGCGGTTTCGGACCATCGGCCCAAGCCGGCCCATCCGCCGGTGTTTCCCGGCGGCAAGACGGCCGTGGCGACCCCGGCGCCCATTTTCCCGGGAGCTCGCCCACCGGCCCCAACGGCCGGTGCCGCCGCCAACCCGAAAGCCCTCGCCCTCTGGCGCGAGAAGCTGGAGTTCTTGAAGACGCAAGAAGTCCTGGCGGTTGACGCCAACCAGAAGTTCGCCCTGGGGAAACAAATCGAGGAAGCCCGGGCGAAGGTTCGGAAGTATGAAGGGTGAGGTCAGGGGCCGTGAGACTCGGGCCTGTCCTCGGTCTCTGTCGGCACAAACCTGCACAGCCATTGGTCTACGGGAACAGCAGTCGTACAATGACCGCCATGGCTCAGCCCAAAGTCGCTCAGCATCTGCTCGACAAGATCCTCAGCCTACCGGCGGACCGAGTGGCCGAAGTGGAAGATTTCGTGGATTTCTTGAGCGTTCGAGCCGCGGAGCGCGTTCTCTCCCGGGCTGCCGCGGCGACCTCCGAGCGCGCCTTCGCCAAGGTCTGGGACAACCCCGATGATGCCGTCTACGATCTCCTTTGAGTTCGGGGACGTCGTCCTCGTTCCCTTTCCGTTCACCGACCAGTCCACCACCAAACAGCGCCCTGCCGTCGTCGTATCTTCCGCGGCCTACCACCGAGACCGGCGGGATCTGATCATCCTCGCCGTCACCAGCCAGATTCGTCCCGCGGCGGGTTTCGGTGAAGCCGTCATCCAACGCTGGGAATCGGCTGGACTGCTCAAGCCGTCGATGCTCAAGCCCCTGATCGCCACGCTCGAACGGCCGCTCGTGATGCAACGGCTCGGACGCTTGGATGCCGAAGATGTTTCGGCTCTCCGCCGCGTGCTCGACGAGATCCTCGGCCCCTGATCCCCCCAACCTTGCTACGCTCCGGCCGTACCAACGCTCGGAGGTTCCCCCATGATCGTTCGTGCCGCTTGGCTCGTCGTCCTGCTTGGTTCGCTCGCCGTTCCGGCCTTTGCCGATCCGCGCCCGCCGCTCGCGGAGCCGGCGCCTTCGCCGGATGGTTCGACGATCGTGTTCGCCTCGGGAGGGGATCTGTGGACGGTGGCGGAGGAGGGCGGGGACGCGTCGCTGCTGGTGTCCCACCCGGCCACGGAGTCCCGGCCGCTGTACTCGCCGGACGGGACGGAAGTGGCCTTCGTTTCGACCCGCAGCGGCAACGGGGACCTCTACGTGCTGACCCTGGCCACCGGGGCTCTGCGGCGGGTGACCTGGGACGATGCGCCGGATCTGCTCGACGCCTGGTCGCCGGACGGGCGGTTCCTCTACTTCAGCTCCGTCCGTGAGGAGATCGCGGGCATGACCGACGTCTTCCGGGTGCCCGCCGCGGGAGGGCTGCCGGTGGCCTTGGCGGCAGACCGATACCTGGCCGAGTTCGGCGCCGCGCCGGCGCCAGAGGGCGGGACGGTGGCCTTCTCGGCCCGCGGCGTCGCCTTCAACCAGTGGTGGCGCCACGGCTCCTCGCACCTCGACGAGAGCGAGCTGTGGCGGCGGGACGCGGAGGGCCGGGCGACGCGGCTTTCGGTGTCCGGGGCGAAGCACCTGTGGCCCCTGTGGGCGCCCGCGGGGGATCGGTTGTACTTCGTGTCCGATCGCGACGGCCACGAGAACCTCTGGCAGCTCGACCCGCGGCGCGAGGCCACCGCCGAAGGCGACGGCGCCACGCCGCTGACCCGCTTCACCGATGGTCGCGTGCTGTGGCCGGCCCTGTCGGCCGACGGAGGGACGCTGACCTTCGAGCGCGACTTCGAGATCTGGTCCCTGGCGCTGCCCTCGGGCGTCGCCCGCGCCGTGCCGGTGCGCCTCGTGGGCACGGCCCGGGCCGAGACGATCGAGCGCACTTCCCTCGGCGAATTCAGCGAGCTGGCCCTCTCGCCGGACGGCAAGAAGCTCGCGCTCGTCGCCCGCGGCGAGGTGTTCGCGGCGTCCGCCGTCGATGGCGGGAACGCCGTGCGGATCACCCGCACCGCCGCTGCCGAGCTCGAGCCCACCTGGGCTCCGGACAGTCGCACCCTGGCCTACGTATCCGAGCGCGGCGGCAAGCGCGAGATCTTCGCTTACGACTTCACCACCCGGACCGAGCGCCGCCTGGCCGAGGGCGATGCGCCACTCTACTCGCCCGACGGCAAGCTGGTGGCCTATTTGCGCGATGGCCGCGAAGTGCGGACCATGGCCCCGGACGGCACGGGCGACCGCCAGCGCGCCGCGGGCGCCTTCGGCCGGCCGCCGCTCCACGATCTGCAGGTGCTCGCCTTCTCGCCGGACTCCGCCTGGCTCGCCTTCGCCTCCCACGGCGAGCGCATGTTTCGGAACCTCCACGGGATCGAGCTGGCCACGGAACGCCGCGAGCAGCTCTCCTTCCTGGCCAACGCCTGGGGCTCGTCGGTGGCCTGGAGCCCGGACGGGACTTTTCTCCTCTACGACAGCCGCCAGCGCACCGAGCCCGGGGTGCTGGCGCGCATCGACCTCGTGCCCGCGGCGCCGAAATTCCGCGAGGACCGCTTCCGAGATCTGTTCACCGGCGGCGAACCGGAGAAGCCCGCCACCGAGAAGAAGGAGGAGGAGGAGAAGAAGGACGCCACGCCGACAGCCCCGAAGCCGGTGCGAATCGAAGCCGAGGGGCTGCGCCAGCGGCTCGAAATCCTTCCCGTGGGACTCGACGTCAACTTCGTCACCATCGCGCCGGACGGCAAAACGGCGATCCTGCTCGCCAGCGTGGCCGGTCGCCAGAACCTCTACAGCTTTCCGCTGGACCCCCTTTCGGACGACCCCGCGGTGGCCAAGCAGCTGACCTCCACCCGCGGGGACAAAGGCAAACCGGCCTTCTCGCCGGACGGCGCGGAGATCTTCTTTCTGGACGACGGCGCGCCCAAGGCCTTGAAGCTGGCCGGTGGCGACGTGCGCTCGATCTCTGTCCAGGCCGAGATTGAGGTGGACTTCGCCGTCGAGCGCGGAGTGCTCTTCGACCAGACCTGGACCTATCTCGCCGAGCACTTCTACGACTCCGCCATGCACGGCGCCGACTGGCCGGGCCAGGGCGCGCGCCATCGGCCCTACGCCGAGGCCGCCGCCACGCGCGACGAGCTGCGCCGGGTGCTGTCGCTCCTGATCGGCGAGTTGGACGCCTCCCACACGGGCATCCGCGCCCCGGGCAGCGAGTCGGTCACCGTCACCGGCCGGCTCGGATTGCGCTTCGACAGTGCCGAGCTCGAGCGCTCGGGCCGCGCACGCGTCGCCGAGGTGGTGGCCCTGGGACCGGCGGATCTCGCGGGCGTCAAGGCGGGCGAGGTGCTCGTGGCGATCGAGGGCACCGCTCTCGCAGCCAGCGGCGACCCCGCGCGGCTGCTCGACGGGCGCATCGGCAAACGCACCGAGCTGACGGTCCTGGGGGCCGATGGCAAGGAGCGCACGGTGGCCGTCCTGCCGATCGATCTGTCGGCCGAGAAGACGCTGCTCTATCGCCAGTGGGTCGAGCAGAAGCGCCGGTATGTCGAAACGAAGAGCGGCGGAAAGCTTGGCTACGTCCACCTGCTCAACATGTCGGCGGACGCCTTCGCCCAGCTTCTCGTCGACCTCGACACGGCCAACCAGGCCAAGGAGGGGGTGGTGGTGGACATCCGCAACAACAACGGCGGCTTCGTCCACGCCTACACCCTCGACGTGCTCGCCCGCCGGCCCTTCCTCACCATGACCTTCCGCGGCATGGCCCCGGCCCCGGCCCGCGCGGTGCTCGGCCAGCGCTCCCTCGAGCGACCCACGGTGCTGGTCACCAACCAGCATTCCCTGTCGGACGCGGAGGACATGTCCGAGGGCTACCGCGCCCTCGGCCTCGGACCGATCGTCGGCGAGCCCACGGCGGGCTGGATCATCTACACCTCGAACGTCGATCTGCTCGACGGCAGCTCGCTACGCCTGCCCTTCATCGGCGTCGCCGACCGCAACGGCGAGAACATGGAGCGCGCACCGCGGCCCGTGGACATTCCGGTGACCCGCCCCGTGGGCGAGCCCGCGGGTGAGGACATCCAACTGGACGTGGCGGTACGGGAGCTGTTGGGGCGGCTGGGAACGGGCCAGAACCGGCCGTAGAACCGTCCCTCAACCCCCCACTGCCCCCGACCACCGCGCCGTTCCGCCGCTCTCGAAGCCATCGGAGAAGAGGCCCGGGGGGCGGCTCGGGTCCCAGAAGTTGCGGCTGAGGACGAGCAGGCAGAGGAGCGTGACGGTGTCCTCGTAGTAGCCCTCTTCGCGCGTGTAGACCGCATCGTAGACGGCGTTCAGGAAGGCCTGGCCGGCGGGGTCGACCATGGCGGCCACGGCGAAGGGGGCGGCGAAGAAGCTGGTGAAAAAGTCGCCGGGAGGAATGGGCGTGCCGTCGAGGGCGTAGCCGGGCTTGATCGCGGCGGCGACGCCACCGGTCGAGGTGCGGATCCACTGGGCGATGCGCCGGGCCTGAAGGGTCGAACCGGCGTCGCCGTTCAGGAGCGCGTCGGTGGCCAGGCGCCAGGGGACGCGGCCGGCGTTGTAGTAGTACTCGCCGTCGTGGGGGCCTTCGAGAAAGCCGGGCGGCGCGGGGCGCGGGGCGGAGTTGCCGGCCGAGAGCGGCACGGTGAAATCGGGCAGGAGGCCGGTGGCGGGGGCGACCTCGGTCTGGAGGAGCTCGGTCGTGAAGGCCACTGCGTCCGCGGCAATGTTCCAGGTATTGGTGCCGTTGGCGCGCGAGAAGGCGCGGAAGTGTCCGGGCATGAAGTCCGAAGGCCGCACCGTCCGCTCGTTGTACTCGGCGCCGGCCGGGTCCACCCAGTCGCCCAGGAGCGGCAGGCCGCTGGTCGGGCCGAGGGTCGAGGCGGCCATGCCGGCGATGACCCGGCGCGCCTCGTTGCCGTAGTGGAAGCGTCCGCCGTTGCCCCACTGCTGCTCGGCGAGGAGCAGGGCGTAGGCGAGGTCCGCGTCGCCGTCGAAGGCGGAGTCGTTGCCGGACGGGTCGGCCACCTCGTTGGCGTTCACATGCCAGTCCGTCAGCCGGCCGTCGATGGAACTCGGGTGATCGAGGGCGAACTCCCACAGCCCGTCGAAGATCGTCCGCGCGGTCATGTCCGAGCCGGCCAGGTGGGCAACGAGAATCATGCCGTAGCCCTGGCCCTCGGAGACGGTCTCGGAGCCTGCCGCCGTGCCAGTCTTCACCCGGTACCGCGGGTGACCGTCGGCTTCCGTGCCCGCCGTGGCCAGGTAGGCGGCCTTCCACCGGCCGTAGGCGGCCACCACGTCGACGTCGAGCTGAGCCTGGTTGCGATGGCTGGGCGCGAGGGTCCCCGGCGCGTAGCTGACGTGCTGCGGAAAGGGATAGCGCTCGGCCTGCGCGTAGGCCGTGGCGGGAGCCAGGAGCAGGGTGACGATCAAGAGAACCGTTCGGCGCATGAGATCTCCCGAATTGTGTCGCGGGTTGTCACTCGATCTGTAAGACCAACTACCCTGCGCTTGGATCAGCGGGCGGACACACTGGTCCGCCCCTACGGGAACGGCCGGTGTAGGGGCGGACCAAAGCGTCCGCCCGTCTGGGCTTGAAGGCGAAGCCTATCGTAAAGCATCGATGCCTGGTGCCGAGCCTTCCGCCCGCCGCCCTTGCGCCCCACGGACCGAAGGTAGGACAATCCGCGGGCAGAACAATTCACCCGAGGTCACCAAGGGAGCTCCCGATGGCTGCTCGCGTCTACAACTCCGTCGTCGACATTTTTCATCATCGGGTCGAGTCGACTCCCGACGCCGACGCGATGTACGGCCGCCAGAACGGCCAGTGGTACACGTTGACCTGGCGGGAGTCGGCGGCACGGGTGCGCAAGATTGCCTGCGGCCTGCTCTCGCTGGGCCAGGAGCGGGCCGGGCGGGTGGCCATCCTCTCCGGCACACGGCCCGAATGGGTGTTGGCGGACCTCGGCATCCTCGCCGCCGCGGGCGCCACCACCACCATCTACCCGTCGAACACGCCGGAGGAGTGCGCCTACATCCTGTCGGACTCGGGCACCGTCTTCTGCTTCGCCGAGAACCTGGTCCAGGTTGGCAAGCTGCTCGAAATCCGTGCCGACGTTCCCGCGGTGCAGCGCGTCATCCTGATCGATGGCGCCGCCCCCGCGGGAGAGCCCTGGGTGATCACCCTGGCCGAGCTCGAGGCGGCCGGTAGCGCCTGGGACGCGGGCCACCCGGGCGAGTACGAGCGCGTGTCGGGCAGCGTGACTCGCGAGGACCTGGCGACCCTGATCTACACCTCGGGCACCACCGGCAAACCCAAGGGCGTCATGCTGGCCCACGACAACTGGGTGTTCGAGGGCGAGGCCATCGCCGAGATGGCGCTACTCCGGGACGACGACAAGCAATACCTCTTCTTGCCCCTCGCCCACTCCTTCGCAAAGGTGCTCGAGATCGGCTTCATCATCACCGGCGCACCGACGGCCATCGACGGCTCCATCGACGACCTGGTCGAGAACCTCGGCGTGGTCAAGCCGACGGTCATGGGCGCGGTGCCCCGGATCTTCGAGAAGGTCTACAACAAGGTCGTGACCGGCGCCCGCGAGGCCGGTGGGCTCAAGTACAAGATCTTCACCTGGGCGGTGGCCGTGGGCCGCAAGGTCTCGGCCCTGCGCCAGAAGGGCCAGGAGCCAGGGGGCCTGCTCGCCTTGAAACACAAGATCGCCGACAAGCTGGTGTTCTCGAAGCTCAAGGCACGTTTCGGCGGACGCATCCGCTACTTCGTCTCGGGCGGCGCGCCGCTGGCCCGCGAGATCGCCGAGTTCTTCCACGCGGCGGACATTCTGGTGCTCGAGGGCTACGGGCTCACCGAGAGCTCGGCGGCGTCCTTCGTCAACCGGTACAACAACTACAAGTTCGGCACCGTGGGGCCGCCGGTGCCGGGCCTCAAGGTCAAGATCGCCGAGGACGGCGAGATCCTGCTCTCCGGCCGGGGCGTCATGCAGGGCTACTACAAGCTGCCCGAGGCCACCGCCGAGACCCTGGTCGACGGCTGGCTCCACACCGGAGACATCGGCATGCTCGACGAGCGCGGCATGCTGACCATCACCGACCGCAAGAAGGACATCATCGTCACCGCGGGCGGCAAGAACGTGGCCCCCCAGAACGTCGAGAACCTGCTGAAGACGTCCTCCGCCTTCATCTCCCAGGTAGTCATGCTCGGCGACAAACGGCCCTTCTGCATCGCCCTCATTGCGATCAACGAAGAGACGGTGGGCAAGTGGGCCAAGGAGCAGGGTCTGGCCTACCGGACCTACGCCGAGCTGGCCGCCAAGCCCGAGGTCAAGAAGCTCGTGGAGGGGGTCGTCAAAGCCAACAACGAGCGCCTCGCGGCTTACGAGCAGATCAAGAAGATCCACCTGCTCGACCACGAGCTCTCCCAGGAATCCGGCGAGCTCACTCCGAAAATGTCGATCAAGAGGAAAGTCGTCGAGCAGAACCACAAGGACATCCTGGAGGGCATGTACTCCGGAACCATGGCCGAGATGTAACGCCCGACCGGCTCAGTCCCACGGTCCGAAGACCTCGTGAGCCACCGCTTCGGGCGCTTCCTGGAGCGGCAGGTGCCCCGCTTCCGGGAGCTCGATCACCCGCGCTTGAGGCAACGACCGGCGCCAGAGTTCTCCGCCCGTCTTCACGGCCGAAAAGGTGTGGGCGCCGTGGACCAGCCGGACCGGCAGCTCGAGACCGGCGAAGGACTCCGGACCGCCCACCCCGCCGAGGACCCGGAGGTAGGCCAGGGTGACCTCGTGGTCGACGCGCGCGAAGGACGCGGTCAAGTCGCTCTTCTCTGTTCGCCTTGCGGCCAGGGCCTGATTGGTGAGCCGGCGGCCAAGGTCACTGGCGAAGGTGGCGAGGTAGACCCGCCGGCCGAACGCACCCAGGGTGAAGACCCGAAAATACCAGGGCATGAACGCAAAGACATCGAGCCCCACCACCCCGGCCAGCTGCGCTTCGATGCGCCTGGCCGTGGCGAGAGCCAGGATCGCGCCCAGGCAGTTGCCCACGAGGATGGGCTTCACGCCGGACTCGCGGATGACGATTTCCACCGCCGCAGAGATTTCCTCGACCACCGCGGCCTCGGTGATCGCCGCCGGAGCCGGCGAGGCACCGTAACCGGGCAAGTCCCCGCTCCAGAAGCTCACGTCCTCGGGTAGCCGGAGCCGGAGCGGCTCGAACGTGGTCCGGTTCCCGCCCCAGCCGTGAAGGCCGAGGTAGGCCCGCGATCCGGTCCCCCACCGTTCGATTTCCATGACCTTCCCTTTTCGAAGACGCGTTCCGCGGCTGAGTTGAGACCACGGATCCTAATCGCTCGCGCGCCAACTAGAACCCGAAACTCGCGGCAGGCGAATTTCCACAACCAACCCACCGCCGTCGCGCTCGGTCAGCTGGATGGTGCCGCCGTGGATTTCGACCGCCCGTTTGGCGATGGCGAGGCCGAGGCCGACACCATCGCGGGCACGGCCGCCATCGGCGCGGTGGAAGGGCTCGAAGACAGCCGCGTGGTCGGCCGCGGGAATGCCCGGGCCGCGATCCGCCACCCGCAGCACGAAGTCGCCGCCCTCCAACGTGGCGCGGGCCTCGACCGTGGTGCCCGAGGCGGTGAACTTGACCGCGTTGCGCAGCACGTTCTCGAAGGCCCGGCGCAGCGGCTCGGAGTGCACGGCGGCGAAGACCTCGCCGGCGTCGCCCTCAAACTGAACTTCCTTGCCCGCGGCCTCGGCCTCGAAACGGGCGTCGTCGGCAATGGCGGCCACGAACTCGCCGAGCTCGACCCGCTCGACCGGGTCCCCACCGGTGCCGGCGTCGAGGTGGGACAGGGTCAGCAGCTCCCCCACCAGAGCGTCCAGCCGCGCCACCTCGCGCTCCACCCGCTCGAAGGTCTCCTCCGCCCGAGCCGGGTTCTGGCGGCCCAGGCCGACCGCCGCCTGGAGCCGGGCGAGGGGCGAGCGCAGCTCATGGGAGACGTCGTGGAGGAGGCGCCGCTGGCCGTTCACCAGGCGCTCGAGCTCGGCGGTCATGCGGTCGAAGCCGCGACCCAGGTCCGCCACCTCGTCGCGCCGCCGGCCCATGGCGGGGGCCACGCGGGTCGACAGGCGGCCCGCCCGCACCTCGTCCATGGCCCAGCGCAGGGAGCGGATGGGTTTCGACAGATACCCAGCCAGGAGCCACGCCACCGCCAGGCTCGCCACGAGTCCCGCGGTGGCGAGGACGGCGGGTGGCGGCCAGTGCCGGCGAGGGATCGGGTGGCCCCGGTGCCCCGGGCCCACCGGTACGGCGAGCAGCGTGTAGCGGTGGCCGTCCGGCGCCGTGGCCTCGCGCGGGGCGAAGCGTCCGAGTCGCTCCCGCGGGGCGGGGCGCCCGAACACCTCGCGACCGGCTTCGTCGACGACCAGGACGGTGATCGGCAACCGGCCCTCCCAATCCTGGAACAGCGGGTGGAGCGCCGGCAGCCCGCCGCGTTCGATGGCCCCGGCGGCGGCCTCGACCAAACCCGCGGGGCCGGGCGCGATGGCCCCGCCCATCGAGATCCGGTGGAGCGAGTGGACCCAGACGGTCAGGCCCACGACGACCCCGGCCACCACCAACGCGGCGAGAAAGACGGCGAAGAACTTCCAGAACAGGCGGCCCATGGCTGTGCTCCTCAGTCCCGCACCAGCTGGTAGCCGACGCCGCGCACGGTCTGGATGGCGGCTCGCCCCTCGGCGTCCGGGCCGAGCTTGTGGCGGATGGCGGAGAGATGGACGTCGATCGAACGGTCGAAGCGGGCGAGGGGACGGCCGAGTCCCTGTTGGGACAGCTCGGCCTTGCCGACCACCCGCCCGGCATGGCGGGCGAGCACCTCGAGCAGGTTGAACTCCGTGCTGGTCAAGGTCAGGGGCTGGCCCCGCCACTCCGCCGTCC
>CXWL01112143.1_pt1 | contig 85846 bp, 72 predicted proteins | sample 590931 | NCBI WGS metagenome assembly CXWL01 (sample SAMEA3498368, study PRJEB10139) | groundwater metagenome | biome: water well; material: biofilm material | place: Germany | collected 2015-04-27
CCCCTGGTGCGTGGTTGTTGCCGCTGTGTCAACTCCGCGCACAACATGTCGCGCTGCGGATTGCCTGCCTTTGGTATCAGCGGCTCTACAACCACGGCCTCCCCCTTGCGGGGGCAAGGGGGAAGGAGAAGCAGCACCAGTTGTTGCACCTCCATGCGGTTTTGCGTGAGTGTGCCAGTTTTGTCCACGCACAGCACGGTGGCCGAGCCCAGCGCCTCCACTGTCGGTACGCGGCGGGTGAGCACCCGGTGCCGCGAAATGCGCCATGCGCCCATCGCCATGAATACCGCCAGCACCACCGGATATTCTTCCGGCAGGACCGACATCGCCAGCGTGATGCCGGACAGCAGCCCGTGCAACCAATCGCCCCGCGTCACGCTGTAAACCACCATCAGCAACAGGCTCAACAGCACGCCGATGATGGCGAGCTTGCGCACCAGCCCGCCGATTTCCTTTTGCAGCGGCGTCGCCTCGACCGCCAGCTCCCGCAGGGACTTGCCGATTTTGCCGATTTTGCTGTGCGCCCCGGTCGCCAGCACCCGCGCCATGCCGCGCCCCTGCACCACCAGCGTACCGGAATAGACAAAAGGCAGGTTGTCCCCGCCGGGTGGGGGCGGGCCAGCGGCATCCGGTCGCGCAATCTTGCGTACCGCCGCCGACTCCCCGGTGAGCAGCGATTCATCTGCGGCGAAATCGTTGCAGGAAAGGAGCACTGCATCTGCCGGGATGCGGTCGCCTTCGGCCAGAACCAGGATGTCGCCGCGCACCACTTCGCGCCCGGCGATGCGCCGCTCGACACCGTCGCGCACCACCAGCGCGCGCGGGCTGGTGAGGTCGCGCAACGCCTCCAGCACACGCTCGGTCTTGTGCTCCTGATAGATGGTGATGGCCATCACCGCGCACACGAACCCCAGCAGCATCAGCGCATCGCCGGTATCGCCGAGCAGCAGGTAGATCGCGCCCGCCGCCACCAGCAGCAGGAACATCGGCTCGCGCGCCACCTCCAGCGCGATGCCGGGCAGGTTGCGCCGCCCGCTTGCGGGCAGCTCGTTCGCGCCTTCGGCTTGCAGCCGCGCCAGCGCTTCAGCCTGCGACAGGCCGCGCAAATCGGGTTGATCGGGCGTTGGCTGGCTCACGTGCAACCTTTCGTTTCAACTCAGATCATCATTAGCGCCAAACCAGTTCCTTCCTCCTTGCCCCCGCAAGGGGGAGGCCGTGGTTGTATAGCCGCTGATACCAAAGGCAGGCAATCCGCTACGCAACAAGTTGCGTGCGGAGCGGCTACAACCACGCACCAGAGGGAAGGTTAGGATGGGGGTAGGGCAGTGGGGCGATAGCATTTCTACCTCCTCCCCGGCCCTTGAAGGGGATGGGAAATATTGGCTTATGGGTTACCTGGGTTCAACAGAGGCCGGGTTATTCAATATAATCCGGCATTCCACCTTCCATGATTCTGCCGGAAACAAACAGCCCGTGCCGAGAAAATACTTCAAGAAATTTTTGCCCGGCCACGATACGGTGAAGCAGAGCCGCTGGATAAAACCGTTCGGCGAGTGGCTGCACCACCCCAACCTGTGGCATCTGCACCGGCGCTCGGTGGCGGGCGGGGTGGCGGCCGGCATGTTCTGCGGCCTGATACCCGGCCCGTTCCAGATGATAGGCGCGGCGCTGGCGGCTGTAATGTTCCGCGTCAATCTCCCGGTGGCGGTCTTTACCACCCTGTACACCAACCCGCTCACTCTGGCGCCGCTGTACATGCTGGCATACGAGCTAGGCTCGTTCGTCATCGGCCAGGGCAACGGCTTGTCGGGCGCGAGCCTCGCGTTTCCAGAACTGGGCTGGGACAACTGGTTCCCGGTCTTGCTGGATTGGGTGGTGTCGTTGGGCAAGCCGCTCGCTTTCGGCCTGCTGCTGCTGGCCGTCATTTTTTCCGTGGTGGGCTATTTTGCGGTGCGCGTGCTGTGGTACGCGGCGGTGGTGTGGGAGTGGCGCAGGCGCGCGCAGCGCCGCGCGAAGAAGCTTTGAGTTTTGCCCCTTCATGCAGCCAACCCGAGCAAAGCGGCTTGCCTTGCCGCCAGCATATAGCCTCTTCTTCCGCTGCGCGCTGTTCCTGCTGATCGGCGCAAGCCTGTTGCGCAAGCTGTTCGATCCCATTGTCTGGTTTCACTTGATCGTCGGGCGCGAGGTGGTGCGCCGCATGAGCATCCCCAACCAGGAGTTTTCATCCTGCCCAGACTGGGCGAACCGGGCGAATTCCACGAGTGGGGCTTTGGCGTTTTTATTATCTGATCGAACACTACTCCGGCTATGCCGGCATGGCGATCGTCAACGCTGCATTTGGTTGCGGGCTTCCGCGGAGGCGCTCCCGTTCACGTTGGCTTCTTCAGCCCCGGATTTCCGCTTCCGGTACGTTTCGCCGGTGGCGTCTGTCTGTAATTTTGGGCGATTCAACCTGAAATCCTCTATTGACCGGGGTGTAGGTGCGAATGAATTCGCACCTACAAAGGCTGCGTAACCTATTGAAACGTCAGAGCTCTCTTCACTAATTGAGGAATTTAGGTTCAAATCAAAAAAACGCCCGCCGAGGGTGGCGGGCCAGGGAGAAACAGAAGGAGTTTCCGGCTACAGTTTCCAGCCGTAGGCAATACCCAGAGAGTCCTGATACATATTCAGGTTGAAGCCGGCAGTCCCACCCGTACCGGAAACGGTTTTCTTGAAAGCGTGCGTGTAGCCTACCGTTAACTCTGATTTGCTGGGCATGATCCAGGTAGCGCCCAGCGTTAAATGGTCCTGTATTACACCTGGAGCCAGGACGTTGAACATGGTTTCATGGCTTGGGATGGGCTGTCGGCCAGTGTTATAGCCGGCGCGCACGACTAACCCGCTGACGTATTGGTGGCTTACGCCCAGCTTGAGCACGGTCATGTCGCGCCAACCGAAACCCGGGCCGTTGCTTGCGCCCATGGCTCCGGGGCTAGCCATCGGGTTGCCGATCGAATTGACCTTGCTGTATTCGATTTGCTCAATATCGGCAGCAATAGTGGTTGTTTCGGTAAGTTTTGCCGCAATTCCCACGCCATAATTTGCCGGAATATCGAACCCGCCCTGCTCCGCAAACAAGCCAGAGTATTTGTTGAGCTTGCCCATTTTGGTTTTGGTCTGGTAAGTCGCCCCCAGGGTTACTGAAGGGGTAACCTTTCCCGTCCAGCCGATGCGCACGCCCAAGCCGGTCGAGGAGTCGTATCCTGGGTTTATCACGCCGAAACCTTGCAGCCCCTCCGCCTTGAATTGTTGGTAGGCCAGATTGAGCGATATTCCAACCGCATTGTCGGCGTTTAATTTCATTGCATAAGTCGGCGCGATGAACAACTGCATAAGGTCAACCCCCATTCTTCCCGTTCCAAAACTGGATGAGGCGTAGTTGGTATTCATGCCGCCATTGCCATAAACCGATACTCCAAAAGACGAATCAGATCCCAAGGACTTGTTATAGCCAAACTCCGGAATCAGAAAACTGCTATCGCCGTTGCCGCTCAATTCGCCAACTTGGGGTGGAGCGACGGCATGGCGGTTTGGTTTGAACCAGTCCACACCAAAATCAATCCGGTCGCCAATCATCACCATACCTGCCGGGTTGGTCGCGGCGGCGAGAGCGTCCTGCGGCAAGGCAATACCGACCCCGCCCATCCCTTTGGCCTTCATCCCGTAGCCGTGCGCGAAGTAACCGTTGGTGGCGTTCGCCACCGGTGAAACCAGACCGCCCGCAACCAGCGCCAGGACAAGAACTCTCCGCTTGTTCATAAAGCTTCCCCTTATCAAGTTAAAGTTGTGAGTCTGCTGCGGTGGTTAAACGAAAAGGCAAATGTCGGTGTCTCCGGCAAATTCCAGGAACATGGCGGCGCCGCCGTACTCGATGCCGTCAATGAATTCGCTCTTGTTGAACTCGAAGAGGTCAACCGTCATCTGGCAGGCGATAAATTTCACGTCGGCTTCCTGGCATACGGTGCGTAATTCCTCGAGGGACGCCACGCCTTTTTTCTTGAGCTTGTCTTTCATCATCATGGTCGCCATCGTTTCCATTCCGGGCAGCACCTGAACCAGCACCGGCATCGGCACCGGCATCGGCATGGCGGGGTTGGCCAGCGGGCTGATCTTGACGTCGGACAGATCCTTGCGCAGCAACTGCAAGCCGTAGAAAGTGAAGAACACTTGGACTTCGTAGCCGAGCGCGGCTGCCGTGGATGCGAGGATGAACGGCGGATAGGCCATATCCAGCGTTCCCTTGGTTGCGATGATCGCCATTTTTTTCATGGGATATTCCTTGAAATTGCGGCGTTATTTCTTCTGCATGAGGAAAACGTACTCCCCTTTTTCGGTAGATGAGGACACCAGCACATTGCCGGTCTGGTTGGCGAATGCCTGCATGTCCTTGATGGAACCCGGGTCGGTGGAAACGACCTTGAGCACCTGCCCCGGCGTCATGTCGGCCAACGATTTTTTGGTTTTCAGGATGGGCAGCGGGCAGTTGAGGCCCCTTGCATCCAGTTCTTTGTCAACGTTCATAATAATCTCCGTGGTCGTGCATTGGTGTAGGCGGTCGGTGAAATCGCCGGCTTGCGATATTGACCCGGCACAATTTCGAGCTGCATTTCCGCTCGGCCCGAACTTGTCGAAGGCCATGAAACCATCCCTGTTTCGACAGGCTCAACACGAACGGTCTCATGCCTTATTTGTATCGAATCCGGAGCGCCTGCCGGGTAGTGCTATTAAGGAGAATCGGGCTTCCGATGTCTATAGCCCATAAGGGTGATGGGTGGCTACCCTTATGGGTTATGTGGGTTTGACGCGTGTCAACCGTGCGCTCAATCTTTTTTCAGCAGGCTGCGGTCGCGCCCGACATCCACCCCTTTCGAATCCAAGCGCTTGAAAATATCGCCCAGCGCGATGTCCTCGTTGGCGAAAATATTGCCCCCGCCGATCATGTCAAACAGGCCGGTCTGGCGCATGAGATCCAGCACCTGTTTCTTCAGCCCGCTGAACACGATGGTGACACCGTTGCTGCGCAGGCGTTGCACGAGGTGGTGGATCACTTCTTCGCCGGAAGCGTCCATCTGGTTGATGCCGTTGCCCACCACCAGCAAGTAGCTGGCTTGAGGCTGGCTGGCCACCGCCTCAAGGACGGTATCTTCAAAATAGGAAACGTTGGCAAAATAAAGCTGCCCGTCGTAGCGCATGGCGATAACGTGCTCGCTGGTCGGGAGGTTGTGGACTTTCACATCGCGCAGCGTGCCGTCGCTGTGGCGCGCCAGTATCGCCACTCTGGGCTTCATGGTGCGGAGCAGATACAGCACGATGGCGACTCCCGCGCCGACCAAAATGCCGTTGTCGAGATGCGGCGCAAAAGCGAGCGTGGCGACGAAAGTCACGGCGGCGGCCGCACCGTCGTGCCGGTGTACGTGCCAAGCATGTCGGATCGCCTTGAAATTGATCAGGCCGGATACCGCCATCATGATAACGGCGGCCAGAACCGCCTGCGGCAGGTGATAAAGCAGCGGGGTGAGGAACAGCAGGGTCAGCAGCACGACAATGCTGGCGAACACCGACGACATGCCGCTCGCCGCACCGGCGTTGAGGTTGACGGCGGAGCGCGAAAACGAGCCGCTGGCCGGAAAGGACTGGCTCAAGCTGCCGACCAGGTTGGCCAACCCTTGGCCGAGCAGTTCCTGGTTCGGTTCGATGCGCTGCTTGGTTTTTGCGGCCATGGCCTTGGCGATGGAGATGGCCTCCATGAAGCCGACCATGGAGATGACCAGCGCGCTGGAAAACAGCGCGGCAACCGCCTCCCAACTGATGTCCGGCAGGCTGAAGCCGGGCAGGCCGGGCGGCACGGTGCCGACCACTTCGCCGCCGCCGATCAGCTTGAACTCGTTGTTTTGCAGCTTGCCGATGCGCCAGCGGTGCCCGTCGGACTTTTCGCCCGGCGGTACATGGCCGAGAAGATAGAGTTTTGCGGGCTCTGCACCGCTGGCCGGCACCTGTTCAAAAATGAATTTGCGCAACGCGCGGCTGCTGCTGCGGCTTGCGTTCCTGACGTTATCCAGCTCCAGTTGCAGCAGCTCGATCTTGTACTTGAGTGCGGCGGCGCTCTGGTCGCCGGAAGCGTCATGCTGGAGGCGCTTGAGTTCCTTTGTGCGCTCGCCCAGCCGATCTTTCAGCTCGGCGACCCGCGCCTCGGCGCGCTGGTATTCGTCGGCCAGTGTCTTGACCTCCGCATCCATGATGGTTTCGATTTTGCCGGAACTGTTGCGCTCGAAGCCGATGCCCCAACTCACCAGCGTGGTCAGCGCCACCGCAATCAGCACGTTGGGCATTTTTGGCGCAAATTTTTTCAACGCGATCATGATGGCGAAGGCGGCAGCTCCCATGGCTAAAGTGGGGAGATGGGTTTCCCCGACCTGCAGCAGCACCCCCCAGATATCCTGGATGAAATGCTCGCTGCGCCCCATGGAAACGCCGAACAGCTTGTTGAGCTGGGACAGGCCGATGATGATCGCGGCGGCATTGGTGAAGCCGACGATCACCGGGTGCGAAAGAAAATTGACCAGCACGCCGAGCTTGAGCAGCCCCAGCGCCAGTTGCAGCACGCCCACCATCAGGGCGAGCAGGATGGCAAGGGCGACGAATTGTTCCGAGCCGGAAGCGGCCAGCGGTGCCAGGGCGGAGGCAGTGAGCAGGGAAACCACCGCCACCGGCCCGGTGGCGAGTTGGGCCGATGAGCCCCACAGGGCGGCGATGATGCCGGGCAGGAACGCCGCGTAGAGACCGTAGTAGGCGGGCAAACCGGCGAGCTGCGCGTAGGCCATGGACTGCGGGATGAGCACCAGCGCGACGGTGATTCCGGCAACCAGATCGGCCTTGAGCGTTTCCACGCGCAAGGGAAACCATTGCAGGAAAGGCAGCCAGCGGGCGAGACGGTTTTTCATGTTTGTCTCGGCTCTCCGTTTGGTAAAGCTGCGTGGCATTCCGAAAATATGCGTTTTTTGCAGGTGCGGCAGATTTCCGGGTCGAGCGTGGAATAGATCGGTTTGATCCAGTTCGATTTGGCGGGGAAGAACCCGCCCTCGCCAATGTCTTCCAGCTTGTCTGACTTGCGCAGAAACCTGTAAACGGAATCCCGGCAGCGGTAGAAATAAAGGCCTCCGCCCATTTTCCGGCGGCGGCGCGCTTCCTGGGCCAGCATTTCGGCGCCGGATACGTCCACAAAATTGATACTGCTGGCAAGCACCATCACCGTTTTCTGTCGCGGGTTGATTTCGTCAATTTGCATCAGGCCGCTCCGCAGGTAATCAACCGCGCCAAAAAAGATCGAGCCGTTGATGCGCACGATACGGAATTGCGGGCATTCGGGATGGCCGTGCGCATCCACGAAATGGTAAGCCCCTTCTTCGCTGGACGGCACGGAAGGCTCGATGCCAGGGCGGGAAACGCGGTAGAGGTAGAGCGCGAGAGAGAGCAGGATGCCGAAGAAAATTCCTTTTTCCAGGTCAATCAGGGTGCCGATCATCGTGACGAGCAGAATGACGGTTTCGGCGCGGCTGGTGCGGAAGATGGAAAAGATGTGGTGAAAATCAATCAGCCCCCAGGCGACGAGGAACAGGATCCCCGCCATGGCGGCGACAGGCAGATAGGCGGCAAGCGGTGCCACCAGCAACAGGATCAGGATCAGGAAAAGCGAAGCGAATACCGTGGCGAGCGGCGTTTTGGCTCCAGCCGCATAGTTGACACCGCTGCGGTTGAAAGACCCGCAGGACGCATAGCTCGAATAAAAGCTGCCGATGAGATTGGATAGCCCCTGGCCGATAAACTCCTGGTTGCCGTCAATGCGCTGCTCCGATTTCACGGCGATGGCACGCGAAATGGAAACCGCTTCAGTGAGCGCAAGCATGGTCACCACCAACGCGGGGAACAGCACCTTATGGATGGTGCCGTAAGACAGGTCGGGCAAAAAAAACGGCGGCGGGTGCGACGGCAAAGCGCCGACCGTATTGATCCCGGTTACTTCGACGCCGATTTCCAGGTTGGTGAAGTAGGCGGCAAAACTTCCCGCCACCATGGCGGCGATCATGTACGGCAGCTTCGGGATATAAAGCTTGGCCAATATTCCGGTTGTCAGCGTGAGCGCGGCGATGCCGGTAACGTAGGGGTTGATGTTTCCTGATTGCGCGATGGCTTGCTCGATTACCACATGAAAAGGTGAGCCGCGCAGGATGCTGATGCCAAAGAAATTTTTGACCTGGCTGGCGGCGATCAGTATCGCCGCTCCGGCGGTAAAGCCGATCACCACGGTATGGGAAATAAAGTTGACCAGCACCCCCATGCGCGCCAGCCCCAGAATAAGCTGGAACACTCCTGTCAAAAAAGTCAGCGTGAGCACCATGCTGATGAATTGAGGTGAGCCCGGCTCCGCGAGCGGGCTGATGGCAGCGAATACCGCGATGGAAATGGCCGTGGTGGGACCGGAAACCAGATGCCAGCTCGATCCGAACAGGGCGGCGACGATGGCCGGCAGCATCGCCGCGTACAGGCCGTATTCGGGCGGCATTCCGGCGATGGTGGCGAAAGCGACTCCTTGTGGCAGCACGATCAAGGCGCCGGTCAGCCCGGCGAGCAAGTCGTCTTTTGTGGTGGCGCGATTCACCATCGGCCACCAGCGTAAAAAAGGAAAGATGCGCGGTAGCCAGTATTTGGGCGGATGAGGGCGCTTCAAAAAACCTTCCAAGATTGCGCTCAACTTACGGTTTGATAATAAAGGTTCTGCGGGTGGTTGGCCTCGGCAAAGAAAAACCAGCGCTCCGCCAGCAGCCCGATGTATTGCAGTATAAAGGCAATAGCAGGCAGCGAGGGGCCGGATAGCGATGAAACGGACAGGCTGGCGGCAAGCAGCGCCAGCGGCGCAAAAAATGTCAGGATCAAAAAAACCGGTTTGATTGCCCGCATGAAGGCCGGGGTTTTGCCGTGAAAAAACTCGCGCGTGTTGAACGATCCTCCCATGGCGCCCTGCGTTTTCTGCGCGATGCGCGGATGCTTGATGCCGATGGCCGTGCGCAGGGATGACTTCGGTTTGAGGCGCGCGTTGCGCAGCAGCGAGGCGGTGCGGCCAGCGCAGGCGAGCAGCGTCAGGATGATCGCCCATCCGGCATGGAAGCCGGACAGTTGCGGCGCCATCGTAGCCGAGAAAGCTGCTGCCAGCACGAAGCCGGAAGCCCCGCCGAGCAGGGTGAGGTTGATCACCGTGAGCGGCGTGTGCCATTCCTGAAGAAAACGCAGGCTGGCATAGACCATCGCCGTGCAACCGAACAGCGCGAAACACAGCAGCATACCCAGCGCGCCGAGCAGCAGCGTGGGATCAACGGCCCGTTCGCCGGGCAGATCGAACAGCGGCGCGTGCCAACAAAACCAGTGCGCGCAGCCGTAAAGCAGCACCGCGCCCATGAATGTCGGCAAGACGATCACCTCGCGCGACAGCCAGGAGGTTCGCCACTGCGCGGCGGCGCGCCAGGCGCGCTCCGGGTGGCCGAGATGGAAGAACGAGGCGATCAGCCCGGCGCAGAGAAATGCCAGGGCGATAACGCTGCCCACCGCGAAATAGGAGCGGCTGTCCGGCGCGGGCAGGAGTTCGAAGAAAACGTACAGTTGCACGGTGTAGAGGGCGAGGAACAGCCCCTGGCCGACGCCGATCAGGGTAGTGAGAAAAATAACGGAGAAGGCGGGGCGCATGGTTTTACCAACTGGTCACATCGTCGAGCGTGGGTAGCTGCCGCGATGGTTTGGGCAGCTTGCCATCTATCTTGAGCGGGTTATCGGCGCGCACCAGTTGATCCTCGTGTACCGCGATCGCGGTTTTGCGCCGGGGCAGGTAATGGTTGGAGGGTTGTGTGCCCCATTCCGGCATCAGGGTGTAGCCGCCATTTTCGCGGATCGCGCGCGACACAGCAGAATCGGGATCGTGGATGTCGCCAAACAGGCGCGCGCCGGGCGGGCAAGCCATCACGCAGGAGGGCCTGCGATCCGCTTCGGGCAGGGTCGTGCTGTAAATGCGGTCCACGCACAGCGTACACTTCTTCATTACCCTCTGCTTTTCATCCAGTTCGCGCGCGCCGTAGGGGCAGGCCCAGGAGCAATACTTGCAGCCGATGCACTTGTCGTAATCCACCAGCACGATGCCATCTTCCTTGCGTTTGTAAGATGCGCCGGTCGGGCATACCGGCACGCACGGCGGTTCTTCGCAGTGCAGGCACGACTTGGGGAAATGCACGGTTTCAGTTTGCGGGAACTCGCCGACCTCGAAAGTCTGCACCCGGTTGAAGAAGGTGCCCGTCGGGTCGGCGCCGTAAGGGTTACAGTCGCTCAACGGCCCGGCAGCGCCGGAGGTGTTCCACTCCTTGCAACTGGTAACGCAGGCGCTGCAACCCACGCAGACATTGAGGTCTATGACCAGGGCGAGCTGGGTCATTTTTCGCCCCCCGTTTTTTCTGGTATTTGCGGAGAATCTGAAAAGCTGTAAATCCCCCCTACCCCCCATTTTTCAAAGTGGGGAATGTTTTTGTTCGCTTCTTTTTTCAAAGGGGAAACATTCTTGCCTTCTTCTGCTGCAAGGGTAGAAACCTCCTCACTCCCCCCTTTGCAAAAGGGGGGCGGGGGGGGATTTGGTTTTTGGTTCTGATTTTGATCTGGCTTTACCCGCTCACCAACCACTCTTGCAATCTCGCTCAACACCGCCTCCATCTCGCGCAACACCTGCAAATTGTCGAAGCGCAAAACCTGAAGCCCCAATCCTTGCAGATAGCTGTCCCGTGCCGCATCCCTTTGTGCGTGCTCTTGCTCGAAATGCTGCGAGCCATCCAACTCTATTACCAGCTTGGCGCTGGCCGCATAAAAGTCCACGATATAGCAGCCGATGGGTTTTTGTCGGTAAAACTGCACGTCGTGAATCTGCTTGCGCCGCAGCCGCAACCACAAGGATTGCTCGGCATCGGTCATGCGATGGCGCAAGGTGCGGGCATGCGCTTTGAGGCCACGGTTGTATTTCATCATTTCCGCTTGCCCCCCGCAAAATACGCCAGCCATTTATCAAGGTAGGGCGTGGTTCCCGGATAGGGTTTCATCGGTTCGAACTGCGGCGAGGTTTGCTCCGGCTCACCCGCTTCAACCGGGTAGATGCGCACCCGCACATCGAACCATGCGGCCTGCCCGGTGACGGGGTCGGAGTTCGACAGGGTGCCTCCGCCGGCAGCTGGCAGTTCTTCCGAAATGAGGTGGTTGAGCAGGAAGCCGAGCTGCGATTCATTGGCGTCAGGTGCGAGATTCCATGCGCCGGAAGATTTGCCGATGGCGTTCCAGGTCCACACCGTTCCAGGCTCCACGGCCTCGGAGTAGCGGCACATACAGCGCACCTTGCCCCATTGCGATTCGATCCACATCCAGCCGCCATCGCTTATTCCAGCCGCTTTTGCCGTGCCGGAATTGACGAACAGACAGTTGTGCGCGTGGATCTGCCGCAGCCAGGCATTCTGCGAATCCCACGAGTGGTACATGGCCATCGGGCGCTGCGTAATGGCGGCAAGCGGGTATTTGCTCCGGTCGGTGGCCTGCGCTTCCAGCGGCGCGTAGTAAAACGGCAGGGGGTCGAAATAAGCTTCAACCCGCTTCCTGAGATGCTCCGGCGGCTTGCGCGAGATTCCCTTGCCTTGCGCGGCGAGGCGGAACGACTGCAACACTTCCGAATACAGATGGATCTGGATCGGGTCTGCGTAGCGCGTGATGCGGTTGCGCTGCGACCATTCGAGGTAGCCCTTGTTCCAGTTGCGCATGTACTGGTAGGAAAGCGGCAGTTCGTAGTGGTGGATGCAGTTGTTGGCGGCATACATCTCCAGTTGGCGGGGATTGGGTTCGCCGCTCATCACCTTTTCGCCGCCTTTGCCGCGCCAGCCGGACAGGAAGCCGATGCCCGAGCCGGGTTCCGTTTCGTAGTTGACGATGAAATCCGGGTAGTCGCGGAATTTGCGCGTGCCGTCCTTGTGGGTAAAGGCGGGCAGCTTCAGGCGCGAGCCGAGCTCCACCAGCACCTCCTGGAACGGCTTGCATTCGCCCTTGGGCGGAAAGATCGGCACGCGGATCGCATCTACCGGCCCGTCAAATTCGGAGATCGGGCGATCCAGCATGGACATGACATCGTAACGTTCGAGGTAGGTGGTGTCGGGCAGGATCAGGTCGGCGAACGCTGTCATTTCCGACTCGAAGGCATCGCACACCACCAGGAACGGAATCTTGTAATTGCCCTGCGCATCTTTGTCGTTGAGCATCTTGCGCACTTTCACCGTGTTCATGGTGGAGTTCCAGGCCATGTTGGCCATGAAGATGAGCAGCGTGTCTATCGGGTAAGGGTCGCCGCGCCAGGCGTTGGTGATGGCGTTGTGCATCAGGCCATGCACCGCCAGCGGGTATTCCCAGGAAAATGCCTTGTCTATCCGTACCGGCGAGCCATCCTCATTGACAAAGAGATCGTCCGGCTCGGCGGGCCAGCCTAGCGGCATGCCGTCGAGCGGCGTGTTTGGCCTGATCGCCAGCGGCGTGTCGGGTGTTTTGGCGCACGGCGGGATGGGGCGCGGGAACGGCACCTTGTGGCGGAAGCCGCCGGGGCGATCTATGGTGCCGAGCAGCGACATCAGGATCGCCAGCGCGCGGATGGTGTGGAAACCGTTGGAGTGCGCGGCCAACCCGCGCATGGCGTGAAAAGCCACGGGGTTGCCGGTGACGGTATCGTGCTCCTTGCCCCAGGAATCGGTCCAGGAAATCGGTAACACCACTTTCTGGTCGCGCGCAGTGACCCCCATTTCGTGGGCGAGGCGGTGGATGGTCGCGGCGGGAATGCCGGTAATTTCTTCGGCCCAGCCGGGCGTGTAATCCTTTACCCGCTCATGCAGCAACTGGAAGGCGGGCTTGACTGGCGTGCCGTCGCTCAATTTGAATTCGCCGAACAAAAACGGATCGGCGCCCTCGGCGTGGGTGATGACCGGGCGGTCGCTGATGCGGTCCCACCACAATTTATTCTGCGGGTCGAAGCAGCCTTCTTCCTTGGGCACTTCGGAGCGCACAAACATGCCGAACTCGTCGTGCGCCGCATCGAGGTTGACCAGTTCTCCGGCGTTGGTATAGCGCGCCAGGAATTCGCGGTCGTACAGCCCCATGGCGATGATCTCGTGGATCAGGGCGAGCAGCAGCGCGCCATCGGTGCCGGGCCGGATCGGCACCCACTCGTCGGCGATGGCCGAATAGCCGGTGCGCACCGGGTTGACCGAAATGAATTTGCCGCCGTTGCGCTTGAATTTTGAAATGGCGATTTTGAGCGGGTTGGAGTGATGGTCCTCGGCGGTGCCGATCATGATGAATATTTTTGCGCGATCGAGATCCGGGCCGCCGAATTCCCAGAACGAGCCGCCGATGGTGTAGATCATGCCGGCCGCCATGTTCACCGAGCAGAAGCCGCCGTGCGCGGCATAGTTGGGTGTGCCGAACTGGCGCGCGAACAGGCCGGTCAGCGCCTGCATCTGGTCGCGCCCGGTGAACAGTGCGAATTTTTTCGGGTCGGTCGCACGGAGTTTGCCCAGCCGTTCGGCGAGCAAAGAGAATGCCTGCTCCCAACCGATCGCCTCGAACTCGCCCGCGCCGCGCTCCGCCCCCGGCTTGCGTAGCAGCGGCTGTGTCAGCCGCGCTGGCGAATATTGCTTCATGATGCCGGAGCTGCCCTTGGCGCAAATCACACCCTTGTTGAGCGGATGGGCAGGGTTGCCGTCAATGTAGCGCACCTCGCCATCGCGCAGATGCACACGGATGCCGCAACGGCACGCGCACATGTAGCACGTGGTGGTGCGCGTTTCCAGGTTTGAGCCTGTTCGGGCTGCCCCGATGGGATCGTGAAGATGCGTCAAGGGGCCTTCCAATATGCCGTTATTCCATTAAACCTGAAATCCTCTATTGACCGGAGAGTAGGTGCGAATTCATTCGCACAAACAACCGGTTATGTGCGAACACCCAAAGGGTGCAAGAACCTCTGCGAGGTAAATTCGCACCTACAAAGGCTGCGCAAGCTATTGAAACGCCTGGATTCTCTTCACTGACAGAGGAATTCAGGTTAAAGGCAACATCCGAATCAGTCCGGTCATGTTCCGGATCCGTCGGGGGCGGGTATTGCAATCCATCGGCTTTGCGGCGCCCCTGTGTCACGGGAGGGCGATTGCACCCGAAACGGAAGATTTGCTTCGGCGCTTTCCCGAAAAAGCAGTCGCAATTGCGACTGTGTGACAGTATGCGCAAGCGGGAGGGATATTCGCTATTACCGTGATGAGGGGGGCGGGATATAGCCCATTTGGGGGATTGTTGGGTCGGCGCAGGTAAGCGGGGGCAGCGCGTGGCAGGCAAAAATGGAGCAGGCTGCCGCTCACCTTCCGGATCGTTTGCTGCGCATGGCGGTTGAGGCGTGCCAACTCGACCATGCCCGTTAGGAACGGGCAGGCTGCCAGCGCTAAACGTCATCGCTGCCGCGCGCGTAGCCGATCAAGCCGGTCAGCAGGCGCACGATGCTGTAGCTGGCGCGCATCAGCAGGCGCGCCGCTACCCCGCGCCTGCGCCACGCGATATGTGAGATCAGGCTCGCGCGCAACGCGATTTCGTGCGCCAGGCTGGCGCGCAAGGATNNCTCGCCGTATAGCGCGAGCATGGCGTAGTGCTGCAAGCGGTATTCCACCTTGCCCTGCAACAGCAATATCACGTGCACCCCGCGCCGCGCCGCTTGCAGCAGCGCGTGACGAAAAACGCGCCCCGGCAGGAAATAGGCGTTGGCGATGACGATCTCGCGCTGCGCTCCGGCAATGGCTTCAAGATAGGCCTGCTCGATGTCGCGGCGGTGGCGCAAGTTGTCGCGCAGCAGGAAGGTGACCTTTTGTTGCGTGTCGTGTGAGGGCGCGGGCTTCGGCATATCGCGCTCGCGCTGCCGCCGCAGATTGGTCCATAGCAGTAGCAGCCACAAATGCCGCATCGCCGCATAAACGCGCTCCGCCGTATCGCCCCGCACTTCCACCGCATAATCCATGCGCGGTGCGGTAATTTTGTCGCCTGGAACATCGTCCTCAATGTTGATGCCGCCGACAAAAGCGATACGGTCATCCACCACCGCCAGCTTGCGGTGCAGGCGGCGCAGGCGGTAGCGGCGCAGTTTGAAGCGTGCGATTTCCGGGCGGAACCACAATACCTCTACGCCCGCTGCACGCAGCTCATCCAGCATCGCTGGTGGCAAATCGGACGAGCCGAAACCATCCAGCAGCAGATGTACCATCGCGCCCCGCTTGGCCGCACGCTGCAAGGCTGCCGCCACCGTGCGCCCGGTGGCGTCGTCGGCGTAAATGTAAGTTTCCAGATAAACCGAGCGGGTTGCGCCATCAATCGCGGCAATCAGGCGCGGGAAATATTCTCCGCCGTTCTGCAGCAGGGTGAGGGTGTTGCCGTCAACACGGTGGGCGACGTTCATGGCAAGACCAGAGTGGTTGACAGCGCCGCATGATCGGAAATCTTTCTCCATGCATGCACATCGCTGCGCTGGATTTTCAGGCCGCGCACGTAAATGCGATCCATGCGCAGCAGCGCCATGCCGACCGGGAAGCTGAACGCCGGGCTGCCATGGCTCGCCTCGAACGCCTCGTGCAGGTGCAGTTCGTGCGCCAGCAGGCGGCTGGCGTGGTTGTTCCAGTCGTTGAAATCGCCCGCGATCACCAGCGGCGCATCATCCGGCACCACCTGCCGGATACGTTCAGTCAGCGCGCCGAACTGCTGCCCGCGCCAGCGCTTGAACAGCCCGAAATGTACGCAAATGCAGTGCAGTAACCGGGTGGTTTGCGGCAGGGCGATTTCGCAGTGCAGCAAGCCGCGGCTTTCGAGGCGGTGCGCGGAAATATCCTGATTATCCCAGCGGATGATCGGGTAGCGGCTCAGGATGGCATTGCCGTGATGGCCGGAATCGTAAACTGCGTTTTTGCCGTAGATGCGGTGCGGCCAGGTTTCGTGCGCCAGAAACTCGTGCTGCGGTTGTTCCGGATAGCCGACGTGGCGCCGCGCGACCGTATTGTATTCCCCCTGGACCTCTTGCAGAAACACAATATCCGCACCGAGTTCGCGCAGGCGGTCGCGTAGATCGTGCAGAACCATGCGCCGGTTGAAATGGGAAAGGCCCTTGTGGATGTTATAAGTGGCAATGTGCAGCGAGGTCATGGGAGTATTTTACCTAATGCCGACGGCGATTCGGCATTAGCGTAAAACTCGCGCAGCGAGACTTCGCATCCCGAGGGAGGGGAGGGGGGAATGTGCAACCTTCCGTCCGGTTATCTGTGATCATGCTTCGGCACGTTCCCGTGCTTCGCTCGGCGACACTTGGCTTTACCCATCAAGCGGGCCTCATGCTGAATTGAAATTCGCTCCCGGATTTCCCAGGCAGGCAATTGTGTGCATTCAACCGCCGGATCCGGGTGTAACCTCAATACTGTTCATTTAGCCGTTCGTGGTGAGCTTGTCGAACCACCAGACGCTCGCCCTGAAGCCCTTCGACAAGCTCAGGGCGAGCGAAAATTTTCTTCAGTGAACAGCATTGGGTTTAACCTGTCACTTGCTGGTTCGCTTGCTTTTGGCCCCGGACGTTACCCCCTGACCGGTTCGAAGCTCGCGTCCAGATTCAGGTCGTCGCAGTAGTCGAAAAAGTCGCCGCGCAAGGTGGGGATGTGGATATTGGCGGGGATGCCGACGGTCATGATGACGGAAAACATCGGCGTGCCGGTGTGGGGCGCCGGGTAGGTGCTGGTTTGAAGCTCTTCGATGTTGATGCCGTTCCTCGAGAAAAATGCGGACAGGTTATGTACGATGCCGGGATGATCCATGGCCACCACTTCCACGCGGTAGGGGATGGCCGGCTGCGTCCGTTCCCGTTTCCGGGTGCGGCTGTGGATGATGGTCAGGCCGAGCTGTTCGCCCAGCGGCGCCAGTTGGCTTTCCAGCTTGGATAACGAGTTCCACTGCCCGGATATCAGCATGATCAGGGCGAATTGCCCGCCCAGCACGGCCATCCGGCTTTCTTCGATATTGCACCCACTGGCGGTAATCTTGCTTGAAAGGCGGTCAACGAGGCCGATCTTGTCCTCGCCCGATGCCGTGATTACCAGATAATTGTTTTGTGTGTCTGCTGTCATGGTGTGCCGAATTGCCTGTTGGTGTTTTTTTGCCCCGTTTGTCAGCGGGGGTGCCTGCAATTGTAATGCGTCTGCAAGCAAGTTGGGGAGCGATTTGCGAGCGGAAAGCGCTTCGTGCAAACGGGCGGGCGTCGGCCCGGGCTATCTGCCGCATTGCTGCATTGCATTGTCGCATTGCATTTGATGCGCGCCACGCTATCGCGTACAATTCGCCCTCAAGCTGAGCGGGATGAACGGATTGTTCGTCCCGCTTCTTTATATCATCTGCTTGAACCTTGAGGAATTTCCCGTGCCGCAAACAAACTCCGCCATCCTTGTGCTTGCCGATGGGTCGGTATTTTGCGGCGTGGCTGTCGGTGCCAGCGGCATGAGTGTGGGCGAAGTGGTGTTCAACACTTCGATGACCGGCTATCAGGAGATCCTTACCGACCCATCCTACTGCAAGCAGATCGTGACGCTGACCTACCCGCATATCGGCAACGTGGGCACGAACCCGGAAGATGTGGAGTCGCGCCAGGTGTTTGCCAGCGGCCTGGTGATCCGTGACTTATCCCTGTCGGTAAGCAATTTTCGCAGCACGCAGCCTCTTTCCGATTATCTCAAGGCCAATAACGTGGTGGCGATTGCGGGAATAGACACCCGCAAGCTGACACGAATTCTGCGCGAGAAGGGCGCTCAGAGCGGCTGCATCGCAACCGGCTCCGATACGGCGGCGGCTTTGGCGGCGGCACGCGGTTTTCCCGGCTTGGCCGGGATGGATTTGGCGCAAGTGGTGAGCTGCCAGGAGCCGCACGAATGGGCGGAGCGCACGTGGGCGTTGGGCCAGGGCCACCGCCCCAACCTGCGGGCCAGATTCAGCGTGGTAGCCTACGATTTCGGCGTGAAGCGCAACATTCTGCGCATGCTGGCCGAGCGCGGCTGCAAAATTATGGTTGTTCCTGCCAGGACGCCCGCAGAGGAGGTTCTGGCGCTGAAGCCGGATGGGGTATTCCTGTCCAACGGCCCCGGCGACCCCGAGCCGTGCGATTACGCGATCACTGCAACGCAAAAATTCATTGCTGCCGGTGTGCCACTGTTCGGTATTTGCCTCGGCCACCAGATCATGGGGCTGGCCGTGGGTGCGAAGACGACAAAAATGAAGTTCGGCCATCGCGGCGCCAACCATCCGGTGCAGGACACATTGAGCAAGCGCGTGATGATTACCAGCCAGAACCATGGTTTTGCGGTGGATGCGGCAACATTGCCGAAAAACGCGCGCGTGACGCACGTTTCGCTGTTCGATGGCACGCTGCAAGGCTTCGAGCTGACCGACAAACCTGCCTTCTGCTTTCAGGGGCACCCGGAGGCCAGTCCGGGGCCGCATGACGCGGACTACTTGTTTGATAAATTTATTGATTTGATGGCAAAGAGGAGATAAAGAGGGGATATGGAGAAGGGAGAAGAGGGAAGGGAGAAGGGTAAAACCGGGCGCTTCCACCCTTCTCCCTTGCCCCTTCCCTCTTCCAAAAGAGAATGGCAAAACGCAGCGACATAAAATCCATCCTGATCATCGGTGCCGGCCCCATCATCATCGGGCAGGCATGCGAGTTCGATTATTCCGGCGCGCAGGCCTGCAAGGCGCTGAAGGAAGAAGGCTACCGTGTCATCCTGGTGAATTCCAACCCGGCCACCATCATGACCGACCCGGAAATGGCGGATGCGACCTACATCGAGCCGATCACTTGGCGCGTCCTCGAAAAAATTATTGCCAGAGAAAAACCGGATGCGATCCTGCCGACCATGGGCGGGCAGACCGCGCTGAATTGCGCGCTGGATCTGGCCAAGCACGGCGTGCTGGAGAAATTCGGCGTGGAAATGATCGGCGCCTCGCGCGAAGCCATAGACAAAGCGGAAGACCGCGAGAAGTTCAAGGTCGCGATGACCCGGATCGGCCTGGCTTCGGCGCGTTCCGCCATCGCGCACAGCATGGAAGAGGCGTTGCAAGTGCAGCAGGTGATGGGTTTTCCGACGGTGATCCGCCCCTCGTTCACCATGGGTGGCTCCGGCGGCGGCATCGCCTACAACCGCCAGGAGTTCGTGGAAATCTGCGAGCGCGGGCTGGAGGCCAGCCCGACCAGGGAGCTGTTGATCGAGGAATCCCTGCTCGGCTGGAAAGAGTTTGAGATGGAAGTGGTGCGCGACCGGAACGACAACTGCATCATCATCTGTTCTATCGAGAACCTGGATCCGATGGGCGTGCATACCGGCGATTCGATTACCGTGGCGCCGGCGCAGACCTTGACCGACAAGGAATACCAGATCATGCGCGATGCCTCCATCGCGGTGTTGCGCGAGATCGGCGTGGATACCGGCGGCTCCAACGTGCAGTTCGCCATCCATCCGGAAGACGGGCGCATGGTGGTGATCGAGATGAACCCGCGCGTGTCGCGCTCCTCGGCGCTGGCTTCCAAGGCGACCGGCTTCCCGATCGCCAAGGTGGCGGCCAAGCTGGCGGTGGGCTACACGCTGGACGAACTGAAAAACGAAATCACCGGCGGCGCGACGCCCGCATCGTTTGAGCCGACCATAGACTATGTGGTCACAAAAATCCCCAGGTTCGCCTTCGAGAAGTTTCCGCAGGCCAACGATCGCCTGACTACCCAGATGAAGTCCGTAGGTGAGGTGATGGCGATCGGTCGCACCTTTCAGGAGTCTTTCCAGAAAGCGTTGCGCGGGCTGGAAGTGGGCGTCAACGGGCTGGACGAAACGGAAGCCAGCCGGGAACAGATTATCGCCGAGATGGGCACGCCGGGGCCGGAGCGTATCTGGTACGTGGCCGACGCCATCCGCTCGGGCATGACACTGGAAGAAGTGTTTGCCCTGAGCAAAATTGACCCGTGGTTTCTGGTGCAGATTGCCGACCTGCTTCGCCAGGAGCGGGCTTTGGTGGGGCGGGCACTGGAAAGCATCGGTGCGGACGAAATGCGCACGCTGAAGCGCGGCGGGTTTTCCGATGTGCGCCTGGCGGCGTTGCTGGGCACCGATGCGGCGGCGCTACGGGCTTACCGCCATGCGCTGGGAGTGCGTCCGGTGTTCAAGCGCGTGGACACATGTGCCGCCGAATTTGCCACCAGCACCGCCTACCTGTACTCCACCTACGAGGAGGAGTGTGAGGCCGCGCCTACCAGCAGGGAAAAGATCATGGTGCTGGGTGGCGGACCGAACCGCATCGGCCAGGGCATCGAGTTCGACTATTGCTGTGTGCATGCCGCGCTGGCAATGCGCGAAGACGGTTACGAGACCATTATGGTCAACTGCAACCCGGAAACCGTATCCACCGATTACGATACTTCCGACCGCCTGTATTTCGAGCCGCTCACGCTGGAAGATGTGCTGGAAGTGGTGGCGGTGGAAAAACCGCTTGGCGTAATCGTGCAGTATGGCGGGCAAACCCCATTGAAGCTGGCGCGCGGCCTGGAACAGAACGGCGTGCCCATCATCGGCACCACGCCGGACATGATTGATATGGCGGAAGACCGGGCGCGCTTCCAGGCCATGCTGCGCGAATTGAATTTGAAACAGCCGCCAAACCGGACGGCCAGCAATGTGGCCGATGCGGTTGCCGGTGCAGCCGAGATCGGCTATCCGTTGGTGATGAGGCCAAGCAACGTGTTGGGCGGTCGCGCCATGGAGATCATCCACGCGCAGCCTGACCTTGAGCGCTACATGCGCGATGCCGAAGAGATGTCCAAGACCTGGCCGGAGCGCATGCCCATCCTGCTGGATCGTTTCCTCAACGATGCGATAGAGGTGGACGTGGATGCGGTGTCCGACGGCAAACAGGTCATTATCGGCGGCATCATGGAGCACATCGAAGAGGCGGGCGTACATTCCGGAGACTCCGCCTGCTCGCTGCCGCCGTTCAGTCTGTCGCCTGCGATGCAGGACGAACTGCGACGCCAGACCGTGGCGATGGCCGAGGCGCTGAACGTGGTTGGGCTGATGAACGTGCAGTTCGCCATCCAGGGCGAAACGGTATACGTGCTGGAAGTGAACCCGCGCGCTTCGCGCACCGTGCCTTTCGTATCCAAGGCCACCGGCGTCCCGCTGGCGAAGGTGGCGGCGCGCTGCATGGCGGGCATGACGCTGGCGCAACAGGGCGTCACGCAGGAAGTCATCCCACCGTATTATTCGGTGAAGGAAGCGGTATTCCCGTTCATCAAATTCCCCGGTGTGGATACCATACTCGGCCCGGAAATGAAATCTACCGGAGAGGTGATGGGCGTCGGGGAAACCTTTGCCGAAGCCTTCGTCAAGTCGCAACTCGCGGCAGGCGTCAAGCTGCCTGCTTCCGGCAAGATATTTATCAGCGTGCGCGAGGCGGACCAGCCGGGTGCAGCCGAGGTTGCCAAGGCGCTGCGCGCGCTCGGTTTCTCCATTCTCGCCACGCGCGGCACGGGAGCGGTGATCCGTGCGGCGGGCGTGGACGTCACGCTGGTCAACAAGGTAGCCGAAGGCCGCCCGCATATTGTGGACATGATCAAGAACGGCGACGTAAAGCTGATCATCAACACTGTGGACAGCAAACGCAGTGCGATGCAGGATTCCTATTCCATCCGCCATGCCGCCTTGCAGGGGCGGGTCACTTATTACACCACGCTGGCCGGCGCCCGCGCCGCCTGTCTGGGCATGCAGCATCTGGCCGAATTGCAGATCTACGACTTGCAGGCGCTGCACCGTCGCCTGCCCAACTCCGCCGGGCAGGTTGGCGTACCGGATAACGTCTTATGAGCAAGATTCCTTTGACCGTGATCGGTGCAGAGCTGTTGCGCACCGAGTTGCACAAGCTGAAAACCGTGGAGCGCCCTGCGGTGATCAAGGCGATCAGCGAGGCGCGCGCGCAGGGGGACTTGTCCGAGAACGCGGAATACGATGCGGCTAAGGAGCGCCAGGGCTTCATCGAAGGACGCATCGTAGAGCTGGAAAGCAAGCTGGGAAGCGCGCAGATCATTGACCCGAAAACCATCAACGCCGATGGCCGCTGCGTGTTTGGTTCAACGGTGGTGCTGGAAGATGTCAGAAGCGGCGATGTGGTGACTTACCAGATCGTCGGCGACGACGAAGCGGACATCAGGCAGCGCAAGATTTCCATCAGCTCGCCCGTTGCGCGCGCGCTGATCGGCAAGTACAGCGGGGACGTGGCCGAAGTGATGGCGCCGGGCGGGGTGAGGGAGTACGAGGTGGTGGATGTGCAGTATATTTAGCTTGTAGCCGGTAGCCTGTAGCCAAGACTGCGGGTTTTGCTACAAGCTACCTGCTACCTGCTACCTGCTCCAAGCTGTTTCTTGGTGAGCGGCTTCCCCTTGCGCTTTGTCGGCTTTTTTTCAGGCTCTTCTTCTTGTGGTTGGTACACCACCAGAATTTTGCCGATGTGTTGCACCGGAGCGGCGTCCAGCGTTTCGCAGATTTCCAGCAGCATGGCTTCGCGCTCCGCGCGTTCGCCGCCAGCGCGAATCTTGACTAACTCATGGCTTTTGAGCGCGCGGCGGATTTCGTCCAGCACGGATGGAGTCAAACCGGCGCTGCCGATCATGACTACCGGGTTGAGCGTGTGGGCGCGCGCTTTGAGGTTTTGACGCTGCAATACGGTGAGCGTAAGCATAGAGACTCCATTTTGAGCTTGTAGCGGGTAGCTCGTGGCTTGTAGCAAAACCGGGTTTCGCTACCGGCTACCAGCCACGAGCTACGAACTGGTGATTTTAAGCGATGAAGCGATCAAAAACCAGCAAACAATGGATGCAGGAGCATGTCAGCGATCCTTACGTGCAACGCGCGCAGAAGGAGGGCTACCGTTCGCGTTCGGCCTACAAGCTGCTGGAGATTGACGCGCGCGACCATTTGCTCAAACGCGGCATGGCAGTGGTTGATCTCGGCGCAGCTCCTGGCGGCTGGTCGCAGGTGGCTGCCGCAAAAGGTTGCAAGGTGGTTGCGCTCGATCTGCTGCCCATGCAGCCCATATCCGGCGTGGGGTTTATTCAGGGGGATTTCCGCGAAGACGGCGTGCTGGAGCAAATGGAAAAGCGGCTGGACGGCGGGCGGGTCGGGCTTGTGCTTTCCGACATGTCTCCCAACATCAGCGGCATCAGCGTGTCCGATCAGGCACGCGCCATGCATCTGGCGGAACTGGCGCTGGACTTTTCTTTGCGGCATTTGAAACCGGAAGGCGCTTTCCTTATCAAACTGTTCCATGGAGCGGGCTTCGAGGATTATGTCAAGCAGGTGCGCCGCCACTTTGCCCGTGTGGTGACACGCAAGCCCAAGGCCTCGCGCGACCGCAGCAGCGAAGTGTATCTATTGGGCTTGGGAAAGTTGTAACCGCTTGAGTAATCAGGCGGGACAGTGTTTAATGCGGGGTATGTAGCCTGGCATCCGCCAATTTGAGGAGCAATTTTGAACAACCTGTTTAAAAGCATCGGAGTTTGGCTGGTCGTCGCCTTGGTGCTGATGACCGTCTTCAACCAGTTCAGCTCGCGCCAGCAGCAATCCGTGCAGGCGCAAATGGACTACTCGCAATTTCTGGAGGAAGTCAGGCAGGGGCACATCTCCAAGGTGACAATCGAGGGGCGCACGCTGAAGGCGGTAACCAATGACGGCAAGCGCATCACTAGTTACGCACCGCAGGATTTGTGGCTGGTGTCCGACCTCATCAAGAACGGCGTTAAAATCGAGGCGCGCCCGGAAGAAGAGCAGTCGTTCCTGATGAATATCTTTGTATCCTGGTTCCCCATGTTGCTGCTGATTGGCGTGTGGATATTCTTCATGCGCCAGATGCAGGGTGGCAAGGGCGGCGGGGCTTTTTCTTTCGGCAAGAGCAAGGCGCGCCTGCTGGATGACTCGAAAGAGCGCGTCACGTTTACCGACGTGGCCGGTTGCGACGAGGCCAAGGAAGAAGTGTCCGAACTGGTGGATTTCCTGCGCGACCCGACCAAATTCCAGAATTTGGGCGGACGCATTCCGCGCGGCGTGCTGCTGGTGGGTAGCCCGGGCACCGGTAAGACATTGCTGGCGAAAGCCATTGCCGGTGAGGCCAAAGTGCCGTTCTTCTCCATCTCCGGCTCCGACTTTGTCGAGATGTTTGTCGGTGTGGGCGCGGCTCGCGTGCGCGACATGTTCGAGCAGGCCAAGAAGCACTCCCCTTGCATTGTATTCATTGACGAGATTGATGCGGTCGGGCGCCAGCGGGGAGCAGGCATGGGTGGTGGCAACGATGAGCGCGAACAGACGCTGAACGCGCTACTGGTGGAAATGGATGGCTTCGAAGGCGCCAGTGGCGTGATCGTGATTGCCGCGACCAACCGTCCCGATGTGCTTGATCCGGCATTGCTGCGCCCGGGGCGTTTCGATCGCCAGGTGGTGGTGCCGTTGCCGGACATCCGTGGCCGTGAGCAGATATTGATGGTGCATATGCGCAAGGTGCCGGTGGCTTCCGATGTGAAGGCGGAAATTCTGGCGCGTGGCACACCCGGCATGTCTGGTGCGGATCTCGCCAACCTGGTGAATGAGGCAGCGCTGTTTGCCGCGCGACGCAGCAAACGCTTTGTCGAGATGGATGATTTCGAGTCAGCCAAGGACAAGATCATGATGGGTGCGGAACGCCGTTCCATGATCATGCCCGAGGAGGAGCGCCGCAATACCGCCTACCACGAGTCCGGTCATGCCGTGGTGGCCAAGCTGCTACCCAAGACCGATCCGGTGCATAAGGTCACTATCATCCCGCGCGGGCGGGCGTTGGGCTTGACCATGCAACTGCCTTCTGAAGACCGTTACAGCATGGACAAGAACCGCATTCTCGATACGATTGCGGTGCTGTTCGGCGGGCGTATCGCGGAAGAAATTTTCATGCACCAGATGACCACCGGCGCCTCCAACGATTTCGAGCGCGCCACCGACATGGCGCGACGCATGGTGACCCAATGGGGCATGAGCGACGCGCTGGGACCCATGGTCTACGGCGAGAACGAGGGAGAGGTGTTCCTCGGGCGTTCTGTGACTACCCACAAGAATGTTTCGGAAGCCACCATGCAGAAGGTGGACGAGGAAATTCGCCGCATCATTGACCGGCAGTACGCTCTGGCGCGCGGGTTGATCGAGGCCAACAACGACAAAGTCGAGGCGATGGCGCGCGCGCTGCTGGAATTTGAAACCCTGGATGCCGAACAGCTCGACGACATCATGGGCGGCAAGCCGCCGCGCCCGCCCAAACCGGTGCCGCCCAGCCAGAGCGCGCAGCCGCCGCAGGATGCCGCCCCTGCCGCGCCGGTCGCAACGCCCACCCAGCCGGCGCAGGGAACCTGAAAAGCCGTGAAAGGTGAAAAGTGAAAAGTGAAATGTGAAAAGTAACCCGCAAGGCTTTCCACGTTTCACATTTCACCTTTCACCTTTCACATGATTCTCCGCTGCGGCACATTCCGGTTCGAACTTTCCCGCCCACTGGTCATGGGCATCGTCAATATCACCCCCGATTCTTTTTCCGATGGCGGACGCTACGTGCTGCGCGATGCTGCCTTGGCCCACGCCTGCCGGTTGCTGGAGGAAGGTGCCGACATCCTGGATATCGGCGGCGAATCTACCCGCCCCGGCTCGTTACCGGTCAGCGTCCAGGAGGAACTGGATCGTGTCATGCCGGTAATTGAAGGCTTGCGTGGAATATCTGCCCCGGTTTCGGTGGATACCTGTAAGCCGGAAGTCATGCGGGCGGCGCTGGCGGCGGGGGCGAGCATGATTAATGACATCAATGCGCTGCAACTGCCGGAGGCGCTGGAGGCCGTGGCGGGCAGTGCTGCCGGGGTATGCCTGATGCACAAACAGGGTGCGCCACAAACCATGCAGGAGCAGCCGCACTACCAGGACGTGGCAAGCGAGGTGAAGAGTTTTCTGCAGTCGCGCATCGCTGCCGCAGAAGCGGCAGGCATCGCGCGGAACCGCATCGTGGTTGACCCGGGGTTTGGCTTCGGCAAGACGCTGGAGCACAATCTGGCCCTGTTGCACGACTTGAGCGGGTTTAAGGAACTGGATGTGCCGCTGCTGGTGGGCTTATCGCGCAAATCCATGCTGGGTAAAATTACCGGGCAGGATGTGGGATACCGGCTGCCAGCCAGTCTGGCGGCGGCGCTGCTGGCGGTGCAGCGCGGCGCAGGTATCGTGCGCGTGCACGATGTGCGAGAGACGGTGGATGTGTTGAGAGTCCTGAATGCAGTCAATGAGGGGTGAAATGGGCAGAAAATATTTCGGAACAGATGGCATACGCGGGCGGGTGGGGGAACACCCCATCACGCCGGAATTTGTGATGCGTTTAGGATATTCGGCGGGCAGGGTGCTGGCCGCCACCGACTGGCATCTGGCGCAAGGCGAGAACCCCGGCGTGCTGATCGGCAAAGATACGCGCATTTCCGGCTATATGCTGGAGTCGGCGCTGGAGGCCGGGCTGATCGCCGCAGGTGTGGATGTCTATCTGGCCGGGCCGGTGCCGACACCGGCGGTAGCCTATCTTACCCGCGCATTGCGATTGCAGGCTGGCATCGTCATTTCTGCGTCGCACAACCCGTTTGAAGATAACGGCATCAAGTTTTTTTCCGGCAACGGCACCAAGCTGCCGGACGAGGTCGAGCGCACCATCGAAGCGGGGCTGGATAGCCCCATCGTGACCATGCCTTCGACCAGGCTGGGAAAGGCCAGGCGCATCAACGATGCGGCGGGGCGCTACATCGAATTTTGCAAGAGCAGCTTTCCCCACGATCTCGATTTGCGCGGGCTGAAACTGGTGGTGGATTGCGCGCACGGCGCTGCCTACCACGTCGCTCGCCCGGTATTTCACGAGCTGGGCGCGGACGTGCAGGCTATCGGCATACTGCCGGACGGCAAAAACATCAACGATGGCTACGGCGCAACGGCACCGGCCAATTTGCAAAAAGCGGTGCGCGAACACCAGGCCGACCTGGGTATTGCCCTCGATGGCGACGGGGACCGGCTGGTGATGGTGGATGCGGAAGGGCGCCTCTACGACGGCGACCAGTTGCTGTACATCATCGCCAAACACCGCAAGGCGCAGGGCGCGCTTCACGGGGGCGTGGCGGGCACGCTGATGACCAATCTGGCTTTCGAGCACGCCATGCAGCGTATGGGGGTGCCGTTTGCCCGCGCCAAGGTGGGTGACCGCTACGTCATGGAGCTGTTGCAGCAACAGGGCTGGCAACTGGGAGGAGAAAACTCCGGCCATATCATTTGCCTCGATCGCCACACCACTGGCGACGGCATCATCTCCGCCTTGCAGGTGCTGCACGCTTTGCGCACATCCGGCCAGACCTTGGCGCAAGCGGCGGCAGACCTGGCCTTATGCCCGCAAGTCTTGCTGAATGTCAGTATCGCCAAAGGCATGGATTTATCCGGGCATGCCGGGGTGCGCGCCGCCGTGTCTGCCGCAGAAGCGGCGCTGGGGGACAAGGGGCGCGTGTTGCTGCGTCCTTCCGGCACCGAACCCAAGTTGCGCGTGATGGTCGAGGGCGACGATGGGGTGGCGGTACAGCACTGGGCCGAAACCATCGCGCAAGAGGTGCACAAGGCGGCGCAAGCGGTGGCCTGACAGATATCCCGCTGCATGGAGTTTAAGCGCGGCTTAAGGTTGGCGCGATAAATTCTGCTCGCTTTCCTGCTCGGGGCAGTCATCGGTTATCTGGTGGCCCATGGAACATTTTCTGGCCCGGCAGGTCAATGGAAGCGTGTACGATTTTGATAACTCCGGAGGGATGCGCAATGAAGAAACTGGTACCGAGCGTTTTGGCAGCAATTTGTGCGGGCAACGCATGGGCGGCAGATTTTGTGGACACGGCCAAAGTGATTTCGAGTACGCCGATTTACGAGCGCGTATCCGAGCCCAAGCAGGAGTGTTGGACTGAAACCGTCAGCTCGGGCGGAACGGTGACAAAATCCGCGCCGGTAGAAGAGCGCTCCATCGGCGGTGCCTTGGTGGGTGGCGTAGTTGGCGGAGTAGTGGGCAGCCAAATCGGGCAAGGCACCGGCAATACCGTGGCCACAGCGGCAGGCGCGATCGCCGGCGCCATCATAGGAGACCGTGTCGCAAACCCGAGCCATGGAACCACACAAACGACAACCCAGGCGCCGCAGACGCGCGAAGAGCGGCGCTGCCGCCAGGTGGAAAACACCCGCGAGGTGATTAGCGGCTACAACGTGACCTACCGCTATAACGGGCAGGAAATCACCACCCGGCTGCCCTATCAGCCCGGCTCGACGGTGCGTGTTGGCGTCAGCGTGCTGGGTGATGGCATTGCTGGCGATAGCCGCGACTCCTATAGCGGTGGTGATGTTCGTGATAATCGAGGCCGTGATAACCGTGAGCGGCATCGCAAGGATCGCGAACGCGATGACTGATCGGTTAACGAAACTCGTGCAGCGTTTGTTTGTGCGGAATACCCGGCGACTTGGCTGGCTTACTAAACTCGCCATGCCCGTTTTTTTCCACCCTGCCTTTCACCAAAGGGCAGGTGGGGCTGGTGTGATGTCATGCATGCTATGCCGCATGATAGATTCGGCACGCCTTATCCGAGAATCCGTTCGCATTGAGTCCTTCGGTAAACTCGGGGCAGGCTTGTCGAAATATGAATGGATTCCTGTGCTCCGACAGGTTCAGCACGAACGGTTTGCAAGTTTAATTTGTGCCTGATCAACAAGTGTGTTGTTTCTCGCAGGGTGGAATAATTAAGCGCGTAGCGCAAATCCACCAGAAGAACAGTGGATTCACGCCTTCGGCGTTTTATCCACCCTGCCGACGCCAGATAACTACATACGCCACTCTATACGTGACACGACACTATTGATCCGGCACGCATTATCCAAGAATCCGTTCGCATTGAGCTTGTCGAAATGTGAATGGATTCATGTGGTTCGACAGGCTCAGCACGAACGGCAATCAAGTTCAAACTGTGCCGGATCAATAGGTCTCGCTGCGCGAGTTTCATTACGTTAAGTTCTGCGGTAAATGCTGCCACCCTGTTGTACAAACTCCACCGCTTTTTGTTCCAAGCCTTTCTGTAGCGCGGCCTGCTCGTCCACGCCTTGCTGCGCGGCGAAGTCGCGCACGTCCTGCGATATTTTCATCGAACAGAAACTCGGGCCGCACATCGAGCAGAAGTGCGCAACCTTGGCAGATTCCTTGGGCAGGGTTTCGTCGTGGAATTCGCGCGCCTTGTCCGGATCGAGGCCGAGGTTGAACTGGTCTTCCCAGCGGAATTCGAAGCGCGCCTTGCTTAGCGCGTTGTCGCGCACCTGCGCGCCGGGGTGCCCCTTGGCGAGGTCGGCGGCATGGGCGGCGATCTTGTAGGTGATGATGCCTTCCTTGACGTCGTCCTTGTCCGGCAGGCCGAGGTGTTCCTTGGGCGTGACGTAGCACAGCATGGCGGTGCCGTACCAGCCGATCATCGCCGCGCCGATGGCGCTGGTGATGTGGTCGTAGCCGGGGGCGATATCCATGGTGAGCGGGCCGAGGGTGTAGAACGGCGCTTCGTGGCACCACTTGAGTTGCAGTTCCATGTTCTCTTTTATCATGTGCATGGGCACATGGCCGGGGCCTTCGATGATGGTCTGCACGTCATGCTTCCACGCCACCTGGGTGAGTTCACCCAGCGTTTTTAGTTCGCCCAGTTGCGCTTCGTCGTTGGCGTCGTAGATCGAGCCGGGGCGCAGGCCGTCGCCGAGGCTGAAGGCCACGTCGTAGGCTTTCATGATTTCGCAGATTTCCTCGAAGCGGGTGTAGAGGAAACTTTCCTGGTGGTGCGCCAGGCACCATTTCGCCATGATGGAGCCACCGCGCGAAACTATTCCAGTTAGCCGCTTGGCGGTCATCGGCACGTAGCGCAACAGCACGCCGGCGTGGATAGTGAAGTAATCCACGCCCTGTTCGGCCTGCTCGACCAGGGTGTCGCGGAATATTTCCCAGGTCAGCTCTTCCGCGCGGCCATCCACTTTTTCCAGCGCCTGATAAATCGGAACGGTTCCAATCGGTACCGGCGAGTTGCGGATGATCCATTCGCGCGTTTCGTGGATGTGCTTGCCGGTGGACAGATCCATCACGGTGTCGCCGCCCCAGCGGATGGCCCAGGTCATTTTCTCCACTTCTTCCTGAATGCTCGACCCCAATGCCGAGTTGCCGATGTTGGCATTGATCTTGACCAGAAAGTTTCGCCCGATGATCATCGGCTCGACTTCGGGGTGGTTGATGTTGGCGGGGATGATGGCACGACCGCGCGCGATTTCGTCGCGCACGAATTCCGGCGTGATGATTTTCGGGATGCTCGCCCCGAAGTTTTCGCCGCGATGCTGGGTTTTCAGCAGGTCGGAAAGCCCCTCGATTTTCTGGTTCTCGCGGATGGCGATGTATTCCATTTCCGGCGTGACGATGCCCCGGCGCGCGTAATGCATCTGCGTGATGTTCATGCCGGATTTGGCCCGGCGTGGCGCGCGCTTGAGGTTGAAGCGCAGCTCCGCCAGCGCCGGGTCGGCGAGGCGTTGTTGGCCATATGCGGAGCTGGGTGCGGCGAGCTGTTCGGTGTCGTTGCGTTCGGCGATCCACTCCTCGCGCAGCGCGGGCAGCCCGGAGCGAATATCTATTTTTGCCACCGGGTCGGTGTAGGAGCCGGAGCAGTCGTACACATAAATCGGCAGATTTTTTTCGATGCCGTTGAGGGTGTGGGTGTCGGTCTGCGAGATTTCGCGCATCGGCACGCGGATGTCGGGCCTGCTGCCCGCGACGTACACCTTGCGCGAATTCGGTAACGGTTTGATCGCCGCTTCGTCAACGTGCGCGGCTTGATTCAGGAATTTGGGGTTGGCATTCATGCGGTGTGCTCCGGAAATTCAGGAAGCACCGTCTGCGGTTGGACGCTTCCCTACGACGGCATTACCCGTACAGGTTCAAAGGGTTTATCTCACCTTGCTGTTGTCAAACAAGGACCCCCACGCAAGCGTGGCAAGGTACTGGAAAACCGTGCCGAAAGCAAGCTGGTGCCGCATCTGCCAACGCGTTGTTTCCGGCGGCTTGCAGCCCTTTTCGCGTGATATACTCCCCGCCCAAGTAACGCTGTTTATTGCGGGCATAAGGGAGGGAGCGAAGAATATGGAACAGGCACGTTTCAATATGGTGGAGCAGCAAATCCGACCCTGGAATGTTTTGGATACGCGCGTGCTGGAGTTGCTGGGCAAGGTCAAACGGGAACAGTTCGTGCCGTCCAGCAGGCAAAGCATGGCGTTCATGGATTTGGAAATCCCGCTGGGGCACGGGGCCGCAATGTGGTACCCCATGCTGGAGGCGCGCGCGTTGCAGGAACTGCAACTTAAACGTACCGACAGCGTGCTGGAAATTGGCAGCGGCAGCGGCTATCTCACCGCGCTGATATCCCATCTGGCCGGACAGGTGACGAGCGTGGAAATCGTGCCTGAACTGAATGCCTTTGCGGAAAAAAATCTGGCCGCGCACCATATCGGCAACGTGGCGCTGGAGCGGGGCGATGCGGCGCAAGGCTGGCCGGGCCACTATGATGCGATCATCCTTACCGGCTCGGTGCCGGTTTTGCCCGAAGCATTTCAGGATAGCCTGAAAGTGGGCGGTCGCCTGTTTGCCATTGTCGGCGATGACGGTGCGATGCAGGCCAAGCGGATCACCTGCGTGTCGCCGGGAGTGTTCGAGAGCACCCGCCTGTTTGAAATCAACGTCGCCCCGCTACAGAACGTGCAGCAGCCCAAACGGTTCGTGTTCTGACGGCGCTTTGCCCGGCTTGCGGTTTGCCGCGACGGCGTATAGTATTAGAATTCTCTGATATTCCGCTATCCTGCGCTACCCATGATCCACCACAATAATATTTTGTTTGCGTTTGCGGCGCTGTGCGCGACCGCTCCGGCAGCGGCAGCCGACCTGCTCGAAACCTACCGCTCCGCGCAATCGAACGACCCGGCTTTTGCGGCAGCGCGCGCGACCCGTCTCGCCGGACAGGAAAAACTGCCACAGGGCCGCTCCCTGCTGCTGCCTAATGTGAGTTTGAGCGCCAACAGCGCGCTCAACGACAACTCGGTCACCTACCGTGGCGCTACGTCGTTTCCATCCGGCACCAGCCGCTACAGCAGCTACGGTTACGGCGTGAACCTGGTGCAACCGCTCTACCGCCAGCAGAACCGGGTGTCGTACAGCGAAGCCGAATTGCAGGTGGCGCAAAGCGAAACGCAGTTCGCCATCGCTGAGCAGGAACTGATCCTGCGCGTGGCGCAAGCCTATTTTGACGTGCTGATGGCGCAGGACGGCGTGCAGCTTGCCGGGGCGCAGAAGGCCGCCATTTCCGAGCAGCTCGAACAGGCGAGGCGCAATTTCGAGGTGGGCACCGCGACCATCACCGATACTTACGAAGCCCAGGCGCGCCACGACCTGACCAGCGCCCAGGAAATCGCCGCGCAGAGTAATCTGGAAATCAAGCTGCGCGCGCTGCAACAGTTGACCAACACCGCACCGTCCGACCTGCGCCAGTTGGGCCAGCAATTCAACCCGGAAATGTTGCAGCCGGCAGATATGGAAAAATGGGTGGAGGACGCGCTACAGCATAACCTGCAACTGGCCGTGGCGCAGCTTGCGGCAGAGCTGGTCGAAAAAGAAGTGGCGCGCAACCGGGGCGGGCACCATCCGACACTGGATCTGGTCGCCAATTATTCGCAGAACAATTCCAGCGGCGGCAACCTGGGTGTGGGCAGCGATAACCGGGCGGCCTCGGTGGGTGTACAGCTCAATGTTCCTTTGTTTCAGGGCGGGGCAATCCAGTCTAAAGTGCGCGAGGCGGAGGCCAACCGCGACCGCGCCCGCGAAGAGCTGGAAAATGCGCGCCGCACCGCCGCGTTGCAGGCGCGCCAAGCCTACCTCGGCGTGACCAACGGCATCGCGCAGGTCAAGGCGCTGCAACAGGCGCTCAAGTCCGGCGAGAGCGTGCTGGAGGCCAGCAAGCTGGGGCAGGAAGTCGGCGTGCGCACAAATCTGGACGTACTCAACGCCCAGCAGCAGCTTTATTCCACTCGGCGCGACCTGTATCAGGCCGAATACAACTACCTCATCAACCAACTGAAATTGAAGGCGGCGACCGGAACGCTGGCCGAAGACGATTTGGCGAGAACCAACCGGGCGCTCTACTGATTCAGCGGGGCGGTAATACACCGGGTGCTGCGACGACAATCTTTACCATTTGGTCGTAGATGTAGATTACTTGACACAAATCATGACGGTAACGATGGGCGGCTTCAGCGCCACTTTCAGCGGCGCCGATTTTAACGTGTTGAACCAGAATACCGGCAGCGGCATCGGACACATTTCATGGTCCGACAATGTAACCTACGATAACGTCGTGTTAACCTCGCGCTCGGATCCTCCCCCGCCGGTGCCAGAACCCGGAACCGGAACCGGAACCGGAACCGAAACCGAAACCGAAACCGAAACCGGAACCGGAACCGAAACCGAAACCGAAACCGAAACCTATGCCATGTTGCTGGCCGGTCTGGGCTTGCTGAATGTTACGGCTCGCCGCAAGAAAACGGGCGTCTGACCGGACCTGGCTTCACCTCACACCACGCACCTGCGCTGGTGTTTTGCAAATTCTCAAGGCGGCACACTTTTGACGCGGCTGATGCGCACCACCTCGGGTATCTTGCGCAGGTTGCGCATGATGCTGGCGAGATGCAGGCGGTTGCCGACCTGCAGGGTGAAATACAGCGTGGTGTAATCTCCTTCGTTGGTGAAGTGTGCGTTTTCAATGTTTGAGCCGGCTTCAGCGATTGCGGCAGCGGCCTTGGCGAGCACGCCGCGCTGGTTGGCGACGATGATCTTGATGTTGACGTCGAACGGCTTGTTGATGTGCCGATCCCACACAACGTCCAGCCATTCTTCCGCGCTTCTGCGCCCTTTGCGCAACGCGGGGCAGTCGTGGGTATGCACCACCAGCCCCTGCCCGCGCTTGATGATTCCGACGATGGGATCGCCCGGAATCGGCCTGCAGCACTTGGCGAATTGCACCGCCATGCCTTCTGTGCCCTGGATGGTGATGGCATTGCCGGGCGACAGTTCGACCGACCCCGGCTCGCCCGTGCGTGCAAGCTGACGTGCCACTACCATATTGAGGCGACGGCCCAGTCCGATGTCTGCCAGAATATCGGCGCGCGATTTCGCGTTCGTGTCCTTGACCAGCTTCTCCCATTGAGGGTCGCGGATATCCTGCGGCTTCACCCCCAGCGCGACAAAGGCCTGGTTGAGCAGCTTCTCGCCGAGCTGGGCGGATTCGTCGAAGTGCATGGTCTTGAGCAGGTGGCGGATCTGGCTGCGCGCCTTGCTGGTGATCGCGTAGTTCAGCCACGCCGGGTTCGGCTTGGCGGTGGGCGCGGTGATGATTTCGATGCGGTCGCCGTTTCTCAGCTCGGTGCGCAGCGGCGCCAGCTCGAAATTGATCTTGGCGGCCACGCAGTGGTTGCCGATGTCCGTGTGCACGCTGTAGGCAAAATCCACGGCGGTCGCACCGCGCGGGAGCGCCAGTATTTTCCCCTTGGGCGTGAAGACATAAACATCGTCCGGGAATAAATCAACCTTCAGGTGTTCCAGGAATTCGATCGAGCTGTCGCTCTGGCTCAAACTCTCCAGCAGGCTTTGCAGCCACTGGTGGGTCTTTTTTTGCAGATCGTCTATCGGGGTGGCGGCGGTCTTGTACAGCCAGTGCGATGCGACGCCCGCCTCCGCGATCCGGTGCATTTCAGCCGTGCGGATCTGCACCTCGATGGGCGTGCCGTAAGGTCCGAACAAAGTGGTGTGCAGCGACTGGTAGCCGTTTGCCTTGGAGATGGCGATGTAATCCTTGAATTTGCCGGGGATCGGCTTGTACAGCCCATGCAGCGCTCCCAGCGCCAGGTAGCACGAAGGCACATCGTCCACCAGCACGCGAAACCCGTAGATATCCAGCACCTCCGAGAAGGCCAGCGATTTCGCCTGCATTTTTTTGTAAATGCCATACAGGTGTTTCTCGCGCCCCTGCACCTGGGCGTGGATACCGTTTTCTTCCAGCCGCTGCTGGATGGCTTTCAGAATCTTGCCCACCACTTCGCGGCGGTTGCCGCGCGCGACTTTCAGCGCCTTGGACAGCACCGCGTAGCGGCTCGGGCGCAGGTACTTGAAGCTCAAGTCTTCCAGTTCCTGGTAGAGGGAGTTGAGCCCCAGGCGGTTGGCGATGGGCGCGTAGATTTCCATGGTCTCGCGCGCGATGCGCTCGCATTCCTCGCGCGACATGGAATCCAGCGTGCGCATGTTGTGCAGCCGGTCAGCCAGCTTGATGAGGATCACGCGCACGTCGCGCGCCATGGCCAGCAGCATCTTGCGGAAATTTTCCGCCTGCGCGTCCTCGCTGGTCTCGAACTCGATGCGCTCCAGCTTGCTCAGGCCATCCACCAGTTCGGCCACCGGCTTGCCAAATTTCTCGGCGACCTCTTCGTTTTTGATGTGCGTGTCTTCCACCACGTCGTGCAACAGCGCCGCCATGATGGCCTGCGCGTCGAGATGCAGCGGCGTGAGGACGAGTGCGACAGCGATTGGATGGGAGATGTAGGGCTCGCCGGATTTGCGGAGCTGGCCCGCGTGTGCGGACTCGCTGAATTCGAGCGCCTCGCGGATGCGCTCGACATCCTTCGGCTTCAGGTAGCCGGAAACCTCATGGATGAGAGTCTCGGCATCGTACATTTTGGGATGGCGTGGCGGTAGCGGTTTGCCCGTAGCCTGTAGCAAAACTGGCGTGACCGTCAGCCACAGGCCGCAAGCGGAGTTAAGCCATACCCCGGTTGAGAATTTCCAGCCCGACCTTGCCCTCGCTGATTTCGCGCAGAGCGATGACGGTGGGTTTGTCCTTGCTTTCCTCTACCAGATAGCTGGCGCCGTTGGCGAGCTGGCGTGCGCGGTAGGCGGCGGCCAAAGTAAGTTCGAAGCGGTTCGGGATGCGCGCCAAACAGTCGTCTATGGTGATGCGTGCCATGGATACCTCGTTATTTCAGTAGTTGGTTGATCAAAGCCTGCTGGCGCGAGAGCTGCCGGTCGCGCCGCAACCCCGCGGCAACAACGACGGCTTCGAGTTGCTGCAACGCCTCATCCAGCTTGTCGTTGATGATAACATAATCGAATTCGGCCACGTGCGCGACATCTTCCCGCGCCGCGCTGATGCGCCGCGCGATCACTTCGGCGCTATCTTGAGCGCGCCCTTTCAGCCTCGCCTCCAGCGCCTGAAACGAAGGCGGCAGGATGAAAATGCCGATGCAGTCCGGGAATTTGCTGCGCACCTGCACTGCACCCTGCCAATCAATTTCGAGCAGGATATCGCGCCCCGCCGCAATTTCTGCGGCAATCCAGGATTGCGAGGTGCCATACAGGTTGCCGTACACCTCCGCGCTTTCCAGGAAATCCCCGTGCTTTGCCATGGACAGAAAAGTTTCGCGGCTGACGAAATGGTAATCCCTGCCATCGGTTTCGCCGGGGCGCGGCGCGCGCGACGTGTAAGAAACCGACAGGTCTATCCCGCGATTCTTGGATAGCAGGGCGTTTACCAGGCTGGTTTTACCCGCGCCGGAAGGCGCGCTGACAATGAACAGGTTCCCTCTCATACCGCAGGATTGTACCGCAGATTACAACCTCGAAGAGCACCAAAAAACAAAGCCGGCTTGCGCCGGCTTTGCTCGAACGCGCCCCGGCTTTTATTTGGCCAGGCCAGCGATAAATGCCGACAGGCTCTTGATTTCCGCCTCGGTCGCGCCCAGCCCTTTGGGTGGCATCGTCCCCAGTTTCCAGCCGAACGCGCCGCCCTTGGTCACGTTGGCGGCAATCTTGCTGGCAGCCTCCTTGTCACCCTTGTATTTCGCGGCGATATCGTTGAACGACGGGCCGACCACTTTCTTGTCCACGGCGTGGCAGGCGCCGCATTTTGCTTTGCCTTCCGGCGGCATATCCGCCGCCAGCGCGGAACCCGCAACGACCAGACCTGCTGCCGCAGCCATGCTTACGATGATAGATTTCATTATATTTCGTCCTGTTTGCAAGTTAGTGAGAATCCGGGTGTTGGCTACCCGAAAGGCATTTTGTTCAACATCGCCAAGCCTGCAACCGCAAACCTGACGTTGCTAATGCTATAACGCCCTTGCCGGGAATGCGTTGACAGCCGTCAGGAATACCCGCCGGATCGAACAAGTGACCGGTATCAACCGCGCCCGCCGCTGGCCCGCTCTATCCCCGCCAGATCACGCGCCGAAAACACCTCGCCGAACCCCGCCTGGAGCAACAGCTCGCGCGCTGGCGCAGCCTGATCGTAGCCGTGCTCGAACAGCAGCCAGCCGCCGGGGTTGAGATGCGTTTCTGCTCCGGCGACGATACGGCGGATGTCATTCAGCCCGTCTGTGCCGGAAACCAGCGCGGCTTGTGGCTCGAAGCGCAGGTCGCCTTTCGCAAGGTGTGCATCGCCCTCGGCGATGTAAGGAGGGTTGGAAACGATGAGATCGAAGCGCTGCCCATCCAGCGCGGAAAACCAGTCGCTTTGCAGCAGGCGAACATTTCCGATATTCAGCCGCCGCACATTCTCCCGCGCCACGACCAGCGCCTCCGGTGACGCCTCCGCTGCCGTCACCTCCGCCTCCGCTCGCAAATGTGCAATGGACAACGCTACTGCGCCGCAGCCCGTGCCCAGATCCAGGACACTGTAACTCTCCCTCCCCCAGCCCCTCTTCCGCTCGGGGGAGAGGGTGGCCGCCAGGCCGGGAGAAAGGGGGGGGATGCGCTGCAACGCCAATTCCACCAGCAACTCGGTTTCCGGGCGGGGAATGAGGGTGACGGGAGCAACCTTGAATTTCAGCCCGTAAAACTCGCGCTCGCCGAGGATGTAAGCGATGGGTTCGCCCGCGAGGCGGCGCTGCAACAGCGCGCGGTAGGTCGCCGCCTGCTCCCCATCCAGCATCTGCTCGGGGTGCGCCAGCAGGTACGCGCACGAAACGTTCAGTACCTGCTGCAACAGCATCCGCACCTCGGTATGTCCCGCGCCGAAATCCAGCGGCAGCGCGGATTCCAGCACGGCCCTGTCTTGCGTCAGATAGAACTGGATGGTGTGCGGCATGGGTTAAGGCGAGTGCGGGAAAGTCCGCAAGAAGGCGGTTGCTTGCTTCATTCGTTGGAGATTATGAATTTTCAGAAGCGCCTTATAGGTTGTACAAAAATCCCGCGATTGAATTTTTGCGGGTGAATATAGAAGCCCTGCCAGCCCTGCGATCCGGTAGGGTTGAAATTATCCGGGCGCTCGCTTATCGGGTGATGGAAGGGGTCTGGGCGATGGGAACTTTGACACAGACGGCGCTTCCATTCAAGCTCGAAGCTCACGTGAAGCCGCCGGTTTGGATCGCATCACCCGGCGCGTCGTCGCAACCAGGCTGCGACAACTCGAAATCGTCCGGCGCACGCTGGATTGAGACGCCAGTCGAATCGTGGCCGGGAAAGAGGCCGCGCAATTCACCTGCAAGGGCGAACAAGGCCACATGCCCACGCCCGGCAGAGATAAAGCTACCGCGCGTGTGCGGCAACCCGTATTATATGCGCATGACCTTTGTCAATCCTGAACCCAACGAGATTTGTCGCATGTTGCGCAGCATCCGCACCATTGCGGTGGTGGGGCTGTCATCCAACCCGTCGCGGCCCAGCTTTCGGGTGGCGCGCGCCATGCAGGGCTACGGTTATCGCGTCGTGCCGGTGCGCCCGCTGGTACTGGAAGTCCTGGGAGAAACAGCGTATCCCGATCTGGAAAGTCTGTCCTTCAAGGTTGACATGGTGGACGTGTTCCGCGCCGCCGAGCACGTTCCTGCCATCGTTGAAAGCTGTATCGCGCTCGGTATTCCGCGCTTGTGGTTGCAGGAGGGCGTCATCCACGAGGAGGCGGCGCAACGCGCTCGGGCGGCGGGTATCACGGTGGTGATGGATCGCTGCATCTGGCGCGACCGCGCCAACTTGTGCGGGGATCCGGCATGAGCCAACCGCGTTGCGCCTGGCCGGGCGAAGATCCGCTGTACTGCGCTTACCACGACCGGGAATGGGGCGTGCCGCTGCACGATGACCGCGCGCTGTTCGAGTTTTTGATTCTGGAGGGCGCGCAGGCGGGGTTGAGCTGGATCACCATTTTGCGCAAGCGGGAAAACTATCGCGCCGCCTTCGATCATTTCGACCCAGAGCGCGTTGCGCGTTATGGCGCGAGTAAAATAGAATCGCTGCTGCAAAACCCCGGTATCGTGCGCAACCGTTTAAAAGTGGAAGCCGCCGTAAACAATGCGCAGAAACTTCTGGAGGTGCAGGAAAAATATGGCAGCTTCGATGCATTTATCTGGCAGTTTGTCGGGGGTAAACCCAGGCAGAACCATTGGCGCGGCTTGGCCGAAATCCCCGCGAGCACGATCGAATCGGACGCGATGAGCAAGGAGCTGAAACGGCGCGGCTTCAAATTCGTCGGCACGACCATCTGTTACGCGCACATGCAGGCGACCGGCATGGTGAACGACCACACCACCAATTGCTTCAGACATAAAGAGCTGCAATGCTGCTGAAATTCACCAAGATGCACGGCGCGGGAAACGACTTTGTGGTGCTGGATGGCGTGCGCCAGCGCATCCATCTGACGCCAGAGCAACTGCGCCTGCTGGCCGACCGGCACTTCGGCGTGGGCTGCGACCAGATATTGCTGGTGGAAACTACCCGGCATCCCGAAGCCGATTTTCGCTACCGCATTTTCAACGCTGACGGCGGCGAGGTGGAGCAGTGCGGCAACGGGGCGCGCTGCTTCGTACGCTTCGTGCTTGACCAGGGGCTGACGCACAAGCGCGAAATCGTGGTGGAAACCCAGAGCGGGCTGATCACCCCGCGCATGGAAGAGGATGGCCGCGTCACCGTGAACATGGGCGCGCCGGTTTTCGATGCTGCACGCATCCCGTTCCTTTCCAGTGTAGAAGACACCGTTCAGCTACTGGATGTGGGAGGGGAAACGGTGCAGATCACTGCCGTTTCCATGGGCAACCCGCATGCGGTGCAGGTGGTGGCGGATATCGAACGTGCGTCAGTCGTCGCACAGGGCGTGCTGATCGAGCGCCATTTGCGCTTTCCAAAACGGGTGAACGCGGGCTACATGCAAGTGCTGGATCGCGGCCACATCAAGCTGCGCGTGTACGAGCGCGGCTCCGGAGAAACGCTGTCGTGCGGCACAGGAGCATGCGCCGCCGTGGTGGCTGGCATCAGGCGCGGCCTGCTCGACGAACAGGTGCATGTGACAACCCGGGGCGGTGTGTTGAGCATCTCCTGGGCCGGAGGCGGGAAACCGGTATGGTTGACCGGCCCGGCCATTACCGTATTTGAAGGCGCAATCAACATATAAGCCTCACAGGGAGAAAAATGTGAACGCAGAAGACGTTGCAGCATACTTGCAGAATAACCCGCAGTTCTTCGATTGTTACGCCGATCTGCTGGCGGAAATCAATCTCCCCCACCCCCATGGCGGGCGCACCATTTCGCTTGCAGAACGGCAGATGCTGACATTGCGCACCAACAACAAGGGGCTGGAAAAACGGCTGCGCGAAATGGTGGAGTACGGCAAAGAAAACGATGCCTTGCAGGATAAAGTGCATCGCTTCACGCTGACGCTGTTCGGCGCACACGACCTGATCGCTTTGCAGGACGCCATCACGCGCAACCTGCGCGAGATTTTTTCCATCCCGCATGTCGCGCTGCATGTCTGGAAGGGTTTGCCGCCCTGCGCGGAAGTGCTGGTGTTTGCCGACCGGCAGCAAACGCCAGTGTGCGCGCACCATGCGGTGCATGACACGGCGGGCTGGTTTGGCGAAAGTGCGTCGCACCTGAAATCGTTCGCCTACCTGCCGCTGCGCGAGGGTAACGGCGAAGCCGTTGGGAACCCTGCGGCGTCCTCCTTGCGGGGGCTGCGCGAGGGTAACGGCGAAGCCGTTGGGAACCCTGCGGCGTCCCCCTTGCGGGGGCTGCGCGAGGGTAACGGCGAAGCCGTTGGGAACCCTGCGGCGTCCTCCTTGCGGGGGCTGCGCGAGGGTAACGGCGAAGCCGTTGGGAACCCTGCGGCGTCCTCCTTGCGGGGGCTGCGCGAGGGTAACGGCGGAGCCGTTGGGGACCCTGCGGCGTCCCCCTTACGGGGGCTGCGCGAGGGTAACGGCGAAGCCGTTGGGAACCCTGCGGCGTCCTCCTTGCGGGGGCTGCGCGAGGGCGAGCAATCCATCGGCCTGCTGGTTTTTGCCAGCGAGGACGCGCAACGTTTCTATCCGGAGATGGGGACGCTATTCCTGCAACGCATCGCGGAAATTGCGAGCGCCGCTTTGCAGCCCCGCCTTTGATTGAAAATGAATAATCCCGCAGCAAACTGCGGGGTATCGGGTAGGTTGGGTAAAACGCCGGAGCGTGTATCCACCACCTGTTCCGGCGGATTCGCGCTTAATCCGCCCCTCGAAAAACGCTACGCCGCAAGCAGCGGAGAATTCGACCCGGAGAGATTAAAGAATGGCCGGCACTGTCGCTTACCCGGATCAGCAAACTCTGCACGGCTTTCTGGCGTACTTGCGCAACGAGCGCCGCTATTCCGAACTGACCGCTGAAAATTACGCGCGCGATATCCGCCGCCTGTTTGCTCTCGCTGCCGCCACCCCGTTATGTGATCTGAAAATCCACCACATCCGCCGCTTCGTCGCGCAACTGCACGGCAGCGGCCTGGGTGGGAAAAGCCTGGCGCGCATGCTGTCGGCATGGCGTGGTTTTTATGCCTATTTGATGCGCGACCACCAGTACCAAAACAACCCCTGCATCGGGCTGCGCGCCCCCAAGTCGGCGCGCGCCCTGCCGCACGCGCTCTCTCCGGATGAGGCGGTACGCATGATGGAGCTGCCCGCCGATGACGGTTTGCTGACCGTGCGCGACAAGGCGATGCTCGAGCTGTTTTATTCGTCCGGCTTGCGCCTCGCCGAGCTGGTCGGCCTCGATCGCGCCGCGCCGGAATTTAACGAGGGTGTCGTGCGCGTTACCGGCAAGGGCGGCAAGACGCGAATCGTGCCGTTTGGCAGCCATGCCGCCGTCGCGCTGCAAGCCTGGCTGGCGGTGCGCCCGCAACTGGCCGAGCCGGATGAGGCCGCGCTGTTTGTCGGCAGGAACGGCCATCGCCTCACGCCGCGTGCGGTGCAGTTGCGCATGAAGGAATGGGGCATCAAACAAGGCATCAGCACCGGCGTACACCCGCATTTGCTGCGCCATTCGTTCGCCTCGCACCTGCTGCAATCCTGCGGCGATTTGCGCGCCGTGCAGGAAATGCTGGGGCATGCCAGCGTATCCACCACGCAGGTATACACCCATCTGGATTTTCAGTACCTCAGCAAGATTTACGATACGGCGCACCCGCGCGCCAAAAAGAAAACATGAGCCGGAAACAGCGCACAAATTCATCACCATTCTCGCGCAGACGGGAACCCGGCAAGACAAAGCCACCGCGCGGCGGACAGAGCCGACTTCCGGATAGCCTTGCGGAACAGTCGGTTAAACTGGATTCCCCTGCGCGCGGGAATGACGGGGTAGAGCAGGCTACTCTTTTCCTGAAGGCAGGGCGCGAGAAATCCCTGTTGCGCCACCACCCCTGGGTGTTTTCCGGCGCAATCGAGCGCGTGGAGGGGATGCCCGCTGACGGCGACACCGTTGACATTTGTTCGGTGCAGGGCGCATTTCTCGCCCGTGCCGCCTACAACGCGCAGTCGCAAATTACCGCGCGCATCTGGTCGTGGCAAAAAGAGCAAACGATTGCTGCCGATTTTTTCCGGAACAGGATAGTGCAGGCTTTAGAGGCGCGCCGGTCGCTAAACCTCGCACAATCCGGCAACGCCATGCGCCTGATACACGGCGAATCGGACGGATTGCCGGGGCTGATCGTGGATCGCTACTGCGATGTGCTGGTGATGCAGATCGGCAGCGCGGGGGCAGAGTTCTGGCGCGACACCTGCGCCGACATTTTGCAGGAATTGTGCGGCCCGGCCTGCATCTACGAACGTTCCGATGCGGATTCGCGTGCGCTGGAAGGGCTGCCGGTACGGAACGGCGTCTTGCGCGGCAAACTGCCGGATTCCCTGGTTATCGGGGAGCACGGACTGCGCTTTGCAGTGGATGTCGCACACGGGCAAAAGACTGGCTTCTATCTGGATCAGCGCGACAATCGCGCGCTGGTCGGCGCGCTGGCGCAGGGTAAAGATGTGCTCAACTGCTTCTGCTACAGCGGCGGCTTTTCGGTGTATGCACTGCGCGGGGGCGCCGCATCGGTGCTGTCAATTGATGCCTCGGAAGAGGCGCTGCTGCTGGCACGGCGCAACGTGGAGCTCAACAGTTTGGATAGTGGCCGCGCGACATGGCAATGCGCCGATGTGTTTGCCGCGCTGCGCAAACTGCGCGACCAGAACCGCTCCTTCGACCTCATCATCCTTGACCCGCCAAAATTTGCCCCCACCGCCGCCTTCGCCGAAAAGGCCGCGCGCGGCTATAAGGACATCGCCCTGCTCGGGTTCAAGCTGTTGAGGCCGGGCGGCATCCTCGCCACATTTTCCTGCTCCGGCGGCATCAGCGATGATTTATTCCAGAAAATCATCGCGGGCGCCGCGCTGGATGCCGGAGTGGATGCCCAAATTACGCACAAACTCTGCGCCGCACCAGACCACCCCGTATTGTTGAGCTTCCCGGAGGGCGCTTATTTGAAGGGGTTGGTGGCAAGGCGCATTTCCTGATTTTGCTGCTACAAAAGCAAGCGGCCCGCTGATGCGGGCCGCCGGTTCAAGCAATTACTGGTTTCTTACTTGACGTGGCAGGTCAGGCACAGCGCGCTGCCGGTGTTGGAAACCCGCATGAACGCCTTATTGTTGACCGAGCCGACGCCGTTCGATGGTACGCCGTGCGGGTCATGGCAGGACGCGCATTCCACCTCGAAGCCAGCGCCGGTGTTGTACAGGCGGATATCGCCGGAATCGAGCTTGCTGTTGGCATTGCCATCAAAATAGGCGATGTTGTTGTGGGTGTTGGTTGTCGGGTTGAAGTCCACGCCAGGCCCCATGGTGGGGTAGCGCACGCCGACCGGGTGGTCGTTCCTGAGATCGCTGCCAATCACAAATACATCAAAGGATGCCGCTGTCGGAAACAGGGCGCCCGTACCTTCGGTGCTGTGGCAGAGCAGACAGCCTCCTGGCGCGCTCAAAGTCATGTGGCCGGACGGGTTGATGCCGCTCGCGTTGATCCAAGTGCTGAGGAAGGTGCCATTTTGAGCGGTCTCCTGCCCCTGGTTGTAATTGGCGGAGTTGGTGGTGCCACCTGCCCCGGCGGTAGTGGGCATATTGATGATGGAGTCTATGGCCACGGTGCCGTCATGGCAGGACAGGCAGGACAGCGAATTCGGCCCGGGCTGGCTCACCGGTTGGGTCATCGAAGACGAGTTATAAGTCTGATACGTGGTGGAAGGGATGGTGCGGTTCCACAGCGGGAGGCTGATCTGGGTGTTGGCCGCGTGCGGGGTGTGGCAGTAAACACAGACTTCGCCGTACTGGTTGCGCGCCATATCCATGATGTTGGCGTTCGCCGGGGGAGTCAGGNNGGGGGAGTCAGGAAGCTTTGTGTCATGTTGTGGCGGGTATTGGTAATGCCGCCGATATTTGACGCCTTTGAAGCCACGTCCCCGCCACCGTAAGCAGCAAAACCGCTCGCCATGAGCGCAATGACAACGGCTGATTTTGTGGCAAGTTTCAAATAGTTCATGATCGCAGGACTCCCGGAGTTGTTCAAAGTTTAACGTTACACGCAGATTTCAGTTAAATATGAGAGCAATATATATGCCAGCATTAAATACAATGTAGTTGCCATGGTTATTGCTGCTTGGCGTTTCAGGATTGCTTCGTTCCATCCTATGCTGGAGGCACTCGTGCCAGTTTGGGCGCCTTGGATATTAACGTAAACCAATTGGGGGTTCAATCCATCCACCGTGAAAAAATCGAACCCGGCCTTCTCAAAAACAAGAAAATTACCAGAATAGAGAGATAGCTCTGCCCAACAGGCATGGGTGCTTCTAACGGGCATGGCAAACGCCACCCCGCATTATGAAACTTGCCCTGCCTGTTTCCCCCGGACGCGCGCAGGTCCATTTTTTTGGGCCTTGCGCAGGCCGACGCGCATTGCATGCATCGTTCCGGTCTGTTGGAGAGGCCAAGGCTCCAGGCAGAGGGTGTGCTCTGAATTTCAATTGCGGGATTTGGGTAAATCCGGCTGGCGTCGGTCGCGTAGTGTAAACTGTGCCGTAGACACTGCTTTCTCGCCGGTTTCCGCCTCGCTTGATCGCCTCTCGCCACATTTTACCTCGCTAACGACTCATGGCTTTACTCCAAATCTCCGAACCCGGCCTGTCCACCGCACCGCACGAGCATCGCCTGGCAGTCGGCATAGACCTCGGCACCACCAACTCCCTGGTCGCAACGGTGCGCAACGGCATCAGCGTGGTGTTAAACGACTGCAACGGTCGCGCGCTGCTGCCATCGGTAGTCCGCTATTTCGCCGATGGCAGCGTGCAGGTAGGCGAAGCCGCCCAGGCGATGCAGAGCGAAGACCCTTCCAATACCATCGTTTCGGTCAAGCGCTTCATGGGGCGGGGTTTGAGCGATGTCGGCGACATCAGCGGCACCCCCTATCGCTTTGTGGATGCGCCATCGGCGGGTTCGGGGCAGGCTCCCGGCATGGTGCAGTTGCGCACCGCAGCCGGGGTGAAGAGTCCGGTAGAAGTCTCATCGGAAATTCTCAAGGTGCTGCGCGCGCGCGCCGAAGAAGCGCTGGGTGGCGAACTGGTCGGCGCAGTCATTACCGTACCCGCCTATTTCGACGATGCGCAGCGTCAGGCCACCAAGGACGCGGCACGGCTGGCGGGCCTCAACGTGCTGCGGCTGCTCAACGAGCCCACTGCGGCTGCCATCGCTTACGGGCTGGATAACGCCGTCGAGGGGGTGTATGCGGTGTATGACCTGGGCGGCGGCACGTTCGATATTTCTATCCTCAAGCTATCCAGGGGCGTGTTTGAAGTGCTGGCTACCAACGGCAACTCGGCGCTGGGCGGCGACGACTTCGATCACCGCATCTACTGCTGGCTGTTGGAAAAGAACGGGCTATCCGCGCTGGGCGCATCGGACACGCGGCGTTTGCTGACGCGCGCGCGCGCCGCCAAGGAAGAGCTGACCGAGCACGACGAAACGCGGGTAACCGCCATTCTGCAAAGCGGTGAAGCGATAGATTCGGTGCTGTCGCAACAGGATTTTCATGCCATGAGCCAGAATCTGGTGGAGCGCACTTTGCAGCCGGTTCGCCGCGCCTTGCGCGATGCCGGGCTGACGGTTGCGGACATCAAGGGCGTGGTGATGGTGGGCGGCGCCACGCGCATGCCGCAAGTACAGCGCGCCGTGGCGGAATTTTTCCACCAGACACCGCTCACCAACCTGGATCCGGACAAGGTGGTGGCGCTGGGGGCCGCGATACAGGCCAACGTGCTGGCGGGCAACCGCAGCGCCGATGACTGGTTGTTGCTCGACGTGATCCCGCTCAGCCTCGGCATCGAAACCATGGGCGGGCTGGCGGAAAAAATCATTCCGCGCAACAGCACCATCCCCACCGCACGCGCGCAGGATTTCACCACCTTCAAGGACGGCCAAACCGCCATGAGCGTGCATGTGGTGCAGGGCGAGCGCGAGATGGTGAGCGATTGCCGCTCACTGGCCCGCTTCGAGCTGCGCGGCATCCCGCCGATGGTGGCGGGGGCGGCGCGCATCCGCATCACTTTCCAGGTGGACGCGGACGGGCTGCTGAACGTCTCCGCGCGCGAGCAGGGCAGCGGCACAGAAGCTCACATCACGGTAAAACCGTCTTACGGTTTATCCGATGACGAGATCGCGCGCATGTTGCAGGAGTCCAGCCGACATGCGCAGGATGACATGCAGGCTCGCGCCCTGCGCGAGCAGCAGGTGGAAGCAAACCAGTTGCTCGACGCCGTGCAGAACGCGCTGGATCAGGATGACGCGGCCTTGCTGGACGAGGCCGGGCAGGCACACATCCGCGCCGGGATGGACGGATTGCGCGCGCTGCTGCAAACTGGCGACACTCACGCCATCAAGCGCGCCATCACCCGGTTGAACGATGCCACCATGGCCTTTGCCCAGGCGCGTATGGACAAGAGCGTTTCGCGCGCGCTGGGCGGGCGGAAGCTGACCGATCTCGAGGTGTAGATAATGCCGCAGGTTATTGTGTTGCCCCACGAAGAACTGTGCCCGGCTGGAGTGGTATTCGATGCCGCGCCCGGCACGTCAATCTGCGATGCGCTGTTGCAGCACGGCGTGGAAATCGAGCACGCCTGCGAAAAATCCTGCGCCTGCACCACCTGCCATGTCATTTTGCGCGAAGGGTTCGATTCGCTGGCACCTGCGGAAGAAACCGAGGAAGACATGCTGGATAAGGCATGGGGGCTGGAACCGAACTCGCGCTTGAGCTGCCAGGCGCTGGTGGGCAAAAACGATCTGGTCATCGGGATTCCCAAGTACACCATCAATATGGCCAAAGATCATGGCGCAAGCCGCTCTGAATGATGAATAGTAAGCGCCATGATCTTTCCCTCACCCCCGTCCCCCCTCCCCCAAAGGGCGAGGGGTACGGGTCGTCGCTACGCGGGATTTACGTTCAACGAAGGGCTTGATCATGAAATGGACCGACATAAGCCAGATCGCCATCGAACTGGCCGAGGCGCATCCGGAAATTGACCCCAAGACCGTCCGCTTCACCGACTTGCACAACTGGGTGGTTGAACTCGAAGAGTTTGATGACGACCACAATCATGGCGGCGAGAAAATCCTCGAAGCCATCCAGATGGCGTGGATAGATGAAATAGAGTAGGCGATGGGAAGCTTGATGGCATTCTGGCGCACGAGCGCCAACCGCTGGCTGTATTTTGCCGGCGCGCTGGTTATAGCCGCGCTGATCGGCGCAGCGTTGTACCTGCAACACGTCATGCGCCAGGATCCTTGCCCGCTGTGCATGCTTCAGCGAGTCATTTTTATTGCCATGCTGGCGGTGTTCGCTATCGCAGCACTGCACAACCCCAAACGCCCGGGTGCAACCGCCTATTCGGCACTGATCGCACTGCTCGCGCTCGGCGGCATCGGCGTGGCCAGCCGCCATATCTGGTTGCAGCACTTGCCCAAAGATCAAGTGCCGGCCTGCGGCCCGGGCCTGGACTACATGCTGGAAAGCTTCCCCATGTCCGAAGTGTTGCAGGAGCTCATGCATGGCTCCGGAGAATGCGCCGCCAAAGGCTGGACCTTTCTCGCGCTCGGCATCCCGGAATGGTCGCTGCTCTGGTATGTGCTGTTAGGCGCTTGGGCGGCGCTGATTGCATTCAGGAAGCCGCTGTAACGCGATTCTCTCGCAACGCGAGCCAGATTACGGCGCGTACCGAGCAATCCTTCTGCCCGATCAGGCACGCGCAAAAAATACTGGGGACTTACGGTCGTTACGCGCGGTTCCTGGATTATGGTGAAGCGGAGGATTTTCATGTCCGGCTTGATGAATTCCGCAAGGCGCTTGCCGGGGAAAAGGAAAACATCAGGAATAGTTGAGCTATCGGTGTACGGTATTGGTATGAGCAGGATCGGCGCGGGTGGGAAAGTGCGGACAGTTGCAACCCGAGGTTGAGCGGCGTAGCGTATTGCCTGAAGCTTGGCCGTAACAGGCTGGCACTGAAATATTTTCTGCCAGTTCTTGTGTACGCCATTATGCGTGAAACAAAATGAACGGCGACGTTTCTTCCACAGTTGAGCGTTCTGACACAGCCCCCGGAAAGTACGGGGGGTTGTTCAGCGTTACGCCGCTCGTTGCAGTCGTATTTCTTGTTTCTCTCGCCGTTACCTGGCACCAATACCAGAACGCGCATCAAGCCGCCAGGCAAACCCTGCAAGCACGGTTCGATCTTCGGACGCACAATATCAGCAACGACATACAAAGCCGCGTAGGAGTCTACCAGCAGGTGATGCGTGGGGTGGAAGGCCTGTTTACTCACTCCGATTTTGTCACTGGCGTCGAGTTTCATGACTATGTCGCCCGGTTGCGCCTGAACAAGAGCTACGCCGGTATTCATAGCATACGCTTTTCCCCGATCGTGCCGAAGGCTGGAAAAGAGCGCCATATCTCCGCCAGACGGCGGCAAGGTTTGCCCGAATACAGCATCCATCCTGCGGGCAACCGGGATTTTTATGCCCCCATCATCTATGTCGAGCCGCGCGACGAGCGCAGCCAGGCCATTTTCGGCTATGACACCTATTCTGACCTTGAACACCCGCAACCCGGAGATTCCGGAGCCGGGGTACGCCGCGCTGCCATGGAACGGGCGCGCGATACTGGCGAGGCCGCCATTTCCGGCAAAGTTCGGCTGTTGTTTGAACCCGGCCAAAGTGCGCAGGCCGGCTTTCTGATGTTTTTGCCGGTGTACCGGCAGGGCATGCCGAGCGACACCCTTGCCGAGCGCCGCGCCAACATCGTCGGCTGGGTCAGTGCGCTGTTCAGCCCGGACGATCTGATGCGCGATATAGTTGGCGCTGGCGACGGGGATGTGGACGTCAGCATTTACGACGGTAAAGAAGCCCGGGAGAGCTTGCTGATGTTCGATTCTGGCAGCTCGCGAGCCAACCGGCAGGACGCGCGCTTCCGTTCCGTTAAGAGCCTTGAGATTGGCGGTCGCTCCTGGACGATAGTGAGCCAGTCTCTTCCCGTCTTCGAGTACATGGCGGACGATGGAAAGCCGCAGCTCGTCGCCATCACCGGCATCGGCGCGAGCCTGCTGTTCTCGTTGTTTGTCTGGTTGCTTGGATATGACCGGGAGCGTGCCATACGGGTGGCGGCGGTGCTGGAGCGCGAAAGCTACAAAAACCGGATGCTGCTGCGTACTGCCGCAGACGGCATGTATGTCTGCGACATCAACGGCAACGTGATGCAGGTAAATGACGCATTTTGCCGCATGCTCGGCTATGCCGAGCAGGATATGCTTTCCATGAACGTGGCCGAGTGGAACGCGCAGTGGACAAAAGAGGAAGTGCTGGCAAAAATCGCTGCGATGGGCGGCAGCAATCCGTCGTTTGAAGCCCGCCACCGCCGCCGCGACGGCAGCATCATTGATGTCGAGATCAGTGCCTCCAAAGTGAACATTGACGGCATTCAGGTGGTGTACAGCTCGGTGCGTGACATTACCGGGCGCAAGCTGGCAGAGCAGGCGATCCAGGATAGCGAGGCAAGGCTGCATACCATTGTCGAAACTGCCCTGGATGCCGTGGTGATAATGGATTCCAGCGGAATTATCACCGGCTGGAACAGCCAGGCCGTAAATATTTTCGGCTGGGCGAGCGATGAGGTTGTCGGGCGGCTGTTGTATCAAACCATCATCCCGCCCAAGCAACGCGAATCGCACGTTCACAGATTTGGACGCTTCCTGGAATCCGGTGAAGGATCGCTGATAAATTCACGGATCGAGATTCCGGCGCTGCACCGCGATGGCCACGAATTTCCCATCGAGCTGTCCCTCACCCAGATCAGGACCGGGGATAAATACGAGTTCAGCGCTTTCATCCGCGACATCACGAAGAAAAGACAGTTCGAGGAGCTGATCTGGAAGCAGGCCAACTACGACGCTTTGACCGGCCTGCCCAACCGCCGCATGTTCCACGACCGGCTGGCGCAGGAAATCAAGAAAGCCCATCGCGCCGGACGGTTGATGGCGCTGCTGTTCATAGATATGGATCGCTTCAAGGAAATCAACGACACGATGGGGCACCGGGTGGGCGATCTTCTGTTGGTGGAAGCGGCGCACCGCATCGGTTCCTGTCTGCGGGAAACCGACACGGTGGCGCGCCTGGGTGGGGACGAGTTCACCGTGATTCTTTCGGAGCTGGACGAAGCCAGCCGCGTGGAGCGCATCGCCGAAAACATTTTGAAAAAACTGGCCGAGCCGTTCCGGCTGGAAAACGAAATGGCCTACCTGTCGGCCAGCATGGGCATTACGCTGTACCCGAACGACGCCACCGAAATAGAAGACCTGCTCAAAGATGCCGACCAGGCAATGTATGCCGCCAAAAGTTCGGGAAAAAACAGGCTGAGCTATTTCACGCCGTTGCTGCAACAGGCTGCCATAGCCCGGCTGAAGCTGATCAACGACCTGCGAGGCGCGCTGGGGGCCGGCCAGTTCATGGTTTATTTTCAGCCCATCGCGGAACTGGCGACAGGTCGCGTCAGCAAGGCCGAGGCGCTGATCCGCTGGCAGCACCCGGAACGCGGCGTGGTCAGCCCGATAGACTTTATCCCGCTGGCAGAGGAAACCGGACTCATTTCAGAGATCGGCGACTGGGTGTTCCGCGAGTCGGCCCGCTGGGTCAGGCGCTGGAGAGAAGTTGTCCATCCGGATTTCCAGGTCAGCGTGAACAAGTCTCCGGTGCAGTTCCACAAGGCAGTGGAAGAGCGTTCAGCATGGATCGCGCATCTGCGCGATCTCGGCTTGCCGGGAGAATGCCTGGTCGTCGAGATCACCGAAGGGCTGCTGCTGGCTTCGGATGTGTCCGTCACCGGCGCGTTGCTCGCATTCCGCGATGCTGGCATCCAGGTTGCAATTGATGATTTCGGCACCGGTTACTCCTCGCTGTCTTACCTCAAGAAGTTTGATATGGATTACTTGAAGATAGACCGGTCTTTTACCAGCCACCTCTCGCCCGGATCGAGCGACTTGGCGTTATCCGAAGCCATCATTGTGATGGCGCACCGGCTCGGTTTCAAGGTAATCGCCGAAGGGGTGGAAACCGAACAGCAGCGCGCCCTTCTTGCTGCGGCAGGATGCGACTACGCGCAAGGCTACCTGTACTCGAAGCCCTTGCCGCCCGAGAAGTTCGAGCTGCTGCTGCAAGCGAATTCAGGGGTGCTTCCTGCCGGAGGCGAAATGATGTGGGATGACAAATACATGACCGGTGTCAGGTTCATGGACGAAGGACACAGCGAACTGTTCTGGCTCATCGAGGATTGCATCGGGGCGATCGGCAATCACGTGCCCAAAGAAGATCAGATCGAGTACCTGGATAAAATTGCATCCCATTTGTCCCGGCACTTCAGCAACGAGGAAGAAACCATGAGCTCGGCAGGCGACCAGAGATTTGACGAGCACATCATGCAGCACCGGCATCTAGTCGAAAAAATCAACTCGATGATTTCGCGGTTCAAGAACGATCATGATGCGATTAGCGCACAAGACATCCTGCATGTCCTGTTCGACTGGTTCGTGCTCCACAATGCCGGGGAAGACAGAAAGCTCGCCGACTACATCCGCAGCACTGGTGTGCAGAGCGGCGCAAGCCAGGCTTAACAGTATTGGTAGGGTGGATTCGCACTACGCATTGTGTGGTTGTCGGGGCTGTGTCAATTCCGTCCAGCCTTTGGCTGGAAACGGATTGCCTGACTTTGTTATCAGCCACCTTACAACTGTGGCGTCCCCTTGGCGCGGGCTGAATCCATTCACAAAGCTCGCCGCTTCAACTCGCTCCCCGCCGTGAAAAATCCTTCAGGCGGAAGCCGAGCAGCCACAGCGCCGAAAAGTATGCTGTCATCCCCGCCGCCACCAGCCCGGTCAGCCGAGCAATGCGCAGCCAGCCGCCGCCTGCGAGCCAGCCTTGCTCGCTGCCCATGCCGAACCACAGCACGGCGCCGAGCGCGAGCAAGGCCAGGGAGAGCTTGAAGAGGAACACGCCCCAGCCCGCTGTCGGGAGGTAGATTCCGCGCTTGCGCAACTGGTAGTACAGGATGGCGGAGTTGAGGCAGGCGGCGAGGCCGATGGAGAGCGCGAGGCCGGCATGGCCCAGGCCCAGGCCGAAGGCGAACAGCGCATTCATCGCCTGCGTGGCGAGCAGCGTGACAACCGCGATTTTTACCGGTGTCCTGATGTCCTGCCGCGCGTAGAAGCCAGGCGCGAGTATTTTCACCAGGATGATGCCGATCAGGCCGACGCTGTACCCGGCCAGCGCCTGGCGCGTCATCAGCACGTCGCGTGCGGAAAATTCGCCATACTGAAAAAAGGTGGCCAGCAGTGGCACGGCGATCATGCCGAGCGCCAGCGCGGCAGGCAACGCGAGCAGGAATGCCAGGCGCAAGCCCCAGTCCAGCAACCCGGAATATTCTTCCGGCTTGCTGTCAACATAGTGTTTGGAAAGCGAGGGCAGCAGGATGGTGCCGAGCGCGGCGCCCAGCAGGCCGGAAGGAAATTCCATCAGGCGGTCGGCATAGTAAAGCCAGGATACGCTGCCCGCAGCAAGGAAGGAGGCGAAAACGGTGTTGATGACCAGGCTGATCTGCGCGATGGATACACCGAACACCGCCGGGCCCATTTGCCTGACGATGCGCCACACGCCCGCATCTTTCAGGTTCAGCCGCCATTTCGGCAACATGCCGATTTTTTTCAGGAACGGGATCTGAAACGCGAGCTGCACGATACCCGCAACGAATACCGCCCAGCCCAGCGCCATGATCGGCGGGTCACAATAAGGTGCAAGCCACAGCGCAGCCGCGATGAAACAGATGTTGAGCAGCACCGGCGCAAAGGCCGGCACCCAGAATTTGTTGTAGGTATTCAATATCCCGGCAGCCACCGCGACCAGCGAGATAAAAAAGATATAAGGCGAAGTGATGCGCAGCAGTTGTACGGTGAGCGCGAATTTGTCCGGTTCACGCACAAAACCGGGCGCGCTGATATAGACCAATACCGGTGCGGCGATGACGCCGATCAGCGTCACGACAAACAGGATGACCGCCAGCAGGGTGGCAACGTGGTCGGCCAGCAATTTGGTTTCTTCCTGGCTGCGGCGATTTTTGTATTCGCCGAAAATCGGCACGAAGGCCTGCGAGAACGCGCCTTCCGCGAACAGCCGCCGCAGCAGGTTGGGTAGCTTGAAGGCGACAAAAAAAGCATCGGTCGCCATGCCGGCGCCGAACGTGCGCGCGATCAGCACGTCGCGGATAAAGGCCAGGATGCGTGAAACCAGCGTCAGGCCACTGACGGTAACAAGGGTTTTAAGCAGGTTCATGCACGCTGGAATCGTGTGCGATCAGGTGTTGTTGGATCCGGGCTTGCGCCGCTCCCCGGCAAAAACAGAAATCGGGCCAGTGTGTTCGGCATCCCGGCTGCCGCGCCCGGAGCGCACCACGAGGTGGTTGTCGGCAATGAACCGCTTGATCTGCGCGAAAGCGTCGGCGTTGTCCCGTTTCAACGAAACCCGCACCACCAGGGAAGCGATCCCGCCGGAAATAATGGGGCGGACATAATCCGGATAGACCTTGCCTCCTGCAGCTATCGTTCCGGACATATCGCCGCACAGCCTCTCCGCCCAATCGTGCGGCTGGAAAATTTCCCCTTCCAGGGTTTTTCCATGAATCACAAATTCAGCGATATCGGATAACATCTCGTTCCCCAGTTTGTTCCCTGTGCGGGCAGCATCATACCATTGCTGCGGTTGACTGGCGTCATTGACAGGCCGTGGCGCGGCCATTAGATTCTCAACCTCATCAACCTACCACATCGAGGAGATAACCATGTCTGTTCTAGTTGGCAAACCCGCCCCCGACTTCACCGCAACGACCGTGATGGGCAACAACGAAATCAACGGCACTTTCAACCTCAAAAAGCACCTCGACGGCAAATATGGCGTGGTGTTTTTTTATCCGCTGGATTTCACTTTCGTTTGCCCTTCGGAACTGATCGCCTTCGATCATCGTCTGGACGAGTTCAAAAAGCGCAACGTCGAGGTGATCGGAGTTTCCATTGATTCCCAGTTTACCCACCTCGCATGGAAAAACACGCCGGTAAACAAGGGCGGCATCGGCCCGGTGCGCTATCCGCTGGTGGCCGACATCAAGCACGAAATCTGCCGTGCCTTCGATGTCGAGGCGGGTGGCGGAGTGGCCTACCGCGGATCATTCTTGATTGACCGTGCGGGCGTGGTCCGTCATCAGGTGGTGAACGACCTGCCGCTCGGTCGCAACATTGACGAGATGCTGCGCATGGTGGATGCATTGCAGTTTTCCGAAGAGCACGGTGAAGTCTGCCCGGCGGGCTGGCAGAAGGGCAAGGCGGGTATGGGCGCTTCTCCGGAAGGCGTGGCGAAATACCTGGCCGAGCACGCGCAGAACCTGTAAGGATCTGCGCGGTCCTCAACGCGCAGCCAGCATGTGTCGCTGGTGGCGCAGGATGGAATCAGAGAGCCTTGTCGCCCCTGTTGTCGCTCGCTCTCCGCAATTTGCTCACGCAGGCGGATAGCTTTCTGGATTCTCCGGAAGTTATCCGCTGGTTGAACTCGATGGCCTCTTCCGGGCCATCGTTTCCCGTGCTGTAAGCCACCCTGAAATCCGATTGCGGCATTTCTGCAAGCAGGGCTATGGCGTTATCAAATTCCAGCCTGGCCATGTAGCCATCGTTGTGCGGCGAATCCAGGCCTTCGCGGATCGCGGTTTTCGTGCCGCTGCTGGTTTTCATCCGCGCCCGGTGGATTTCCCCGATGCTCGAATAGGTGATCCGGCCATCCTGCAGCACGGGTGCGCCATCGCGCAAATTGATTTTCCTGACGACCACCTTGAACATCCCGAACATCTCTTCAGGCTCGTGCGCAAACACGTTGAGCAGCACATCAACCCACAGGCCGGTTCCGGTTTCCCCGGTCGCCCGCAACCCGCAACCTGTCTGCCTGCCACCCTTGGCGTACTCGACTGCCGCGAGGTACTGGCTTTGCAGAATGGCAGGAGCTGGCGGGTCGGCCAGCGCACGAACTGGTAAAATCAGGCCCAACAGCAGAATCAGATGCCGCATGATGTTTCGGGTGATCGGAGTTTGGGTCATTTTAACGTAATGAAACTCGTGATAACCAGCGACTTGCCCAGCGTTTCTTTGCTGGGTTAATTGATCCGGCATCAATATAGTAGCAACGTCATGCCCCGTTACCCTCGTGAAGGCGGGGGCACGGCGGGCATTCAGCGGCCTCCTTTTTGCGGGAGGCTTGGGGGAGGGTAGAGCCTGCCCCCGGCTCGAACGGGGGTGGGGGAAACGGGCATGGCAAGTTTCATAATCAGGGGTGGCGTTTGTCATGCCCGTTAACAATGCGACTCCGGAAAAACTAAACATGCGTTACTGGCTGATGAAATCCGAACCCGGCGATTGCAGCATAGACGACCTCGCCGCGCTGCCGAACCAGACCGTGGCATGGTACGGCGTGCGCAACTACCAGGCGCGCAACTTCATGCGCGACCAGATGCGCGCAGGCGACGGCGTGCTGTTCTATCACTCCAACTGCACTGCTCCCGGCATCGCGGGCATTGCGCAGGTGAGCAGCGCCGCCTACCCCGACGCCACGCAATTTGACCGGAAGGGCCGCTATTTCGACCCAAAAGCCACGCAGGAAACGCCACGCTGGTTTAACGTGGATGTGCGGCTGTCAAGAAAGATCAGGTTCGTCCCGCTGGCGGAACTGCGCCGCCACCCGCAGCTTGAGCGTATGCGAATTTTGCAGCGTGGCAACCGCCTGTCCATCACGCCGCTCGACCCCGCCGAGTGGAAGTTCATCCTGGCGCATCTGGTGAGCGAAGAATGAGGGGTGCAACTACTTGCACTCATCATGGCTGATGACCAATCCTGACTGGATGTTCGCCTACCTCGCGCTCGGCGCCTTCGCCGGGTTCGTGGCCGGGATGTTCGGCGTCGGCGGCGGACTGATGTTGGTGCCGCTGCTGCTGATCCTGTTTGAGTTGCAGCAATTTCCGCAGGAACACGCAATGCGCCTCGCGCTCGGCACCTCGATGGCAACCATCCTGTTCACCTCGTTCGCCAGCGCGCGGAAGCACCACCAGCATGGCGCGGTGAACTGGCGCGTTGTGTGCGACATCACTCCCGGCGTCCTGCTGGGCGCCGCGCTGGGCGCCTTGTCAGTCGCAGCCATTTCTCCTGCGGCGCTGGGAATTTTTTTCGCGCTGTTCGTGTATTTTTCCGCCGCGCAAATCCTGCTCAATGCCCGCCCAAAGCCGTCGCGCCAGTTGCCAGGCTTTGCCGGCATGACACTGACCGGCACGCTTACCGGCTGGATCAGCGGCCTGGTGTCCATTGGTGGCGGCACTGTCATCGTGCCTTTCCTGCTCTGGTGCAACCTGCCGCTACGCCACGCCATCGGCACCTCCGCCGCAGTCGGTTTTCCCATCGCAGCGGGCGGCACGCTGGGCTACATCGCCACCGGCATGAATCTTCCCGCCCTGCCTGCCCGCACGTTTGGATTTGTTTACCTGCCAGCACTGCTGTGGATCGCGCTCGCCGCCGTTCTCGCAGCACCACTCGGCGCGATGGCCGCGCACCGCATGAAAACGGGGCTGCTGCGCAAGTTGTTCGCCGTGCTGCTGTTGGTGCTGGCGACGAATCTGCTATGGAACACGCTGTAATCCCACGCGAAAATTGTGCCAGCGATGCCCCACGCTAAACCGACCCAGCACGCCGCCCGGCACTTGTCTTTTCTTCGGGATCTGTGGCCTTTCCTGCGCCCCTATCGCGGGCGCGTCGCTCTGGCTTTTGCGCTGCTGTGCCTCAGTTCCGCCACTATCCTGCTTGTGCCGCTGGCGTTCCGTGACCTGATTGACTTCGGTTTCGGCCAGCGGGCAACCACCGATGGCGGGCTGATGGGCACCTTGAGCCTGGACGGGCACTTCGCCGCCTTGTTCGGGTTGGCGAGCCTGTGGGCGCTGTCGGTGGCGGCGCGCTATTACACCGTGACCTGGGTGGGCGAGCGGGTCACGGCGGATTTGCGCAGCGCGGTGTATGCGCGGGTGCTGGCGCAGTCGCCGCAGTTTTTCGAGACCCTGCAAACCGGCGAAGTGCTCTCGCGGCTGACGGGCGACACCACGCTGATCCAGACCGTGATCGGCAGCTCGATTTCGATGGGCCTGCGCAGCCTGTTCCAGTTTACCGGCGGCATGGTCATGCTGGCGGTGACCAGCTTCTATCTGTTCTCCATGAACCTCGGGCTGATGGCCTTGCTGATGCTGCCGATCTTCGCCATCGGCCGCAAGGTGAAAAAACTTTCGCGCGAATCGCAGGACAAGATTGCCGATGCCTCGGCGCTGGCCGGCGAGATCCTCAATGCGATCCCGACGGTGCAGGCCTACACGCAGGAGCAGCGCGAAACCGGGCGCTTTGCTGGCCGCGCGGAAGCGAGCTTCGTCACTGCCATTCGCCGCACCCGCGTGCGCGCCGCGATGACGGCGCTGATCATCACGGCGGTGATGGGCGCAATCATTTTCGTGCTGTGGGTCGGCGCCAACCAGGTGCATACCGGCAACATGACCGGCGGGCAACTGGCCTCGTTCGTCCTATACGCGGTGCTGGTGGCGGGCAGCGTGGGCACCATGGCGGAAGTGTGGGGCGACGTGATGCGTGCGGCGGGGGCGACCGAGAGACTGCTGGAATTGCTGCATGCACAGCCCGCGATTCCCGAAACCCAGACGCCGCAAGCGCTGCCGCAACCTCAACAAGCGGCGCTCCGTTTCGAGCAGGTCACCTTCCGTTATCCGGCGCGCTTGCAAACCGCCGCGCTGGATGGCATTACACTCGACATCGCCCCCGGCGAAACGGTGGCATTGGTCGGGCCTTCCGGTGCGGGCAAGACCACCCTGTTCCAGCTTTTGCTGCGCTTTTACGATGTGACGGATGGCTGCATCCGCCTCAACGGACAGGATATCCGCCAACTAAGTTTGCACGACCTGCGCGACAAGATCGCTATCGTGCCGCAGGACCCGGTGATTTTCTCGGCCAATGCGCTGGAGAATATCCGCTACGGACGCCCGGCTGCGAGCGACGAGGAAGTCATCGCCGCCGCCCGGGCGGCGCAGGTGGAAAAATTCATCAGCCGTCTGCCGGAAGGCTACCAGACCTTTCTGGGCGAGCGCGGCACGCGCCTGTCCGGCGGGCAGCGCCAGCGCATCGCCATCGCCCGCGCCATACTGAAGGATGCGCCGCTGTTGCTGCTGGACGAAGCCACCAGCGCGCTGGACGCGGAATCCGAAATCCTGGTGCAGGAAGGGCTGAATGTCGCCATGCAGGGGCGCACCACGCTCGTCATCGCGCATCGCCTGGCCACCGTGCAGAAGGCGCACCGCATTGTGGTGCTGGAACATGGGCGCATCGTCGAAACCGGCACGTCTGTTGATTTGCGCAAACAGGGCGGGCTGTACGCGCGACTGGCGCGCTTGCAGTTTGACGTTTGATCGGCGGCGGAAGCCTCCTTTCAGGTATTGCGGAAGTATTGGTCGCCGAGCGGAGGCCAGGAACCCAGGCAGAGGGGGTGCTCTGATTTCAATCGCGGGTTGTATTCCGTTGCGATTGACAGGGGCGGGGAAAATCCGGAAACTTCGCCCCGTGCCGATTTGATCTTCAGCTTGCGGGGCACGTAAAACATACCAGCTAAAGCGTTCAACCCGTTTTGGCGCAAGCTGGACGGGTTTTGTTTTTGTCACTGGAGAAACTGCGGTTTTCAAGATGAGTACATCTGTCGGCAAAGCCAGCGCGCAACGCGCGCATTTCGATGCCCCGCTCACCTTCAGGAGCGGCGCGGTGCTGCCGCGCTACGATCTGGTATATGAAACCTACGGCGCGCTGAACGCCGACAAATCCAACGCCATCCTGGTCTGCCACGCGCTTTCCGGCCACCACCACGTGGCGGGTTATTACGCCGACGATCCGAACAACGTGGGCTGGTGGGATACCATGATCGGCCCCGGCAAGCCGGTGGACACCAGCAAATTCTTTGTCATCGGGCTGAACAACCTCGGCGGCTGCCACGGCTCCACCGGCCCATCCAGCATCAACCCGGAAACCGGCAAACCCTACGGTGCGGAATTTCCGGTGGTAACGGTGGAAGACTGGGTGGAATCGCAGGCGCGCCTGGCGGACTTGCTTGGCATCCGGCAATTTGCCGCCGTGATGGGCGGCAGCCTGGGCGGGATGCAGGCGCTGCAGTGGTCGCTTTCTTACCCGGAGCGGGTGCGCCACGTGCTGGCGATCGCCACCGCGCCGCATCTGACGGCAGAAAACATCGCCTTCAATGACGTGGCGCGCAACGCCATCCTGACCGACCCGGATTTCCACGGCGGCAATTTTTACGAGCGCGGCGTGGTGCCGAGGCGCGGCCTGCGCCTGGCACGGATGCTGGGGCATATCACCTATCTTTCCGACGACGTGATGGCGGATAAATTCGGGCGCGAATTGCGCTCCGGCAAGCTCGATTATGGCTACGACATCGAGTTCGAGATCGAATCCTACCTGCGTCATCAGGGCGACAAGTTTGCGGCCTATTTCGACGCCAACACCTATTTGCTGATGACCAAGGCGCTGGATTATTTTGATCCCGCGCGCGGGCATGGCGGCAATCTCGACAAGGCCTTTGCCGTCGCCCGCGCGAATTTCCTGGTGCTGTCGTTCACCACCGACTGGCGTTTTTCCCCGGAGCGCTCGCGCACCCTCGTCAAATCGCTGCTGCACAACCGCTTGAACGTGAGCTACGGTGAAATCACCTCGACGCACGGCCACGATTCGTTCCTGATTCAGCACACCCACTACCACGAGGTGATGCGCGCCTATCTCGACAGGATTGCAGGGGAGGGGGCATGAGCGCGCACGACCACATTTCCCTGGCAGCCGCCCGCCCGGACTTTGCCGCCATCGCGGCGTGGATACCGCAGGGCGCTTCGGTGCTGGATCTGGGTTGCGGCGACGGCAGCTTGCTGCGCTACTTGCGCGGTACGCGCAAGACCGGCGGCTACGGCGTGGAAATTGACGACCTCAACATCGTGGCGTGCATCCGGAACGGCGTAAACGTGATCCAGAGCGATCTCGAAACCGGCCTGTCCAGCTTCGAGAACGAGGCGTTCGATTACGTCATTCTTTCGCAGACACTTCAGGCTACACGCCACACCGAGGCGCTGATGCAGGAAATCCTGCGCGTGGGGCGCGAGGGCATCGTCAGCTTCCCAAATTTTGGCTACTGGCGCGGGCGCATCAACGTGCTGCTGGGCAACATGCCCGTTTCAAAAGACCTTCCTTACCAGTGGTATGACACCCCCAACGTGCATCTGTGTACGCTGCACGATTTTGAAACTTTCTGCGCCGAAAAAAGCGTGCATATTCTTGAGCGACGTGTGATGACCGGCGAGAGTGAAGTAAAGCTGCTGCCCAACCTGCTCGGCAGTACGGCGGTGTACCGCTTCAAGCGTGCCGGGTAGCGCACGTAAACTCGTGACGTACCCGACCGGTCTGCTCCGGCTGGCCCGGTTCAGGCCACCATCCCTGCCGCCACCGTGTTGTTCGTCGCCTCATCTATCACGATGAAGCTTCCGGTCGAGTGGTTCTTGCCGTAGTGATCCAGCACCAGTGGCTGCTGCACTTTCATCGCCACGCGCGCGATGTCGTTCATGTTGAGCGCGGAGGCCGCGAGGTGCGCGAGGGTGTTCACGTCCACGCGGTATTCGAGGCGCGAGAACAGGCATTTCACCATGCGCGTAGTGTGCTTCATAATGTATTTGCGGTTCAGGTCCAGCGGCGATTCAGCCAGCCAGCACAGCGTGGCTTCAAATTCCCTGGCGACCTGCGGTATGGCGCTCGCCTTGACGAACATGTCGCCGCGCGAGATGTCGATTTCATCCTCAATCGTCAGCGTGATGGATTGCGGCGCGTAGGCACGTTGCAGCTTGCCATCGTAGGTAACGATTTCCTTTACCTTGCTGGTGCGGCCTGACGGCAATGCGGTGATCTCGTCACCAACGGCGATCTCGCCTGACTCGATACGCCCGCTGAAGCCACGAAAACCGTTGGCCTCATCAACGGTTTCGGCGGAGGCCAACCCGTGACGGGTTATGTCGGAGCCAAAATCGCTACCATGAACCCGGCACACCCACTGCACCGGGAAGCGGAAGTCGGTGGTGTTCACGTCGTAATCAATCACGATGTTTTCCAGCAGTTCGAGCAGCGGTGCGCCCTTGTACCAGCTCAGGTTGTCGCCGTGCTCCACCACCATGTCGCCGTTCAGGGCGGACATGGGGATGCAGGTGACATCGTGGATGCCGAGCTGCGCGGCAAAGGCGCGGTACTCCGCACAGATGGCGTTAAAGGTTTCTTCGGTATAGTCCACCATATCCATTTTGTTTACCGCCAGCACGATGTGCGGCACGCCGACCAGGCTGGCGAGGTAGGTGTGGCGGCGCGTCTGGGTGAGCACGCCCTTGCGCGCGTCCACCAAAATGATGGCGAGGTTGGCGGTGGAAGCCGCAGTGACCATGTTGCGCGTGTATTGCTCGTGCCCCGGCGTATCGCCGATGATGAACTTGCGCCTGGGCGTGGCGAAGTAGCGGTAGGCGACATCAATCGTGATGCCCTGCTCGCGCTCGGCCTGCAGGCCGTCGGTGAGCAGGGAAAGATCCACTTCGGCCATGCCGCGCTTTTCGCTGGTTTTGGCGATAGCGGAAAGCTGGTCCTCGAATATGGACTTGGAGTCGTGCAGCAGTCGTCCGATCAGCGTGCTCTTGCCGTCGTCCACGCTGCCGGCGGTGATGAATCTCAATAATTGAGTGGTGTTGCTCATAATATTTTTAACACCTTAAATTCAAAAGCGTTTGTCCGCAGATTACGCAGATTATTGCCTTGGTTTTAATCTGTGTAATCTGCGGATAAAAAGATTTTTTAGAAGTACCCTTCCTTCTTGCGCAGCTCCATCGAGGCTTCCGATGTCTGGTCGTCCATGCGCGTCGCGCCGCGTTCGGTGATGCGCGTGGTGGCAGTCTCCTCGATGATCTCCTGCGCGTTGCGCGCGGTGGATTCCACCGGCGCGGTACAGGTCATGTCGCCCACGGTGCGGAAACGCACCGAGACCACTTCCACCTTTTCGCCCGGCTTCGGCTGCACCAGGTGCGACACCGGGATGACCGAGTTGCCGCGCCGGATCACTTCGCGTTGGTGCGCGTAGTAAATCTCGGGGATGTAAAGCTTCTCGCGCGCGATGTATTCCCAGATGTCCATTTCGGTCCAGTTGCTGATCGGGAACACGCGGATGTTTTCGCCCGCATGGACGCGGGTGTTGTAAATGTCCCACAGTTCCGGGCGCTGGTTCTTCGGGTCCCACTGGCCGAACTCGTCGCGGAAAGAGAAGATGCGCTCCTTGGCGCGCGCCTTTTCTTCGTCGCGCCGCGCGCCACCCATGCAGGCATCGAAGCCGAATTCGGCGATGGTCTCCAGCAGCGTCACCGATTGGTACGGGTTGCGCGGTGCTTCTGGGTTTTTGATGACGATGGTGCCGCGCTTGATGGAACCTTCGAGCGAACGCACGATGAGCCGCTCGCCGAGGTCGCACGCCAGCTTGTCGCGGCAGTCGATCACCTCGGGAAAGTTGTGTTCGGTGTCAATGTGCACCAGCGGAAATGGAAACTTCGCCGGACGGAACGCCTTCTCTGCAAGGCGCAGCATCACGATGGAATCCTTGCCGCCGGAGAACAGCAGCGCCGGGTTTTTGCACTCCGCCGCGACCTCGCGCATGATGTGGATGGATTCGCTTTCCAGCGCGTCCAGGTGGGTGAAAGTGTGGCTGCTCATATCCTTGTTCTCTACCAGTTTCATGAAATATCGCCCCCTCCGCTTCAGGCGGGCGCTGCCTGTTTCGCGTCGCCGCGCTCGCGGCTTGGCGGCTGAACCCCGGTGCCGTGCGCCACCGGTCGCGCGTTGCCGGCGTGCAGGCCGCACTCCTTGCTCGACGGGTCTTCCCACCACCATCTTCCCGCGCGGACATCCTCGCCGGGCGTGACGGAGCGGGTGCAGGGCGCGCAACCCAGGCTGGGGTAGAACTGGTCGTGCAGCTTGTTATACGGCACATCCTGCTGGCGGATGTAGGACCAAACGTCTTTGTTCGACCACTCCAGTAGCGGGTTGAACTTTTGCAGGCCGTTGTCGGCATCGAAAGAGGACACTTCCAGCGTGCCGCGCGTCACTGCCTGGTCGCGGCGCATCCCGGTGATCCACGCTCCCTTGCCTTTCAGGGCGCGCCGCAGCGGCTCGACTTTGCGCGCGAAGCAGCAGGCCTTGCGGCTTTCCACGCTGTCGTAGAAACCGTTGATGCCGCTCCGCGCGACGTATTCTTCGACCAGCTTGCCATCCGGGAAGTACACTCTGAGCGGGATGCCGTAGTAGCGGCGCACCTCCTGCATCAGGTCGTAGGTCTCCTGCGGCAGGCGCCCGGTATCGAGGCTGAATATCTCGATATTGGGCCGGTACTTGGCGATGAGGTCGGTCAGCACCATGTCTTCCGCGCCCAGGCTGTTGGCGAAGCAGGCGGGCGCGTAATCGCGCGCGGCTTGCGCCAGCGCGGCCAGTACCCGATCAATTTTTCCCGGCAAACCGCTCATGCCAGCTCCTTGCATTTCTGCTCCGCATCGGCCCTGGCAGCCATCCCCTTCACCGCATTTCCGCCGCCCGCAGGCGCAATGGGCAAGGCTTCCGCCAGATCGAGCTGCGCGTCTTTTTCCGTCGCATAAGTTGCCGCCTGGATAGTCCAATCATCCACCGCAGCGCTGAGTGCCGCGAGTGCTTCCTTGCTGATTTCCGCATCATGATCCAGACCGCTTATGATCCGCGCAAACTCTTCGGCCAGCGCGCCGGGCGCCAGTAGTCGGAGCTGCCCGGCGATCTGGTGCAGGTCATCCAGGCGCGCCCCCCCCAGCAATTGCACCACGCCCGAGCCAAGCAGGCGCAGGATCGCCTCGTTGCAATGCGCCGCCTCGTCATATTTGAGCTGGAACACCAGCGCGTTGCGGTATTCGCGCTCGTGCGCCGCCTCGAAGAAATTCGAGCCGATCAGCGCCTGCGATACGCCAGCGCATTCGCCTCCGCCCAGGTTCAGCACGCGGAAATCGGCGGCATCGCCGTAGTCGCGCATGACCGATTGCAGTTCCTCCTCTTTTACTTCGGCAAGGTCAGCCAGCAGTTGCTTGAAATAGTCCGGGTGTTGTGCGCGCGCCCAGGAGAAAAAGCTGGTTTCGCCGCTGGCCAGATGGGCCTCCTGCACGCGCTCGATGGCCTGCTTGATGCGCACCACCGGCAACGCCGGGCCTTTCATGGCCAGCGCGCCATTCTTCATGCCGCTGCCGGCAAAGTACATCTGGTAGTGCGGCACCAGCTTGCCATGCACGCGCTTGCCTTCCCCGTAGATGCCGATGTCGCCGGTTTCCGGCTGCGCACAGCCGTTGTGGCAGCCCGACACGCGGATGCGCAAATCGGCCTTGCCGCCGGACAATTTCGGCGCGATCACCGGGCTGGCGGTGATGCCGAGGCGGCAGGTCGAAGTCCCAGGGCACGCCACCACGTTATCTCCGGTGACTGGCTCGCGCAGCCCGAGCCCGGCAAGCCCGGCGCGCAGCGCGGCCAGGTCGGCCTGCGGCACATTGAAAATGGACAGATTCTGGTCTTGCGTGGTGCGGATTTCGTTCAGCCCGTGTACGCGCAACAGCGCCGCGATGCCGCGCAATTGCGTCGGGGTGATGTCGCCCGCCGGCAAGGCGACCGGCAATACAAATAATCCTGATTGCCGCTGCGCGAACAGCTTGCGCGGCGCACCCGGCCCCGGCCCTTCGCCGCCGGTTGGCTGGCGCCACTCGCCTTTGGTATAGGCTTGGGCGGCGAGCGCCTGGCTGGTGCGCTCGAACTCCTCGCGGTATTTCTCCAGAAAGCCCTGCTCGCCGAAACGCTCGACCAGAAATTTGATGCGCGATTTGGCGCGCTTGGTGCGGTCGGAATACTTGTTGTGCAGCGCCACCAGCGCCTCCAGCGCAAACAGCAGCTCGCGCTCCGGGATGAATTCCTCGACCACGATCGCCTCGCGCGGTTTGTGCCCCAGGCCGCCTGCGGCCTTGATCATGAAGCCGGGCTGCCCGTCCTTTTCGGTCGCTATGACGCCGCAATCGTGCAGCAAGGCCTGCGCGCAGTCCTCCTCGCAGGCTGAAAGGCTGATCTTGAACTTGCGCGGCAATTGCTGGTTGAGCGGATTGCGCAGGAAGTGCTTCACCGCATCGTCCAGATGTTCCGTTATATCCACGCGCTCGCGCGGGCACACGCCGGACAGGCTGCATGCCGTCAGGTTGCGCACCGTGTTGCTGCAAGCTTCGCGCGTGGTCATGCCGGCACCGGCGATGCGGCGCATCGCGGCGGGCGTGCTATCGAGCGGCACGAAGTGGGTCTGGATGGAATGGCGCGTGGTGAGGTGCGCGATGCCTTTCTGCGAGTAAGCCTCGACAATATCCGCCACCGCCTCCAGCCGCTCCGGGGTGAGGCGCCCGCCGGGCACCTTCATGCGGAACATGTGCATGCCGTGCTGGCGCTGGCCGTACACGCCGTGTTGCAGGCGCACCGCCGTCATGCGATCCATGTCCAGATGCCCGGCATTGAAGGCCTGGATGGCCTGTTCGAAGCGGTCAATTTCTTCCAGGTCGGCCAGATTGCTCGTATTTGCGCTCATGCGTATTCTCCTTGCAAAAATAAATTCACGACACCATCAGCTTGCCGCCAATCAGCAGCAGCATCACCGCCAGAATCGGTCGCAACACCTTTTCCGGAACCTTGGCGCTCAAGTGGCTGCCGAGGTAAATGCCCGGCAGCGAACCGAGAAGCAGGCTACCCAGCAGCACCAGATCCACCGTGCCCAGCGCCAGATGCCCCAGCCCGGCCACGGCGGTCAGCGGCACGGCATGGGCGATGTCGGTGCCCACCACCTTGACGGTCGCCATGCGCGGGTACAGGAACAGCAGCGCCACAGTGCCCAGCACCCCGGCGCCGATGGACGATATGGTCACCAGCACGCCGACGATGGCGCCGGTGGCGACGGTCGCGCCCGGCAGGTGGCGGTGGTGCAGTTCGTACACCGTGCCGTCGTCACGCAGCGCGATTTTTTTGATCCATTCTTTCAACAGCAGCGCGGCGGCAGTCAGCAGCAGCGCGACGCTCAACACCCCGGTTACCAGCCCCTTCAAGGCCGCTTCGTCGAGCGCCAGAAACTTGAACAGCCCGATGGTGAGCAACGCGGCGGGCAGGCTGCCCGAGCTCAACAGGCCGACGATCTTCCAGTCCACGGTGCCGTTGCGGCCATGCACCCAGCCGCCCAGCGATTTGGTGATCGAGGCGTACAGCAGGTCGGTGCCCACCGCCGTGGCGGGCGATACGCCGAAGAACAGCACCAGCAAGGGCGTCATCAGCGAGCCGCCGCCGACGCCGGTCACCCCGACGATCAGCCCGACCAGAAAACCGGATAATGTGTAGAGCCAGTCCATAGCGAACCCCAGAAAACGGACTGAATGCTAACGTATTCGTATATCATTCCAAAATGGTATTATATTAAAATGTTATAACTATACGTTATGAGGAGAGGGCGCGATGAACTTGCAGCAACTGCGGTATCTGAACGAAATCGTGCGGCGCGGACTGAAAATTTCCGACGCGGCGCAAGCGCTCTACACTTCGCAACCGGGGATCAGCAAACAGATCAAACTGCTGGAGGAAGAGCTGGGGGTCGAAATATTCGTGCGCAACGGCAAGCGCATCAGCGCACTGACCGAGCCGGGCAAGGCGGTGCTCGGCATCGCGCAGCGCATACTGCACGACACCGGCAACCTGAAGCAGGTCGGGCAGGAATTCAGCGGGCAGGATAGCGGCTCGCTCACCATCGCCACCACGCATACCCAGGCGCGCTACGCACTGCCCGCCGTGGTCAAGCAGTTCATCGCGCGCTATCCCAAGGTCAAGCTCGGCCTGCACCAAGGCAGCCCGGAACAGATCGCCCAACAGGTATTCAGCGGCGAGGCGGACATCGCCATCGCCACTGAAAGCCTTGCGCTGCACGACGAACTGGTGACCCTGCCGTGCTACGAGTGGAACCACTGCGTGATCGTGCCGCCCAGACACCCGCTGCTGGCAGAAAAGAAGCTGACGCTGGAAAAAATCGCGCAATATCCCATCATTACCTACGACTTCGCCTTCAGCGGCCGCGGCAAGATCAACGCCGCGTTCGAGGCGCGCAAGCTCGCGCCCAACATCGTGCTCACCGCCATTGATGCGGATGTGATCAAGACCTACGTCGAGCTGGGGTTGGGAATCGGCATACTCGCCAGAATGGCGTTCGTGCCGGAGCGCGACAAGCATCTGCGCATGATGGATGCGGCCCACCTGTTCCAGCCCAGCATCACCCGGGTCGCTATCCGGCGCAACGAATACCTGCGCGGCTACACCTACCACTTCATCGAGCTGTTTGCGCCGCACCTCACCCGCGAGGTGGTCGCGCAAGCGATGGGTGCTGCCGGTAACAGTGGTTAAGGGCGCTGTTAAGAATTACCCGTTGCCGCTTCGACAGGTTCAACACGAACGGCTCCGTACTTCATCTCGTGTCGGATCAAAGACAATGGTTGGCGTTGCTGCTGAAGATCATGCACAGGCTGGCGTCAGATCTCTTCCGCCAGCGCCGTGAGCTGTTCCGCCTGGTGCTCCGCCATCAGCGCGCCGGTCAGTTCGGCGATGTCGCCGTCCATGAGGGCGTCCATTTTGTACAGGGTGAGGTTGATGCGGTGGTCGGTGACGCGGCCCTGCGGAAAATTGTAGGTGCGGATGCGCTCGGAACGGTCGCCAGAGCCGACCAGCGACTTGCGCTCGGCGGCAAGTCTGCCGTGCGCTTCGCGCTCCTGCCTGTCCTTGATGCGCGCGGCCAGCACGCGCATCGCCTGCGCCTTGTTCTGGTGCTGCGAGCGCCCGTCCTGGCATTCCACCACGGTGCCGGTAGGCAGGTGGGTGATGCGCACCGCCGAGTCGGTCTTGTTGATGTGCTGGCCGCCCGCGCCAGAAGCGCGGAAGGTGTCTATGCGCAGGTCGGCGGGGTTCAGCACCACGTCGCCAACCTCGTCCGCTTCCGGCAGCACCGCCACGGTGCAGGCCGAAGTGTGGATGCGCCCCTGCGCTTCGGTGGCGGGCACGCGCTGTACGCGGTGCGCGCCGGACTCGAATTTCAGCACCGAATAGGCGCCTTGCCCCACGATGCGCGCGATGATTTCCTTGAAGCCGCCTTTCTCTCCCGGGCTTTCCGAGACAACTTCCACCTGCCAGCGGTTGCGCTCGGCGAAGCGCGCGTACATGCGGAACAGGTCGCCGGAAAACAGCGCGGCCTCGTCGCCGCCCGTTCCGGCGCGGATTTCCAGGAACACGTTGCGCTCGTCGTTGGGGTCCTTGGGCAGCAACTGTTTCTGCAAATTGCTTTCGAGCTGCCCCAGACGCGCGCGCCCTTCTTTCACTTCGGCGTCGGCAAATTCGCGCATTTCGGGATCGCTCGCCATCTCCAGCGCGGTAGCGATGTCCGCAGCGCAGGCCTGGTGCGCGTGGTAGAGAGTCACCACCGGCTGCAGCTCCGCCCGCTCGCGGCTGAGCTTGCGGAAAGCATCCATGTCGCGGGTGGCGTCCTCGCTGCTCAACAGGCGACCGACCTCGTCCAGCCGCTCGCTCAATTGAGCAAGCTTGGCCGCAATACTGGGTTTCATTCCGGGGTGTGCAGGTTGTAGATGCGGTGCACCATGTCGAGGAAATGCTCGCGCTCTTTGGCTTCCACGTGGTTCAGCGCGTGGGTGGGGGCGTGAAGAAATTTGTTGGTGAGGCCATTGCTCAACACCTCCAGCACCTTTTCCGCAGGCTCGCCTTTGGCCAGCAGGCGCAGGGCTTTTTCGATTTCGTGGCGGCGGTGGCGCTCGGCATGGTTGCGCAGCGCCATGATGGTGGGCACCACTTCGCGCGACTCCATCCAGTGGATGAAGTCGGCCACGCCGGATTCGATGATGACTTCCGCTTCCTTCACCGCACCCTGGCGTGCGTCCAAGCCATCGCGCACCACTTCGGACAGGTCATCCACGGTATAAAGGAACACGTCGCTCAGCTCGGCGACTTCTTCTTCCACGTCTCGCGGCACTGCCAGATCAACGATAAACAGCGGGCGGTGCTTGCGGATTTTCAGCGCCCGCTCGACCATGCCCTTGCCCAGTATCGGCAGCGGGCTGGCGGTGCAGGTCACGATGATGTCGTGCTGCGAAAGCTGTTCGGGCAGCTCGTTCAGCGTAATGGCGTGGCCGTTGATGCGCCGCGCCAGCACCTGGGCGCGCTCCAGCGTGCGGTTGGCGACGGTGATGTGGCGGGGCGACTTGGCCGCAAAATGCACGGCGTTCAGCTCGATCATTTCGCCAGCGCCGATGAACAGCACGCGCTGCTCGGCGACGCTGGGGAAGATGCGTTCGGCCAGCTTCACCGCAGCGGCAGCCATGGAAATCAGGTTGGCGCCGATCTCGGTCTGGGTGCGCACATCCTTGGCCACCGAGAAGGTGCGCTGGAACAGCTTGTGCAGCAAAAAACCCAGCGTGCCGGCCTCTTCCGCGTAGCGCACCGCCTGTTTCATCTGGCCGAGAATCTGCGGCTCGCCCAACACCATCGAATCCAGCCCGCTGGCGACGCGGAAGGCGTGCTTGACCGCCTGCTCGCGCTGGAGCGTGTACAGGTAAGGCTCGATTTCGCGGGCTTCCATCTGGCGCGAACCGGCCAGCCAGTTGATGGCCTGCGCGGGCTCGATGGTGTTGCAATACACCTCGGTGCGGTTGCAGGTGGAAAGAATGGTCGCTTCCTTGGCCGCGCCGTGCTCGATGAGGTTGCGTAAGGCTGGCTCCATCGCTTCCACCCCGAACGCGAAACGCTCGCGCACCGTGAGCGGCGCGGTTTGATGATTGATGCCGAAAGCGAATAGCTGCATATTAAGGGCTGACCGCGACAGAAGGTAAAAGGCGGTCGAAATTATAGGGGCTTACCGCCGCGAAAGCCAGCCAGGTTAACGGGAAGCTCGCGCAGCGTTCGTTCGCCTGGCTTCGCCCCCCTCGCTACGCTCTCCCCGCTTGCAGGAGAAGGTTGAGGAGAGGGAACGGGCATGACAGATTTCATGAGTTAAGGCGGCTGCTCGCCATGCCCGTCTGGCTCGCGTCTGGATGGGAAGCATTTTGCCGACAGATATAGGGCACCTCTATAAATTCACATTTCATCCCAACTGCTGTGTTGCAGAAAAAATTTCTTGCTGACATATCAACCATATGCGGCGCTGCGAAATTTTTTCTGCGCCTTGCATTTGGGCGAACTCTGAATTTTTAGAGGTGCCCTATACATGTGCGATACCTTTCGGGATGACGATGCCGAATTCGCTAAACAGCCCGCGTATCTGGTTGCCTTGCGCGGTGCGCGCCTTGACGAAGTCATGGCGCGCACGATGAATCGACAGCTCGGCTTGTTGCTCGACGTTCTTGAGCGGTACGAAGCGCACGTTCGGGCGGGTTACGGCTTCGCAGATGGCTTCGGCATCGCGGGCATCATTTTTATTGCTCTTCGCATACGGCTTCACGAACTGCGGTGCCATAAGCTTGACGGTGTGGCCGAGCGCGATCAGTTTGCGTGCCCAGTGGTGCATCAAAGGTAGGCAATCCGCATCCAGCCTGCGGCTGGGCGGAATTGACACCGCGCTGCCGCAGGCTTCCATGCCGATCAAGCACGGTTCGAGGTTGGCAAAGTACAGCAGCATATCGTCACGCTTCATCGCACGACGCACCGCCGTCTTGCCGCGCTCATCCACGCCGTGTAATTGAATGATGTTCTTTGCCAAATCGAGGCCAATCGTAGTAGTCTTCATTCCGGATGCCCCTTTCCTTTGGTGGTTTATTAACATTTCCACTTTGGCACATTGATGCCGTTCCGGAAAGCGGGCGTCCATTACATTATTGGACTAAACCCAGCAAAGAAACGCTGGGCAAGTCGCTGGTTATCGCTACGCGAGTTTTGTTAATGGTTGGATTTGGATTCTGGAGGAGTACGATGCGCGAGGTTGCGGGAATGTTGCTGGCGGTTGCGCTGCCGTTGGCGGGCTGCGGCCCGGAAACGCCGGAAGAGGCGAAGCAGGAACTGGCGAAGATGAAGGTGGCGCAGACCAGCGATGCGTTGCTTGCCAGCACCAAAAGCGTAAGCTCGGAAAAGGTGGCGGAGCTGCTGGTGGTTGCCGGAGTGGATGTGAACGCGCGCCAGGCCAACGGCATGACGGTGCTGATGAGCGCGGCGTTCAATGGGCAGGAGGATGTGGTGAAGACGCTGCTGGAGAAGGGTGCGGACGTAAAGGCGGATGCGGGAGGGTATAACGCCTTGTCGTTGGCGGCGGAGCGCGGCAACAGGGCGATCGTAAAGATGTTGCTGGCTGCTGGCGCCGACCCGAAGGCGCGCCCAGGAGCCGGCTTGAGCGCGCTGGAGAAGGCGCAGCAGAGAGATAACAAGGAGATGGTGGAGCTGCTGCAGGGCTACGCCAGATAACAGATTGAGCCTGAAATTTTTGTGGTTGTTGCCCGCACTGGCGTTTGCCGGTTGCCAGCGCCTCGACGCGCCGCCCGCCGCCTCGCTACCCGATGCACATCTGGCGGTGCAGCAGGAGATGGGGAAGGGCGGGATGGATTTTTCGCGCGTGGTGGTGGTGCGTTTGACCAGCGAAGGCAGGCGCGTGGAGGTGACCAGCATTTTGCCGGCGGTGATCGCCGAGGCGCAGGTGGAGGGGCAACCGGCGATGACGATTTTCCGGGTGAACGATGCGGGCAATGCGCTGGTGATGTTCAGTCGCGACGCGCTACGCCGCACCTCGAACCGGGTAGAGGTTTCGTTTGCCGATCTGGAGCGCAAAAAAGGAGTGGTGTTCCCGGTGGTGACGGCGGATGGCAGGCTGATAGAGAGGGAGTTTCTGCTCGAGAAAATTGTGACCCCGTAGCAGCGCCGTCTGCGCCCTCTTTGCGGGAGCGCGCCGCATATCAAGCAAAATGGTATGGTTTGATTGCGCAATTTGCTTTAGTATTCGCTTGGCGGTTGCCGATAAGTCATGGTAATCCATTAAAACAAAACCCGTTTCTTGTGTGTTTCGATTAGTGGCAAGCGGGTTGGTTTCGGTTGATACGCATAGCAGTCGCTCCTTAAAAGCGGCAACAACCATGCACCGGGGGAGACAATATTTTAGGTTGATGGATTGTCTGGAATAAATTCTAGGGCGTGAGTTTGATGAACGATAAGCAGTTCTGGAAAGCGGATTGGTTTGTCGGGTTGCTGGTGGCGCTGCTGTTCCTGTTTAGCGCCGGCAGCGATCTGATGCAGAGCCTGGAGCGCAAGGCGTACGATCTCGGTGTGCGTGCTTCTTCGCGCGCCCCCAGCGATAAAGTCGCTGTCATCGCGATAGACGAGCAGAGTATCGCCAACCTGGGGCGCTGGCCGTGGCCGCGCGAGATTCAGGCGAGGATGCTGGATTTGCTGGCTGCCGGGCGCGCCAAGGTGGTGGGCAATACGGCGTTTTTTTTCGAACCGCAGGCGGATGCCGGGCTGGCGTACATCAACAAGATCGGCGCGCTGCTCGACGCTTCCACCCTCAAAAACATTTCCGACCCCGCGCACCAGACCGAACTCGCGCAGTTGAACGCGCTGTTGCAGGATGCGTCGCAAAGCCTCGACAATGACCGGAAATTTGGTGACAGCATGGCGAGAGCCAACGATGCGCTGCTTGCCATGTTTTTCGAGCTGGGAGAGCCGCAAGGTAAACCGGATAAGCCGTTGCCGGATTATGTGATAAAAAATGCCCTGGTTAGCGTCAAGGGGGATGCGGGTGGCGATTTACCCATACTTTCCGCTGGCGCGCATGTGCCGATCGAAGTGCTGGGTTCGCGCGCGATCGCCATCGGGCATCTGAATGCCACGCCCGACGTGGATGGCGGCATCCGCACCGAGCCGCTGGTGGTCGGCTACTTTGACCAGTATTACCCTTCACTGTCGCTGATGCTGGCGGCGAAAAGCCTGAACCTTGAACCCAAAGACATTCAGGTGAGCCTGGGCGAGGGGGTGAGAGTCGGCAATCTTTCCATTGCCACCGATCCGGCGCTGCGCATGCATACTTATTTCTACGCCGACCGCGAGGGTAAGCCCGCGTTCCAGGCGGATTCGTTTTACGATGTGTTGAGCGGCAAAATTCCGGCAGATAAATATCGCGACAAGATCGTCCTGATCGGGGCCACGGCGGCTGGAGTGGGCGCGGCGCAGGTGACGCCGATTTCCGCCGGTATGGCTCCGGTATTGACCTTGGCGCATTCCGTTTCCAGCATTCTCAAGCAGGATTTCTTCGTGGCTCCCGGTTGGGGAGTCTGGGTGGAAAACGTGGCTTTCCTGCTGGTCGCGCTGTATCTCATCGTGCTGTTACCGCGACTGAAGGCCGGTCTCGGGGCGATGGTGACGACCGCGCTGTTTGTGGTTTTGCTGGCCGCGCATTACCTGCTGATGGTAACGCAGGCGATGTGGCTGCAACTGATGTTGCCTGCAGCCTTGTTGCTGGTCGGCCACCTGCTGCTGACCACCAAGCGTTTTCTTGTCACCGAAAAAGGCAAGCTTAAATCCGATGCGGATTCGGCGGAAAGCAACCGCATGCTGGGGCTGGCGTTCCAGGGGCAGGGGCAGCTGGATATGGCCTTCGACAAGTTCCGCAAGGTGCCGATGGATAACGGATTGATGGAGGTGTTGTACAACCTCGGCCTGGATTTCGAGCGCAAGCGCCAGTTCAACAAGGCGGAGTCGGTGTTCAAATACATGGCGGAGTACAACCAGAAATTCCGCGATCTGGATGCGCGTCTTGCCCAGTCCAAGGCCATGTCGGAAACGCTGATACTCGGCGGCGCTTCCGCCAAGGGCAATGCCAGCACCATGGTGCTGGGCCAGGCTGGCGTATCCAAGCCGATGCTGGGGCGCTATGAAATCGAGAAGGAGTTGGGCAAGGGTGCGATGGGGGTGGTGTATCTTGGCAAGGATCCCAAGATCGGTCGTGTGGTGGCGATCAAGACCATGGCGTTGTCGCAGGAGTTTGACGAGGATGAACTGGCTGACGTGAAAGCGCGTTTTTTCCGCGAAGCAGAGTCGGCCGGACGTCTGAATCATCCGAACATTGTGACCATGTATGACGCTGGTGAGGAGCATGATCTCGCCTACATCGCGATGGAGTTCCTCAAAGGCAAGGATCTGGTGCCTTACACCAAGCAGGGCAACTTGCTGCCGCTGGACAAGGTATTGAGCATCGTGGCGCGGGTGGCGGATGCGCTGGGTTACGCGCACACCCTGCACGTGGTGCATCGCGACATCAAGCCGGCCAACATCATGTACGACCCGGAGAGCGACACGGTGAAAGTGACCGACTTCGGCATCGCGCGCATCACCGATTCCTCCAAGACCAAGACCGGCATGGTGCTGGGCACACCGTCCTATATGTCTCCGGAGCAATTGGCCGGGGCTAAAATCGAAGGGATGTCAGATTTGTTCTCGCTCGGAGCGAGCCTCTATCAGATGGTGTGTGGTAAGCTACCATTCGAAGGCGATTCGATGGCGCAGCTCATGTACCGCATCGCCAACGAACCGCACGCGGACATCTTGATCGTCAGACCGGACGTGCCGACGTGCGTGGTGGAGATCATCAACAAGGCGCTGGCGAAGAACGTGGCCGAGCGCTACCAAACCGGCCAGGAAATGGCAGAAGCAGTCCGCCGGTGTGCGGTTGGTTTGCAGTAACGGAGAGCGTGCAGGGGTGGGTATGAACATTCAAGAAGCGATCGAAATTGTCAGCCAGACCAGTTCCGGGATGGTGCGGTCGCACAACGAAGATAGCGTGATTTACGACGCTTCCTGCGGCTTGGTGGTGTTGGCCGACGGTATGGGTGGCTATAATGCGGGCGAAGTGGCCAGCGGGATCGCGGTCTCGGTGATGTCCACCGAAGTCAAGCACGGCATGGAAGGCGCCCGCCCGGAAGACAGGAACGGGAGCGGTGAGGAAGTCGCCGTGGTGTTGCTGCGCGAAAATGTGAAAAAAGCCAACGCTTCGATCCACAGCGCGGCAGTTAGCCAGCCGCAATATTCCGGCATGGGTACCACGATCGTGGCCGGGTTGTTCTTCGACAACCGCCTGGCGGTGGCGCATGTGGGCGATTCGCGCATGTACCGCTTGCGCGGCGAGACGCTCGAGGCCATCACGCGGGACCACTCGCTGTTACAAGAGCAGATTGACGGCGGCATGATCAGCAAGGAGGATGCGCGCTTGTCCAAAAACAAAAACCTGGTCACGCGCGCGGTCGGCATTGATGCCGAGGTGGAGCCGGAGCTTCATGTTCACGAGGTGCAGATCGGAGACATCTACCTGCTGTGCTCGGATGGGCTGAACGATATGGTGGAGGATGAAGATATCTGCGCTACATTGCAAACATTGCGGGCCAACTTGTCGCTGGCGGCGACCCAGCTGATCGAGATGGCCAACGACAACGGTGGGCGCGACAACGTATCGGTGATATTGGCCAAGGTGAACGGCGACTTTGCCGCACCGCGCGGCTGGCTGGCAAAACTGGCATCTTGGTTTAGAAGGGGCTGACGATATGGCATCGAAACTGATACTCAGCATTGACGGCGCGGTACGGAATGAATATTCCTTGAGCAAGGAGCGCACTACCATCGGGCGCAAACCGCACAACGATGTCGTGATAGATAACCTCGCCGTGAGCGGCGAGCACGCGGCAATTCTGACCATCCTCAACGACTCGTTTCTCGAAGACCTGGACAGCACCAACGGCGTGATGGTGAACGGCGCGCAGATCAAAAAGCACTTCCTGCAGAATAACGACGTGATCGAAATCGGCAAGTACAAGCTGAAATACGTGAGCGACCAGCAGCAGGGGCAGCAGGCGGCTGCCGCCGACGATTTCGAGAAAACCATGGTGTTGCGTGCGCCGATCAAGATGCAACCGGCTTCCGCAATTCAGGCTGCAACGCCGCCGGGCAAAGCTCCCGGCATGGATGCCGCGATGAAAACATCGGTTAACCTGGCGCCATCCTTGCAGTCCTACGACAGAACCGGAAAGTTCGAATCCTCAATACCGCAAGCTGGGGGCGCGCGCCCTGGCCCGGCTGCGGCAGCACCCGCTGCGCCAGCGCCGGTGCCCGCAGCGCCCCCGCAGCCTGCGGCTGTATCTCTTGCGGCAGTGCAGATCCTTAGCGGGCCGAATATCGGCAAGGAGCTTGATCTGGTGAAGAACCTGACCACGCTGGGCAAGCCGGGGGTTCAGGTGGCGGTTCTGACGCGCCGCCCGCACGGCTATTTCATCACCCACGTGGAAGGTGCGACGTATCCCGCACTCAACGGCAAGACGCTGGACGAACATCCGCATCAGTTGAACGACCACGACATCATCGAACTGGCCGGGATCAAGATGGAGTTCTATTTCAAAGCGTAGAACAACGATGGCACCACCCGCACCATGCCTGGAAGCGCCGCCCGATAACGCGCTGTTGCCAGGGAGAACTCGGTGAAGCGACACGCGCTGCTAATCGGACTCGGTTTAGCGCTGGTTCTGGTGTTTCTTGGCAACGCTGCCAATTTTTATCACATCGGGCTCATCCATAAACTGGATGACATTCTGTACGATTACCGCCTGCGGATGACCATGCCGGGGGGGACAGATAACCGCATCGTCATCCTTGACATAGACGAGAAAAGCCTGAAAGAAGAAGGGCGCTGGCCGTGGAGCCGTGATCGTCTGGCGTTGCTGATGGATAAACTTTTCGATCGCTACAGCGTGGCGGTGGTCGGCTTCGACGTGGTGTTTGCGGAAAAGGACGAGAGTTCCGGGTTCAAGGTGTTGCAGGAGCTGGGGCGCAACCAGCTCAAGGATGTGCCGCAATTCCATTCCGCTCTGGCGCAAATCAAGCCGCAGCTCGATTACGACAACCTGTTCGCCGACAAGATCAAGAACCGCAGGGTGGTGCTGGGATACTATTTCACCAACAGCGCAAAGGATGCCGAAAAAAGCATTTCCGGAGCATTGCCGGGCGCAGTGTTTCAGCCAGGCACCTTCAAGGGGCGACAGATCGGGTTTCTCATGTTTGACGGGTACGGCGGAAATCTGTCAGAACTTCAGCAACATGCGGTCGGGGCAGGGCATTTCACCCAGGCTCCGGATTCGGACGGAGTGGTGCGGCGGATACCGATGATCGCGGAATATGGCGGCGCTTACTATGAATCGCTGTCGCTGGCGGTGGTGCGCACTCTTCTGGGCGACGCGAAGCTGGCACCCGGTTTTGCGACCAGCAAAAGCTCCAGTTATTCCGGCCTGGAATGGCTGGAAGTGACGACCGCGCAGGGCATTCTCAAAATTCCGGTGGACAGGAACGTGAGTACGCTGGTGCCATATCGCGGTGGGCGTGGCAGCTTCCGCTACATTTCTGTCGCCGACGTGCTGCACGACCGCGTGCCCCCAGCCGAACTGAAAAACAAGATCACCCTGGTCGGCACTTCTGCGCCGGGGCTTGTGGATACGCGCTCCACGCCAGTCGCAACGGTATATCCTGGGGTGGAAGTTCACGCCAATATGATCGCCGGTATCATTGATCAGGATATCAAGCAGAAGCCGCCTTACATGCTGGGTGCGGAAGTGGTACTGCTGCTGGTTACCGGCGTAGCGTTGAGCCTGATCCTGCCGCTGCTGTCGCCGGTGAAGGCGACGCTGCTTGCCTTAACCGCGCTGCTGGTCGCGCTGGCCGGCAACATGGCAATCTGGCAGCTTGCCGGGCTGGCTATGCCGCTGGCTGGCGGTCTGTTGATGATCCTGTGCCTGTTCGCGCTGGACATGTCCTTCGGCTACTTTGTCGAATCGCGCACCAAGCGCCAGATTACCGGCCTGTTTGGCCAGTATGTGCCAGCCGAACTGGTTGACGAGATGAGCAAAAACCCAGAACAGGTTTCGATGGAAGGCGACAGCCGCGAGATGACCATCCTGTTTTCGGATGTGCGCGGCTTCACCAGTATTTCCGAGAAGCTGGACGCAAAAGAGCTTACCTTGCTGATGAACGAGTTCCTCACCCCATTGTCTCGCGTGGTATACAAGCACCGGGGAACCATAGACAAGTATATGGGCGACTGCATCATGGCGTTCTGGGGCGCCCCGTTGCCAGACCAGGAGCACGCGAAGCACGCGACCCTGGCGGGCATCGAGATGCAGCGGACACTGCGGGAACTGCAACCGCATTTCAAGGAGCGCGGCTGGCCGGAAATCCATATCGGCGTCGGCATCAACACCGGTCGCGTGAGCGTGGGCAACATGGGGTCGGAGGTGCGCGTGGCCTATACGGTAATGGGCGATGCCGTCAATCTCGCCTCGCGTCTGGAAGGCATCACCAAACAGTACGGTGCAGGCGTCATCGTGGGCGAAAACACCAAGAACGCGGTGGCGGATTTTGTCTACCGCGAGCTCGATCTGGTGCGCGTGAAAGGCAAAGACAAGCCGGTTGCGATTTACGAGCCGCTCGGCTTGGCCGGGCAGGTGGACAAGGCCGTACTGGACGAACTCAAGCTGTTCCACCTGATGCTGAAGTTGTACCGCAAGCAGGACTGGGACCAGGTTGAGTTGCAGTTGTATAATTTGCAGCGCATGGCGCCTGAAAGCATGCTGTACAAAGTCTATGCCGAACGGGTCGCCTATTTCCGGAATAGCCCTCCCGGCTCTGACTGGGATGGCGTGTTTGTGTTTCAAACTAAATAGCGGCAAGTCCCGATAACCGGCCTGGATCATTGGCGATGAAACTCAAAGTACTTGGTTGCAGCGGAGGCATCGGAGGAAGCTCACGCACCACTTCACTGTTGCTGGGCAACGACGTGTTGATTGACGCCGGCACCGGAGTGGGTGACCTCAGTTTGACCGAGTTGAGCATGATAGACCACGTGTTCGTCACCCATTCGCACCTCGATCACATCGCCTGCATCCCGCTGCTGGTGGACAGCGCGGGCTTTATGCGCAGCAAACCGCTGACCGTCCATGCCACCGAGGAGACGCTGGAACTGCTCAAACAGCACATTTTCAACTGGAAAATCTGGCCAGATTTTGCCCGGATACCCGATGAGCGGCGGCCTTTCATGCGCTACAGCGCGATACGGCTGGGGCAAACCGTGGAGCTGAATAAACGGGGGGCGAGCATTACCGTGTTGCCGGCCAAGCACGTGGTGCCAGCAGTAGGGTTTCAGGTGGACAGCGGCATGTCCAGCCTGGTGTTCAGCGGCGACACGACGGCCAACGATGCGCTGTGGGAGGTGGTTAACCGCATTGCCAACCTGCGTTACCTGATTATTGAAACCGCCTTTTCCAACGCGGAAAAAGATCTGGCGGTACGCTCCATGCATTTCTGTCCTGATATGCTGGCGGAGGAACTGTTGAAGCTCAAGCTTAACCCGGAAATTTATATCACTCACCTGAAACCCGGAGAAGTCGAGCTGACCATGCAGGAAATCGGCGAGTGCGTGCGCGGATTTGCGCCCAAGATGCTGCAAAACGGCCAGTTGTTCGAGTTCTAGCGCAATTAACCCCATGACGAGCGGAATGCTGGACATCAAGACGTTGGCGGCTCTGAAGCCGATTTCGTCGTTTGGCCCGGCCCGCTTGCGCGAATTGCTCGACTATAGCCATCTGGAATCGGTGCCCAAGGGGCAGAACCCGTTCGCCCAGCGCGGTTTGAGCGGGCAATCCGTGTATCTGCTCCAGGGCGAACTCGAACTCGAGTATGAGGATGGCAACCGTGTGCGGGTGCGCGCCAGTTCCGAATGGGCCAAGCATCCGCTCGGCAAACGTCAGCCCGAGATCGTCGGTGCCACGGCGTTGAGCGAACTCCAGTTGTTGCGTGTTGACGACGACGTGCTCGACATGATTGCGACCTGGGATCAGTTTACGTCACGCGACGGAGCAAAGCAGGCAGCGGAAAACGGCACTGCTCCGGAAGCTTCCGGCGGCGCCTCGCGTTGGTTGAACTCTGGCCTGTTCAGCGCGGAATATATCAAGAGCGGCCCGCTTGCCCATTTGCCGTCGGCCAATATCGGGCTGTTGCTCGACCGCATCGAAGCAGTTGCGGTGTGGGCAAACGACACCGTGATCCGCGAGGGAGACGAGGGCGATTACTATTACATGATAGAAAGTGGCAGGGCGCAGGTTACCCGGCAGGTAGGGGGGGTCAACGTGCTGCTGGCCGATCTCAAGGCGGGCGATGCGTTCGGGGAAGAGGCGCTGGTTTCCGGCGCCAGGCGCAACGCCACGGTGACCATGAAATCCGGCGGCGTGTTATTGCGCCTGAAGCGGCAGGATTTTTTCGAGCTGATGCAGGAGCCGTTGCTGCACCGCCTGGATTACGAGAGCGCTAAACAGAAAGTGGGGCAGGGCGCGATATGGGTAGATGCGCGCCACCCGTCCGAGTACCGCTTCGACAAAATACCGGGCGCGATCAACATTCCGCTTAACGATGTCCGTAGCGCGATCGGGGCGCTCGACAAAAATGGCACCTACATTGTTTATTGCCAGAGCGGTAGGCGCAGCTCGGCTGCTGCTTTCATCCTGGCTCAGGCGGGATATGACGTTTATGTGCTGGAAGGCGGGTTGTGGAAGGCGCCCAGACCCCCGCAGGAGCAATTTACGAGTGCCGAGAGCCGGTAGACTGGCGTCCGGTGCAGGCATTTCAAGGAGCCGTGGATGGGTAATACAACAGCAGCTCTCGCCGAGCGCAGCGTTGACGCGAGTGATATGGAAAAACGGTTGGAGTTCACCAAGAACCTCAACCATGTCATCAACAAAATCCATGCCACCAGCAATATTGACGAGATCATGCTGGATGTCAGCAAGGATATTTGCAACCTGTTCAACGCGGACCGACTTACCGTTTATGTGGTGGGAGAAGATAAGGTCTCGCTGGTTTCCAAGGTCAAGACCGGCCTGAACTCGTTCAAGGATCTCAAACTGCCCATCGCCGAGCAAAGTATTGCCGGTTATGCTGCGCTGAACAAAAAAGTGCTCAACCTGAAAGACGTGTATGACGAGCGGGAATTGTCCACATATGGCGCGCAGCTGCGCTTCTTGCAGGATGTGGACAGGCGCACCGGGTACCGCACCAAGCAGATGCTGGTGGCGCCCATCGTCGAGGCCGGCAACAACGATCTGCTTGGCGTAATCCAGGTCATCAACAACAAGGCCGACCAGCCCTTTCCGCAGATTGTGGAAGAGGGCGTGCAGGAGTTGGCGCAGACGTTGGCGGTGGCGTTCCGCCAGCGACAGCAGCCTTCCGTTGTCAAAACAAAATACGATAATCTGGTGGCGGATGCGGTCATTTCCGCAGCAGAGTTCGAGCTGGCCACGCGCACCGCGCGGCGCAAAGGCGCCGATATAGAAGACGTGCTGATAGACGAGTTTCAGGTCGCGCTGCCCGCGCTGGGCAAGGCGCTTTCCACGTTCTTTGGTGTGCCCTACGCAGCGCATAAACCCGACCGCATCAAGCCCGCCGACTTGCTCCGGAACCTGAAGCGCGAATATGTCGAGAGCAGCCATTGGGTGCCGATAGAAGAGACCCAGGAAGGGCTGGTGATCCTCACCACCGACCCAGAGCGGATCATGACCTCGCGCGTGGTCAACAACATTTTCCCCAAGAGCCGGCTGGTCTACAAGGTCTGCCCGCAACGCGAATTCAAGGCCACGCTCGATCTGTTTTACGGCGGCGGCGGAGCGGGCGACCTCACCGGCGGTTTCGAGGCGGATACCGGCTCCATGGACGATCTGCTCACCTCGCTCGGCGGGGAAGAGGAAGAATCCGGTATCGTCAGCCAGGAAGATGTCAGCGCCGCCGCAGATAACGAACTGGTCAAGCTGGTCAACAAAATCATCGTGGACGCCTACCGGATGGGGGCGTCCGACATCCACATCGAGCCTTTGCCCGGAAAGGGCAAAACCGGGATACGCCTGCGCAAGGACGGCTCGCTGCTGAATTACATCGAAGTGCCAGCCACTTACCGCAACGCTCTGGTGACGCGCCTCAAGATCATGTGCGACCTGGATATTTCCGAGAAGCGCAAACCGCAGGACGGCAAGATCAAGTTCAAGAAATATGGCCCCCTGGATATCGAGCTGCGCGTCGCCACCATTCCGTCACAGGGAGGGGTGGAAGACGTGGTGATGCGTATTCTGGCCTCCGGCGAGCCGATCCCGCTCGACAACATGGGCTTCTCGGTGCGCAACCTGGAACTGGTCAAGAAGACGGTCAGCAAGCCTTACGGGCTGTTCTTCGTGTGCGGCCCGACCGGTTCCGGTAAAACCACCACGCTGCATTCCATTTTGAAACATATCAACACGCCTGACACCAAGATATGGACGGCGGAAGACCCGGTAGAAATCACCCAGAAGGGATTGCGCCAGGTGCAGATCAACAAAAAAGCCGGACTGGATTTTGCCACCATCATGCGCGCCTTCCTGCGCGCTGACCCGGACGTGATCATGGTGGGTGAAATGCGCGACAAGGAAACTGTCTCCACCGGCATCGAGGCATCGCTCACCGGCCACCTGGTGTTTGCCACACTGCACACCAACAGCGCACCGGAATCCATCATCCGCCTGCTGGATATGGGGATGGATCCGTTCAACTTCGCCGACGCCCTGTTGGGCATCCTCGCGCAACGCTTGGCCAAACGCCTGTGCAAGGATTGCAAGAAACCGCGCATCGCGACCCAGGACGAGATCAAGGCGCTGCTCGCCGAATATGCTGAAGAGCTGAAAAACACCGAAACCTGGAAGAAGGATGCGAATGTCGCGTACAAGGCGCTGTATGCCGAGTGGATGCAACTCTTCGGCAAGGATGGGCAGATTACCTTGTACGAAAAAGTCGGGTGCGACAAATGTTCCGGCACCGGCTACCGTGGCCGGGTCGGGTTGCACGAGCTGCTGATCGGCACCGATCCGGTCAAGAAAGCCATCCAGGAGCACGCGCGCGTGGCCGAACTGTTCGCCATTGCCCTGGAAGAGGGGATGCGCACCCTGAAGCAGGACGGTATCGAAAAAGTGCTGTCCGGCATTACCGATATTCATCAGGTGCGCGCCGTCTGCATCAAATAAGCCTGGCGGGAATGGCAAGCGCCACCCCTGACCATGAAACTCGCCATGCCCGTTGGCCGTTCCTCAAAACTTCGGCCTGCGGCCTCGTTTTCCCCTACCCGTCATGGCCGCCAGAAGCGGGGCTTTTATTCCGTCAGCGGCAGTCTGTCCAGAAATTTCTGCAACGCCTCCGGCAGCGGCGCAACAAGGCGCAGCGGTTCACCGGTGAGCGGGTGGGTCAGGGCCAAAGAATATGCGTGCAGGAACATGCGCTTCAACCCCCGCTTCGCCAATTCCTTGTTGCGTGCGAAGTCGCCGTATTTGGCGTCGCCCGCGATGGGAAAACCGAGATGGGCGAGGTGTACGCGGATCTGGTGGGTGCGCCCGGTCTTGAGCTGGGCTTCCAGCAGCGAGCAGTCCGCCCACGCCTTTTGCAGCGCGAACACGGTATGCGCCTCCTGGCCGCCCTCGCGCACCACCACGCGCTTTTCGCCTTCCGGTGTGTCAAACTTGTGCAGCGGCAGCCTGACATGCTGTTTGGCGTTTCTCCACTGCCCCAGCACCAGCGTCAGGTAACGCTTGTCGGTTTTACCCTCGCGCAACTGCTGGTGCAGCCCGGTTAATGCGGAGCGCTTCTTCGCCAGCAGCAGCACACCTGAAGTTTCGCGGTCCAGGCGGTGGACCAGTTCGAGAAACCTGGCCTGCGGGCGCGCGCTGCGCAGTTGCTCGATGACGCCAAAGCTGATCCCGCTGCCGCCATGCACCGCCACGCCAGAGGGTTTGTCCACTACCAGCAGCGCATCGTCTTCGTACAGGACGGGGAATTCCAGCGCCGGGACATGGCCGCGTTCCGGCGCCTCGGCCACGCGCACCGGCGGGATACGCACCCGGTCGCCCGCTTGCAGGCGGCAGGTCTGGTCCACGCGCTTTTTGTTCACGCGCACTTCGCCGCTGCGCAGGATACGGTAGATGTGGCTCTTGGGCACCCCTTTGAGATGCCCGCACAGGAAATTATCTATGCGCTGCCCGGCGTTGCCATCATCAATTTCGGCCCAGGTTACAGATTCTTTGCTTAACTCTTTCATTTTGAATATAATCGCCCGGCGTGTGCGCACCTCCGTAAACGGGACGTCAGATTTTTCCCCGTCTTTGCGAGGCAGGCAGTCAGGCCGCCCTACGAAGCTGCAGCCCGCCCGGTTAATCTCACTCACCGGAAAACAAGCAGTGATGGTAATTGATTTGCGCGCTCAAGGCACCTGTAGAATTTTTT
>CXWL01014776.1_pt1 | contig 85695 bp, 82 predicted proteins | sample 590931 | NCBI WGS metagenome assembly CXWL01 (sample SAMEA3498368, study PRJEB10139) | groundwater metagenome | biome: water well; material: biofilm material | place: Germany | collected 2015-04-27
GCTTGGCGCGAGGCGGCCGAATGGTTGATCTTGTAGCTGGAAATGAGCAACCCTGCTCCTGCACGTACGGCCCCGTAGTCATTGGTGCGCAGCTCTGCGCCGCTCCCCCGAAAACTGCCCCGGTAATTGTCCGCGGTGTGAATCAGGTGCCCAAGATTGAGCTCGCTCGCCGCATGCGTGCTCTTGAGCTGGATTCGCCCCTGCCCGTCCGTGTCGTCGAACACGAGCTGGTTATAGCCCCTGCCGCCAAATTCCTTGCTGCGCATACCCCACTGCGCTGAATTGTTGCGATGACCCGCGCTGCCGGCAGATGCCCCGTGCCACACCGGACTGTTGCCGCCCGCCAGGTTCCCCTGTGCAGACACCGCGTGGTCGTGCGCCGATTCGAACACGGAGGTGTTGCTGTCCCGGTCCGACAATCCGCCCGGAGTCGGCAGGATGCCGCCCTCGCCTTGCCCGTTGTACAGCGCGCCGACAATCACCGGCCGGTCGATGTCGCCCTCGATGAACTTCACCAGCACTTCCTGGCCGATCCTCGGCAGGAACTGGCTGCCCATGCCAGCGCCGGCGGAACGCTGCGCCACGCGCACCCAGCAACCCGCGTCGTTGTCCTGCCAGTGAAAGCGGATCCTCACCCTGCCCAGCCGGTCGCAGTAAATTTCATCGGCGCCGTTCGGCTGGTCCGAACCATCGGGCCCGACGACAATTGCGCTTTGGCTGCCGTTTGCAGTCGGATTGGCGCTTGGGTCCATCATCGGGCGCCACGGCCTCTCAGCCGGAATGGCCTCGAAGCAGTTCGCGTAACCGCTGCGCTGCGCCTGTTCGACCGCCCGGCCAAAATCGGCGAGCGGGATTTCCTTCAGCGATTCTTCGAGCAATTCGGGAATCGATCCGAACAGTTCGGCCAGCCCATTTTTCGCCGTCACGGGCAAGTTGTTCACACCCACGCTGGCAACCCGCACCAGCACCAACTCGGGGGCGCTGTCGCGGTATTTCTTGATCGGGATGTCGGTGATGCACAAGCGCCTGCCCGCGCGCAAGGTCCGCACCGTCGAGCGGCCCTGCCACACATACCCGCGCGCTTCGTGCGCTTCCATCTGCAATTCNNTAGCTCAGCACCGTCACGACCGCAACGCCAAGTTTCCTGGACGCCTGCAGGTACTGGATGCTGTCGCTTTTTTCCAGCGCGCCGGCGGCGTGGTAGCGGACGCCGCCGCCCGCCGCGCTGCTGATGTCTTCCGGCGCCGCGCTCGGCTGGCTGCTGTCGGCAAACAGCACCATCCGGCCACTGCCCTCGTGTTGTTCGAAGCGCCAGGCCAGGCCTTCCTCCGTGAGCAATCGGGTGACGAACTCGAAATCGGTCTCACGATACTGGCAGCAGTAGCTGCGCGCGGTCGCGTCGTTCATGAACGGACGCACGTCGTCGCTCCAGACCCATTGCGCATGCGGCTGGTACTGGGCGAACACCGAATCGATGATTTCCACCACGCCGCTGTCCTGCCAGGCGCGGCTGTTGCGCGTCTGGCTCAGCAGCCAGATCCATGGCGACAGGCGCAGCCGGAAGCGCGCCAGGCCGCCGTCGCTGCCCAGCGCCGCTATCCGGCTGATGTAACCGCTGAATCCGGCGCGCGTGCCATCCGCCAGGCTGATCTCGAGGCAGGCTTCCTTTCCAAGCAAGGTCGCATGCGCGATGTTTGCGCGGGTCGACAGGACAATCACGTCGCGCATACCGATGCCCTGCAACTGTTCATCGGCGGCAAACGCTTCGACCAACAGGCCGGCATCGCTGCGTTCTTCCTTGAATTTGAGTTCATACAGCCGCGTGTTGCTGGTGAATTCGAAAAGCGCGGACAACACTTTGCCTGCTAGCAAGGAAGTCATGAGGGGCGGCACCTTTGCGGGTATTGGGCGGGGACAGGGAATGCGTGTCGGAAAATATTAAACCCGCGCGAGCGCTGCCAGTTGTTCCATATCAATTCGCCCCGAAAGCGCAGCTGTGCCAGACAAGCCGCGCGTTTTGCTTTTCCATTAAACGAATATCAATGTTAGTTATCTTTTAGACCATATCATCAATCAGGAACCACCATCGGCGGTCCGAACCCGAGCCGTCGGCCTACCTCATACCTGGTCTCGGCCTGGCCGTGCTGTCGCTGTTGGGGCCGCGAGTTTCGCACCTGAACTTTACCGTTGAAAGGGATCGAATCATGTCCAGCAAGATATCGATGGCGCTCGGCGCGCTGTTCGCCGCCGGCGCTGCGCTCAGCCTGCCGACCGCGGCCGCCGGCCAGGAGGACGCGATGGTCGTGGTGCGAGACGCGCAAACCGGCCGCCTGCGCAATGCCACGCCGGCCGAAGTGAAGGTGCTGCGGGCGCAGCAGGCGCCGGTCGCCCCCGCCATGCTCGAGGCCGAGCCGGGCGTGGTGACCATCCGCACGGACGGCACCATGCACAAACACCTCGGCGAGCGCGGGATGGTGTATTCGGTCGCGACCCGCGACGCCAACGGCAAGCTCGGCATGCAATGCGTGAAGGGCGAACACGCCGCCGCCGCACTCGCGCGTCCCGCCTCCGCAGCCACCCACCAGGAGCATGATCATGAGTCCCGCTAAGCGCTTCGGCTTCGGCCGCCTGGCCGCCGCCTTGGCGATGGCGTGCTGCGTCGTCGGCGGCGTCCAAGCCGCTGCCGCTCTCACCATCGTCAACCTGAACGCGCCGGAAATCGGCTTCAATGACACGACTCCGGTGGCGCCGGTCGGCGGCAACACCGGCACCACGCTGGGCCAACAGCGCCTGATCGCGTTCCAGCGCGCGGCCGACATCTGGGGCGCGACGCTCACCAGCACGATCCCGATCCGGATCGGCGCCTCGTTCGTGCCGCTCGCGTGCACCGCCGACAGCGCCGTGCTGGGCTCGGCCGGGGCGAACGACATCTACTCGGACTTCCCGGGCGCGCCGAAAACGGCCACCTGGTACCCGAGCGCGCTGGCCAGCAAGCTGGCCGGCGCCGACCAGAGCGCTCGCGCCGATCCGCACATCGTGGCGCGCTTCAACTCGCGGCTGGGGCTGTTCCCCGATTGCCTGCCCGGCTCCGGCTTCTATCTGGGACTGGACCGCCAGGCCGGCGGCCGGATCGACCTGGTCACCGTGTTGCTGCACGAGATGGCGCACGGCCTGGGCTTCCAGAGCTTCACCGACGACGAAACCGGCGGGCAGATCAACGGCATCCCGTCGATCTGGGACTACTTCCTGCTCGACAAGCGCAGCAACAAAGTGTGGGGCGAAATGAACGACGCCGAACGGAAGACCTCGGCCATCAGCGGCAACGGCCTGGCGTGGAACGGCGCCAACGTCAGCGCGGCGGTGTCGGCGGCGCTGACGCCGGTGTCGGTGCTGGCCGTCAGCGGTCCGGCGGCCGGCGACGCCGCCGGCGATGTCGAAGTGGGCGACGCTTCGTTCGGCGCGCCGCTGAGCAGCACGCCGGTGACCGGCCAGCTGATGCCGGTGATCGACCAGGACACCCCGCTCGGCCTGGCATGCACTCCCCTCAGCGCTGCCAACCAGCTGGCCGTGCGCGGCAACATTGCGCTGGTCGACCGCGGCGCATGCACCTTCGTGGAAAAGGCCAGGAACCTGCAGTTCGCCGGCGCGCTCGCGATGGTGGTGGCCGACAGCGCGCCGGGCGATGTCGCCGGCCTGGGTGGCGACGACGACAGCATCGTGATCCCGGCGGTGCGCATTTCGCAGCAGTCCGGCGTGAAACTGAAGGCGGTGCTGGCGCACCGCTCGCGCACCACCTCGGGCGTGATCGCCAGCCTGGGCATGAACCCGGCGCGTCTGGCCGGCACCGATGCGGCGAACCGGATCCGGATGTACACCCCGACCGAGTTTTCACCCGGCTCGACGGTGTCGCACTACACCACCGACGCCAAGCCGAACCAGCTGATGGAGCCGTCAATCAACGGCGACCTGACGCATGCGGTGACGACGCCANNGCGTCCGGCCCCAATTAACGGTTACCCACGCTCAACATGGGTTGCCGCGCAGGCGGGAACCCATACCCCGTTGAGTTACCTGGAACAGTATTACTTGGCCGCGTTGAACGCCGCCACGCCCGCCACGATTTCCGCTTTCGCCTCTTCCGGACCGAACCAGCCTTCGATCTTGACCCACTTGCCCGGCTCGAGGTCCTTGTAGTGCTCGAAAAAGTGCTGGATCTGCTGCAGGCGCAGGTCTTGCATGTCTTCCGGCTTCTGCCAGTGACTGTAGATCGGCAGGATCTTGTCGACCGGGACCGCGAGGATCTTGGCGTCGCCGCCGGCTTCGTCGGACATCTTCAGCACGCCGATCGCGCGGCAGCGCACCACCACGCCAGGGATCAGCGCGAACGGCGTGATCACCAGCACGTCGCACGGATCGCCGTCGTCGGCAATGGTGTTCGGCACGTAGCCGTAGTTGCACGGATAGTGCATCGCGGTACCCATGAAGCGGTCGACGAAAATCGCGCCCGATTCCTTGTCCACTTCGTACTTGATCGGATCGGCGTTCATCGGGATCTCGATGATCACGTTGAAATCGTTTGGCACGTCGCGGCCGGCGGAGACTTTGTTCAAACTCATGGGGATTTCCTTCGTTGCGGATTTGTCTGATGAGGTAATTATAGCGGAACTTGATTGCTTCTTGTGCAGCGCAGCAGGCGGGCCCGCGGCCCGCCTGCCAGCGCCGTCACAGGATACTGGCCAGCGCGCACTGCCTGAAATGGGCGGCCGCTTCGTCGTGCTGGCCGAGCGCTTCGTGCATCTGGGCCAGCTTCAGGTGCGATTCGCGCACCATGCGCGGCTCGGTGGCGTCCGACAGGGCCTGCTCCAGATAGCGCTGGGCCTTGCCCCACAGCTTCTGCTTCAGGCACAGCGAACCGAGCGTGAGCGCCAGTTCGGCGTCGTTCGGGCGCTGCTTGATCCATTGCTCGCAATGTTCGATCTGCGCCAGCAGCGCCGGCGTGCCGGCCGGCGCCGCGGCGTCGCGGTAGGCCCGCACCACCCGGTCGTCCCATTCGACGCGCAGCGCTTCCTCGGCCGTGGCGCGCGCTTCGTCGTGCAGCCCGCGCGCGTTGAGCGCGGTGGCGGCGTGCGCCGCGATGTACGGCTTGACGCGGTCCGCCAACGGCACCGTCGACCAGACCCGCTGGATCGATTCGGCGTCGTGCGAATTATCCGACAGCAGCGCGTCGTAGGCCAGTTCGCGCAGGCGCGCCGACAGGGCCGGGTGCAGCGCCTTGTGCTTGTCGAGCGAGCGCACCAGGCGCAGCACCTCGGGCCAGTTCTTGGCCTGCTGGTGCGCCTTCATCGACCATTGCAGCGCGTGGATGTGGCGCGTGCCGCTGGCGTTCAGTTCGGCCACCGCCTCGAGCGCCGCTTCCGGCTGGTGGTCGTCGACCAGCAGTTCGGTCACCGTCATCAGGCGCGCCGTCTTGAGGCTGTTGTCATGGACGGTGCCGGCCAGCCAGTTGTCGCGCCGCGCCGGTTCGCGCATGCGGTGCGCCGCGCGCGCGCCGATCAGCGCGGCCAGGCCGGCGTTCTCGGGCAGTTCGGAGGCGCGCGCCGCGGCTTTTTCGGCATGCCCGAAACGGCCTTCGAACAGCGCCTTGAGCGCATCGCGCAGGCCCTTGTTGCCGTCGCGCTCGCGCTTGCGCTGGCGATACGCGGCGACCCGCGCCGGCATGCTCATGGTGGCGTTGAACGCGCGCAACAATGCATACAGCAGCACGAACAGCAGCGCGTCGAGCACGACGAAGAAATTGAGCGACAGGTCGATCCGGTGCGGCGGGTAGAAGAACACCACGTTGCCGGGATTGAAACGCGCCGTGACGGCGATGCCGATGGCCGCTGCCATCAGCGCGACTAACCAAAGAAGGAGGCGCATGGCTTAAGGCTTCGCTTTGTAGGTGCGCACGGCGTTCAGGCTCTCGGCCAGCGACGGCATCTCGATCGCCAGGTTGTTGGCCTGGACCTGGCGCAGGGTGGCCTGGGCCGCCTGGGTCGAGCGGGCCCGCGTGTCGAAATACTTGACCAGGGTTTCCTGCGCCGCGATCAAGTCGCTGCGGAAGGCCGCTTCATTGCGCGACAGCAGCGCCAGGCGCGCGTTGAGCAGGCGCAGCTTCAGGTTCTCGCGCAGGAAATACGACTCGCCCGGCGACAGCATCAGCGCCTCGGGGGTGTCGACGCGGCGCACCCGGATCAGNNCACGCGCGACGGCTTGGCGATCTGCGACGGCGGCACCGGCTGGTGGTCCGACAGCATCGGCAAGGTATCGACCTGGGCGATCACGTTGTCGATGCGCAGCGCCACGCCGGCCATGTCGATGCCGGGCAGGGCCTTGAGCTTTTCGGTGTCCTTGGCGATTGCGCGGCGGATCGTGATGAACTGCGGCTTGTCGGCGCGCGACAGCGAACGGTCGGCGTTTTGCAGCGCGATCAGGGCGCCCTGCACGTTGCCGGCCAGTTGCAGCTGCTGGCTGGCGGTCGACAGCACCTGCTCGATTTCGGCCAGCGCCCATTCGTCGCGGTTCTTCGACAGGTCCTGGTACAGCTGTTCCAGCGCGAGCTGCTGGCTCTGCGCCTCGCTCTGGCGGCTTTCCAGTGCGCCGACCTTGGACTGCAGTTCCTTGCTCTGTTCCTGCACCTGGCGCGCCAGCGCGATCGTCTCGTTGCTGGTGGCGGCGCCCTTTTGCAGGCTGCGCGCCATTTCCTGGCGCAGGTTGTTGATCCGGTTGTGGGTCGACCAGGCCAGCGCGGCGAGCAGCAGCAGGAAGATGATCACCACCCGCGTCAGTGGGCGCTGCAGCAGTTCGGCGATGCTCTCGTCGGCCGGGACGGCAGGCGGCGGGGCGGTCGGCGCCGCATTGGGCGCGGGATTTTGTTCTGGTAAGGTAGGCAATTCGTTCATGCTCGTGATTGTAACGCGGCAAGCAGCGACGCGTCGCCTGATCCCGCGAGGGTGAGCCGGGTAAGGCCAAGGCTGTTTGCCGTTTCGGCAATGCGGGCGTGCGGCACGATCAGGTGCTGCTGTTGCATTTTTGCGACAGCGGCGCCGCCGCCATCCAGCTGTTCCACCAGGCCGATCAGTCCGCGCAGCGCTTCCGAGCTGGTGATGATCCAGTCGTTCCGGCGCGCCAGCAACTGGTGCAATGTGGCCGCCAGCTGCGGCGTCATGGCCGGCACGCGGCGCCGGTAGGCCGCCACCGTGGTCACTTCGGCGCCGGCCGCGCGCAGGCCGTCGGCCATCAGCTCGCGCCCGCTTTCGCCGCGTACGATCAGCACCCGCTTGCCCGCCAGCGCGCCCAGGTCGAGCGCGCGCAGCAGGTGTTCGGAGTCGCTGCGCGCCGGGTCGAGCGGGCTGAAGATGGTGGCGTTGGCGTCATCCACGCCATGCCCGGCCAGGCAGGCGCGGCTGGTTTCGCCGAGCACCGCCAGCGCGACCCCGTCCGGCCAGCGCCGCAGGTGGGCGAAGGCGGCGTCGATCGCGTTGGGCGACACGAACGCGACCAGCGCGTAGCCGTCCAGGCCGGCCAGCACCTGGCGCAGATCGGACTGGTCGGCCAGCGGCAGGATTTCAAGCAGCGGCAGCAGCACCGCTTCGCGCCCGAGCGCCGCCACGCTGTCCGCCAGCGCCTGGGCTTGCGCCAGCGGGCGGGTGATCACCACCGGATCAGGCATCGGCAGCGTCCGCCTGGGCCTTGCAGTCGGCCAGGATCGCGTGCGCGTCCTGCAACTGCAGCAGGTCGGCCACTTGCCGGCCCAGCTGTTCGGGCGCATCGGCCGCGCCGCTGGCCTCGGCCGTGGCGACCCGCAGGCCGTCCGGCGTGGCGACCATCGCGCGCAATCTCATCTGGCCGCCATTCACGGTGGCGAAGGCCGCCAGCGGGATCTGGCAGCTGCCGCCGAACACTTTCGAGACCGTGCGTTCGGCCGCCACCGCCTGCGCGGTGGCGGTATGGTTCAGCGGAGCGAGCACCGCGCGCAGGTCGATGTCGCTGCGGCCGGAGACGATTTCGATCGCCATCGCGCCCTGCCCCGCCGCCGGCAGGCTGTGTTCCGGCTCGAGCAGCGCGCGGATGCGCCCGGGCAGGCCGAGCCGCTTGAGGCCGGCCGCGGCCAGGATGATGGCGGCGTAGTCGCCCCGGTCGAGCTTGCCGAGCCGGGTGTCGAGGTTGCCGCGCAGCGGCTTGATCACCAGTTGCGGGTAGCGCGCCGCGATCAGCGACTGGCGACGCAGGCTGCTGGTGCCGACCACCGCGCCGGCCGGCAGCTCGTCGAGGCTGGCGTAGTCGTTCGAGACGAAGGCGTCGCGCGGGTCTTCGCGCTCGAGCACGGCGGCCAGTTCGAAGCCTTCCGGCAAGTCCATCGGCACGTCCTTGAGCGAATGCACGGCCAGGTCGGCGCGCCCTTCGGCCATCGCCACCTCCAGTTCCTTGACGAACAGGCCCTTGCCGCCTACCTTGGACAAGGCGCGGTCGAGGATCTGGTCGCCGCGCGTGGTCATGCCGAGAATCTGAATGCTGCAGTGCGGATATAATAAGGACAATTGGGCGCGCACGTGCTCGGCCTGCCACATGGCCAGCCGGCTCTCGCGCGATGCGATAATCAATGTCGCGGGCTGCTGCCGCGACGGCGTACCGGTCAATTCAGTTGCTTTCAAAACGGTTTCTTTCACTGTCGTTAGCCCTAACCGGCGCATGCCAGTTATCGGCCCATGCATAAGATCACAAATTTTATCATGCGGTCCCTTTGCAGACCTTGGCCATAAGCCTTTGCACCAACAATTCTCTCGATGGTCGACATGGTAAATTCAGCTGCTGCACAAGAAACCCAATCAGGCGCCGACAAGGACGCGCCGCTCAAGGAAGACATTCGCCTGCTCGGACGCCTGCTCGGCGACGTGCTGCGCGACCAGGAAGGCGACACCGTGTTCGATGTCGTCGAAACGATCCGCCAGACCGCGGTGCGCTTCCGGCGCGAGGACGACGCCGCCGCCGGCGAGGAACTCGCCGCCCTGCTGAAAAAACTGACGCGCGAGCAGACCATCTCGGTGGTGCGCGCGTTTTCGTATTTCTCGCACCTGGCCAACATCGCCGAGGACCAGCACCATATCCGGCGCCGCCGCGCCCACCTGCTGGCCGGCTCCGCGCCGCAGCAAGGCAGCGTCGGCTTCGCGCTCGACAAGCTCAAGTGCGCCGGGGTCGCCGTCGAAACGGTGCAGACCTTTTTCCGCGACGCGCTGATCGCGCCGGTGCTGACCGCCCACCCGACCGAAGTGCAGCGCAAGAGCATCCTCGACGCCGAGCACGACATCGCGCGCCTGCTGGCCGAACGCGACCTGCCGCTCACGCCCAGGGAACGCAGCGCCAACCTGCAGCTGCTGAACGCGCGCATCGCCACGCTGTGGCAGACCCGCATGCTGCGCTACTCGAAGCTGACCGTGGCCGACGAGATCGACAACGCGTTGTCCTACTACCGCATCACCTTCCTGCGCGAGCTGCCGGGCCTGTACGACGACATCGAGGAAGAACTGGCGGCCCATTACCAGGCCAATCCGGCCGCGCTGAAAGGCGCCTCGTACGTGCAGATGGGCAGCTGGATCGGCGGCGACCGCGACGGCAACCCCAACGTCAACGCCGGCACCATGCAGCAGGCGCTGGTGCGCCACGCCACCACCATCCTCGACTTCTACCTCGACGAAGTGCATGCGCTGGGCGCCGAACTGTCGATCTCGACCCTGATGGTCAGCGTGACCCCGGCGCTGCAGGCGCTGGCCGACGCCTCGCCGGACGCCTCGCCGCACCGCAGCGACGAGCCGTACCGGCGCGCACTGATCGGCATTTACGCGCGGCTGGCGGCGACCGCGCGGGTGCTGGGCGCGACCAACATCCTGCGCAAGGAAGTCGGCCCGGCCGCGGCGTACCATGACGCCGAAGCATTCGGCGCCGACCTGCAGGTGCTGGCCGACTCGCTGGCCGCCAACCACGGCGCCATCCTCGTCGAGCCGCGCCTGAAGCGCCTGAAGCGGGCGGCCGCGATCTTCGGCTTCCACCTGGCCTCGCTCGACATGCGCCAGACTTCCGACGTGCACGAACGCGTGCTGGCCGAGCTGTTCGCCGGCGCCGCGGTGGAGCCAGCCTACGGCGCCCTCCCCGAGGAACGCAAGATCGCGCTGCTGCTGGCCGAGCTGGGCCAGCCGCGCCTGCTGTTCTCGCCCTACTCAACTTATACCGACGAGACCAACGGCGAGTTGACGATCCTGCGCGCGGCCCGGGAAATCCGCGAGCGCTACGGCGTGCGGGCGATCCGCAACTACATCATCTCGCACACCGAAACCGTGTCCGACCTGCTCGAAGTGCTGCTGTTGCAAAAGGAAACCGGGCTGCTGCGCACCGCCGCCGGCGAACTCGACGCGATGGTGGTGCCGCTGTTCGAGACCATCCCCGACCTGCAGCGCGCGGCCGGCATCATGCACGAGTGGATGGCGCTGCCGCTGGTGGCGCAGTTCATCGCGCGCCAGGGCCAGTTGCAGGAAGTCATGCTCGGCTACTCCGACTCGAACAAGGACGGCGGCTTCCTGACCTCCAACTGGGAGCTGTACAAGGCCGAGATCGACCTGGTCAAGGTGTTCGCCGACGCCCGCGTCAAGCTGCGCCTGTTCCACGGCCGCGGCGGCACGGTCGGGCGCGGCGGCGGACCGAGCTACGAAGCGATCCTGGCCCAGCCGCCCGGCACCGTCAACGGCCAGATCCGCCTGACCGAACAGGGCGAGATCATCGCCTCCAAATTCTCGAACGCCGAGATCGGCCGGCGCAACCTGGAACTGCTGGTGGCCGCCACGCTCGAAGCGAGCCTGATGCCGCACGCCGCCGTGGGGTCGCGCAGCGAGCAGCTGGCCGGCTTCGAAGCCGTCATGGCCGAGCTGTCCGAACGGGCTTACAAGGCCTACCGCAACCTGGTCTACGACACGTCCGGCTTCACCGACTACTTCTTCGCCGCCACGCCGATTGCCGAAATCGCCGAACTGAACCTCGGTTCGCGCCCCGCCTCGCGCAAGTCGACCCGCCGCATCGAAGACCTGCGCGCGATTCCCTGGGGCTTCTCGTGGGGCCAGTGCCGCCTGCTGCTGCCGGGCTGGTACGGCTTCGGCTCGGCCATCGGCGACTGGATCGCGGAGGGACAGCGCGAGGAGCGCATCGCCACCTTGCAGGCGATGTTCAGGGAATGGCCGTTCTTCGCCACGCTGCTGTCGAACATGGACATGGTGCTGGCCAAGACCGACCTGGCGATCGCCTCGCGCTACGCCGAACTGGTGGCGGACGTCGAACTGCGCGAGCGGATCTTCAAGCGCATCGCCGCCGAGCACGGCAACACCCTGCGCTGCCTCGAGGCGATCACCGGCGCGCACGAACGGCTGGCGGGCAATCCCCTGCTGGCGCGCTCGATCCAGAACCGCTTCGCCTACCTCGACCCGCTGAACCACTTGCAGGTCGAACTGATCCGGCGCCACCGGGCCAACGCCGGCGAGCCGCTCAACATCGACAACCGGGTCCACCGCGGCATCCACCTGTCGATCAACGGGGTCGCGGCGGGCTTGCGCAATACCGGCTAGGGCCAGCACGGCGGGGGCGCGGCCGGGTTCCGTGCCAGCATCAGTTCGGTGCGCGCGATCATGAACCAACTGCACTCGAGCACGCTGGAAATGGGCTTGCCGGCCGCGCCCGAATGGCTGGTCGGGCAGTTCGCATGGCGCAGCGGCCCCCGGATAGGCACGGCAGGACATTGGCCCAATGACCTGGGGAAAAGTAGGCGCTTTTGCCACCCAATCCGACCGGGTGCCGGAAGCCGCAGTCCAGACCGAGCATGGCGTGCTGTCGGCGCCACAGAATTTTGCTGCACTGCGGCGAACATGAGGGAAGTGGGATACTATAATTCCGATATGGAAATTCGACACTTCACGCCTTCGGCCGGCGTCATGGATCTGCTGCTCGACGCCGTCTGCGTAGTCGATGTCGATGGTCGGTTTTTGTTCGTCAGCGCGGCCTGCGAACGGATTTTCGGCTATACGCCGGAAGAGATGATCGGCACCCTCATGATCGACATGGTGGCGCCGGAAGATCGCGCCAGGACCCTGGCGGCGGCTGCGGAAATCATGTCGGGCGCCCCCAAGCCGCACTTCGAGAACCGCTATGTGCGCAAGGACGGCCGGCGGATCGACATCATGTGGTCGGCGCGCTGGTCCGAGGCCGACCAGCTGCGCATTGCAGTGGCGCGCGACGTCACCGAACACAAGCGGGCCGAATCGATGCGGGCCGCGCTGTACGCCATTTCCGAAGCCGCGCATGCGGCGGAGGATCTGCTGGCGCTGTTTCCGCTGATTCACCGGATCGTCAACGAATTGCTGCCGGCGCCAGGCTTTTCGATCGCGCTGTACGACGCGGCGCGCGACCAGCTGGACTTCCCCTACAATGTCGACGAGCTTGGCCAGCCGTCGATGGCGAGCGTCCCCGCCCCCGGCACCTTGTGCGCGCACGTCGTACGCACCGGAAGGCCGCTGCTGGCGACGCCGGCCACGGTATCGCACCTTCCCCCGAAGCCAGGCGCCGCGGCGGGCCCGGCGGCAGCATCCTGGCTGGGCGTGCCGCTGAACACGCGCAACGGCGCAATCGGCGCACTGGTGGTAAAGACCTCGCCGGAAATGGCGCGCTACACGGAACAAGACCAGGAATTGCTGCAATTCGTATCGGCGCAGGTGGCCACCGCGATCGAGCGAAAGCAACTGCATGAGCAATTACAGCATCTGGCCCAGCATGACGCGCTCACCAAGCTGCCGAACCGCAAGCTGCTGCACGACCGGCTGGAATCGGCGCTGGCCCGCGCACGACGCGATGCGGCCGGTTTTTCGCTGCTGTACCTCGACCTGGACAAGTTCAAGCAAGTCAATGACCGGTTCGGTCACGCCGCGGGCGACTCGCTGCTGCAGGAAGTGGCCGTCCGCATTCGGCAGTGCGTGCGCGAGGTCGACACCGTCGCGCGGATCGGCGGCGACGAGTATGTCGTGCTGCTGGAAAGCGTCCACTCGACCGAGGACGCGGCGCTGGTAGCGGCAAAAATCCAGGAATCGCTGACCCGGCCGGTCGACGTGGGAAAGCACATCGTGCACACCATCCCGAGCATCGGCGTTGCCACGTATCCCGGCCACGGCGACAGCGCGCAGCAACTGCTGCAATATGCCGACCAGGCGATGTACCTGGCCAAGAAGGAGCGCGCGGCGGGCGAGCAACGCGCCGCGGCGAAGGCAGTAAATTCGGCTGGACTACACTGACTGTTGGCGCCGGTCGCCCGATACCTCAAGCCCCAAAAGAAAAGGGCAGAGAATATTCTCTGCCCTTTTCAATTCAGCGTGAAGCTTACTTCGTCGTCGCCAGCAGCATCTCATTCAAGCGCTTGACGAAGGTCGCCGGATCCGACAGCGAGCCGCCTTCGGCCAGCAGCGCCTGGTCGAACAGGATATGCGACCAGTCGGCGAACCGCGTGCCCTCGGCATCCTCGTATTTCAGGCGCGTGACCAGCGGGTGGTTCGGATTGATCTCGAGGATAGGCTTCGATTCCGGCGCATTCTGGCCCGCGGCCTTCAGCATGCGCAGCAGGTTGCCGGACAACTCATTCTCGTCCGCCACCAGGCAAGCCGGCGAATCGGTCAGGCGGAACGTGACGCGCACGTCCTTCGCCTTGTCGCCCAATGCCGCCTTCATCTTCTCGACCAGCTCCTTGTACGAGGTCTCGGTTTCCTCGTGCTCCTTCTTCTCGGCTTCGTCTTCCAGGCCGCCCAGGTCGAGGCCGCCCTTGGCCACCGACACCAGCTCCTTGCCTTCGAAGTCGCTCAGGAACGACAGCATCCACTCGTCCACGCGGTCCGTCATCAGCAGCACTTCGACGCCCTTCTTGCGGAAAATCTCGAGGTGCGGGCTGTTCTTGGCCGCGGTGTAATTGTCGCCGGCGACGTAGTAGATCTTCTCCTGGCCTTCCTTCATGCGGCCGATGTAGTCGGCCAGCGATGTATTCTGGTCGGCGCCGTCGTTCGCGGTCGAGGCGAAGCGCAGCAGCTTGGCGATGCGGTCCTTGTTGGTCGCATCTTCGCCGATGCCTTCCTTGAGCACCTGGCCGAACTCGGTCCAGAAGGTGGTGTACTTGTCCTTCTTTTCCTGCTCGTCGGCGTTGGCCAGTTCTTCCAGCATGCCGAGTACGCGCTTTGTCGAGCCCTCGCGGATCACCTTCACGTCGCGCGACTCCTGCAGGATCTCGCGCGAGACGTTCAGCGGCAGGTCGCTCGAATCGATCACGCCCTTGATGAAGCGCAGGTAGGCCGGCATCAGCTGCTCGGCGTCGTCCATGATGAACACGCGCTTGACGTACAGCTTGATGCCGCCGCGCTTGTTGCGGTCCCACAGGTCGAACGGCGCGTGGCTCGGCACGTACAGCAGCTGGGTGTACTCGCTGCGGCCCTCGACCCGGTTGTGGGTGAAGGTCAGCGGCGCCTGGAAGTCGTGCGACACGTGCTTGTAGAACTCGTCGTACTGCTCCGGCGCGATGTCGGCCTTGCTGCGAGCCCACAGCGCGCTGGCCTGGTTGACGGTCTCGAATTCGTCCTTCAGGACCGATTCGTTCTTTTCCGCGTCCCACTCGTCCTTCTGCATCAGGATCGGCAGCGAGATGTGGTCGGAGTACTTGCGGATGATCGACTTCAGCTTCCAGCTCGACAGCAGTTCTTCCTCGCCGGCGCGCAGGTGCAGCACCACCTCGGTGCCGCGGTTCGGCTTCTCGATCGATTCGACGCTGTAGTCGCCCTCGCCGCGCGATTCCCAGCGCACGCCTTCCGACGCGAACTCGCCGGCGCGGCGGGTGTTGACGATGATCTTGTCGGCCACGATGAAGCCCGAATAGAAGCCCACGCCGAACTGGCCGATCAGGGCCGCGTCGGCCTGCTGGTCGCCGGACAGCTTGCCGAAGAACTCCTTGGTTCCCGACTTGGCGATGGTGCCCAGGTGCGAGATGACTTCCTCGCGGTTCATGCCGATGCCGTTGTCCGAAATCGTGATGGTGCGGGCGTCCTTGTCGAACGAGACGTTGATCTTCAGCTCGTGGTCGTTGCCGTACAGGGCATCGTTATTGATCGCCTCGAAGCGCAGCTTGTCGGCCGCGTCGGACGCGTTCGAGATCAGCTCGCGCAGGAAGATCTCCTTGTTCGAATACAGGGAGTGGATCATCAATTGCAGCAGCTGCTTTACTTCAGCTTGAAAGCCAAGGGTTTCTTTTTCGGCGACAGCCATTTGTATTCCTCTTGTGAAACAGTTGAACGGATTGTTGCAAGGTTGGGATTATAAAAGCGATTTCAAGGGTTACGCCCGATTTCGCGCTCGAGGAATTGCCAGATGGACGGTTCCTGCATCGCGGCCACGTTCAGCCGCATCCGGGTCGACGGCAGCTGGTTGGGCGAAAACAGGCTGCCGGGGGCCAGCAGCAGCCCTTCGGCCATCGCCCGCTCGGCCAGCAGGTTGGTGTCGCGGCCCGCATCGACCCACACGAACATTCCGGCCGGCGGCGCCACGGCCACCGTCAGCCCGGCCTTCTCCATCCGGCGCACCGAGCCGGCGCGGATCGCGTCCAGCCGCGCGCGGATGCGGTCCAGGTGCTTGCGGTACAGGCCCTCGGACAGGATCTTGTACACCACCCGCTCACCGATATCGCTGGTGGTCAGGGTCGCCAGCATCTTGCGGTCGGCCAGCCGCTGCGCCCATTCCGGCGAGGTGGCGATGAAGCCGACCCGCAGGTTGGCCGCCATCGACTTCGAGAAGCCGCCGAGGTAGATCACGCGCTGCAGCTGGTCGAGCGACGCCAGGCGGGTAGCCGGCTGCACCGCGCTGCCCGGGTGCAGGTCGCAGTAGATGTCGTCCTCGACGATCGTGAAGCCGTGTTCCTCGGCCAGGCGCAGCACCTGGAAGGCCTTGGCCGCCGACAGCGAGGTCGAGCTGGGATTGTGCAGCACCGAGTTGATGACATACAGCTTCGGCTTGTGCAGCGCGGCCAGTTGCGCCAGCTGGGCCAGGTCGGGACCGTCGGCCAGGCGCGCGATCCCGACCACCTTGGCGCCCAGCGCGGCGAACGACCCGAACATCAGGAACCAGGCCGGATCGTCGACGAAGATGGTGTCGCCCGGACGGGTAAACTCGCGCGCCACCAGGTCGAGCGCCTGGGTCACGCCGACCGTTGTGACGAATTGGTCGGGGGTGGTCTCGATTTCCAGCTCGGCAAGTTTCAGCCGCAATTGCTGGCGCAGCGGCAGGAAGCCCTGCGGCGCGCCGTAATTGAGCAGCAGGTTGCCGTGCTGGCGGCCGATGCTGCGCAGCGCGTTGGCGATCGCGGCGCCGTCCAGCCATTCGGCCGGCAGCACGCCCGAACCGGGGGCTTTTTGCAGCGGCGCCTGGCGGAACATGTTGCGGATCAGCCAGACCACATCCAGCGCCTTCGGCTCCGGGGCGGCGCCGGCGGTTTCGCTGGCCGACGGCGCCGAGGAGCGTTCGCCGGTGTTCAGCGGCGAACGCTCGCGCACGAAAAACCCGGCGCCGCGGCGCGATTCGAGGTAGCCGCGCGCCACCAGCTTGTCGTAGCTGGCCACCACGGTGAAGCAAGAGACCGCGTGGGCGGCGGCGAAGCGGCGAATCGACGGCATCCGCGCGCCGCCCCGCAGCAGCTTGTCGTCGATGCGGGCGGCGACCGAGCGTGCGATCTGGTCGATCAGCGTTTCGCCGGCGTCGCGCGACAGCAATGCCGTAAAGGGCGTCGGCCGGGCTTGCGATGTGCTGGTCATTTTACCGTCACAGTATGTGGAATTATATGGAAAAGTGTATTTGTACTGTACTGGCTTTCTCGTCTAGGATACACCGATCCGCTTCACTGGAAAGACACCATGAACAAAAGTATCGGGGTTGGCGCCGGCGTCCCGGCCACGGCCGCCATGTCGGAAGAGACGCGCGGCATGCTGCTCGGGCTGGTCGGCGTGGCGATGTTCAGCCTCACGCTGCCGTTCACCCGGATGGCGGTGGCCGACCTCGATCCGTCTTTCGTGGCGCTGGGCCGCGCACTGGTCGCCGCCGCGCTTGGCGCCATCTGGCTGCGCTGGAAGCGTGTCGCGCTGCCGCCCAGGACGGCGCTGCTGCCGCTCGCACTGGTATCGCTCGGCTGCGTGATCGGCTTCCCATGGCTGACCTCGATCGCGCTGCGCACCCTGCCGGCCTCGCACGGCGCGGTGCTGGTCGGCATCCTGCCCCTGGCCACCGCACTGTTCTCCGCCCTGCGCGGCAATGAAAAGCCGTCGACCGGATTCTGGATCATGGCCTTGCTCGGTTCCGGCATCGTGATCGGCTTCGCGCTGCGCCAGAGCGGCGGCAGCTTCCATCCGGCCGACCTGCTGATGTTCGGCGCAGTGGCGCTGGGCGCGCTTGGGTACGCCGAGGGCGGACGACTGGCGCAGACGATGGGCGGCCAGGCAGTGATCAGCTGGGCGCTGGTGCTGTCGGCGCCGCTGGTCGCGCCGCTCATGCTGTGGCTGTCCTGGCCGCAGCTCGACACGATTGCCCAGGCCGGCGTCCGGGCCTGGATCGGCTTCGCCTACGTCTCCATATTCTCGATGTTCATCGGCTTCTTCTTCTGGTATCGCGGCATGGCGTCGGGCGGCATCGCGCGGGTGGGCCAGGTGCAACTGGTGCAGCCATTCATGACGCTGGCGGGAGCGGCGCTGCTGCTCGGCGAACCGCTGGAACCGTCCTGCTTCGCGTTCGCGCTCGCCGTGATCGCCGTGGTTGCGGCGGGCCGCAAGATGCAAGTGCGCCGCTGACCTTCGCCGCTGGTGGCCGGCAGCGCCGTGGTGGACGTACAATACTGGCTTTCATCTACATCATTCCGGGATCGAACATGTCCGTCTATCAAAAACTCAAAGAACTCAACATCACCCTCGCGTCGCCGGCAGCGCCTGCCGCCGCGTACGTCATGTACGTTCAAACNNCTGGGCAAGAACGTCACCACCGAACAGGGCCAGCAGGCCGCGCGCTCGATCGCCATCGACCTGGTCGGCACCCTGCAGGAAGCCTGCGGCGGCGACCTGACCCGCGTCAAGCGCATCGTCAAGCTGATGAGCCTGGTTAATTCGACCCCGGATTTCACCGAACAACACCTGGTCACCAACGGCGCCTCCGAGCTGCTCGGCGAACTGTTCGGCGATGCCGGCAAGCACGCCCGCTCGGCGTTCGGCGTGGCCCAGATCCCGCGCGGCTCCTGCGTCGAGATCGAAATGATCGTGGAGGTCGCTTAAGCGATTCCCGGTCGGGGCTAGTCCTCGACCTGTCCTGACGGCGCTTATCCAGCGCCGTCTATCGAAGAAGCTGCCTACCCGGCGTGCTTTATAATGGCCCAGCACCAGTGCGGCCCCTTTCCTCAGTGAGACCAGTATGAAAATCGAAAATCCCAACCCGATCACGTGGCACTTCTCCGAACGCGCCGCTCAAATGCAGAGTTCGTTCATCCGCGAGATCCTGAAGGTTACCCAGCGCCCCGAGATCATCTCGTTCGCCGGCGGCCTGCCGTCCGCGGAAACCTTCCCGATCGAGGAAATGAAGGCCGCGTTCGACAAGGTGCTGACCAACGACGGTAAAGTGGCGCTGCAGTACGGCCCGACCGACGGTTTCCCGCCGCTGCGCGAATGGATCGCCAATTCCCTGTCCACCGAGGGCTGCACGATCGCCCCCGAACAAGTGCTGATGACCTCCGGTTCGCAGCAGGCCCTCGACCTGCTCGGCAAGGTGCTGATCGACGAAGGCAGCCGCGTGCTGGTCGAGACCCCGAGCTACCTCGGCGCGCTGCAGGCGTTTTCCGTGTACCGCCCGGAATTCGCCTCGGTCGCCACCGACGAGCATGGCCTGGTGCCGAGCTCGATCGAGCCGGTCGTCAAGGGCGCGCGCATGCTGTACGCGCTGCCGAATTTCCAGAACCCGACCGGCCGCAGCCTGTCGGTCGAGCGCCGCCTCGAACTGGTCGAAACCTGCGCCCGCCACAACCTGCCGCTGATCGAGGACGATCCGTACGGCGCCCTGAGCTACAAGGGCGAGCCGTACCCGAAATTGCTGAACATGAATCCGGACGGGGTGATCTACATGGGCTCGTTCTCGAAGGTGCTGACCCCGGGCATCCGCCTCGGTTACGTGGTCGCCCCGCTGCCGCTGGTGCGCCGCCTCGAACTGGCCAAGCAGGCGGCCGACCTGCACACCGCCCAGCTGACCCAGATGGTGGTGCATGAAGTGATCAAGGACGGTTTCCTCGAGCGCCACATCCCGACCATCCGCACGCTGTACGCCAACCAGTGCCAGGCCATGCTCGACGCCATGAAGGAGTGCTTCCCGGCCGGCGTCAGCTGGACCAGGCCTGAAGGCGGCATGTTCATCTGGGTCACGCTGCCCAAGCATATCGACGCGATGAAGCTGCTCGACCAGGCGATCGCCGCCAAGGTGGCGTTCGTTCCGGGCGCGCCGTTCTACGCCAACGAACCTGAAATCAACACGCTGCGCCTGTCGTTCGTCACGGTGTCGCCGGAACGCATCCGCGAAGGCATCGCCATCCTCGGCAAGCTGATCGCCGCCCTGGTGTAAGCACGCGGCGAAAGCCGCGCCAGCGAAGGGGAAATCCATGCGCCGCATGAATTTCCCCTGCATTGCGCCGCATATTCATGCACCCCGGGTTCCCCCCTGCGTGGCGCCCCCGGCCACCGCCCCCACCGACTCTTGGCCGATGTAATTCTGCAACCGAACGGTTGTGCAGTTACAACACAGAAACCTAGCCTACCGGCAACAATTATTCCCGCACAAGATCGCTAACGGGTATGATTTTGACGCATGAGCACCGCTTTTCCAAATCCCCCGCCGCCGCGCAATCCCGCCATCCTGATCGTCGACGATGCGCCGGCGAACCTCGGCGTGCTGCGCACGATGCTGTCGCAGCAGGGCTACCAGACCTTCGTCGCCACCTCCGGCGAGCGCGCCCTGTCGATCGCCCAGCGGGTGCGCCCGGACCTGATCCTGCTCGACGTGGTGATGCCCGGGATGGATGGATTCGAGACCTGCCGCAAGCTCAAGGAGCATCCCGGCACCCAGCGCATCCCGGTCATCTTCATGAGCGCGAAGTCGGAAACCGACGACATCGTGGCCGGCTTCGATATCGGCGCGGCCGACTACATCGGCAAACCCTTGCGCATGGCCGAAGTGTGCGCCCGCGTGCGCGCGCAGCTGCAGATGCGCTGCACCAGCGACGCGCAGAAGGAACAGGCCGACCGCCTGCGCATGATCGTCAATGCGATGGATGAAGGCCTGATGATCATCGAGGCCAGCGGGCGTATCCAGTACAGCAATCCGGCCTGCGAACGCTATCTCGGCTACGGCCCGGACGAGCTGGCCGGCCATGCGCTCCCCGAGCTGCTGGGAGTTCAACTGGCGCAGGAATACCTCGACTACTTCGCAGCCTGCGCCGCCGGTCCTGGCGCCGTGGCGCAGGCCGGCGCGCGCGAAGTGCTGATCCGCCACCGCGACGGCGCCTTGCGCTCGATGGACCTGACGCTCACGCCAATGGTCGCGGACGAACAGCTGTTCATCGGCCTGCTGCACGACATCACCCACCACAAGCAATCGGAGACCGCGCTGCAGCACGCCGCGATGGTCGACCAGCTGACCCAGATCGCCAACCGGCGCCGCTTCGACTGCTTCCTCGAGCAGGAATGGCACCGCGCGCTGCGCAGCGGCCAGCCGATGTCGCTGATCGTGCTCGATGTCGATCACTTCAAACTGTACAACGACACCCTCGGCCACGCGGCCGGCGACCTGTGCCTGCAAAAAGTGGCGGCGGCGCTGCAGTCGCGCGCGCTGCGCACCACCGACCTGGCGGCGCGCTTCGGCGGCGAGGAATTCGTGCTGCTGTTCGCCGAAACCACGCTGGAAACCGCGGCGGCACTGGCCGAGGCGATCCGCGCCCATGTCGAGTCGCTGCACCTGCCGCACCCGCGTTCGCCCACCAGCGAATGGCTCACCGTGAGCATCGGCGTGGCGAGCATCGTGCCGACCCAGCTCGATCGCATCGAGCAGTTCTTCGTCGCGGCCGACCGCAGGATGTACGCAGCGAAGGAAGCTGGCCGCAACCGGGTCGAGACGATCAGCCACGGCGGCGACGCCTGGGATTCGCTCAAGTCGCTGGTGATGATCTAAAGCGCCTCCGGATAGCCGGTGATCGCGGCGATCTCCCGATACATCGGCTGCAGCCGCGCATACATCTTGCGGTACACCTGGCGGTACAACTTGTCGTACATCGACTGGTTGGCCGCCACCGGCTCGAACACCCGCCCCACCCGCGTCATCGCCGCGATCGCGGCGGCGAAGTCCGGATACAAGCCCAGTCCCACCGCCGCGTCGATCGCCGCGCCCAGCGCCGAGGTTTCGTAGACGTGCGGGCGCGCCGTCGGCAAGCCGAAAATGTCCGCGGTCAGCTGCATCGCCGCGTCGCTTTGCGAGCCGCCGCCCGACACCCGCAACTGCGTGATCGCCACCCCGCTGCGCTTTTCGATGCGCTCCTTCCCTTCGCGCAGCGCGTAGGCCAGGCCCTCGAGAATGGCGCGGTACACGTGGGCCCGCGTGTGCACGTCGCCGAAACCGATGATGGCGCCCTTCGCTTCCGGCCCGGGCACCTTGATCCCGGGCGTCCAGTAAGGCTGCAACATCAGTCCCATCGAGCCGGGCGGCACCGCGTTCACCAGTTCGTCGAACAGTTGTTCGGGCGCGACGTCTTCTTCCAGGGCGCGCGCCTGTTCGTGGTGCCCGAACTGCTCCTTGAACCAGTTGACCATCCAATAGCCGCGGAAGATCTGCACCTCGGTGCTGTACGCGCCCGGGATCGCGGCCGGGTACGGCGGTATGAACGGCGTGACTTCGACGTAGCGCGTGCCGGTGGTGTTGATGGTCGCCGTGGTGCCGTAACTGAGGCAGCCGACGTGCGGCTCGATGCAGCCGGCGCCGATCACTTCGCAGGCCTTGTCGGCCGCTGCGGCCAGCAGCGGCGTGCCTCGCGGGATGCCGGTGCAGGCGGAAATCGCCGCGTCGATGGCGCCGATGACGGTGCCCGGCGCGACCAGTTCGGGCAACATCGACGCCTTGATGGCCAGCGCCTGCCATTTCCAGTCGCGCTTCGCGGCCCAGCGGTGCGCCTTGTAGTCGAACGGCACGTAGGCCACCTGCGAGCCGGTCGAATCGACGAAGCGCCCGCACAGCCGGTAATTCAGGTAGCCGGACAACAGCAGGAACTTGTCGGTCCTGTCCCAGACCTCGCGCTGGTGCGCCTTGATCCAGTTGATCTCGGCCTGGCCGCGGAAGTAGTCGATGGTGCCGGCCACGCGCGCCAGCCTGAACGCGGCGCTCCACCAGGCGCCGATCGGCGGCAACTGGTCGGTGCAGCGCTGGTCGAGCCAGGTGATGGCCGGCCGCAGCGGCTTGCCTTGCGCATCGAGGTTGATCACGGTGCCGCGCTGGGTGGTGACGGCCACGCCCTGCACGCCGGCCTTGTCCACGCCCGGCTGCGTCCACAAGTCCTGGCATGCCTCGCACACGGCCTGCCAATAGCCTTCCGGATCGTGTTCGGCCCAGCCGGGATGATCCGAAAAACAGGCTTCAAGGTGGACCTGCGATTTGGCGACGATATTGCCGGCCAGGTCGAACAGGATGGCGCGCACGCTCTGGGTGCCATTGTCGATGGCAAGGATGGTTTTTTCGGACATGTCTCTGGTTATTGTCGTTGTCAGTCCTGCTGCGGCGGCAGGCTGTAATGCGACTTCCATAATGCCAGATAAGCCGCCTCGCCGGTATCCCAGCGCGCATCGGCCCAGCCAAGTTCGTGCTGGCAGATGGCGCGGATCCGGTCCATGTGGGCGGCGCCGCCGCGCAGTTGCAGGCCGAGGCGGGTGCGGCGCAGCAGCAGGTCTTCGAGCCGCTCCACCGCTTCCGCGCGCGCGGCCCAGCGCAGTTCGGCCCACAGCGTCTCGCTGCCGGGGATCGGTTCGAGTTCGCCGGCGCCGGCCGCGGCGATCAGCGCCGGCGTGTGCGCGCCGTGGCCCCCCGCCAGGCGCTTCGGTTCCTTGATGCGGCCGTGCCGCGCGATGTGGAGCGGGCTCAATCCCGGCGCCTGGCGGGAGCGGGCCGGGTGATCTTATCGGCGCTATAATGATGGCGCTATGTCGCACCACGCTAACCCTGGTACCGCCGTGAATCCACAACTCGAGAAACTGCATCCCTACCCGTTCGAAAAGCTGCGCCAGCTGTTTTCAGGCGTAACCCCGAATCCCGACTATTCGGCCATCAGCCTGGGGATCGGCGAGCCGAAGCACCCTACCCCGGCCTTCATCCAGAAGGCGCTGACGCACAGCCTGCAGGGACTGGCGAACTATCCGAGCACCCTCGGCAGCGACCCGCTGCGCGCGGCGATCGCCTCCTGGCTCGAGCGGCGCTACGGTGTGCCGGCGCTCGATCCGGCCACCCAGGTCCTGCCGGTGAACGGCTCGCGCGAAGCGCTGTTCGGCATCGCCCACTGCGTGATCGACCCGTCGAAGCAGCCGCTGGTGATGTGTCCCAACCCGTTCTACCAGATCTATGAAGGCGCGGCCTATCTGGCCGGCGCCGAACCGTACTTCGTCAATTCCGAACCGGCGCGCAATTTCGCCTGCGACTACAGCAGCGTGCCCGACGAGGTCTGGCCGCGCGTGCAGTTGCTCTACCTTTGCTCGCCCGGCAACCCGACCGGCGCCACCCTGTCGCTGGACGATTGGCGCCAGCTGTTCGCGCTGGCCGACCGCTACGGCTTCGTGATCGCCGCCGACGAGTGCTATTCCGAGATCTATCACGGCAGCACGCCGCCGCTGGGCGCCCTCGAAGCGGCGCACCAGCTGGGCCGCAGCGGCGGCGATCATCCGTACGCCCACCTGGTGGTGTTCTCCAGCCTGTCGAAACGCTCGAACGTGCCGGGCATGCGCTCAGGCTTTGTCGCCGGCGACCCGGCCATCATCAAGAAATTCCTGCTGTACCGCACCTATTGCGGCGGCGCGATGTCGCCGCCGGTGCAGGCGGCGTCGATCGCGGCCTGGAGCGACGAGACCCACGTGCAGGAAAACCGCGCCAAGTACAAGGAAAAATTCGCCCTGGTGACGCCGCTGCTGCGCCAGGTGCTCGACGTCGAGCTGCCCGACGCCGGCTTCTACCTGTGGGCCGACGTGCGCCGCAGCGGCCTGTCGGACACCGAATTTGCCCGCCGCCTGTATGCCGAATACAATGTCACGGTACTTCCGGGCAGTTACCTGGCGCGTGATGCGCACGGCATCAACCCGGGCCAGGACCGCGTCCGCATGGCGCTCGTCGCGGAAGTCGACGAGGGCCTGGAAGCGGCCCAGCGCATTGTCCAGTTTTGCACCACCCTTAAAGCATCCTGAAACCGCCACTACGAGCAGACATCATGACCCAACAACTCCAGAACATCATCGACACGGCATGGGAACAACGCGCCGAAATCACTCCATCCAACGGCAGCGCCGAACTGCGCGACGCAGTGGCCCACGTAATCGCCGGACTTGACGACGGCAGCCTGCGCGTGGCGCAGAAAACCGGCGCCGACTGGGTGGTCAACCAGTGGATCAAGAAAGCGGTGCTGCTCTCGTTCCGCCTCGAGAACAACAGCGTGATGACGTCCGACGGCACCATGCAGTTCTACGACAAGGTACCGACCAAGTTCGCCAACTACAGCGCCGAAGACTTCGCCCGCGGCGGTTTCCGCGTAGTGCCGCCGGCAGTGGCGCGGCGCGGCAGCTTCATCGCCAAAAACGTGGTGCTGATGCCGTCGTACGTGAACATCGGCGCCTACGTCGATGAAGGCGCGATGGTCGACACCTGGGCCACGGTCGGCTCCTGCGCGCAGATCGGCAAGAACGTCCACCTGTCCGGCGGCGTCGGCATCGGCGGCGTGCTCGAACCGATGCAGGCCAATCCGACCATCATCGAAGACAACTGCTTCATCGGCGCCCGCTCCGAAGTGGTCGAAGGCGTGATCGTCGAAGAAAACTCGGTGATCTCGATGGGCGTGTACATCGGCCAGTCGACCAAGATCTACGACCGCGCCACCGGCGAAGTGAGCTACGGCCGCATCCCGGCCGGCTCGGTGGTCGTGTCCGGCAACCTGCCGTCGGAAGACGGCAAGTACAGCCTGTACTGCGCCGTCATCGTCAAGCGGGTCGACGCCAAGACGCGCGCCAAGACCGGCATCAACGAACTGCTGCGCGGTATTTAAGGCAGGCCACCACACGATATGCACACAGGAGACGAATGATGGCCATGGACCGCTTGTTCCAGCTGATGAAAGAAAAAAACGCGTCGGACATGTTCTTCGCTGTGAATTCACCGGTGCATATCAAAATCAACGGGAACCTCATCCCGATCAATCAGCAGAAGCTCGAGCCGGAAAACATCATCGCGCTGATCGCGGAAATCGCCACGCCCGAGCAGATGCAGGAGCTCGAGCGCGACAATGAGCTGAACATGGGGATCTCGGTGGCGAACCTGGGGCGCTTCCGCCTGTCCGCGTTCCGCCAGCGCGGCAGCATCTCCGCCGTGTTCCGCTTCGTGCCGGCGAATATCCCGGCGCTGGGCGACCTTGGCCTGCCGTCGATCCTGTCGGAACTGATCATGGAAAAGCGCGGCCTGCTGCTGCTGGTGGGCGCGACCGGATCGGGCAAGTCGACCACCATCGCCTCGATGCTGGACCACCGCAACGAACTGCGCGCCGGCCACATCCTGACGCTGGAAGACCCGATCGAATACCTCTTCAAGAACAAGAAATCGATCGTCAACCAGCGCGAGATCGGCAGCGACGCGGCCAGTTTCGGGACTGCGCTGCGCAACTCGATGCGGCAGGCGCCGGACTGCATCCTGATCGGCGAAATCCGCGACAAGGAAACCATGGCCGCGGCGCTGGCGTATGCCCAGTCGGGCCACCTGGTGCTGGCGACGCTGCACGCCAACAACAGCTACAACGCGCTCAATCGCATCATCAGCTTCTACCCGATCGAAAATCGTCCGGCGCTGCTGCAGGACCTGTCGTCGGCGGTGAAGGCGATCGTCTCGCAGCGCCTGGTGCGATCAAGCGCGGGCGGCACCCGGCAGGCCGCGGTGGAAGTCATGGTCAACACGCGCTACGTGGCCGACCTGATCGAAAAAGGCGAGATCGGCCAGATCAAGGAAGCGATGGAAAAAAGCCTGTCGCCGGGCTCGCAGACGTTCGAATCGGCGCTGCTGGAACTGGTGAGGAGCGGACTGGTGTCGCAGGAAGAAGCCCTGGCCAACGCCGATTCGGCCACCAACCTGCTGTGGCTGCTGAACAATGGGCCGGACAGCAAGCACGCGCAGGTGGAACAGGAGCCGGACAAGCCGGCCGATGAAGGCGCCTCGTTTACCGAGTTCACGCTCAATACCTGACGCGCGCAGGCCCGTCGTCCTCGGACGAGCGGCAACCAGGTCGCTTCGGCAAAACAGTTGGCGGAGTTGCTCGGAGTTTCATGGTAGGAGACTGCCTTGGGCGGCTTTTCACCGGTCTACGTGAACGGGGGACTGACCCTCGACTTCCAGCAGCGTCAAGCCTCGTGCATGAACTGCTTCACGAAGTCGAGGGCGGACACGATGCCCCGGATCTGCTTGCCTTCGGTGACGACGACATGATGCACTCCTTGCGTCACCATCAGCCTGGCGACCTCGCTGACAGGCACGTCCGGGCCGACTTCGATTGGCTTGTAGGAGCACACTTCCCATGCGCGGATTGCCGCGGGATCTTTCTTTTCGCTGTGAAAACGCACCAAATCCCGCGCGCTGATTAGTCCGACCACGGAACCATGCGCCCGCTCGGTCACCGGCAAGGCCGACAAACCGCCGGCCCCCAGGGTCGCCTCGACCTCCTCGATCGTCGCATCCATGTCGACTGCGACGGCCTGCTCCACCATCATCGACGAAATGGGTTTGTCCATGTCCTATTCTCCTTCGGAAGCGCCGCTTCCCGTTTGCGCGCGCGCTGCGCGCCCGAGGCGCCGCTCCACTTCGAGCACGTGCCTGGTCGTCTTGATGATCGTGTCCGGATTCAGGCTGATAGAGTCGATGCCGATTTCGACCAGGTATTCGGCCACCTCCGGATAATCCGACGGCGCCTGGCCACAGATGCCGACATGGCGTCCGTTGCGCCGCCCGCCCTGCACCGTCTGGCGGATCATTTCGGTCACGCCGGGATCCCGTTCGTCGAAATCGAACGCGACGATTTCCGAATCGCGGTCCACTCCCAGCACCAGTTGGGTCAGGTCGTTCGATCCGATCGAGAACCCGTCGAACAGCCGTGCGAATGCGTCGATCTGGATCACGTTGTTGGGAATCTCGCACATGACGTAGATTTCCAGGCCGCCTGTGCCGCGTTGCAGCCCATGCTTTGCCATCGCCTCCAGCACGCGCTCGGCCTCCTGCACCCGGCGACAGAATGGAATCATCAATTTGACGTTGCGCAGCCCCATTTCTTCGCGCACCCTTTTCATCGCCATGCATTCCAGCGCAAAGCCCTCGGCATAGGCCGGATGGGTATAACGGGAGGCGCCGCGAAAGCCCAGCATCGGATTTTCCTCGCTCGGCTCGAATCCTTGCCCGCCAAGCAGGGTGGCATATTCGTTGGTCTTGAAGTCCGACATGCGCACAATCACCGGCTTCGGATAGAAAGCGGCGGCGATCATCCCGACTCCCTCGGATAATTGGCGGACAAAGAAATCGGCCGGGCGAGCAAACAACCGGGTCAGTTCTTCGATTTCCCTGCGTGCTTTCGGGTCGGCGATCTTTTCCGGATGGACCAGCGCCATCGGGTGCGCCTTGATATGTTCGGCGACGATGAATTCCATGCGCGCCAATCCGACGCCGTCGTTGGGCAGCATGGAGGTCTGGAACGCGATATCCGGATTGGCGATGTTGACCATCAAATGCGTCTGCGGCTTTTCCAGGGTGGACAGATCGGTGGTGATTTTCCTGAATGGTATGCGGCCGGCGTAAACATGGCCCATGTCGCCGTCGGCGCATGAAACCGTGATCTCCTCCCCTGTGCGGATGACTTCCGTTGCATTGTCGCAGCCGACCACTGCGGGGATGCCCAGCTCACGCGCCACGATCGCCGCATGGCAGGTACGGCCGCCGCGGTTGGTCACCACCGCCGCGGCCACCTTCATCACCGTGCCCCAGTCGGGCATGGTGGCGTCGGCGACCAGGACTTCGCCCGGTTGAAATTGATTCAGGTGGGCGACATCGGTAATCACACGCGCCTTTCCGGTGGCCACCTTGCCGCCAACCGCACGCCCGCTGACCCGCGCTTCTCCCTTGTATTCGAGCTTGTATTCGTCGAAGCTGGTGAGCGACTTTTGCGACGCGACCGTTTCGGGCCGCGCCTGCACCATGTAGAGTTTGCCGTCGATGCCATCCTTGGCCCACTCGACGTCCATCGGCATCGGCTGCCCGGCCTTGGCGCTATAGTGGTCCTCGATGCGGATCGCGGCGTCGGCCAGCGACAGCACCTCCTCGTCGGAAAGACAGAAACGGCGCTGGTCTTGTATGGGCGTCGCCACGTTCCGGGTGGTGTCGGGCCCGGCCTGCGCGGCGTACACCATCTTGATCTTCTTGCCGCCGAGCGTGCGGCGCAGCACCGTGCGATGCCCCGCTCGAAAGGTGGGTTTGAAGACGTGGAACTCATCCGGATCGACCGTCCCCTGCACCACGTTTTCGCCCAGGCCGTAAGCGCCGGTGACGAATACGACGTCGCGAAAACCGGACTCCGTATCGAGCGAAAAAATCACCCCGCTCGACGCCAGGTCCGAGCGCACCATCTTCATCACCCCGACCGAAAGGAAGACCTTAAAATGGTCGAAACCGTGTTCCACCCGGTAGCTGATTGCGCGATCCTTGAACAGGCTGGCAAAGCAGCGCCGGATTGCATCGAGCAGTTCGGCCTCGCCGGCGATATTGAGAAAGGTTTCATGCTGGCCGGCGAAACTTGCCGTCGGCAAGTCCTCCGCCGTCGCGGAACTGCGCACGGCCACCGTGACCTGCTCGCCGTACTCGGATTTGAGCCTGGCGTAGGCATCGAGGACCTGCGCGGCAAGATCCGGCGGCAGTGCGGCGCCATGGACGATTTCCCTGGCCCGCCGCGCGCGCCGGGCCAGGTCGTCGATGTCCGCGACGTCCAGGCCTTCCAGCGCTTCATGCAAGAGCGGCCAGGCATGGGCTTGTTCCAGCACGTAGCGGTAGGCTTCGGCGGTCACGGCAAACCCGTTCGGCACGTCCACACCCTGCGCCGTCAGTTCGCGGTACATTTCACCCAGAGACGCATTCTTTCCGCCGACAATCGGCACATCGGCGTTGCCCAGTTCAGAGAACCAACGGATGTATGTGTTGTTTGATTTCATCATCAGTCTTCGGTGCACCATTGTTGAGCGATGAGAAACCAGAGCCGANNCAACTATTGTCGCGCCGGCGCGGACCGGACTGCTTGATGCAGGTCAAACGTGCGCCAGTCCTTCCCTGTCAAGATATCAATTTGTTGAGCAGTGTCTGCACAGGCATCAGAATTTCCGTTTCGAATTTTTACCTGACTGGAATGACTCATGGACAGCGGCGAGTTGAAATCGGTGGCGCGCGCCATCGTTGCGGGGCAAAAAGGCGTACTGGCGGCGGACGAAAGCGGACCGACGATCAAGAAGCGCTTCGATTCGGTCGGAGTGGAGTCCACCGAAGAAAGTCGCCGCCGCTACCGCGAGCTGCTGTTCACCACCGAGGGCATCGGGTCCACCATCGGCGGCGTCATTCTCTATGACGAAACCTTGCGCCAGGCAACGCGTGACGGCATGCCGTTTGCCAAACTGCTGTCGAGCCGCGGCATCCATCCCGGAATCAAAGTGGATCAAGGGTCCAAGGCGCTGGCCTTGCATCCGGGCGACAAGGTGACCGAGGGCCTCGATGGTTTGCGCCAACGGCTCGAAGAATACAAGCAACTGGGCGCGAAGTTCGCAAAATGGCGCGCGGTGATCGACATCGACGAGCACAATCTCCCGAGCTGCTACGGCATCCAGGCCAATGCCCACGCCCTGGCGCGATACGCCGCGCTCTGCCAGGAGCTCGATATTGTGCCTATCGTGGAACCCGAAGTGCTGATGGACGGCGCGCACGACATCGCGCGTTGCGAAGCGGTGACGTCCCAAGTGCTGCAGGAAGTATTTTCCCAACTGGACGCCCATCGCGTGCTGTTCGAAGGCATGCTGCTCAAGCCGAACATGGTAATTGCGGGCATGAAGTGTCCGCAGCAAGCCAGTGCGCAGCAAGTGGCCGAAGCCACGCTACGGTGCCTGAGGCGCTACGTACCGGCCGCGGTTCCGGGTATCGTGTTCTTGTCCGGCGGACAAAGCGCGGTCGATGCCACCGAACATCTGAACGCAATGAATGCAATGGGCCCTCAACCTTGGGAAGTCAGCTTTTCGTATGGCCGCGCACTGCAGGCGCCGGTGCTCGCGGCGTGGCGGGGACAAGAAAGCAATGCGGCGGCAGCGCAGCGGGCGTTCGCAGAGCGGTGCCGACTAAATGGCTTGGCGCGGGCGGCGAAATATGCCCGCACGATGGAGCAGATGGCCTGATTATCGAGACGCCCTGCCTGAAGCTCATGTGCCTCTCCGCCCAGGAGGGCGATGCGGACGCCCAATACGCGCTGGCCGTAATGTTGCGCACCGGCAAAGGCCAAGCACTCGATTCGAGCGCGGCCGGACGCTGGTTGCGCATGGCGGCCGCGCAAGCGCATGAAACCGGGGTCAGTGCCGACAAACGGACACAACCTCAGCAGCATCCGACGGACATTCGTCCATCTCCATGCAATGCCGCTTTACGATGGACCCCCTCGTGCAATGGTTGGCCTGATGCCCGGCAAAACGACTGACGCCAACGGCCGACGCATCGCCACATGGGAATTGCGAAAAACCGATGCCGACAAGGGTTACTGGGTCGGCTGCGCAGATTGAAATTCAATGACACCATTCACAAAGCGCTTGCCGGGCAGGTACACGCAGAAAAAATTTCTCACCGGCGCGCTAAGCGGCGTCGAATCCTTTATCTGTCGGTAGCGGCGCCCCCGTCGGCCTCAGCGGATTCCCCGCACGCCGTCAGCGCCGCGCCTGATTTCGCCCGGATACCATTGTTTCGGCCTCCCGGCCGATTTTCGTTTTGATGCGGGGCTGATCCCCGCCCCGCCCCAAAGCTCGTCCGAGCCCACCTCCAACCCAGTGTAAAATCTCCACTGGGCCACCCCGTATGCTATCCTCTTGGGTTCCCCGCAATAAAACTGTCCGCCCATCAGGCGCGGCGTCCGCCATTTCGACCATGAAAACAACTCTGTACGGCATTCCCAATTGCGACACGGTCAAAAAAGCCCGCGTCTGGCTCGCCGCGAACGGCCAGGACGTCGCCTTCCACGACTTCAAGAAGCAGGGCCTCGAGCGCGCCACCGTCGCCGCCTGGCTGGAACAACTGGACTGGGAAGTGCTGGTCAACCGCAAAGGCACCACCTGGCGCAAGCTCTCCGACGATCGGCGCGCCGCCGTGGTCGACAAGGCCAGCGCGCTCGAGCTGATGCTCGAAGCTCCCTCCGTGATCAAGCGCCCGGTGCTCCAGGGCGCCGGCGCGCTGCATGTCGGCTTCTCCGACGAGCAGTACCGCGAAAACTTCGACCGCCAGGCGGCGCGATGACGCCGTCCCGCACCCTCGCGCTGACCGAAGAACTGATCGCGCTCTCCTCCATCACCCCGGATGACAAGGGCTGCCAGCGCCGCCTGATCGAGCTGCTCTCCCCGCTCGGCTTCGCGTGCGAGACCATCACCTCGAACGGCGTCACCAACCTGTGGGCGCGCAAGGGCACGCAGGCGCCGCTGTTCGTGTTCGCCGGTCATACCGACGTGGTGCCCACCGGCCCGGTCGATCAATGGGAGTCGCAGCCGTTCGTCCCCACCCACCGCGACGGCAAGCTGTTCGGACGCGGCGCGGCCGACATGAAGACCTCGATCGCCGCCATGGTGGTCGCGTGCGAAGAGTTCACCAAGGCGCACCCCGGCCACAAGGGTTCGATCGCCTTCCTGATCACCAGCGACGAGGAAGGCCCGGCCACCGATGGCACCATCGTCGTCTGCGCGCAGCTTGAAGAACGCGGCGAGAAGATCGACTTCTGCCTGGTCGGCGAGCCCACCTCGGCCCACGTCCTCGGCGACATGATCAAGAACGGCCGGCGCGGTTCGCTGTCGGGCCACCTGGTCGTCAAAGGGGTGCAGGGCCACATCGCCTACCCTCAACTGGCGCGCAACCCGATCCACCAGGCCGCGCCGGCGCTGGCCGAACTGGTCGCCGAGCGGTGGGACGAGGGCAACGAGTATTACCTGCCCACCTCGTGGCAGATGTCGAACATCCATGCCGGCACCGGCGCCAACAACGTCATTCCCGGCGCGCTGGAAATCGAATTCAACTTCCGTTTCTCGACCGCCAGCACGGCCGACGGACTCGAAGCGCGCGTGCATGCGATCCTCGACAGGCACAACCTGGACTACGACCTGAAGTGGAACTTGAGCGGCCTGCCGTTCCTGACCCCGCGCGGGACGCTGTCCGACGCCATCTCGTCCGCCATCCAGGCCGAGACCGGCGTACATACCGAATTGTCCACCACCGGCGGCACCTCGGACGGCCGCTTCATCGCGCGGATCTGCCCTCAGGTGATAGAATTCGGCCCTCCGAATGCCAGCATCCACAAGATCGATGAGCATATCGAGGTGCGCTTCATCGATCCGCTGAAGAATATCTACCGCCGCACCTTGGAAAACCTGCTGGCGTAAGCTCGCCCAACCGAGAACCAGGCCATGACCACTACTCAATTCACCACCCCGCGCGACCTGCTGCGCTATGCCGTCACCCGTTTCAACACCGCCAAGCTGTTCTTCGGCCATGGCAGCGTGGAAGCGCTGGACGAAGCCGCGTACCTGATCCTGCACACGCTCAAGCTCCCGCTCGACAAGCTCGACCCGTTCCTCGACGCCAAGCTGCTGCCGGAAGAAGTGCTGCAGGTGCTGGCGGTGATCGAGCGGCGCGCGGTCGACCGGGTGCCGGCCGCCTACATCACCAACGAGGGCTGGCTCGGCACTTACGCGTTCTACGTGGACGAGCGCGTGATCGTGCCGCGCTCCTTCATCGCCGAGCTGGTGCCGCATCAGTTCAGCCCATGGGTGGCCGATCCGGACGCGATCGAAAACATCCTCGAGCTGTGCACCGGGTCGGGCTGCCTGGCGATCATGATGGCCGACGCGTTCCCCAACAGCGTGGTCGACGCGGTCGACATTTCGCCCGACGCGCTGGCGGTCGCCGAGCACAACATCCGCGAGTACAAGCTGGAAGGCCGGGTCAACCCGATCGCATCGGACCTGTACGCGAACGTCCCGTTCAAGAAGTACGACCTGATCGTTACCAATCCGCCGTACGTGAATTCGGATTCGATGAGCAAGCTGCCGCAGGAATACCTGCGCGAGCCGCAGATCGCCCTGGCCGGCGGCGACGACGGCATGGACCTGGTCCGCAAGATCGTCGAAGGCGCCGCCGACTACCTGACGCCGGAAGGCATCCTGATGGTCGAAATCGGCAATGAGCGCGAGTACGCGGAAGCGGCGTTCGGACACCTCGGGCTGACCTGGGTCACCACCAGCGCCGGCGACGACATGGTGTTCCTGCTGACGGCCGACCAGTTGAAAAAATAAGCCGTACGTCCACAACGAACAGAACCGGGGTCTGACCCTCGGGTCAGACCCCAGACCCACCATCCGCTTCATCGGCAGCACATTAAATAGATTGAAAATACCAGCATGATTCGTTTCCTCAACGTTAGCCTGATGCGCGGCACCAAGCCGCTGCTCGAAGGCGTCGACCTCACACTGAACCCCGGCGACAAGATCGGCCTGATCGGCGCCAACGGCGCCGGCAAATCGAGCCTGTTCGGCATGCTGCGCGGCGAGATCCACGCCGACCAGGGCGAAATCGACTTCCCGGCGAAGTGGCGCATGGCTTACGTGGCCCAGGAAACCCCTCCGCTGGAGCGCGCCGCGCTCGATTACGCGATCGATGGCGACGTCAACCTGCGCAAGCTCGAAGCCGAACTGGCGCGCCTCGAAACCGAACCGGAAACGCACGAAAACGGCATCGCGATCGGCGAAATCTACAGCGCGCTGGCCGACGCCGACGCCTACACGGTGCAGTCGCGCGGCGAGCAGTTGCTGATCGGCCTGGGCTTCACGCTCGACCAGATGCAGCAGCCGATCGCCAGTTTTTCGGGCGGCTGGCGGATGCGCCTGAACCTGGCGCAGGCGCTGATGTGCCCTTCCGAACTGCTGCTGCTCGACGAGCCGACCAACCACCTGGACCTGGACGCGATCATCTGGCTGGAAGACTGGCTGAAACGCTACGCCGGCACCCTGATCATCATTTCGCACGACCGCGATTTCCTCGACGAGATCGTCAACGTGATCGTCCACATCGACGAACGCAAGCTGAAGCGCTACTCCGGCAACTACTCGAGCTTCGAGCGCCAGCGCGCGGCCCAGATGATCCTGGCCGCCGGCGCCATGGCCAAGCAGGAACGCCAGCGCGCCCACCTCGAATCGTTCGTGAACCGCTTCAAGGCGCAGGCTTCGAAGGCGCGCCAGGCGCAGAGCCGGATGAAGGCGCTGGCCAAGATGGAAGAGATGGCGCCGTTGCGCGCCGCCGCCGAATTCTCGTTCGAGTTCCGCGAGCCGCTGGCCGCCCCGAACCCGCTGCTGGTGATGGAAGACGTCAACGCCGGCTACCATATCCTCGACGAACATGGCGACAAGGTCGGCGACAAGACGATCGTCCGCGACATCAAGTTTTCGCTGCAGATCGGCCAGCGCATCGGCCTGCTGGGCGTGAACGGCGCCGGCAAGTCGACGCTGATCAAGACCATCGCCGGCGAACTGCAGCCGCTGACCGGCGACGCTACCCTCGGCAAGGGTCTGTCGATCGGCTACTTCGCCCAGCACCAGGTCGAGATGCTGCGCCACGATGAATCGCCGCTGTGGCACCTGGCGAAAATCGCGCCGACGGTGCGCGAGCAGGAACTGCGCAATTTCCTCGGCGGCTTCAACTTCCCCGGCATGATGGTGACCAGTCCGATCCGTCCGTTCTCGGGCGGCGAGAAGGCCCGCCTGGCGCTGGCGCTGATCGTCTGGCAGCGCCCCAACCTGCTGCTGCTCGACGAGCCGACCAACCACCTGGACCTCGAAACGCGCGAAGCGCTGACGATGGCGCTGGCGCAGTTCGAAGGCACGCTGGTGGTGGTATCGCACGATCGCCACCTGCTGCGCGCCACCACCGACCAGTTCATCATCGTCGCCGACGGCAAGCTGCAGCCGTTCGACGGTGACCTGGACGACTACAAGGACTGGCTGTTCCAGACCAAGCTGGGAAAAGGCACCAACGTGCTGCCGGCCGCCGGCAAGGACAACAAGACCGCGTTCCCGGTCGCCTCCGCCGTGGCCGCGCCGGCCGCGCCGGTGGTCAACACCAAAGACCAGAAGCGCGCGGAAGCGGAACAGCGCCAGAAGGTCGCCACCCTCAAGAAACCGATCGAGAACAAGATCAAGCGGCTCGAGGAGCAGATCGCCAAACGCAATGGACAGAAGGCGGAAGTCGATGCCAGGCTGCTGGAACCGGGCGCGTACGACGCGGCCAACAAGGCCAAGCTCAAGCCGCTGCTGGCGGACCAGGCGTTTTTCAGCAAGGATTTGGCGCAGCTGGAAGCGGAGTGGCTGGAATTGCAGGAACAGCTGGAAGGGTTGGCGGCTTGATGCGGACGGCTGCGCCGATCACGCAGCCTGCCGCGCGCCTTGCGTCACGCGCCTGATCGACATCAGGCGGTCGATATCGACCAGGATCAGGCGGCGGCCATCGTGTTCGCCCAGTCCGAGCAGATAATCGGCCGCGCCTTGCCCGTCGGCGCCCGGAATCGGATGGATCTGGAGGCTGTCCAGCGCGACCACGTCGCTCACGCCGTCGACCACCATACCCACGATGCAGTTCGACAGCTCGAGGATGATCACGTCGGTGAGCGGATCGGGCACGCTCTGGCGCCCGCTCATGGCCACCCGCATGTCGACAATCGGCATGATCACCCCGCGCGACACCGCCACCCCGCTGATGATCTCCCCTTCCGAGGCGAACCGTTCGAGCGACTTCAGCACCCGCAGCTCCTTCACCTTGCTGAAATCGAGCCCATATTCGAGTCCTCCCAACCGGAAGCTCAGGAACTCGGTCTTGCCGCGACAGGCGGTCGGTGTTTCGGTGCTGTGCATGGTGGTCCTTTCGACGCTGCGGGATACGGCTAGCCAACGAAGTCCTATCGTAATTGCGGGATCGATTGCCCCCGTTGAGTACCATCAACATTTCCCATCGACATGAAATGGTTGCAAGGCGACAGGAAGTCTCTACAATGGTTGCGATGCTACGTAGATAACATTGCCAAAATCGAAGGAAGCGACATGTTTCAATGGCTGCAGCGATTGTTCCCGGGGCCGGACCGGGCCGCACCAGGCGCCGTCGCGCCGGCTGCCGCCGAAGCGCCGGCCGTGACGCCGGCGGCCCCGCCGACGGCCCAGGCGGCTGCGGCGCAGGCATCCCGGCCGGCGGTGTCGTTTGACCAGCTCGACCAGGTCAACGGCACGTATTACCGCTGGCTGTTCGATGCCGAGGGTGAATCCGACCTCGACACCAACCTGCTCGAGACCCAAGTGCTCGAGGCGCTCACCGCGATCATCAATTCGCAGCAGTCCGGCTCCGCGCTGGTGCGCCGCATGCCCGGCATGATTCCGCAACTGCTGCAAAGCCTGCGCAGCGACAGCTTTTCCGGCGCCCAGCTCTCGCGCACGATTTCCAACGACGTGGTGCTGGTCGCGGCCGTGATCCGCGTGGCCAACGGTTCGCTGGCGGGCACCGGCACCTCGATCAGCAGCGTCGAACACGCGGTCATGCTGATCGGCCAGGAAGGCTTGCGCCACCTGATTACCAGCGTCGCCTTCCGGCCCATCATCGATATGCATTCGGGCCATTTCACGCGCACCCTGGCGCCGCGCATCTGGGACCATTCGGAGCGCTGCGCGGTGGCCAACCGGGCGCTGGCCGAGGAGATGGGCATCGATCCGTTCGAAGCCTTCCTCGCCGGGCTGGTGCAGAACGTCGGCCTGATCGTCGCGCTGCGCATCATGGACCAGGTGGCGAAGGGCGACAAGAGCCTCGGCTCCGAGATGTTCTGCGCGCGCCTGGTGCGCGATGCGCGGATCCTGACCTGCGGCATCGGGCGCGAATGGCATTTCCCGGAAAACGTCACGCTGGCCATCAGCGAGCAGGCCGGGATGAAGAAAGGCGCGACCGTCTCGCCGCTGGGGCGCCTGCTTTCGCTGACCGACTACCTCGGCAAGGTGCGCATCCTGATCGAGAACGAGCGCGCGGCGCTGGGCGACCCGGCGCTGTTCGGCGGCCTGCCGCCGAACAGCGCCGAGGCTTACCGCGCGCTGGCGGAGATCGACGAAGCGCAACCGGCGCCCACTGCGCCGGCCGGCGCCAGCAGCACGCCGTGACGGCGCAGGTAAATCCGGACGAGGTGGAGCTGAGCGCGATTCGCGCACAGGGCCCGGGCGGCCAGAACGTGAACAAGGTGTCGTGCGCGGTGCACCTGCGCTTCGACATCGGCGCGTCGTCGCTGCCCGATCACATCAAGGAGCGCCTGCTTGCGCTGTCGGACCAGCGCATCACGCAAAACGGCGTGGTCGTGATGAAGGCGCAGCAATCGCGCAGCCTGGAGCAGAACAAGGAAGATGCGCTGCGGCGCCTGCAGGAACTGGTCGACAGCGTGGCCGTGCCGCAGGCGCCGCGGCGCGCGACCAAGCCGACCCGCAGCTCGCAGCGCAAGCGGCTCGATTCGAAAACCAGGAGCGGCCAGACCAAGGCGATGCGGGGCAAAGTGAGCGAATGACGGTATCAGGGCAAGCTGCTCGCGCCCACGGCACGTCGTCCCGCGCAGGTGTGAGCACCAGGCGCCCAGCGCGATCAGGCCTCGCTGACCCAGTCGATCGCGCCCTGGCTGCCCGAAAAAATCAGCTCGCCGCCAGCGGTGCTGGAGCGCAGGCGCGCCTTGATGTCCTTCGACGGCAGGTCGTAGGTGCTGCTGCCGTCGGGGTTGAATTTCATGGTCCGCACGATCGTATCGCCCGCCACCATCCGCACCTCCACCTGGCTGACGCCGTCGCTGTCGCTGCGCTGCTGGAGTAGCTGCGCCACCAGCGCATGGCCGGCCTGCTGCTCGGTTTCGGCCGCCTTCACATCGAGCGACACCTTGGCGATCGCCTTCAGCGCCGGCCCCACCGCCAGCGCCATCTTCTGGAACTGCGGCACCTGGTCGGGCGTGAGGGTCAGCTCATTCTTGCGGATCTTCGAGGCCAGCATGACGTACTTGCGCACATCCGGTTCGCTTGTCATCTGCTCCATCTCGGCCTTGCGGCGTGCCGCCAGGGCGCCGAATTCGTCGACCCGCGCCGACATCAGCTTGATCACTTCGTCGATCTGCGCACTGTCCGGGCGCAGCGCGTAGACCAGCATTTCGCTCTGCTTGCGCGGTCCCGCGCTCTCGATCTTGATGCGCCGCCCGGCGATCGCGCAACCTTCGGCCTGTTTCACTTCGACTTCGTCGGCGATGATCTCGCAGTTGACGGCGTGCTCCACCGTCACGCGGGTTCCGGAAATGACGCAGCTCTCGGCCCGGTTCATCACCACTTCGCCGCAGCTGGCCTGGATCACCGCGCCGGACGCGACACCCTTGACCTTGATGTCGCCGCGCGCATTGTGGGCGGAGCCGCCGACCAGGTTGCGGTTCAGCAGAACGGTGCCGCCGCGCGAGACGATATTGCCGAATACGTCGGCATGGATGGTGATGCCCTCGCCTTCGATCACGCGCTTTTCCTGCACCTCGCCGAATTCTTCGTAGTCGCCGGTGAGCTGCAGGTTGCCGGTGGTGCGCGCCGAGACGCCGTCGCGGCTGACGATCTTGTCGCCGATCGAAATCTGGCCGCTCTTGTTATCGAAATTCAGGTAGCCGTTCTGCTGCGCCACCAGGTATTCGCAGTCCCCGGCATTCTCGATGATGGTGCCGAGACCGGCCATCGGGCCCATGTCGACGTCGGTCGGCACCGCCGGCTCGATCGGAATGCCGGACAGTTCGAAACCGACAGTGCCGGCCGCGCGCGGCACCTTCTTGAGCAGCTTGACGTCCTTCTGGATTTGCGGGAAGCGGTTCTGGAACGCCATCAGGTCCAGCTTGCCGTTGGCGAGCTGGCGCGGCGCGTCGCTGCGGTGGATGTCGTGCGACACCTCGACGATCTGGGCGTCGCGCCCCGGCGTCGGGTCCAGCCGCTGGGCCACGGTCACCCGCTCGGCCTTGCCGGCCGCGATCGCCGCGCGCACCGCGCCGACGTCGACCCCGAAGCGGATTCCCTTTTGCCACATGTCGGCGATGAACTCGTCAACATCGAGCCCGGCCGGCTGGCCCATGCTGTCCGGATCGGCCGGATCGACCAGGAACACCGGCTCGAAATAGTATTCGGCCTTGCCGTCGACGATCTTGACCGCCTTGTACAAGGCGCGCCGGGCCGGATCGAACGGCGCCAGGTCCGAGGCGAAACGCACCAGCAGTTCGCCGCCGCCGGAGCGCGGCAGGTCCGGGCCGCAGTCGTACAGCATCTTCATCACCAGCGCGTAATCGATATCGGTAAAGTAGTAGTTGCCCAGAAGGACATTGTCGAACGCGGCCATGAAGATCTTGCCCAGCACCGTCGGATCGGCATACACGCCGTCGCGGCGCCTGACGATGCACTGCTCCAGGCCCAACGCGTCGAGCCCGCCGATCGGGGAACTCGAGGAAACGGTAGTATCGGTCGGCACGGAGGCACTCCAGGGCGGTCTTGTCTAGACTTGTATTATTAGCTATTTTAATGGGCTACGGGTAAGTTTTTACAGCGTAACATGTTGAGGCGAATAAATACACAATCCGACAAGCAAAAGCTGACAATTGTTCGTTCGATCCGCCCTGGCGGGGCGCGAGGGTCGGACGCGGCGACAGGCGCCGCGCCGTGGGCAGGAAGCGCCTAGCGGCGCGGGGCGTTCGGGTACAGGTCGATGCCCGCTTCGTTGATCTGGCGGCGCAGCTCGCGCCGCTCGTCAGGGGTCAGGCGGCCGCCGCGCCGGCCGGCGCCCTGGTCCTGCTGCTGGACCTGGCGCCGATTTTCTTCGGCGCGCGCTTCATTTGCGCGGCTGTCGAACTGGCGCTGCTCCTGGCGGGCGTGGTCCTGGCGCGGCGCCTGCTGCGCCGGAACCATGCGTTCGGCACGCGGCTGCTCGTGGTTGGCCGGCTGCGACTGCGGCGGCACGTTGCGCTGGCCGTCCTGGCCACGGTCGGCCGAGGCCAGGCCGGGCAGGCCGGCGCACGCCACGGCACAGCACAGCACAACCGCGCGGACGAACGCATTCCTGCTGCCTGGACGAGCACTTGCTGCTGCATGGATGTGTGTGAGCGCGATATTCATGGTGTTCCTCTTCCGCGATGCCGTATAAACAGATAAGCTTAGTTCCGCTGTGACCCCAGTGTATGACCATTCGATTCGGGGTATAAGACGGATTGGGTAAAGTTTGTAACAGTATGTAATGACTTGGAAGCAACGCTGTTTGCACGGTGATAACACGTTACCATAGCGACATGAATATGACAAATATGGCTGCCCCATGAACTCACAATCGACACCGAATACAGGCAACAATACAACGCAAGCCGCTCCGGCTGGCCACTCCGCCAAGATTATGGTAGTGGACGACGACGTGCGCTTGCGCGACCTGCTGCGCCGCTACCTGACCGAACAGGGTTTCGCGGTCGTGACGGCCGAAAGCGCGCCGGCGATGAACAAGCTGTGGCTGCGCGAGCGCTACGACCTGCTGGTGCTCGACCTGATGCTGCCGGGCGAAGACGGCCTGTCGATCTGCCGCCGCCTGCGCGGGGCCGGCGACCAGACCCCGATCATCATGCTCACCGCGAAAGGCGAAGACGTCGACCGCATCGTTGGCCTCGAGATGGGCGCCGACGACTACCTGCCCAAGCCGTTCAATCCGCGCGAGCTGGTGGCGCGCATCGGCGCGGTACTGCGCCGCAAGGGCCCGGACGAAATCCCGGGCGCGCCGTCCGAAACCCCTGCGTCGTTCGAGTTCGGCCAGTTCGTGCTCGACCTGGGCACCCGCACGCTGAAGAAAAACGGCGAGACGGTGCCGTTGACCACCGGCGAATTCTCGGTGCTGAAGGTATTCGCGCGCCACGCGCGCCAGCCGCTGTCGCGCGAGAAGCTGATGGAACTGGCGCGCGGGCGCGAGTACGAAGTATTCGACCGCAGCCTCGACGTGCAGATTTCGCGCCTGCGCAAGCTGATCGAGCCGGATCCATCGAGCCCGCTGTACATCCAGACCGTGTGGGGCCTGGGCTACGTGTTCATCCCTGAAGGACAGCCGCGCTAGTGCTTGCCCGCGACGCCATCCCCGTAAGCGCGCCCCGCCTGAGCTGGTTCAAGAGCGGCCTGTTCTGGCGCACCTTCCTGCTGCTCGGGCTCCTGACCACGCTGTCGATGGCCTCGTGGATCGGCATGATCAACGCGGTCCAGCGCGGCCCGCAGGTCAAGCAGACCGCCGAACTGGTGATCTCCGTGGTCACCATCACGCGCGCCGCGCTGACCCACTCGGCGACCGACCTGCGCAGCGAACTGCTGTTCGACCTGGTCAGCAACGAAGGCATCCGCATCATTCCGCTGATGTCCAACGACGTGGTCGACCCGCCGCCGGACAGCCAGCTGATGCCCGAGATCGAAGCGCTGGTCCAGGAGAAGCTGGGCGCCGACACGCGCTTTTCGAGCAGCGTGAACGGCGTGGCCGGATTCTGGATCAGCTTCAAGATCGACGGCGACGAATACTGGCTGATGCTCGAACGCGAACGGCTGGCCGGCCTGACCGGGGTGCAGTGGCTGGGCTGGGCCGGCGTGGTGGGCGTGCTGTCGGTGCTCGGCGCCGCGCTCATTTCGAGCCTGGTCAACCTGCCGCTGGCGCGCCTGACCGCCGCCGCGCGCGCCATCGCCCAGGGCAAGCGCCCCGAACCGCTGCCCGAAAAAGGGGCGCAGGAGATCATCGAGGCGAACCGCAGCTTCAACCAGATGGTCGACGACCTGCAGCAGGTCGAATCGGACCGCGCGCTGATCCTGGCCGGTATCTCGCACGACCTGCGCACGCCGCTCACGCGCATGAATCTAGAGCTGGAAATGGCGCGCCTCTCCACCGAAGCGCGCGAAGGCATGCAGTCCGATATCGCCCAGATGGACGCGATCATCGGCCAGTTCCTCGATTACGCCAAGCCGACCGAAGCGTCCAGCTTCGTGCCGGTCGACATCAGCGACCTGCTGGGCGAGGTGGCGCGCGCGATGGAGCGCATCCCGGGCATGAAGGTCACGACCGACATCGAGCCGGACGTCCACGTGATGGGCAACGCGACCGACCTGCGGCGGGTCTTCAACAACCTGGTCGAAAACGCCCGCCGCTACGGCGCCACGCCCGGCGCCGCATTCACCGAAATCGACCTCGCCTGCCATGTGCGCACCATCGGCAACGCCAGGCGCGCGGTGATCGAACTGCAGGACCACGGCAGCGGGGTGCCGGCCGACCAGATCGAACAGCTGCTCAAGCCCTTCACCCGGATGGATACCGCGCGCGGCCAGGCCAACGGCGCCGGACTGGGGCTGGCCATCGTCGAACGCGTGGCGGGCCGCCACAATGCCGCGCTGACCGTGCGCAACCGCGAAGGCGGCGGGCTGCAGGTGGAACTGGTGATGGCCGCCGTGGCCTGAGCGGCCGGCGCTATACTGGGCGCCTACAAGCTGACAACGGAACGACGACATGGTCGACATGACTCAATTGCAATACAGCGAGGTTGAAAAAGCAGCCGCGCGGATCAAGGGCGTGGCCCATCGCACCCCGGTGCTGACCTCGCGCACCGCCGACGGCATGGCGCGCGCGCAGCTGTTCTTCAAGTGCGAGAACTTCCAGCGCACCGGCGCTTTCAAGTTCCGCGGCGCCTACAACGCGATCTCGAAGTTCAGCGCCGGGCAGCGCGCCGCCGGCGTGCTGACCTACTCCTCGGGCAACCACGCGCAGGCCATCGCACTGTCGGCCAGCCTGCTCGGGATCAAGGCGGCGATCATCATGCCGCACGACGCGCCGGCCCTGAAAGTGGCTGCCACCAAAGGCTACGGCGCCGAAGTCATCGTCTACGACCGCTACAAGGAAAACCGCGAAGAGATCGGGCGCCGCCTGGCGCAGGAACGCGGCATGACCCTGATCCCGCCGTACGACCATCCCGACGTGATCTGCGGCCAGGGCACCGCCGTGATGGAACTGATCGAACAGGTCGGCCAGCTCGACGTGCTGCTGGTGTGCCTGGGCGGCGGCGGCCTGCTGGCCGGCTCCGCGCTGGCGGCGGCGGCCCTGAGCCCGTCGTGCCGGATCATCGGCGTCGAGCCGGAAGCGGGCAACGACGGCCAGCAATCGCTGCGCAGCGGCGCGGTGGTGCATATCGCGGTGCCCGACACGATCGCCGACGGCGCCATGGTGACCCACCTCGGCGCGCATAATTTCGAAGTCATCAAGCGCGAGGTCGACGACATCGTCACCGTGCCGGACGCGCAGCTGGTGGCGACCATGAAGTTCTTCGCCGAGCGCATGAAGATGATCGTCGAGCCGACCGGCTGCCTGGGCGCGGCGGCGGCCTTGCACGGCGCGGTACCGGTCGCAGGCAAGAAGGTCGGGATCCTGGTCAGCGGCGGCAATGTGGACCTGGCGCGCTTCGCCCGGTTGGTCGCCTGAAGCATGAAGCTGATCCAGTCATCCGAACTGCCGGCGCCGGCCGGCCACTACTCGCAGGCAGTCGAGGCCAACGGCCTGGTGTTCGTCTCCGGGATACTGCCCTCCCCGGCCAGCGTCGATCCGGCGATTCACAGTTTCGAACAGCAGTGCGAGTCGGTGTTCGACCAGTGCGGCAAGGTGCTGCGCGCGGCCGGCTGCGGCCTGGACGACGTGGTGCAGTGCACCGTCTACCTGGTGGGCGTGGAGCACTGGCCCGCCTTCAACGCGCTGTACGCGCGCATCTTCGGCGCGCACAAGCCGGCGCGCGCGGTGGTGCCGGTGCCGGCACTGCATTTCGGCTTCGCGATCGAACTGCAGCTGGTGGCGCGCAAGCCTGCCTGAGGAGGCAGACGCAACTGTTACAAGCCACAGTTCGCTGGCGCACATACCTTTCATGTTGAACTCTTTATAACGGTAGAACACAAACCAATCAAGGAGTTCACCATGATGAAAAAACTGCTGATCGCCGCCATGCTTGCCGGCTCGCTGGGCAGCGTCGCCATTCCTTCGAGCGCTGCCGTCATCGTCGTGCGCGAAGCGCCGCCGCCGCTGCGCGCCGAGCGCGTCCCGGAAGCGCGCCGCAACCACACCTGGGTGCCTGGCCATTGGGAGTGGCGCCGCAACCATCACACGTGGGTGCGCGGCAGCTGGGTGCGCAACCGCAGCGGCTACTACTACAATCAACCGACCTGGCAGGAACGTGATGGTCGTTGGGAAATGCGGCGCGGCACATGGATGCGCGGCGACCGCGATCGTGACGGCGTGCCGAACCGCATGGACCGCGACCGCGACGGCGACGGCGTGCCGAATCGCCGCGACGAGCGTCCTAACAATCCGAACCGCAACTAAGGCTGTGGTCCAGCCCGGTCCGGCCGACACACAGCCGGGCCGAACGGCCCGTTGCCGCGGCGAGCATTCGCCCGGCAACGGGCCGTTTTCCATTTTGATGCCCCAACGCAAGGCTTGACGGATATTTCCTACAGAAAGACGATCCAGGCCACGTGTGGTAGCGAACAGATAACATTTTGCCGTGCGCGCAGAATGGATTCATTCGTTAGACAGGAGCATCACCATGAACCGCAACACCTTCCGCAGCAGCATCTTTATCACCGCCATGCTGGCTGCTTCGGCCGCCTTCGCCGGCGCGGACATCGTCAAGTGCGTCGACCAGGACGGCCGCGTGACCCTGACCGACAGCCAGTGCGGGACCGGGGTGCAGACGCTGGTGGTGGCCGGTTCGGCCGATACCCCGGCGACCGACGCCGAATCGCTCGACAGCGCGGCCTTGCCGGCAGCGCCGGTGGCGCGCCGCACGATCCGGCGCGTGGTGCTGGCGCCGGCGCAGATGCGGCATGACAACTGGTCCAGCCAGCGCCCGAGCGGAAAGATGTTTGCGCGCGATATCGAAACCCTGAAGGCCGCGCGCCTCAGCATGCAAGTGCTTGACGAAGCATCCGCCACGCTGCGCCACCAGCGCCTGGCCGGCCTGAACTGACCGCCCGCCCCGGCCCGCCGCGCCTGCTAATGCAGGTCGTGCACCCGCGACAGGATGGCCGGATCGATCACTTCGGCCAGGTTGGCCGGCGCGCCCAGCGTGCGCGCAAGCAGCGCCAACTGTTCGTCCTGGATGAAACTGGCCGAAGACGCCGCGCTGAGCATCCGCTCCGGCGCCTGCGAACGCGCCACCGCGAAGCCCTGCACGTAATCGACCCCGATCTCGGCCAGCGTGCGCACGGTGGCCGTGTCTTCGGCCCACTCCGCAATCGTTTTCATGCCCAGGTTCACCGCCAGGTTGACGATCGCCTCGACGATGGCGACGTTGGCCGGATGGGCGTTGATGTTGACGATGAAATTGCCATCGATCTTGAGCACATCGGCCGGCAATTCCTTCAGGTAAGAGAACGAGGTATAGCCGGCGCCGAAGTCGTCGAGCGCGATCTTCACGCCGAAATTGCGCACCTGGTCGATGAAGCGGCGCGTGTTGTCGAGGTCGTGCAGCGCCACGCTCTCGGTGATCTCCATGCACAGCCGGCTGGCCACATGCACGTGGCGCGACAGGATGTCGATGGTGTCCTGCACGAAGCGTTCGTCGTTGAGCGAGGCGCCGCTGAGGTTCATGCAGACGAACTGGGTATTGCCCAGGCTGGTGACATTGGTCTCGATCCAGGCCAGCGTGGTGGCCAGCACCCAGCGGTCGATCACGCCGGCGCGCCCGCTCTTTTCGGCCGCGGCAATGATCGGGCCGGCGCCGGTGACGCTGCCGTCCGGTTCGCGCATGCGCAACAGCACCTCGAAGTTGAGCGAGCCGTGCGGCGCCTTGAGCGACATGATCGGCTGCATCTCGAGGAACATTCCTGAGGTCGCATCCGCGCCCGACAGGCGCGCCACCAGGCTCAGTTCGGCTTCGCGCTCGTGGAAGGCGGAGGCGCCGCGCTCGTACACCACCAGCTCGTCGCTGCCGCTGGACTTCGCTTCGCGGCAGGCCCGGTCCGCGGTCGAGACCGCGTCCTTCATCTTCATGCCTTCGTGCACCTCGATCAGGCCGATCGAGACGCGCACATGGAACGCCTTGTCGCCGACCCGGTACGGGGTGCCGCCGATGCGCTCGACGATGCCGCGGCAGATCAGCGACGCCAGCGGGATCGCGGTATCGGGCATCACGATGACGAATTCGTCGCCGCCGACCCGGCCGATCTGCTGGCCGCCGGCGAGCATCGTCGCCATCCGTTCGCACACCTGCTTGAGCACTTCGTCGCCGGCGCTGTGGCCGAACAGGTCGTTGATCAGCTTGAAGCGGTCGAGGTCGAGGTAGGCCAGCGCCAGCGGCTTGCCGGCGGCCCGCTGGCGGGCCCCGTTGTCGAACATTTTTTCGATGCCGCGCCGGTTGAACACCTTGGTCAAGGGGTCGTTGTTGGCCATGAAACGCAGTTGTTCGGTGGCCTTGGCCTTTTCCGTCATGTCTTGCAGCACACCCTCGATCCTGCCGCGCGCGAGCGTGGCGCGGACCAGGAAACGCTGGGTGCCGTCGCGGCTCTCGATTTCCATCTCGGCGTCGCTGTCGTGGTGGACCATCTCATAGAGCTGGCTCCAGACGCCGTCGGCAAAAAACCGGTTCCAGCGCGCGCGCGCCGGCACCAGCGAGTCGGCGCCCAGCATTTTCTGCAGGGCCGGATTCGCGCTCAGGAAATAGCCATGCATATCGAGCGTGAACAGTCCGACCGGCATCGCCTCGTAGGCGTGTTCGAGCTGCTGTTGCACCTCGATGCGCTTTTCCGTTTCCAGCCGCATCTGTTCAGCCACCGCCAGGGCCGCCAGCAGGCTCGAGGCCAGCGCCGCGGTGACGCTATTGAGCACGCCAAGCACTTCACGGATGCCGAGCGCGGCCGAAATCACTTCCGCCAGCGAGGCGATGAAGGTGACCGCGAACGATGCCGCGAACCACGACGCGACCCGGGTGCGCGACTTGAGGATGATGCGCACCAGGCCGAGCGTCATCAGGGAAAAGCCGATCAGCATGATGACCCAGAGCATCGGCAGGAACATGCCATACGGCAGCAATACCGAGCACACCAGCAGCGGCACGCAGCACCATTGGGTAAACCGCATCGGCATCAGCGTGCGCGTCTTGGCCAGGTCCTCGCGGAACAATGCCTGGAACAGGGTCAGGCTGGCGATGCCGTACAGCGCCATCGTCACGGACCGGCTCAGCAGCAACCACTCGGCCGGCACGACCTGCCCCAGCCACTGGATATCCCAGCCGGCCGACAGTTCGGCGACCCGCAGGTTCAGCACCAGCCAGCCGGCGAACAGCACATACAGCGGTTGCCGGTTGATCAGTGCGGTGATCAGCACGAACAGCGCCAGCACGATCATGCCGCCATCGAGCAGCCCGGACTTGCGGTGGAATTGCTGCACCGACAAGGCGAACTGGTCGGCTGGCCATTGAATGACGCTCAGCCGCGCGGGACCGGCAAAGCTGGCGCGGCACAGTGCCGCGGCCGGCAACTGCGCCAGCTTGAGCGCGAAGCCAGCCTTGATGATCGGCAACGTGGCCTGGGCGGCGCTGCGCGACGAGGCGCCGAGCGGCTGCAGGCTGGCCTGGTCCCAGCATGCCACGTTGAGCGCGTGGCGCGAAGGGAACTCGACAACATCGCTTCCGCCGTTCCGGCCGATGGGGGCGAAGCTGAACCAGACCGGCGCTTCGGACAGGTTGGTGTCGTAGTGGTTGACCCGGCGTTGTTGCTGCAGCCCGGCCAGCGCCGCGGCCGGGGTCAGCGCCGCGCCGTCTTGCACCAACGTCTGCACGGGCAGGGGAACGTTGCCGACGGCTTCATACTGGTTATGCCAGAACGCCAGCGCCAGGACGGAAATGGCGCCCACCCCGATCGGTATCACATAGAACGCGAACGAATGCAGCACCGCGTCCACGGCGCGCTGGAGCGCCACGAACAAAGGCCGGATGAGGAGAATGAACGTCTTTTGCATATGCGCCATTAAATTGCGAAACCGGAAATCACGGGCAGGCTGCACCTCATGCAGCGTTTTCGCAGTGATGATACCGCTTTATAGTGACGCTATGCAATATTTTGGCTATGCCAAGGCCAACTCATCGATGCTGCGTTGCGCATTCGGCAGCTGGCGCGCGGCGTTGGTCCGGCCGGAATCGATCGGCTTGGCGGCCGCTTCGCCGATATCGATATCGGGATGATGAGTACGGCAGAAGAAATCGAGCATCGGGTGCGCCGCCTCGGTCCAGCGGGCGTCGATGGTATCGATTTCAAAGGCCATCACGCGGTGCGGGATATTGCCGACGTGCTTGAGCGGCACCGGCGCCTTGTCGGCAAACACATCGACAAACATCAGGCGTTCGTATTGACGGTCGATCGGCGCGCGGCCGGTGGCCAGCGCCCATTCGATCCGGTTCTGTTCGCAGTAGCCGACGCAGGCCTTGAGCAGGGCGGCCTTGACGACCTTGCCGATGCGCCCTTCGCCCACGCTCAGGCGCGTGACTTCCGCCAGGCGCCGCGATTGCAGCCATGAAGGCAGCACGATCGAATCCTCCACGCTCAGGCTGCGCTGGAAATTATTCCGGATGCGGGTGCTGCCGAGCGGCGAGCCGTCCAGTTTCGATTCGGCCAGCAGCACCACCGTGTCGTCTCCATAGTCGCTCGCCTCGGGAACGCCCAGCGTCATGGCGAACGCCGGCAGGTGGCGGGCGTAGGCGGCCTGCCTTACGCGCACGGCCTTGCGCATGTCCTCGTCGGTCCGGACGCGCCGGATGGTGAATGGCAGGCGCTCGATCGCCGGCGCCGCTTCGCGCACAAAGTTGCCGTTCAGCACTTGGGCGACGAGGGACTGGGATGATGTGACCGATTGGCACTGTTCCATGACGACACTCCTTAGGAATTAACAAATTGCGTTGTGTTAATTATGCAGTGTCAAGGAAAAATCAAAGTGTCGATAAGGCATCCTTTTCGCCCTTACTTTGTTGGAATTGCTACACTTTCAATCAACTAACAGGTGACGATTGGTCGGCGATGGGTCCGGCGGGGCTCAGCGCCGGCATGCCTTCCTGCGACAACAAGGTGCTGGCCTGGCCGCCGTGGTGGGTCTGGTGGTTGATCAGCGGTGGACGGCGCGCTCACGCGTCGAGGACGCCCTCGCCCAGGCGCCGCGCCAGGAAGTCGACCAGCGCCGCCACCCTTGGCGCCAGCGCGCCCTGCTTGTAGAACACCGCCCACACCGGCTGCGACCACGCCAGCGTCAGCGGCGCCAGCACCGGCGCCAGGGTTCCCGCGGCCAGGTCGTCGCGCGTCAGGAAGTTCGCCAGGCAGGCGATCCCCGCGCCCGACAAGGCCAGGTGGCGCAGCGTCTCGCCGCTCGAGGCGAACACCTCCGGCGCCACCGGCAAGCCCTCCCCGCCGGCATGCGCCAGCGGCCAGATGTTCAGCGACGCCGGTGCGGTGAAGCCGAGCAGCCGGTGCGCGGACAGCTGCGCCGCATCGGCCGGCTCACCGTGCCGTCGCAAGTACGCGGGCGATGCAAGCAGGCGCAGGCGGCTGGTTCCCAGCCGCCGCGCGTTCAGCGTCGAATCGGCCAGCGGCCCGATCCGGATCGCCACGTCGGCGCGTTCCTCGATCAGGTCGATCACCGCCTCGCCGCTGGTCAGTTCCAGCTTCACCAGGGGATAGGCGTCGAGGAACTCCGCCACCAGCGGCGCCACCAGGTGGTCGAGCGCCGGCGTGGCCGCGTTCACCCGCACCAGCCCCGACGGCTGCGAGCGGCGCGCCGCGACCTGCGCTTCGGTGTCCTCCAGCTCGGCGAGCACCTTGCGCGCGCGGCCCAGCAGCCAGCTGCCCTCCTCGGTCAGGTCGAGCCGGCGCGTGGTGCGCTGCATCAGCGTCATGCCCAGTTGCGCCTCCAGGCGCGAGATGGTGCGGCTGACGCCGGACGGCGTTTGCCCGAGCCGCTCGGCCGCAGCCGAAAAGGAGCCGTTATCTATTACCGCGGCGAAGGCAATCAGCGCATCGACATCGATCATTCGTGACTCCCAGTCAAAAGTATATTGTACGGCAAGGGATTTTTCTTTGCGCCGCCAAGCGCCAGACTGCATGCCAACCTCCCTCCACCCCTATAAGGAACCAGCATGCCACTCGCACTCTGGGCGCTGACACTTTCAGCGTTCGCCATCGGCACCACCGAATTCGTCATCGTCGGGCTGATCCCCACCATCGCCGCCAGCCTGGGCGTCTCGGTGCCGTCGGCCGGCCTGCTGGTCAGCCTGTACGCGCTCGGCGTCGCCATCGGCGCGCCGGTGCTGACCGCCCTCACCGGCCGCATCCCGCGCAAGCAGTTGCTGCTCGGCCTGATGGTCCTGTTCACCATCGGTAACCTGCTGGCCTGGATGGCGCCTGGTTACGGCACGCTGATGGCGGCGCGCGTCCTCACCGGCCTCGCGCACGGCGTGTTCTTCTCGATCGGCTCGACCATCGCCACCAGCCTGGTTTCCAAGGAAAAGGCGGCCAGCGCGATCGCCCTGATGTTTTCCGGCCTGACCGTGGCGCTGGTGACCGGCGTGCCGCTGGGGACCTTCATCGGCCAAAGCTTCGGCTGGCAGTCGACCTTCCTGGCGGTGTCGCTGCTGGGCGTGGTCGCGATCATCGGCAGCGCGCTGCTGGTGCCGGGTAACATCGCCGGCGGCAAGCCNNGCGCCGATCCTGCAGGAAGTGTCGGGCTTCTCGGCGTCGAGCGTCAGCCTGGTGATGCTGGTGTACGGCGTGTCGGTCGCGGCCGGGAATATCTGGGGCGGCAGGCTGGCCGACCGCAAGGGCCCGATCCGCGCGCTGCAGATCGTCTTCGCGCTGCTCGCGCTGGTGCTGCTGGCGCTGACCTTCACGGCGCCGAACAAGCTGCTGGTGCTGGCCACGGTGCTGGCGTGGGGCGCGGTCGCATTCGGCAACGTGCCCGGCCTGCAGGTATACGTGGTGCGGCGCGCCGAACGCGATGCGCCCGACGCGGTGGACGTGGCTTCTGGCCTGAACATCGCCGCCTTCAACGTCGGCATCGCGCTCGGCGCATGGGGCGGCGGCCTGATCGTCGCCAGGCTCGGCCTGATGGCGACCCCGTGGATCGGCGCGCTGGTGGTGCTCGGCGCGCTGGCCCTGACCACGCTGGCTGGCTGGCTGGACCGGCGCGACGGCATCGCCAGCGGCGCGCAGGAGGAAATGCGGCTGGCCGCCTGATTTACTTATCCAGCTCCGGATAATGGCGGAAGATGCCCTCCTGGTTGAACGGTATGCGCCGCTTCGAGGCCAGGTAGGCGGCGATGTTGGGCCGCGCCGCCACCTGCGCGTGCAGCGCCAGCAGGCGCGGATAGTCCGGTTCGATGCGCGCCATCGCCTTCGGAAAAGCGTAGCGCAGGCCTTCGATCAGCTGGAACATCGACAGGTCGGCGTAGCTCAGGCGGGCGCCTGAAAACCAGCAGCCCCGCCCCGCCCCCGCCAGCACCCGTTCGAAATAGCCGAAATACTTCGGTATCCGGTTGGCGACGAAGTCGGCGGCGCGCCGCTTCGCTTCCTTCTTCTGGTCTTCGTAGTACAGCGAAGACGAAACCGGATGGTGGGTGTCGTGCGCCTCGGCGACCAGGTCGGCCATCGTCAGCTGCAGCTGGTGGATCCACAGGCGGCCCGCCAGCGCGCGCGGCGCGAGGCCATGGGCGCTGCCAAGGAACAGCAGGATGTTGGCGGTCTGGCCGATGGTCTGCTCGCCGGCCACCAGGAACGGCGGCGCGAACGACGGGGTCGAGGCCTGCTCCAGCTTCGCCATCAGCAGTCTGGTGCCATTCTTCTGGCGCGCAACGTCGACGTAGTCGGCCCGCGCTTCTTCCAGCGCGAGCCGGACGAATTCGCCGCGGCCCTGGATGGTGGGCCAGTAGTAAAGCTGGTAGGTCATCGTCGCGCTCCCGGTTTTTCCATGCCTCCGATTATCCGGCAATCGCCCACGCCGCGGATTCTTTTTGCGGCGGCCCGGGGTTGCATGCTAGTCTCGCGCTACCGCCGGAGAGCGGTCAATAATCGACCACCAATAGGGAGAATAAGAATGCTCAAGAAAATCGCGATCGCAGTCGTCGTCATCCTCGCTGTCATCCTCGGCATGGCGGCAATGAAGCCGGATACGTTCAGCGTCAGGCGCGTCGCCAGCATCAAGGCGCCGCCCGATAAAATCGCCGCCCTGATCACCGACTTCCATCAGTGGGGAAGCTGGTCGCCATGGGAACAACTCGACCCGAACATGAAGCGCACCTTCAGCGGCGCGCCAAACGGCAAGGGCGCCATTTATAACTGGGAAGGCAACAAGGAAGTCGGCAAGGGCCGCATGGAGATCATGGAGGCGGGCACGCCGGCCAGGACCGTCATCAAGCTCGATTTTCTGGAGCCGTTCGAGTCGCACAACACGACCGAGTTCACGCTGGTTCCTCAGGGCGAGATAACCACCGTGTCGTGGGACATGAGCGGGCCGATGCCGTTCGTATCGAAGATCATGTCGGTGTTCGCGAGCATGGATTCGATGATCGGCAAGGACTTCGAAAAAGGCCTGGCGAACATGAAGACGGTCGCCGAGAAGTAAGGAATTTTCCTTCTGTCAAGCAATATCACCGCCTGTTTCGGCAAGCTGGGACAAGATGCACTGTCGCCCCCATGCATGCGGGGTTCGTGATAAACTTGACATTCGCTAGGGGTCCTGGAATTCGCGTTCTGGGTGAGAGATACCCTTCGTACCTGATCTGGATAATGCCAGCGAAGGAAAGCGCAAAGTACATTCCCCCCTCTTTGTTCGCTCCTCCCGTTCGGCTCCGGTTTTTATAGTCACGCCGGTTTGCCGGCGCACAAACGAGCAGCCAATGTCACAACAACACCTGAAGTATTCCGTACTCGCCTTTGCCGTGATGCAGGCGTTTTCCGCCGGCGCATCGGCCCAGGCCATTCCCGAAGTCGTCGTCACCGGTAGCCGGTCGGCTGCGGCCGAACGCGCCGCGATCGGCGGCTTTTCCGATGCCCCGCTGCTGCAGACGCCGGCCTCGATCAGCACCGTCGGCAACGCGCAGATGCAGGATTTCGGCATCCACAACAGCAGCGACGCCATGAAGCTCGACGCCAGCGTCGGCGACGCCTACAACGCGGTCGGCTACGCCGAGCAGTTCTCGATCCGCGGCTTCGTGCTCGATAACACCTCGAGCTATCGCAAGGACGGCATCGCGATCCCGGGCGACACCCAGATCCCGCTCGAGAACAAGGAGCGCATCGAAGTGCTCAAGGGCCTGGCCGGCTTGCAGGCCGGCGTCGCCGCTCCCGGCGGCATGGTCAATTACGTCACCAAGCGCCCGACCAGCGCCGACCTGCGCTCGGTCACCCTCGAAGTGCGCGAACGCGGCACGCTGTACGGCTCGGTCGACCTGGGCGGGCGCTTCGCCGACCGCCGTTTCGGCTACCGCATCAACGCCGCCGCCGAGCGCCTGCGCTCCTACGTCAAAGGCGCGAACGGCGAACGCGAGTTCGTCTCCGGCGCCTTCGACTGGCAGGTCACGCCCGACGCGCTGCTGCAGCTCGACCTGGACTACCAGCACAAGTCGCAGCTGAGCGCGCCCGGCTACCAGTTGATCCGCAACGTCGAGCTGCCGACCGGGGTTTCGCCGTCGATGCTGCTTAACGACCAACCGTGGGCGAAACCGGTCGACACGCGCAGCACCAACGCCGGCCTGCGTTTCGAATACCGCATCAACGACAGCTGGAGCGCGAGCGCCGGCATCAACAAGCACTGGTTCAAGCGCGACGACTATACCGCCTTCCCTTACGGCTGCAGCAACGAGGGCGACGGCTTCTATCCGGGCTACTGCTCGAACGGCGACTACGACGTGTACGACTACCGCAGCGAGAACGAATCGAAATCGCCGCTCGGCGCGCAGGCGCTGGTGCAGGGCAAATTCGCCACCGGCGCGCTCCGCCACCAGTTGACGGTTGGCAGCTCGCTGTTCCGCCGCAGCGACAAACTGGGCGACTACGTGTACGACTACGCCGGTTCGAGCAATATCTACCGGAACGCGATCGTGCCGCCGGCGCCGGGCAACCCGGCTACCGGCCCGGCGTTCGAGCGTCGCAGCGAAAGCGAGCGCGCGCTGTTCGCCCAGGACATCCTGACCCTGTCGCCGCAGTTCAAGCTGCACGCCGGCCTGCGCTACGTCCAGGTCAAGCGCGACGAGTTCACCTCGGAGACGACGCCGAAGGCGCACACCGACAAGGGCTTCGTGCTGCCAAGCGTAGCGCTGGTATACAGCCCGAACCAGGACTGGAACCTGTACGGCGCCATCACCCACGGCCTCGAACATGGCGGTATCGCGCCGTTCCAGACCTCGAACGAAAACCAGGCGCTCGATCCGGGCCGCTCGAAGCAGGTCGAACTTGGCGTCAAGGGCGCGCTCAATGGCGACGTGACGCTGTCGGCGGCGCTGTTCCAGATCCGCAAGGGGCTCGAATTCACCAACGCGGCCAACACCTATGTCCGCAGCGGCGACCAGACCCACCGCGGCGTCGAGCTGTCGGCCCAAGGCCGCGCCGGCGCGGATCTGCGCTACGGCCTGTCGATGATGGCGCTGCGCACCGAACAGCAAGGCACCGGCCAGGCCGCCATCGACGGCAAGCGCGTGACCAATGTCCCGAGCTTCAAGTCGAGTGCATGGGTGGAGTACGGCGTACCTGCGCTGCAGGGGCTGAAGCTGAACGCGGCCTGGCAGTACGCGGGCAAGAAGGCGTTCGACGTCGAAAACCGGGTGATGGTGCCGGACTACCACGTGTTCGACCTGGGCGCCGCCTGGGCCACCCGGTTGGCCGGCGCATCGACCACGCTGCGGGTCGGCGTCAACAACGTGTTCGACAAGTTCTACTGGCGCGACGTCACGCCGGCGCTGGGCGGCTACCTGCTGCCGGGCGCGCCGCGTACCTTCCGCGCCTCGGCCCAGTTCGACTTCTAGAACGCGTACTGAATCCGCATCGCGACGCTCCTGGCGTTGCGGGCGGAGTTGGTCCCGGCCAGGTAAGCGGCTTCATACTTCCACTCATGTCCGCCGCCCAGGTCCCAGCTGCCAAACAGCGCCGGGCCTGCGCGGTGCGACTGCTGCGCGCGCGGCAGCCATTCATTCCAGCGCCCCACCTCGCCGAAGCCCTGCGCGCCGAACTGCAGCTTTTCGATCCAGCGGTATTTCACCTGCCACTGGTACTTCATCTGCATCGGCTTGGGCTGCACGACCCGGTACTCGCGCTCGAAAAACAGGTTCAGGTTCAACTGGGTGCGGCCGAATTCGGTTTGCAGCACCGGCCCGAACTCGGCCCCGAGTTCGCCCGAGCCGTCCTGCGCGCGTTCGACCTTGGTGTGGAACGCCAGGTCGAACGGATACTGGCCCTGGGTCAGCATGAAGTCGTTCTGCCATTCGAGCGCCGACAGGTGGGTCGAGCCGGGATTGGCCTTGAACCATTGCGCCGTCAGTTCGGTAAACCAGCGCGAATTGACGTTGTAGCCAAACCCGATTTCGGGCGAACTGCGCGCCGGCCGTCCGCTCGCCTTGGCGTGCCAGTACTTGAAATCGACCGTACGCTGGCCTTCGTTGGGATAGGTCGTGACCAGGTAGTAGCCGGTCGCGGCCGTCGCCTGCTGCTGTAACAACAACGCCAATGAAGCCAGGAAGAGGATTTTTTTCATCGATTGACTCTTTCGGTTGATTCTGCGGTTGCGATAGCCCGGGTCAGGGCACGATAATCCGGCCCAAGGCCTGCTGCGCCTGGGGCATGCGTTGCTCGAGGTTGCCGGTTACCAGCGTGTAGGTGATCGAACGCCGTTCCAGCTTGTCGATGACGGCCCGGTGCACCGACTGGCGCACCGCCTCCGATTCGCGTTGCAGCCCGTCCGGCACCCAGGGACCGTCCGGCGCCGCGACCAGCGTGAGCGCATAGTCGTGCAGGCGGTCGAGCGCGGCCAGTTGCGGATCGACCCGGCCCCAGTACACGTCACTGTAGATCGCGGTCATGAACGGCGTGGTGTCGCAAAACAAAAAATCGCGCGCGAACGCCTCGGCCGCGCGTTCGCGCTCCATCTGGATTTGCGCAATCATGAACTGGTCGCCTTCGTACGGCACCCGCGCTTCGGCCATGACGAATTCACGCAGGTACTCGGGCACCCACACGGTGTCGTAGTGGATCGCCAGCGCCGCCGCCAGGGTCGACTTGCCGGTCGATTCCGCCCCGAGGATCGCGACCCGGCGCACCTGCGTCACGGCGCCTGCTCCTGTGCGGCGCGGCCCCAGGCGCGCAGGCCGATCACCGCCATCACGACGAACAGTGCGTACAGGATCGCGGTGAGCACCAGGTCCTTGTACAGGTACAGGCCGACGTACAGGATGTCGACCGCGATCCAGGCGTACCAGTTCTCGACCTTCTTGCGCGACAGGAGCAACTGGCCGACCAGGCTGCCGGCGGTCAGGAAGCCGTCCACGTACGGCACGTCGGTGTCGGTGAATCCTTTCAGGAAGGCCGCCAGCAACGCGAAGCCGGCCACCCAGCCGAACAGAGATGCGATCCAGCCGGCGCGGTCGAGGCGGGTCACGTGCAGCGCCTGGTTCCGGGCGCCGCCGTGCAGCCAGCTATGCCAGCCCCACACCGAGACGATGATGAACACCACTTGCAACCCTGCGTCGCCGTACAGCCGCGCGTCGAAGAACACCACCCCGTAAGTGGCCGAGGAGACGATCGCGAACAGCCAGGCCCAGTGGTTCTGGCGGATGTTAAGCAGCACCGTGAGCACGGCCAGCACGAAGGAAACCAGTTCAAGCGGCGAAGTGGCGAAACCGAACAAGGAGAATGGGTCGTTCATCGGGAAGGAGAAAAGGTCAATCGGGGGTGAAGGCCGGCGCGCGCGGCAAGCCGCACCAGCAGGTCGAGGCTGAACTGGCCGGTCTTGCCGTGCTTGATTTCGGAAACGCGCGCCTGGGTCGTGCCCAGCACGGCGGCGGCGGCGGTCTGGGTCAGTCCGGATTGCAGCAGCCACGCCTCGAGCGCCTGCGTGAGCGCGGCGCGCATGGCGATCTCTTCAGGGGCTGGATGGTTGTGCTGGGTCATGGGGCAGCCACAGTATGCGGCATCCCATCGCGCTATGCAAGATCTCGAATAACCTGGATGTGCTTGGCGCGGAAGCCTGAATTGTGTGAGGCTCGGTAGATTCCACCCTGCGACATTCGCACGTCATCCTCGCGAAAAGCGCGGATCCAATTTGCGACGAAATTTGTTGGCCGACCAACGCCCCGGACAAAAGAAAAGCCGCAACGGCGACACCGTTGCGGCTTTTCTTATCCAGCCCCCGCTTACTTGCGCGGGTACTTGATGGTCATTTCCTTGAGCAGGTTGTCGGCGTGGTCGATTTCCTTCATCACCCACAGCATGTAGCGGATGTCGACGTGGATCGCGCGCGTGATGGCGCTGTCGAAGTACCAGTCCTTCGTGATCGACTCGTAGGTCGAATCGAAGTTCAGGCCAACCAGCTCGCCGCGCTTGTTCATCACGGCCGAACCGGAATTGCCGCCGGTGGTGTCGGCGCTCGACAGGAAGTTGACCGGCACCGTGCCCAGCACCGGATCCTTGAACACGCCGAAGCGCCTCTGCTTGACCGCGTCGAGCACTTCTTTCGGCACGATGAACGGATCGATCCCGGTGTGCTTCTCGACCACGCCGTCGACGGTGCTGAACGGGCCCTTGACCAGGCCGTCGCGTGGCGAGTAAGGCGACACGGTGCCGTAGGTGACGCGCAGGGTCGAATTCGCATCGGGATAAACCGGCTTGCCCTGGGTCTTCTTCCACGCGATGACCGCCGACATGTACTGCGGGATCACCTTCTCGAGGTTGCCGTTAATTTCCTTGCGGCGGTTCTCGAGCGAGACGGCGACGTCGTTCAGCTTGACGGCCTGCTTGATGAACGCGTCATCGGACTTGCGGAACGCCTCGACGTCCTTGCCGATCCAGGCCAGGCGCTTGGCGGTGTCGGCCAGTTCGCTCGACTTGTACATCGCGGGCACCGCGTGCGGCGTCGGCAGCAGCGCGTCCAGCCCTTGCGGATGCATGCGCGCGGCCAGCTTGGAATAACGCTGCAGCGCGGCCGCATAACGCGCTTCGTCCACGCTCGGCACCAGCGACTGTTCGAGACGGGTCAGGCGCGCCTTGATGAACGACAGGTCGCGTTCCTGGTAGCCGGAGTCACGCTTCGGATCGGGTTTCTGGCGCTCGAGCGCGAGGCGGTACAGCGTGCGCGCGCTGCCGAACAACTCGCTGTGGGTGGCAACCGACCATGCATACTCTTCTTCCGACAGCGCCATGTCGGCCGCGATCACCGCGTCCAGGTCGGCCAGCAGGGTCTTCGAGGCGGCGCCCGGGTGCTGCTTGAACCAGGCGCGGAACTCGGCGTCCTGCACGTCCTTGATGGCGGCGATGTCCTTGCGGGCGAAGCCGTCCAGCAGGCCCTGGGTTTTCTTGAGCACGTTGTTGATGCCCTTGACCACGTTCGCATAGCGCACGTCGTAGGCCGGGTTGCCCATGGTCGCGGCGGCGATCACGGCCAGGTCGGCCTGCATGCCGGCTACGCGCACCGGGAAGTCGGCATCACGCGCGAAGCGGATCTCGGACGGCAGCTTGTAGCGGCTGGTGCGGCCCGGGTAGCCGGCCAGCAGGATCGGGTCGCCGTTCTTCAGGCCTTCGGCCGACACCACCAGGAAGTCCTTCGACTTGTACGGCACGTTGTCCGGCGACGGATCGGCCGGGCGGCCATCCTTGCCGACGTAGGCGCGCAGGAACGAGAAGTCGCCGGTCTGGCGCGGCCACTCGTAGTTGTCGACATCGCCGCCGAAATTGCCGATCTTCTCGGACGGCGCGTACACCAGGCGCACGTCGCGGATCATCAGCTGGCGGATCCGGTAGTACTCGAGGCCGCGGTGGAACGCCGGCACCGAGCAGCGGTACGCCTTGTCGGTTTCGCATTCGGCGATCAGGGCCTTGATCCGGCCCTGCACTTCTTCGTAGCGCTCGCGTCCCGACATGGTCGGCGCCAGGCCCTTCAGTACGCGCTCGGTGACGTTCTCGACTTTTTCGGTGACGTACACCAGCATGCTCGGGCCGCCCGGCAGTTCGGCGGCGCGGTCCTTGGCCAGGAAGCCGTTCAGCAGGTAATTGTGTTCGGGGGTCGAATTGCGCTGGATCGCCGCATGGCCGCAGTGGTGGTTGGTGACCACCAGGCCGTCGCCCGACACGAACGAGGCCGAGCAGCCGCCGGTCGACACGATCGCACTCATCGGATGCTTGGACAGGTCGGTCAGCTTGTCGAGCGGAATGGTGATGCCGATGCGCTTGAGCTCGGACTTCAGTTGCGGCAACTGGTGCGGCTGCCACTGGCCTTCATCGGCGCTGGCGGTAGCGAAGGCGCCCAGCAAGGCGATAGGCAAGACGATGGATTTGAACAAGATGATATCCCCAGATGATAAAAAGCAAGCGGGGAGTATATCGCTGATGCATACGGCTGGTAATGCTTTTTTGCCCCCGTATTTACGCCGCAGGCGCGCCAGCAGCGTGTAGATACGCGGATGGCGGGCGCGCAGCACGCCGGCCGCCCTTCCCGCCAGGCTGCGATGGCTCGCATGTTGCAAGATTTCCATTCCGCCCAGCTTGACGCTACTGCGTGTCGGGATGCGCGCGCGGGCGCCGTAATGGCCGCTGAAGGCGCGACGCGCGGCGCCCGGCATCGCGACCGGCGCCGACAAGGTCCACATCAGCAGGTCGCCCAGGGGCCGGCCGCGCGAGGCCGCTGAGGCCGGTCAAAGGGGAGCGGCGGCGCCGGATGAACTTTTTCTGGCGGCAAAGGTCGAGTGCCCGGATGCGGACGGTGGTGACCGGTTGCGGCCAATCGGCCAGCGCGGCAATTGCGCCTGTGCGCCATACGGCTGGGGCCGTGTCCGAATGTCGGCACTGACCCCAGGGGGCGCGTTCAGCGCTGCGGCGTGAGCGCCGGCCCGGTGTACTTCATCAGGAGACCCTTGGGGCCGATCGCCCAGCCGGTCGACGGCGTCGCGAAGCCAACCGTGTTCATCGGCGTGCGCTCGAGCACGGTCCAGCTCTTGCCGCCATCGACCGAATAGCCAGAGCCGGCAAGGCCCGCGGCCACGTAGCTGGCCGGCGCGCCGGGTACCGGCATCACTACCGACATGTAACCCGCAGGCAGGATGGTCGCCGCGCTCCAGGTGGCGCCGCCGTCGTCGGTGCGCGCGCCGTTGACCGCAGCCAGCGCCGGTTCCTTGTAGTCGCCGCCGGCGACCATGCCGACGCGCGCGTTGTGGAAGCCGACCGAAAACGCGCCCCTGGCTGCGGCGCCGGCCGGAATCGGCAGCGCCGAAGCCTGCCAGCTGGCGCCCCGGTCCGACGAATGGAACACGCGCGAGGATCGCGCGCCGCCGGTGACGATCCAGGCGTCGCCCGCGCCGGCTACCGACAGGCAGGTGCCGCTGGCGGCGAACGCGCCTTCGTTTTCAAGCGCGTCGAGGCCCTTGCCTTCGAGCTGGCGCCAGGTGGCGCCGCCGTCGGCCGTGACGTACGCCTGGAAGCGCCCCTTGACCGGATCGCCGAACACGATGCCGTTGTCGGCATCCCAGAACGCCATCGCATCCCAGAATCCTTCGGCGAACTGGTTGGTCGCCAGCAGGCGCCAGCTGGCGCCGCCGTCGTCGGTGCGGTAGATGCGCGACAAGGCGCCCGGCCCTGCGCTCATGACCAGTGCGGACTTCGCGTCGATCGCGTGGACGTCGCGGAAGTCGAGCTTGTCGGCGCCCTCGACCTGCATCGCCTGCCAGTGCGCGCCGTCGGTCGTGCGCAGCACGGTGCCTTTGGCGCCGCTGGCCCAGGCCACAGTGGCGCTGACGACCGACAGGCCGCGCAGTTCGGCGGTGACGCCGCTGGCTTCCGCACGCCAGCCTTGCTGGGCAAAGGCGCTGGTGGACAGCAGCGCGGCGCAGGTAATCGTGAGAGAACCGGAAACGAGGGACGGTGTGCGGCGCATGGAGGACTTTTCGGGAGTTTTCACAATGGCAGATAATACACGGGCGCCGTGCTACTCGAATAGACGTGGTTCCCGCGAAGGGAAGCTATACCGCGTCGAAACAAGATGCAGTGCGCATGGCATCGCCATACGCAGGTGGTATAGGTTCTCCCGCGTGCGCCCACCGCCGGCTTATCCCCCGGCAGCGTGACCTTTTGCAAGTTCAGCGGGCTCGCTACAACTCTGTTCGCTACGGCATCGTGCACATGCAGTGCGTGACCGCCGCGTACGGCTTGCGGCCATCCGTCAGCTCGGACAGCCAGCCCAGTTCGCGCGTCACCTCGGTGACCGCGCTGGCCGGCAGGCCCGTCGGCAGCAGGCCAAGCTTGACCTGGATCGTCATGGCCTGCGCGGCCGAGACGCCGAACATGGTCAGCAAGCGCTCGACCTGCGAGGTGTCGCGCTCGATGTAGGCGATGCGATAGCCGGGGTCCAGCTTGGCGCGCCCGGCGGCCGAGGCCAGCGCGTCGCGGTAGCTGCCCAGCCTGTCGACCAGCCCGCGCTCCTTGGCCTGCACCCCGGTCCAGACCCGCCCCTGCCCGACCGCGTCGATCTTCTCCGGCGTGGTCTTGCGCGCGGCGGCCGCCTTGGTGGTGAACTCGCGGTAGATGTGGTTGATGCTGTTCTGGACCAACTGGCCGAAGCGCGGGTCGAGCGGGCGCAGCGGATTGTAGGCGTCGGCCAGCCAGGTGGTGGTGGTGCCGGCGGTGTGGATGCCCAGCTTGTCGACCACTTTCTCGGCGGTCGGCAGGATCGCGAACACCCCGATCGAGCCGGTGATGGTGGACGGGTCGGCAATCACCTCGTCGGCCGCCAGCGCGATCCAGTAGCCGCCGGAAGCGGCCACGTTGCCCATCGAGACCACCACCGGCTTGCCGGCCGCGCGCGTCAGTTCCAGTTCGCGCCGGATCAGCTCCGAGCCGAACGCGCTGCCGCCGGGCGAATCGACGCGCAGCACCAGCGCCTTGATCTGGTCGTCCTCGCGCGCCTTGCGGATCAGATTCGAGGTCGACAGGCCGCCGATCGCGCCGGGGCCGGCCACGCCGTCGGTGATGTCGCCCGACGCCACCACCACGCCGACGGCGTCGCCGAACAGCTTCGGGCGGTGGCGCATCAGGTAGTCGCCAAAGCCGACCTGGCGGAACGACTTGCCTTCGAGGTCGGGCGCGCCGCGCGCGATCATCATGTCGCGCACCTGGTCGCGCGTCTTCAGGCCGTCGACCAGCTTGGCCGCCAGCGCCAGCTTGCCGGTGTCGCCGCCCGCCGCTTCCATCCGCGCGGGCAGCTCGTTGATCATCGCCATCACCGCGCCGGCCGGAAGCTCGCGGTTCTTTTCCACTTCGGCGGTGTAGGTGCCCCACAGCGCGTTGTACAGGAAAGCCTCGGCTTCGGCCGCCGCCTCGGACGGGCCGTTGCCGATGTACGGCTCGGCGAAGCTCTTGTAGGTGCCGACCTTCATCAGGTTGACCGTCACGCCGATCTTGTCGAGCGCGTCGCGGTAGTAGTTGCGGTGGCGTCCCAGGCCCTTGATGTTGACCATTCCCATCGGGTGCACGTAGACCTCGGTCGCGTGCGATGCCACCAGGTACTGGCGCTGGTCGAAATTGTCGCCCCAGGCGATGACCGGCTTGCCGGCGGCCTTGACCCGGTCCACCGCCAACCCGACTTCGTGCAGCATCGCCATGCCGGCGCCGTCCAGGTCGTCGAGCAACAGCAGCACGCTGCCGATGTTCGAATCGGCGGCGGCCGCGTCGAGCGCGCTCAGCACGTCGCGCAGCTGCACGGTGCGCTTGACGTCGCCGCTGACGTTGGCCATCAGGGCGTCGCGCACGCTGCCGGCGCTTTGCTCGACCAGCGCGCCCTTGAGGTCGAGCACCAGCGCCGTTTTCGGCCCCAGCGGCTTGACTCCGCCCCCGAACATGGCCCACAGCACCAGGATCAGGAAGCCCAGGAACAGCAGGTTGAACAGGGTGCGGCGGGTGGCGTCGAGCGCGCGCCAGAACATGCCGAAGCCGCGGCGCAGGGAAGACAGGGGTTTGAACGACATCGGCACTCCGGCGTTAATAGTTTGTGGATTCCAAGCGCACACTGTAAGCGAAAACGGCGCGCACTGGCCATTCGTCATGCCGGGGCGGCCACCGCGTCCAGCTTGCCGGGCCGCGAAATGGCCCACAGGCCGGAAAATACCAATATGCCATTGATCATCAACAGTTCAAGGCCGAGGCGGTAACTTCCCAGCAGTTGCTCCTGATAAACCTCCAGCAGCGCGCAGATCAGCGGCGCGCCGATGGTGATGAGCGGCACCAGCCGGTCGGTCAGGGTGCGCCGGGTCAGGATGCCGAAGGCGAACAGGCCGAGCAGCGGGCCGTAGGTGTAGCTGGCAATCTTCAGGATCACCCCGATCATGCTGGCGTTGTCGATCCACTTGAACACCAGCACCAGCGCCAGGAACAGCGCGGCGAAGCCGAGGTGGACGCGCTGGCGCCAGCGTACCTTGTCCGCTTCGGACAGGTCGTCGCGCCGCTTCAGGCCGAGAAGGTCGATGCAGAAGGTCGAGGTGAGCGCCGTGATGGCGCCGTCGGCGCTGGGGAACAACGCCGAGATCAGCGCGATCAGGAAGATGATCTGGACCGCGGCCGGCAGGTGGCCCATGACGATCGCCGGGAACAGCTTGTCGCCGGTGGCGCTGACGCCGGCCATCGGCGCGTACAGGTGCAGCAGGCCGCCCAGGAACAGGAACAGCGACAGCACGATGACCAGGATCACGGTCAGGCTCAGCAGGTTCTTCTGCGAGTCGGCCAGGGTCTTCACCGAGATGGTCTTCTGCATCATCTCCTGGTCCATGCCGGTCATGGTCAGCACGATGAAGGCGCCGGCGATGATCTGCTTGAGGTAGAAGTTGGGGCTGTCGACGGCGGTGGTGAAGATGTTCGACAGGCCGCGCGCGTCCATCTGCGCCAGGCTCTCGCCGACCGACAGGTTCATGTGATTGAGCAGGAACCAGACGCAGGCGACCAGGCCGAACAGCATGCAGGTGGTTTGCAGGGTGTCGGTCCAGACGATGGTCTTGACCCCGCCCTGGTAGGTGTAGACCAGGATCATGGCCAGGATCACCAGGGTGGTGGCCCAGAACGGGATGCCCAGGCTGTCGAGGATGATGAGCTGCAGGATGTTGACCACCAGATACAGCCGGGCGGTGGCGCCGAGCAGGCGCGACAGGATGAAGAACAAGGCCCCGCTCTGGTGGGCGCGGCGCCCGAGGCGCACGTTGAGGTAATGGTAGATCGAGGTCAGCTTGAGGCGGTAGTACAGCGGCAGCAGGATGTAGGCCACGGCGATGTAGCCGAACACGTAGCCGATCAGGATCTGGCCGTAGCCGAACGCGTCGCGTCCGACCGCGCCGGGCACGCTGATGAAGGTGGCGCCCGACAGCGTGGTGCCGACCATGCCGAACGCGACCAGCATCCAGTTGCTGCTTTTGTTACCGATGAAGAAGCTGTCGTTGGTGGCGTTGCGGGAAGTGGCCCAGGCGACGCCGAGCAGGAGGGCGAAATAGGCGATCAGGATGCAAAATAGTAAAGCCGGCGACATAGGGATCCAGTGCTGTTAACGGTTCAGGTCGGCAGCAATATACACCGAAGCCGGACCGCAGGCCATGCAGGCTGGCGCTCAGATCGCCTCCCCGCGCACCCGCTCGAACGGCCCGATGCAGGTCTCCATCGACTCCGTCGCGCACATCAGGAAAATCTCGCCGGACGGATGGAACAGCACGAAATTGGTGGCCCGCGTGCCCACCTTCATGATTTCTCCGGAACAATCCTGCTTGCCGTTGTCCTTGACGATTTTGTCGTCCAGCTTGTAGAAGCCCTTCTCGCTGGGCTTGGAGGGGATCGCGAACTCGCTTTCCGAGACCTCGTGCGCGCTGGTCACCAGGGTGGTGCCGTCGCCGCGGAAGCGGTAGGTCTCGGAGCAGCGGCCGTCGGCCAGGGTCAGTTTCCAGACCCCGAGGATCGGATGATTGGGCGCCGGGGGCGCCGCGCGCGCCGCATTGGGAAACAGCGCAAGCGACAACAGCAACCCAGGAAGCCAACGCATGGCGCACTCCTTCGCAACAGATTCGCATGTCCGGATCAGTGTTGGACCCGCATCCTCGGCACCAGTTTGCACCGATTTTGAACGCGGGCCGCGCACGGTTGCGCGCCGGTCGTCAGGCGTTCTCTGGCGCCGCTTTCGGCTTGGCCGGGCGGCGGCTGCGCGCGGCCGGCTTGCGTGCGGCCTTGCGGGCCGGCGCGTCGCTGGCGTCGTCCTGCTGCACCGGTTCCGGCGCCATCGCGACCGGTTCGGCGGCCACCGGTTCCGCCTCGACGGCGGCCTCGGTCTTCTTGGCGGCGCTCTTGCGGCCGCCGCGGGGGGTGCGGCGCTTTTCCTCTGCCGGCGGCGGCGGGAATGGCGACTCCTCGGTCCACTCGGGCGCTTCGGCTGCCGGCGCTTGTTCCGGCTCGGCGTGCGGCTCGGCTTCCGGCTGCGCCACCACCGGTGCGCGGAAGTCGGTGCGTCCGCCCCGGCCGCGGCGGCTCGGCTCCGGCTGCGCGGCTGCCTCCTCGACCAGCTCCGGCGCCGCTTCCGGCGCGCGGAAATCGGTGCGTCCGCCACGGCCGCGGCGGCGCGGCTCCGGCTGCGCGGCTGCCTCTTCGACCAGTTCCGGCGCCGCTTCCGGCTCCTGCACGCTGGTCAGCGGTGCGCTGGCGGCCTGCTCGGCCGGCGCATTCGCCAGCGAAGCGGCGCGCTCGCTGCGATAGACGTAGGCGCCGGATTTCTCGTCGCGGCCGAATTCGAGCATGCCGCGCGCCTGCGCCTCTTCCAGCAGGTTGCCGAAGGTGCGGAAACCGAAATAGGTCTCGTTGAAATCGGGACGGCGGCGCTTGAGGGTGTCCTTCAGCAGCGAGGCCCAGATCTTGCCGCTGTCGCCGCGTTCGGACACCAGCGCGTCGAACATCTCGACCACCATCTCGATGGCCTGCGCCTTGCGCGCTTCCAGTTCCTCCTTGCGGCGGTTGCCTTCGTCGGGCGCGCGCTTGGGCGCGTTGGCGGCCGGCTGCAACTTGCGTTCGTCGCGCTTGGCCGCGGCGCGTTTCACTTCGCGCACCAGGTCNNTCGTAGAAAATGAATTCGTCGCAGTTCGCCACCAGCAGGTCCGAGGTCGACTGCTTAACGCCGACGCCGATCACCTGTTTGTTATTTTCGCGCAGCTTCGACACCAGCGGCGAGAAGTCGGAGTCGCCCGAGATGATGACGAAGGTATTGACGTGCGATTTGGTGTAGCACAGGTCGAGCGCATCGACGACCAGCCGGATGTCGGCCGAGTTCTTGCCCGACTGGCGCACGTGCGGGATCTCGATCAGCTCGAAATTCGCCTCGTGCATGGTGGCCTTGAAACCCTTGTAGCGGTCCCAGTCGCAATAGGCCTTCTTGACCACGATGCTGCCCTTGAGCAGGAGCCGTTCGAGGACCGGCTTGATGTCGAATTTCTCGTAGTTCGCGTCGCGCACGCCGAGCGCGACGTTTTCGAAATCGCAGAACACCGCCATGCTGATGTTTTCGGGGGATGAAGCCATAATGTTGTTCTCTGAGGAGGTGTGTGACTGACAATCCGCAGATTATACGCAACAACATTCAAACGGCGCTCACATCCACAAGTTGGGCGTCACCGGGTTGAGGTAGCCGGACACGAAGCGGGCCGGCTGGCCGCTGTGCGGATCGTAGACGTGGCGCTCGACCTTGCCGATGTTTGCGCCGTACACGTGGATGCTGACCGAGACTTCGTTCGCCTGCGCGTTCGAGACGCGGTGGATGTCGCCGATGCGCGGCGAGACCAGGTCGATGGCGCCTTGCGCCAGCCGGTGCGCGCCGGCCGGGCGCAAGGGGCCGGCCGGATCGGCGGCGAATTCCTCGCACAGCTCGGCGCCGCGCAGCACCCCGACCATGCCCCATACGGTATGGTCGTGCAGCGGGGTCGACTGGCCCGGCCCCCACACGAAACTGAGCACCGAAAAGCGTTCGAGCGGATCGCAGTGCAGCAGGTATTGCTGGTAGCGCTCGGGATGGGGCCGGGCGAACTGGGGCGGCAGCCAGTCGTCGCGCCCGACCAGGCCGGCCAGCAGTGCCTTGCCGTCGACGAAGATGCGCTCCTCATCCTGCCCGGCCTGGTCGACCAGGCGGGTAAAGGAGCGAACGAAATCACGGAGCGGCGCGATGGAGGTCATGGTCGCGCCAATATAGCACGGCGCGGCGGGCGCTTACAGGCGATCCAGGGTGGCCTGGTCGGGCGCGCCGTCGAAGTACTTGTTGATGCAATCCTGGAACACGGCCTCATCCGGCGCGACTTCGGCGAACAGCGTCATCGACGAATGGAATTTGCGGTCGTCGGGCGGGTCGAAGATGTCCGCGGCCTGCTTGTCGTCGAGCGCCAGCAGCAGCGCGCCGCATTCGCGCAGGCGCGGGCCGAGCACGGGATGGGCCAGGTAGGCGGCGGCCTCGTCCGGCGAGCCGATGGCAAATTTCCGCGCCGTCGGGCTATGGCCGAGGCCGGCGATTTGGGGGAACACGAACCACATCCAGTGGCTGGTCTTGCGGCCCGCCTTCAGCTCCGCGACGACGTTGCGGTACACCGGTGCTTGCGCTTCGACGAAGCGCTCGAGGTTGAATTGGGTATCCATGCTGGCCTCCTTGCGGTGGAATTGTAGCGCGGGCGCATGCTAGAGTGGCGCGCATGAAACCCGAACACCTGCAACTGCTGCTCACCCGNNGCACCGACTTTCGAAGATTGTTAAAAATGTCCGATTGTCAGACCTGACCCCACCGGTCGCGAAAAAATACCAGCGGGGCGGGTGTCGATGGGCTCATGTCTTACTTGCCAAATCTATACAGTCAGCGGTTATGGTACCCTGAAATTATTGATCTTCGACAACATTCCTGGCGGGGCTGTGCAGCTCTTGTCACTCGGACAAAATTACCGACTGCGCCCCGGCGCCAGGCAGCGAGCGGCACAGCCGCTCGAACAGGCCGGCGCGCTGCATCCGCTCGCGCCACCAGCGCAGCGCAGCGCCCTCGTCGCCGCTGCGCCAGGCCAGATAGAAGGTTTCGGGCGCGCGCCCCTCCTCGACCTGCTTTTCGACCAGTTGCCCTCGCGCGATGGCGGCGCGGGCGCACGGTTCGGGCAGGAAGCCGAAGCCGAGGCCGGCCAACTGGAACTGGTATTTCAACTGCATGGTGGGCACCGTCAGCGCATCCTGGCCGAGCAGCAGGCCAACCGTGCGCGGCGCCGTGTTGCGGGCCGAATCGCCGACCACGATGGCGCGCAGGTCCTGCAGCTCGCTGCGGCCGAGCGGCCCGGGGCGCCCGGCCAGCGGGTGGCCGGGGGCGAGCGCGAACACAAAGTTCATCTGGCCGATCGGGCGCGCCACGTAGCCGCCGCCGGCCGGCCCCTCGCCGGCCACCCCGACCAGCAGGTCGACCCGGCGGTCGAGCAGCGCTTCCCACGCGCCGGACAGGGTTTCCTGCACCAGCCGCAGGCGGGTGCGCTGCGCCACCTGGTAGAACGCCTCGATGTCGTCTTTCAATGCGAGCGCCGAAAACATCGAGTCGAAACCGATCGCCAGTTCGGTCTCCCAGCCCGACGCGACGCGCTTGACGCGCTGCTCCAGGTCGAGCGCGGCCTTGAGCAGGTAGCGCCCCTCCTTGAGCAGCTCGCGCCCGGCCGGCGTCAGGACGATGCGCGGCCCGTTGCGCTCGAACACCTGCAGCTCCAGGTCTTGTTCGAGCTTGCCGACCGTGTACGAAATGGTCGACGGCACCTTGTGCAGTTCCTGCCCGGCCTTGGCGAACGAGCCGCGGCGGTCGATCGCGTCGACGATTTGCAGCGCTTCCAGGCTGAGTTTTAACATTCGATTTTTTCGATCATAGGATGCGATATTTTCCGTTTTTCAAATCGGAATGGAACGCCTATACTGNNTCTAACGAAAATTGGAGCCAGTCATGTTGCAAGTTCGAAGAAGCGCAGAGCGCGGGAATGCCAACCACGGCTGGCTGCAGTCGAAGCATACGTTCTCGTTCGGCGATTATCGCGATCCCAACCATACCGGGTTCGGGCCGCTGCTGGTCATCAATGAAGACCGGGTCGCCCCGGCCCAGGGCTTCGGCACCCACGGCCACCGCGACATGGAGATCATCTCGTACGTGCTCGACGGCGCGCTGGAGCACAAGGACAGCATGGGCACCGGCTCGGTGCTGCATTACGGCGACGTCCAGCGCATGAGCGCCGGCAGCGGGGTGAGGCACAGCGAATTCAACGGCTCGAAAAGCGAACCGGTGCATTTCCTGCAGATCTGGATCGAACCGAACGTGACCGGCATCCCGCCGGGCTACGAGGAAAAGCATTTCGCGCCGGAATCGAAACAGGGCCAGCTGCGGCTGGTCGCCTCCAGCGACGGGCGCGACGGTTCGGTGCTGATCCACCAGGACGCGGCAATCTACGCCGCCATCATGGAGCGGGGCGAGCGCCTCGAGCATCCGCTGGCGAAGGGGCGCACCGGCTACGTCCATGTGATCCGCGGCCAGCTCACCGTCAACGGCGCCGCGCTGGCCGGCGGCGACGCGCTGAAGATCACGGGCGAAGCGGCAGTGTCGCTGGAACAGGCGGACGGCGCCGAAGTGCTGGTGTTCGACCTGCCGTATTAGCCGCCCGGCCCGGCCGCCGCCCACGGGCGGGGCCGATTTCCGCTACACTTGCGGCTACAGCAATAGATTTAGAGATTCCGCCATGCCCGTCACTGCCAATGAAGACCTGTTGGACTACGCCACCTCGTGCGCGTTGCCGACGCCGTGGGCGCAGTTCACGCTGCACGCCTTCGTCGAACACGCCACCGGCAAGGAGCACCTGGCGATGACGCTGGGCGACATCGGCGACGGCGAGCCGGTGCTGGCGCGCGTGCATTCCGAATGCCTGACCGGCGACGTGCTGTTCTCGCAGCGCTGCGACTGCGGCGCCCAGCTCGAAGGCGCGCTCAGGAAGATCGCCGCCGAGGGCCGCGGCATCTTGCTGTACCTGCGCCAGGAAGGCCGCGGCATCGGCCTGGTCAACAAGATCCGCGCCTACCGCCTGCAGGAAGCCGGCGCCGACACGGTGGAAGCGAACCTGCAGCTGGGCTTCCACGCCGACGCCCGCAATTACGAGCTGTGCCAGCCGATGTTGGCCCAGTTCGGCATCCGGCAGTTGCGCCTGATGACCAACAATCCGCGCAAGATCGAAGCGATCGAAAAATTCGGCGTGCGCGTGGTCGAGCGCGTGCCGTTGCTGGTGAACCGGAATGCGTTCAACAACAGCTACCTCGATACCAAAGAGGCCAAGCTGGGCCACCTGATGACGCCGCTGGCGGAAGCCGTCGCCGAAGACGGCGAACTGTAGCGCGTGCCCGGGCGCACCAGATAAGTTATGCTGGTGGCAAGATAGACATCAAGGTCTTGTTACTGAAGGATTGCATGAAATTAGTCCAGACCGCCGCCCTTCTTTGCTGTATCAGCCTTGGCGCCTCAGCCGCGCCGCAGCCCGCGCCTGCCCAGCCGCGTTCGCCGGTTGCGGCGGTCGCGCCGGTCCTGCCGCCGGTGCTCGCGCCGGCCGCCACGCCGCCCGCCCCGGCGCCGGGAGAGGTCGATGAAAACGCCGCGCTGCCGCCGCCCTCGTCGGCCGCCCAGAAACTCTATTCGTCGGCCAAGGCCGACCTGCTGCAGATCCGCATGCTGCTCAAGAACGGGCGCAGCCAGTCGACCGTGGGCTCCGGCTTCATGGTCGGCACCAGCAATCTGGTGCTCACCAATTACCACGTGGTGTCGCAGATGGCGCTCGACCCGGACGTCTACACCGGCGAATACGTCGACACCGACGGCAAGCGCGGCCCGGTCGAACTGCTGGCGGTGGACGTGCTGCACGACCTGGCGGTGGTGCGCATCAACCGCAGCGGCACCGGCTTTTTCAACGTGCCCGAGAAGCTGGCCAGGCTGACCCAGGGCCAGTACCTGTACTCGCTCGGCAATCCGCTCGACCTCGGCTTCGCCATTTCGGAAGGCTCGTATAACGGCGTCATCACGCGCAGTTTCTACGACCAGCTGATGTTTACCGGCCCGATCAACTCGGGCATGAGCGGGGGCCCCAGCGTGACTGTGTCGGGCGACGTCGCCGGCGTTAACGTGTCGAAGCGGCGCGACGGCGAACTGGTGAGCTTCCTGGTGCCGGCGCGCTACGCCCAGGAGCTGCTGAACAAGGTGGCGGCGCAAGGCGCGCCGCCGAAGGACTTCAATCCGCTGATCGGCCAGCAGTTGCTGGCGCACCAGAAGGCGATGGTCGACCGCCTGCTCGACCAGCCGCTGTCGTCGAAGATGATGGGGCCCTACCTGGTGCCGGTGCGCGAGTCCGAGCAGGTGCGCTGCTGGGGGCGTTCGAACGTCAAGGCGGAAGCGTCGTTCACCGCCGACACCATCAGCTGCTCGATGGAGTCGGCCATCTACGTGTCCGATTCGCAGCAGACCGGCCACGTCTCGATGACCCACCAGTACGTGCGCTCGGCCAGCCTGGACAAGGTGCGCTTCTCGGTCCTTGCAACCACCCTGTTCAAGGTCGACAATCTCGGCAGCAGCAAGGACACGCGCATGACCGGCCCGTCCTGCACCGAACAATTCGTCGCCACCCGGACGCTGCCGCTGCGCGCCGTCACCTGCGTGCGCGCCTACCGCAAGTTCGCCGGCCTGTACAACTTCACCCTGATGACCGCCTCCACCGACGACCCCAAGGCCAGCCTGCAAAGCCGGATCGACGTGTCCGGCGTGTCGTTTGAAAACGGCCGCCGCACCACCCGCGCCTTCCTCGAAGCGCTCGGCCGCGCGAGCAAGCAATGAGCGCGCCCTATTTCGTCGAAACGCTGGCGCGCAACGGCGACGTGCTGCACCGCCACCAGGTCGCCGCGCTGCCGATCCGGCTCGGGCGCGGCTACGACAACGACTTCATCGTCGACGACGCCCACTGCGCGCCGCGCCACGCGATCATCGAGGCTGACCAGGACGGCAAGATCGTGCTGCGCGACCTTGGCAGCCGCAACGGCGTGATCCACCGCGGCAAGCGCGAGAACACCATCCTGATGACCGGCGATACCGTGGTGCGCCTCGGCCACACCACCTTGCGCGTGCGCGCGGCTGACTTNNTCGGTGTTTACCGTCTGGCTCAACGACACCCAGTCGTTCCAGCTGATCCGCTACCTGCAGGCGCTGGCCTACGGCATCGGGGCCGGCCTGGTATGGGGCGGCGCGTGGGCGTTCGCCAACCGCCTGTTCGGGCGCCATGCGCGGCTCGGGCGCCACCTGTTCATCTTCGGCTGCGGCCTGGCGGCGATCACCGTCTTCAAGCTGGTCTCGAGCACGCTGGCGTACGCGTTCTCGTTCGAGGCGATCACGCGCTACGGCTCGCACGTGGCGATCCTGCTGGTGGCCGGCATGCTGTACTTCCACCTGTCCACCGTCAAGCCGAACAGCGCGCGGCGCTTCGCCGTCACCTGCCTGGTCCTGGCCACGCTCGGCTCCGGGCTGACCCTGATCAGCAACGAGCAGCGCAGCGGACGGTTGGGCGATGAGCTCTACATGTCGGTGCTGCTGCCGCCGTCGATGCGGGTGGCCAAGGACCACAGCGTGGACGAATTCATGGGCACGGTCGACGCCATGAAGGCCAGGCTCGATACGGAGCGGGTCAAGAAGGTCAAGGCCAGCGGCACCGACGACGACGAGTGAGTCAGGGCTGCGGGTGCGGCGTTTCCCCGCGCGCCAGCATCTGCGCGAACTGTTCGATCTTCCTGGCGCGCGTTGCGGGCGTCTTCGCGGTCTGGATCCGGAACAGCACCGCATAACGATTCTGCGCGCTGACGCCGGCGAAGAATTCGGCCGCGCCGGGATGGGCGTCGAAGGCGGCCTGCAGGTCGGGCGCAACCTGCGCCTTGCTGCCCGGCTCGTAGGCCGCGTCCCAGCGGCCATCGGCGCGGGCGCGCTCGGCTTCCCTCAGGCCCGGCGGCTGCATGCGCCCTTCCTCGATGTAGCGCAGCGCCTTGTCGCGATTGATCTGCGACCAGATGCTTTTGGGGCCGCGCGGCACCCAGCGCTGCAGCCAGTAATGCAGGTCCAGGCTTTTGCGCTTGGCGTCGATCCAGCCGAAACACAGCGCCACTTCCAGCGCCTCGGGGTGCGACACGCTGCCCTGCGGCGCGCCCTTCTTTGCATGGCGCAGCCAGACCCCGCCCGACGCCGCATGGTTCGCCGCCAGCCACTGTGCCCACCCGGCCTGCTGGTCGAAGTGCAAAGGCTCGCCCTCGTCGCCCGGTGTATTCGCAGCCATCGATCGCCTCCTGGGACCTGTTGTATCGAGAATGGCCCAAGAATACGCAATCATCGGCACTTGATCAAGCTGCCGCCGCGGCCGTCCATCCGAACGGCGCGCCGGAAACGACGAGGGCCGCAACCATTGGTCGGCCGCGGCCCCCGATCGCCAGGCGCCCGGATCTCAGCCCAGGCGCCCGCTCACGCGGCGCTTACGCATCCTTGCGGACGCCGCCTGCGCCGGCGCCCTTGCCGGCCTGAGCAGTCTGAGCGGCCTGGGAAGCCGCGGACTGCTGCATGCTGCCGGCGCTGGAATGGAGCTCGCTTGCGGAGCCTCCCATCTGACTGCCGCCCTGGGCGTTCTGCATGCTGGCGGCGCCGCCGTTGCCGCGCACTGCGGCCCCTGCCGTCTGGAAAGGGTCGCTGAATTTGCGCATGGTCTCCTGCTGGGTGCGGATGCCCCGTTCGGTTTCCTCGGAGGCGGCGCGCTGCACCTCATCGGCCAGGGCCTTTGCGGTGCGGGTGGTTTCCTGCACGTGTTGCTCGGTGACGCGGGCCAGTTCGACCTGGGCGTCGGCCGCCACGCGCGACACGTGCTGCTGGTAGGCGCGCAGCTTGTCGGCGGCCGGCTGGGCACGGGCGCTGGCGGCGCTCAGCGCTTCAGTCGGACGCTGGTGGGTAATGACTTGCTGGCTGGCCAGCGCGGTTTCTTCCAGCAGGGTCTGGACGAGCTGGATGTTCAGGTCGCACATTTGCTGGAACGAACGGAATAGCGACTTCGAGACGTCATTCATGAACGATACTTGCGCGTCCATATGGCTACGGACAGCGGGGATAACGGATTGCGCGAATGGATACATTAGTGGACCTCTGAAAGTGTGAATTGGAAGAAGAATTGCGGTAGCGCCGCAAGCAGCGGGCCTGGCCCGCCGTTCGCTTGCGTCGTCGCAGCGTCTACGCGGTGAAGGCGGGGCGCCCGGGCTCTGCATCTAGCGGGTCCGCCGGTCTTCAGCACGAGGTACAAGGCTAGGGCACCACGCAATCCGGAGTTTGATGCATATCAAAGGTATCGTCCGTCCGCTCAAACGAATCGCGGGTAATGTTCCAGGCGCTAGCCGACCGGTCCGAGCCGGCGCGCCGGCAGCGCGGTTCCGCAATCCTGGCAGAAGCGCGCTTTGGGCTCGTGGCCCTTGGAGTTGCAGGCCGCGCAGGTGCGCGCCGACGCGCGCCGCTGGCCGAGCCGCTGCGAGGTCATTTCGGCCGTCACGATGCCGGTCGGCACCGCCAGGATGCCCCAGCCGAGCAGCATCATGAACGAGGCGATCAGTTTGCCCAGCCCGGTCTGCGGCGTGATGTCGCCGTAGCCGACGGTGGTCATGGTGACGGTGGCCCAGTACATCGCGACCGGGATGCTGGTGTAGCCGTGCTTCGGGCCCTCGACCACATACATGACGGTGCCCAGGATCAGCACCGCCATCAGCACCACCGACAGGAACACCAGGATCTTGCGGCCGCTGGCGCGCAGCGCGCCGCCGAGCAAGGTGTACTCGTTGATGTACAGGGTCAGCTTGAAGATGCGGAACACCCGCAGCAGGCGCAGGATCCGGACGTCGAGCAGGACCGCCGCTTCCGGGATGAACAGGGAAAAATAGGTCGGCAGCACCGACAGCAGGTCGATGATGCCGAAGAAACTGGTGGCGTACCGGATCGGGTGGCGCACGCACATCAGGCGCGCGATGTATTCGCCGGTAAACAGCAGCGTGATGCCCCACTCCAGCAGGTTCATGGTGCGGCTGTGGGCGGCGTTGATCGCCGGCACGCTGTCGAGCACGACGACCAGGATGCTGAGCAGGATGGCGATCACCAGTCCGATGTCGAAATTGCGTCCGGCCGGCGAATCGGCCTCGAAGATGACGTTGTACAGGCGCCGGCGGATGCCGGCCGGCGGCTTGCCGAACGCTTCGGCCGCCTGCTGCTCGGCGAGCGGCGTTTCGGGGGAGCGCTGTCCCGGCTCGGGGCTGTCCGGATGGTTAGTGGGCACCAGCTCTCCTTGTTGTGCGAAACGCAATCATATCCCGGACCCGCCGTTTCTGCATGTCGGCCGTGCCCTGAGACGCTTAGTCGGCGTGCCGCTCGACCCAGGTGGAGAAGGCGTCGATGAAAGTCTGCAGGAACTTTTTGGTTGACTCGTCAGTCAGGTTGTCGCCGTCGAACTGCTTGCCGATGTTGCCGATGTAGGCTTCGGGCGCCTGCATCGCCGGCATGTTGAGGAACACCAGCGACTGGCGCAAGTGATGGTTGGCGCCGAACCCGGCGATCGCGCCTGGCGAGACGCTGACCACGCCGCACGGCTTGCCGTTCCAGGCGCTCTGGCCGTAGGGACGCGAGCCGACGTCGATCGCGTTCTTCAGCACGCCTGGCACCGAACGGTTGTATTCGGGCGTGACGAACAGCACGCCATCGAACTTCTTGAGCGCCGAACGGAACTCGGTGTAGACCGCAGGTGGCGCGTCATCGTCGTCCTGGTTGTAGAGCGGCAGTTGGCCGATCTCGACGATTTCCATCTCGAGCTGCGGCGGCGCCAGCAGCATCAGCGTCTTGGCGACCTTGCGATTGAAGGATTCCTTGCGCAGGCTGCCTACCAACACTGCAATTTTTCTCGTGGCCATGAGGTGTCCTTTGGTGAGTGGGCGGTTAGATGCAGTCCAATTCATGGCCATTTTTGCATCTTTCGCGCCATCGGCGCGCACGCATGTACTTGTCTGCCTGCCCTGTCGCTGGAAAGGTGGCGCCTAGATGCGCCCACGCCGGAATGCCGCGAGAAATTTTTTCGCCTCGCCACTGGTCAGCACCACAATCGGGTCGCCATGGTAGGCATACAGGAACGGCGGCCCGCCCTTGCGATCGGTCAGCTTGGCCGACAGCAGGAAGCGCGACCCGGCCGGATAGCGCGCCGGATCGGCCAGCCGCCGCGAGCAATGCACCGGCAGGGCCGGCGAGAACGCCTGCCCCGCCATCGGCTGGATCCGCAACGCGCCGCTGCGCACGTCGATCACCGATTCGACCGCCACCTCGCGGTACGCCCAACTGTCGCGCGCCATCCGCTTACGCCTTCGCCGCGGTAGCCGACGGACGCACCACATGCGCCTCCCGAATCGGCAGGTTGATCAGCGCCGCGCCGAGCGCCAGCACGATGTCGGCGTACCACATCCACGTGTAGTCGCCGTAACGGACGAACGACAGCCCGCCCAGCCAGGCGCCGAAGAAGCCGCCCACCTGGTGCGACAGCAGCGTCAGGCCGAACAGCGTCGACAGGTAGCGCACGCCGAACAGCTTGCCCACCAGCCCCGCGGTCGGCGGCACCGTGGCCAGCCAGGTGAAGCCGAGCGCGCCGGCGAACAGGTAGAACGTCAGCGCGGTCTTCGGCGCCAGCAGGTAGATCACGACGATCAGCGCGCGGCTCGCATACATCAGCGCCAGCAGGGACTTCATGCGGTAGCGGGTCGAAAGCGCACCGGCGGTCAGGCTGCCGGCGATGTTGAACAGGCCGATCAGGCCAAGCGCGGTGGCCGACACGCCGGCCGACAGGCCGCACAGGGCAACCTCGCCCGGCAGGTGGGTGACCAGGAACGCGATGTGGAAGCCGCAGGTGAAAAAGCCGGCGTGCAGGTACAGGTAGCTGGGGTCGCGCAGCGCGATCTTGATTTGCTTGCCAAGCCCGATGCCGGGCACTTCGACCGGCTTGGCGGCGGGCGCGCCCGCCAGTTTCGCGACGCCGGCCGAACGGCGCAGCGGCCAGGCCAGCGGAATGGTCAGCAGCGTGGCCGCGGCCATGGTGAACATCGCAGCGATCCAGCCGGCGCTGCCGATGATCGCCTGCATCAGCGGGGCGAACACGAACTGGCCGAACGAGCCGCCGGCGTTGATGAAGCCGGCCGCGAAAGGACGGCGCGCGGCCGGCAGGCGCTGCGAGGTGGCGCCGATCAGGATCGAGAAGCTGCCCGCTCCCGCGCCGGCGGCGCTGAGGAAGCCCATGGTCAGCATCAGGCCCCACTGGGAACTGACGAACGGCGTGAGCGCCAGGCCGGCGGCGAGCATCAGCGCGCCGAGAATGACGACTTTGACCGAGCCGAACTTGTCGGCCACCGCGCCGAACACCGGCTGCGCCGCGCCCCATGTGAACTGCCCTACCGCCAGCGCGAAGCTGATCGAGGCGATGCCAAGGCCGGTCGAGGTATTAATCGGAGACATGAACAGGCCGGTGGTCAGGCGCGCGCCCATCGTGATCATCAGGATCGCGGAAGCGGCGAGGATCAGCAGCCACGCCGCGCGCGGGGTCATTTCAGTCTGGGTGGTCATGATGCAGGGCCTCGAGAAGTGGAGTCAGTTGAGCAAGCGTGGAGTCGAGCTGGGTGTGCAGGGCGCGCACGGCGCCGGCGCCGAGCAGGTCTTCGAATGCCGTCTGGGCCGCGCGCCAGGCGACATAGGCTTGCTTCAGCTTGACGCGGCCGGCGGCGGTGATGGTGACGATGCGCTGGCGGCTGTCGGCGCCCGCTTCAAGCGTGATCCACTGCGCTTCGATCAGCGGCTTGAGGTTGCGGGTCAGCGTGGTGCGTTCGGTGCCGAGGCGCTCGGCCAGCTCGGCCACCGGCAGCGCCTCGCGCGCCGCATTGGTCAGCACCGAATATTGGGTGGTCTTCAGGCCGACCGAGGCCATGTGCTGGTCGTACAGGCGCGACATGGTGCGCGTCAGCTTGCGCAGNNAATGAAACGATTATAGTGCATATACACGCATTGCAAAGGCGGACTGCGTATTTTTCTCGTTGCAGGGGCTATGTCGCACTATTGCGCAGCGCGGCGAAATGGGGTCCCCGCATGCGCGAGGACGACGGGGAAATCATGCACGCGCCGTCGTCCGCGCGAACGCGGGGACCCCATTTGGCGGCCTGGCTGATTACACCGCCGGCGCCTTGATCAGCATGCAGATCGCCTCGGCCGCCATGCCCTCCTCGCGTCCCAGGTAGCCAAGCTTCTCGTTGGTCTTGGCTTTGATGTTCACCTGTTGCGGCGAGACGCCGATGTCTTCGGCGATGCGCGAGACCATCTGCGCGATGTACGGCGCCAGCTTGGGCGCCTGGGCGATGATGGTGGCGTCGATGTTGCCGATGGTGTAGCCGGTCGCGACGACGCGGTGCGCCACTTCGCGCAGCAAGGTGCGCGAGTCGGCGCCGGCGAACATCGGGTCGGTGTCGGGAAAATGCTTGCCGATGTCGCCCAGCGCGGCCGCGCCCAGCATCGAATCGATGATCGCGTGCAGCAGCACGTCGGCGTCCGAATGGCCGAACAGGCCCAAGCGGTGCGGGATGGCAACCCCTCCGATAATCAGTTTGCGGCCCTCGACCAGGGCGTGGCAGTCATAGCCGGTGCCGATGCGGAACGGCGGTGTGGGGTTGTAGGATGCAAGTGCCATGTCGGTTCACAGTAGGAGGTTAAGGCGCTGCCAGGTACATCTCGGCGATCCGGATGTCGAGCGGCAGCGTCACTTTCAAATTGCGGGGATGTCCTTCGACCAGCATGGGCGCGTGGCCCATTGCCTCGACTGCGCTGGCGTCGTCGGTGATGGCGGCGGCGTCGGCGGCGGCCGCGAGCGCATCGCGCAGCAGCCGGTAGCGAAACATTTGCGGCGTCTGCGCCAGCCACAGGCCGTCGCGCGCGACCGTGGCGACCCGGCCCGGCGCGGCGCGCTTGACGGTGTCGACCACCGGCAGCGCGAGCAACCCGCCGACCGGGTGGGCGCCGACTTCGTCTATCAGTTTTTCAATCAGGGCGCGGTTCAGGCCCGGGCGCGCGGCGTCGTGCACCAGCACCCAGTCGCCCTCGCGCACGCTGTCGCCCATCGCGTCGAGGGCGTTGCGGATCGATTCCATGCGGGTGGCGCCGCCGCAGCGCAGCACGGTGACGCCGTGGCTCGGCGCGACCGCGTCGATCTGGCGGTCCTCGGCGCCGACCACCACGAAAGTGTGGCTGATCATCCCGCTCGAGAGGAAGGCGTCGAGCGTGTGGCGCAGCATCGGCTTGCCGCCAAGCGGCAGGTATTGCTTGGGGCCGCCGGCCGCCATCCGGGCGCCGACGCCGGCTGCGGGGATCAAGGCAAAGTAACGGGGTGCGAGGCTGTTCATGCGCTTATCTTCTGTTTCGTTTCGGCGGACCGATAAGTAACTGTACCTCACCTTTGCAAACTTTGCTCAGACGGGCATACTCTCGCGGGGTGTCGATGGCGGCCTGCAACAGCTCCACCTTACCCATCTCGTTCTTAATGTACGTCATCCATCCGGCATCCATTTCCTGCTCGAGCAAGGCCTTGGCCTGCCCGCCCGGCGCGTAGATCGGTTTCGCCGTGAAACGCTTTTTCAGCGCAGCGCGCACCGCTGTTTCCACTTTCGGCAAATGGTCCAGGTAGGCCTTGAGGTGGCGCATCTCATGAGCAAGAATTTGCTGATATGCGCAAGTCCCGGGCAAGAATTCGCTGCCGACATAGATTACGATCGGCACGTACGACAGCGACACCGTCACATGCGGCGCGATGCATTCCTGGCCGCCCTGCCGCTCGCTCAGGATCGGCCCGTCCAGACCGATCGAGATGCGCGCTTCGGTGCGGGTCAGCCCGAGCACGTAGCTGTGCGCCGGCGTAGCGCCTTTCATGCGGGTCAGCGCCCTTGACGACAGCGTGTTGTCGACGCTGTAGCCGCCGTCGCGCGCGCTCAGCGAGGCGACAGTGGCGCCCATGGTGTCTTCGCAGCGGGCCTGGAACGGCGTGCGCGCGCTCCAGGCATTGGTCGAGCACAGCAGCCCCAGCAGCAGCAGCAGCGGTTTCATGGGGCGCTCAGCCGGGAGTCCAGCTTCCGGAGAGGATTTTTTCGAGCCAGAAGGTGCCGATCACGGTCTTCACGTCGGTGACCTGGCCGCTGCGGACCATCTCGAGCATCTCGGGCACGCCGGCGCGGAAGGTTTCGAGGAATTCCCCGGCCTCGAGTTGGGCCGGGCCGGCGGTCAGGCCGCGCGCCAGGTACAGGTCGAGGTGCTCGTCCGAGTAGGCGATGGCGTTGTGGATGGTGCAGACGAACTGCCACTCGCTGGCGGTGTAGCCGGTTTCTTCCTGCAGTTCGCGCTTGGCGCAGGCCAGCGGATCTTCGCCCGGATCGATCTTCCCGGCCGGGTACTCGATGAAGACCTGGTCGAGCGGATAGCGGAACTGGCGTTCGAGCAGCACGCTGCCGTCTTCGAACAGCGGCAGGATCACCACCGCGCCCGGGTGGCGGATGTATTCGCGATGGGTCAGCGCGCCGTCGGGAAGCGCGACCTGGTCGCGCGAGACCTTCAGGAAGCCGCCGTCGTACGCCAGCTCGCCGCCGATGCGGGTTTCCTTGAGATGGGTGTCCATGCGGTCTCCGGTTCGATGCGACTGGTCAGTGGTGGCGCTTGCGCAGGTACCGCACCACGAACCCTGGAAAAGCCAGGGTGATGAACAGCGGTACGGTCAGCATGTAAAACTCTTTGGACTGGCCGAACACGCCGCCGATCCGCCCTTCGAGCAGGCGCGCAATGGCGCCGACGACAAAGTACAGGACCACCAGCTCGAGCAGGCGCACCCACAGCGGCTTGGCGCGTCCGGCGCCGAACGGAATCAGGCCGAACACGGATTCGTTAAAGAACGGCAGGTTGGCGAGCGCCAGGGCGAGCGCGATCACCAGCCAGCTTGCGAGCGAAACATCCATCGGATCAGGAACCGAGCGTCTTGCTCATCGCCGTGAAGCAGGCGCCGAGCAGCGCGCCAGGCATCAGGCCGAGGGCGACGATCGCCACGCCGTTGACCGACAGCGCAACGCGCATGTCCAGCGGCACCGCGATCACCGAGGTGTCGGCCGGCTCGTCGAACCACATGGTCTTGACCACGCGCAGGTAATAGAACGCGCCGATCAGCGAGAACATCACCGCCACCACCGCCAGCCATACCTGGCCCGAGGTGACGACCGCCTGCAGCACCGACCACTTGGCCATGAAGCCCATCATCGGCGGCACGCCGGCCAGCGAGAACATCAGCACCGTCATGACGATCGCGAACCAAGGGCTGCGCTTGCCCAGGCCCTTGAAGTCGGCCAGTTCTTCGGCTTCGAAACCGGCGCGCGCCAGCATCATGACCAGGCCGAAGCTGCCCAGGGTGGTCAGCACGTAGGTGATCGAGTAGTACATGGCAGCGCTGTAGGCGGTCGCGGCGTTGCTCGAATCGGCGCCCACCACGCCGGCCAGCAGGCCAAGCAGGACGAAGCCCATCTGCGCGATGGTCGAATAGGCCAGCATGCGTTTCAGGTTGGTCTGGGCGATCGCGGTCAGGTTGCCGATCGCCAGCGACATCACGGCCAGCACCATCAGCATCTGCTGCCAGTCGATCGCCATCGGCAGCAGGCCTTCGACCAGCAGGCGGATGCAGATCGCGAACGCGGCCAGCTTGGGCGCACCGCCCAGCAGCAGGGTCACCGCGGTCGGCGCGCCCTGGTAGACGTCCGGCACCCACATGTGGAACGGTACCGCGCCGAGCTTGAAGGCCAGGCCGGCGACCATGAACACGATGCCGAACACCAGGATGGTCTTGTTGGCGGTGCCCGAGCCGGCCATCTTGGCCACTTCGGACAGGTCCAGCGAACCGGTCGCGCCGTACAGCATCGAGATGCCGTACAACAGGAAGCCGGAAGCGAGCGCGCCGAGGATGAAGTACTTCATCGCCGCTTCGGTCGATACCGCGTGGTCGCGGCGCAGCGCGACCAGCGCGTACAGCGACAGCGACATCAGTTCGAGGCCGAGGTAAATCACCAGCATGTTGTTACCCGAGATCATGACCATCTGGCCGAGCATCGAGAACAGCGCGAGCACGTAGAACTCGCCGCCCAGGTTCCCCGACAACATGCCGCGGTCGGTCGCATACTGGCGCGAGTAGATCAGGGTGATGCCGGTCGCCAGGTAAGTAAACAGCTTGAGCAGGTTCGACATCGGGTCCGACACGAACATGTTCGAGAAGGTGTACACGGTGGCGCCGGCGTTGTAGTCGGCCCAGGTGAAGATGCCGCAGCCGACCAGCGCCGCGAGCGACAGGTAGTAGGCCAGCGAGCGCTTCGACATGAACATGTCGATCAACAGGATCGCCGATGCCGCGACCATCAGGAAGATTTCGGCGTAAACCGGGATCAGGTTGGGGTTGGTCATTTGATTCATTTCGATGTTATGGCAGTTTGCTGGTGGCGACGTGCTTGAGCAGGTCGGCAACCGAGGTTTGCATCGTATCGGTGAACGGCGCCGGGTACAGGCCCATCCAGATCACCGCGATCGCCAGCACGGCGAACATGAAGAACTCGCGCTTGTTAATGTCGGTCAGTTCTTCGACATGCTTGTTGCCGATCGCGCCGAACACCACGCGCTTGACCATCCACAGCGAGTACGCCGCGCCGAAGATCAGGGCGGTTGCGGCCAGCAGGCCGATCCAGAAGTTGAATTGCACCGCGCCGAGGATCACCATGAACTCGCCCACAAAACCCGAGGTCGCGGGCAACCCGCAGTTCGCCATCGAGAACAGCACGAAGAAGGCGGCGAATTTCGGCATCCGGTTGACCACCCCTCCGTAGTCGGCGATCTGGCGCGAGTGCATGCGGTCGTACAGCACGCCGATGCAAAGGAACATCGCGCCGGAGATGAAGCCGTGCGAGATCATCTGCACGATACCGCCCTGCACCGCCATGTCGTTGAACACGAAGAAGCCGAGCGTGACGAAGCCCATGTGCGCGATCGACGAATAGGCGACCAGCTTTTTCATGTCCTTCTGGACCAGCGCGACCAGGCCGATGTAGATCACCGCGATCAGCGACAGCGTGATCATGAAGCCNNGGCAGCCAGGTGTGGACTGGCCACATCGGCACCTTGACCGCGAACGCCATCAGGAACGCGAGGAAGATCAGGACCTGCTCGCGCATCGTCAGCGGCAGCTTGTGCCAGGCCAGGATGTCGAAGCTGCCGCCGGCCGCGTTGTACAGGTAGATGATGGCGATCAGCGTCAGCAGCGAACCGAAGAAGGTATAGAGGAAGAACTTGAAGGCCGCGTACACCCGGTTGGCGCCGCCGAACACGCCGATGATGATGAACATCGGGATCAGGGTCGCTTCGAAGAAGAAGTAGAACAGCAGGCCGTCGAGCGCGCAGAACACGCCGATCATCAGGCCCGACAGGATCAGGAAGGAACCCATGTACTGCGCCACCCGCTGCTCGATCACCTGCCACGCCGAGATCACCACGATGATCGTGATGAACGCGGTCAGCGGCACGAACCACAGCGACAGGCCGTCAAGCCCGAGCGAGTAGAAGATGTTGAAGCGGCCGATCCACGGCGTGCTTTCGACGAACTGCATGCCGTGCGCGGCGTTGTCGAAGTGCTGGATCAGCGGGATCGTCGGCAGGAAGCTGACGATCGCGGCGGCCAGGGTCAGCACGCGGGTCAGGCCCGGGTTCTTGTCGCGGCCGATGGCCAGCACCAGCACGCCGAACAGGATCGGGAGCCAGATCGCCAGGCTCAGGTACGGAGGAAAGGTAGAAATCGTAGACTGCATCATGTTGTCGTTGTCTTTGCGGGTCTGATTAAGCGTGCCAGAACGGGAAGAAATACAGCAGCGTAGCGAGCACGCCAAGAATCATCACGAACGCATAGTGGTAGATGTAGCCGGTTTGGACGGTGCGCACGGCCGACGAGAACCAGCCCACCAGCTTGGCGCTGCCGTTGACCAGCAGGCCGTCGATCAGGCCCTTGTCGCCGACATTCCACAGGCCGTTGCCAAGCAGGCGCGCGCCGCCCGAGAACACCACGTCGTTGAACTTATCCATGTAGTACTTGTTGTCCAACAGGGTGTGCAGCGCGTGGAACCGGGCGAAGAACCAGGCCGGCACGCGCGGGTTGACCATGTAGCAGTAGTAGGCCGACGCCACGCCGGCAAGCGCGAGGATGAACGGCATCGTCNNACGATGACGCCTTTGAAGAAATCGCCATACAGCATCGGGCCGATCGTCAGGTAGCCGATGATCACCGAAGGAATCGCCAGCGCCACCAGCGGGAACCAGACCACGAACGGCGACTCGTGCGGCTTCTGGCCAGGAGCCAGGCCGTGCGCGTGATGGTCGTCGTGGTCCTCGTCGTGGCCGTCGGAGTCGTGGCCGTGGCTGTGGTGCTGCGGCTTGCCGAAACGCTCTTCGCCGTGGAACACCAGGAAGTACATGCGGAACGAGTAGAACGCCGTGACGAACACG